>ERZ761602.541-NODE-541-length-80512-cov-15.752004_pt1 | contig 80512 bp, 74 predicted proteins | sample MGYA00512165_ERZ761602 | MGnify/ENA primary metagenome ERZ761602 (study PRJEB28899, sample SAMN02445085) | bioreactor sludge metagenome | biome: EBPR sludge; isolation source: Thorneside wastewater treatment plant | place: Australia: Brisbane, Thorneside...
GCCTCCAATCACGCCTGCGGCCGCGCCGCCACGTGCGGTTCGCACAGCGCTTACGGCGCTTCGTGCTCGTGTCAGTCGACGCTCGCGTCGGCCGCGGCGTCGTCACCGGCGTCGGGCGGCGGGCCCATGGTGCAGTAGATGGTTTCCCAGCGCTCGGCTTCGTCGTCGTAGTAGCAGGTGATGGAGTCGCAGCAGGTCACCTGCGCGCCAGGGGGCGGCGCCTCGGTGATGCAGTGGGCCGTGCAGATGGGGGGCGGCTCGGGCTCGTCGCTGCAGGCGACGAGGCAGAACGTGGCAAGGGCGGCGAGCGTGCGGCGGAGCATGCGCGGAAGCGTTGCATGTCCCGTGACACGTGGCGCGCGAGGGATTTCGCAAACGTGCGCGCGGTGCGCCGAGCGAGCGCGACATCCGTGTCCGGAAACCCGGACTGCACGATCTTGCCACGCGAGCCACGTCGACGGTTCAGGCGATCTGGATGGCGACCTTGCCGCGCACGCGGCCGGCCTCGAGATCGGAGAGCGCCGCCGGGACGGCGTCGAGCGGGATGCGGCGGTCGATGATCGAGACGAGCTGGCCGCGCTCGACCAGGGCGGCGAGGCGCTCGAGGTCGCTGGCGTGTTCCTTCGCGGCGAGCATCGTAAAGCGCTGGCGAACGAACGGTGACAGCGCGAAGGCGTGGAGCTGGCGGCCGAAGCTGGCTGTCCAGTCCTCGGAAAAAGCCGCGCGAATCCGCGACGTTCCGGTATTCTTCTTCGGGGCTGAGGATCCGCGTGTCGGCGGTTCAACTCCGTCCCTGGGTGGGCTTCGCCGGCGTTGCTCCCGTCTCACCGGTAGCAGGGGTTCTGCTACCCATTTGGTACCGGGAGCAGCCTGGCTGTGACGCCCGGCATGGCGACGTTGGGCAGCTGGCCCCAGACGTCGTGAGGCCCAGCGGCTTGGCGACGACCAGTAGATCCTGCGTGTCGTCGACCGGTACCGTGGTGATGCAGTGATGCTGGCGAACCAGAAGCGCACGCGGAAGATCCTGCTTCTTGTTCTCGGAGCTGGTGCTGGATTGGGTTTGTGGATGCTCTCGCGTGGCGAGGAGCGCCCCGCCGACGCGCGGTCGGAGAGCGCGACGAGCGGCACACAGACGAGCGTGCAGGCACCTGCGCATCTTGCGAATGGGCCTGGCCACGAAGCTCGTCCCAAACTGCGCGGTCTCCATCGGAGCCGCGTCGTCGAGGTCCAGGCGAACCATGGCGTGCCGGTGACCGACGATCCGTACGAAGCACCGCCGCCAGGGACCCTGGCATCCGAAGCCGCGCCGCAAGCACCAGTACCCGATAGCCTGGAGACGCTGAGCAAGAGCCTGGATACCTACATGCTGGACACGATCGGCCCACGCGTTCGTCCGTGTTGGAAGACGCTGAGCGGGACCGGGACGATCGAGTTCCGCTACACGTTCCGAGACGAGAGCGGCAAGGCGTCTCCCACCGTGGTCGAAGACGCGAACCTGCCCGTGACGATCGTCGAATCGTCGTTGGAGCCCGAGCAGACGCGTCGCGCGCTCGAGTGCATGCTCGACGCCGTCGAGGGTACGTCCTTTCCGCCGGGCGTCGCCTTGAGTGACCCGATGATCTTCAAGTACCAGGTCTGGACGGTTGGGAAGACTAGCGAGCCTTCTCCATGACGATGTCTTGCGTTGTCGCCTCCAGCTAGCTTGCCCCGGCGGTCGCAGGTGCCTCACCGTTTGTTTTCTTGAGGCGCTTGGTCAGATCGGTGTTCTCGGGCGCATCAAGTAGTGCGCTGCGCGCGTCGGCCACATGTCCGTTCGCTCGCTTCTTTGCGACCCGCTTGACGACCGCCACCGGCACCAACACGCCGCGGTGCACGGTGTAGTCGGAGTTAAGCAAGACGATCACCGCATCGTCGAAGTCGAAGCTCTTGAAAGGGGAGAGCTTCCGGCGAGGGTTCTTGCGCGTCTCGTCGAGGACCCGGCACTTGACCTGGATGCGTCGTCCGTCGGGGGTGCGGAGGTCGTAGCCGCGCTGGGAGTTCGGGGCCAGCTGGCCCCGCAGTGCCTTGGCGACCAACTGCTCGGCGAAGTCGCCCGCTGGCGCGTTGGCGGTGCGCACCACGTCGCGACGTCGCAACTCTCGCAGGATCGCTCGGTACGTGTCGAGCAACTCGGGAACGCTCATGCTGACCAGGTCGAGCTTCATCGGCGCCTCACTCGTGTCGATGGTCGCTTGGGATCGAATCGATTTCGATGCCGCCCGCCATCGATGGTGGGCCCGGTCTCGTTCTCCCGAAGGCGCACGGCATGGTCAGCCAGGCCGGTGTTGTCATTGCGTTGAGCGTGACCTCGCACCGAGGGCGCCGATGCGGGTCAGCGCCTCGTGCAGCGACTGCGGCTTGACGCTCAGCGCGGCGGCGGCGGCAGCGACGGAGCGATCGTGGTCGAGGTACGCCTGGATTCGCTCGGCGGCGCGACGGAGCTGGTCGATGTCCTCGGGCCACGCGAATGCGGCGAGGGCGGCGACGCGATCGCGGCCGAGCTCGGCGACTCGGCGTGAGCTGCCGAGATCCTGGAGCAAGCCGTCCAGGAGCCGTGGCGCGTCCTGTCGCCGCGTTCCAATCGTTGGGACCTCGATCTCGGAGAAGCGCATGGCGTATTGCTCGAGGAGCTTGCGCGCCACGTCTGCCGAGGGCGCGCTGACGACGGAGCGCACGCCGTAGTCGTCGCCGACCAACCACCTGGCGAGGAAGTCGGGGGCGCTGCCGTCGAGGCTCGTCAGGTCCAGGTAGACGGTGCCGCGCGTCGCCTGCGCGAAGATGGGGCGGACGTCCGCTTGACGGGCGCCGCCGCTCACGTCGAGCACGCGAAACGGCTCGGCCCGGCGACCGGAGGCTCGATGAATCGCGCGCGCCAGCGCGGCGGGTTGGCAGGTTTTCCGGCCGGTGAGCAGGATCGGGCCATCGTGGGCGGCGAGGACCAGCGCAGCGTCGACACGGGCGTGAGCATCGAAGCCGAGGAACCAGGCGAGGCGCGCGCGCAGCTCGCGGAGGTGATCGTCGAGCGCGATGACGTCGACGTTGGCCCAGCGGAAGACCTGGCCCGCCGCGACGTGGATCGTTGGCTCGGGGCGGCCGTTGAGGTACTGGCCGTTGGCACGTCGACCGAACCAGCCTTCGAGTCGAGCGTGAACGTGTCCTTGTCGCTCGGAAGCGCGACCTCGACGTCGTGGCCGACGACGCGCAACGAGGTGATGTCGCCAGGCGGAAGCAGACGAGGGCGTTGTTCCTGCGGAACCGGATCGGTGACCGGCGTTGGCTTGGCCGGCGCGTTCACGGCTCGCATTGGCGGGTTCTTCTTCGGCATTGTCTGCACGAACCTACGGGGCCCGGCGGCCAATCTCCCATGGATCAGGGGCCGCCCCCGGATTTCCGAACGCGTCCCTGATCGACGGCAGGCGGCTGACCGGCCGTTCGTAGACTGGGCAAGGCGATGAACGACGAACCGGTCGAAGTGTTAGACGCGCGCCGCGGTGGCGCGTCGTGTGGGCGAGGCCGAGCTCGAGGAGCTTGTCCGCCGGCGCATGCATGACCCACTCGGGCAGGCTCGGGCGGAGGTGCGCGTGCGGCTCGCGCTTTTCGCGGCGGCCATGGGCCTGCGCTGGCTCAGCTCGCTGGAGGCCGAAGGCCGCGTCTCGACTGGCCGCGCGGCCGAGCTTCGGCGGCGGCTGGAGCTGGTCGCGGCGACCCGGGCTCACCCGAGCCGGGTGATGGGGGCAGATCCATATTCTCAACTGAATACGGTGACTTCGGTCGGTTCTTCCTCACCCCGTGCGGATTTCGAAGCAACCGCAGACGCGGACACCGATAGGTCTTAGCAACAGCGATGGCGTACGACCTCGAGAGCCGAGACCGCGAGCGGGACCCGCAGGAGGCGGGCGCGACCGCCGCGTCTCCCGGCAAGGCAAGCCGAACGCAGCGGCTTGGCGCCTCGGCGGCTGCGCCTGACGATCGCGACCGCGAGAAGGGGAAGAGCGCCGACTACGCGTTCTATCCGGACTGGGACGAGCAGGGCGGCACCAGCGGGCAACCCACCGGGGAAGACGATCCGTTCGCCCTTCACATCCCGCCAACCGGAGAAGGCGACAGGTCAGCCGCCAGCGCGTCGCCCCAGCCTGTCGAGCGCAAGGCGCCGACACCATCCGGCGCCTCCGCAAGCGCGCCTTCGGCGGAGAGCACGGAATCGGCCGGCGCCGAGACGCGGGACGCCGCTCCATCAGATGCAGCCAGCGAGGCCGCCGCGGCGGAGGCGCCAAGCAGCGCCGGCGACGGGGCCGACGCGGATAACGCCGAGACGGATGGCGCCCACGAAGCAGCGACGGCGTCGCCGGACGTGGGCGGAGCCATGGACGTCGGCCAACCCGATGTCGCCGGCGAAGGTGCACCTACCCATGGCGCGCCCGACGGCGTCGGCGCCAGTGCGATCCAGATCCAGGCGCACGCGCACCGCGAGTACCAGCAGGCGCTCAGCGCGATCGCGCAGCGCGAATCGATGCTGCGCGGTACCTTCGCTCAGCAGCGCGCCGCGATCGGCACGGTGGCGGCGACGCAGGCGGCGCTGGCGCGCTCGGACGCCAAGGCAGCGGCGGAGCGGATCCGTGGGAGGAACGGCATCGCGGCGCGAACCATCGGCGAGATGGTCGACGGCGAGGCGACGCGCATGAGCCTGGGCACGCAGGACGCCCTGTCGCGCATGAGCGCGGCCGACAAGAAGGTCCGCCCGGCCGTTCACCAAGCCGCTGCCGACTCGGCGACCAACGCGAACCTCGATCTGCGCGATGGGGCCGAGGGGCAGCTGCTCAACGAGCTTCGCGACCGCCTGATGCCGCGCGCGGTCACCGCCGCGCTCAACGAGCATCGCGACGCCCGCGCGCGCGACGTCGACACGATGGCGTCCACGCGTGATCGCAACATTCGCCAGATGCGCCGCGCCGGGCAGCAGCTGGCCGGCCAGGTCGACGGCCAGCTGCGCGACGTGGAGAAGGCGCTGCTCGGCAGCGGTGAAGCCCTCGCCGGTGTCATCCACCGCAACGCGCAATCGCAGCTCAAGGCGATCGACGCGGCCGAGCAGGACGCCGTCGCGTTCTTCGCGCGCGCGCGCGTCGACGCCCAGCGACTCCTGACCGGAGGCATCCAGGCGGCGAACTCGGTACGTGCGCAGGCCGCCCACGTGAGCGGGCCCGGCGACGCCGCGTCGCTGGCGACCGCCGCTGCGACCGTGTCGCCCCAGCTCACCGCGCAGCGCGAGCGGCTGATCGGCAAGGTTGACGGCGTCGTCGAGCGCGCGAGCTCGATCGTCGGCAAGGGCGTCACCGACTTCGGCGCCGAGTGCACCGGCTACCGCGCGATGGCCCACGGCGACCACGCTGGCATCGAAGCCAGACTCGCGGGCGAGGTCGCCGGCAAGGTCGCGCACGTGAAGGCCGAGTGGTCCAAGGACACAGACGTCTTCATCACCAGCGCCAACAGCTTCGCCGCGGCGGTGGAGTTCTCGCGCGCCAACCTCATCGCTCACCTGCCGGCCCAGTTCGGCGGGGTCCTCCGCTCGGCCGTGCTCGAGGCGCGCAAGTCGCGGCTCGAGAAGATCGGCGAGGGCGTCTGGGGCATGTTGTCGGGGCTCGTCACGACGATCGCGAAGTTCGTCGCCGTGGCGCTCGTGATCGTCGTCGGCCCGATCGCGTTCGTCGCCGCGGCGCTCATCGGCAAGGCGGGCGCGCTCGCCAGGCTCTTCCGCGACGCGGCGATGGCGGTCGTCGGCATGGTCGAAGCGTTCAAGGAGCGCTTCAAGATCCTGTTCCGTTCGTGGGACGGCTGGCCCTGGTACGGCAAGGTCGCAGGCGTGTGGGCGACGACGCTGCTCTCCATCGGCGACATCATCGGCCTCCCTTCCATCTATGAGAGCGCGACCGGCCGCGAGCTGATGTCCAACCGCGACCTCACCGACCAGGAGCGCGGCGCCAAGGCCGCCGGCGGAGGCGTCGCCGCGCTGACCACCTTGATCCCGGCGAAGATTCACGCCGACAACCTCGCCCGCAACTCCGCCGCGCGTACGATGGGCGCCGATCTCGCGGAGACCGAGGCGCTCGCTCATGCGCGGCGTCAGCTTCCCGAGAGTGCGGACGGCGCACCCGCCGTCGCCGGCGAGGCCACCGGCGTCACCGCGGAGCAGGTCATCCTCCAGCGCGCGGATCTCGAAATCGCCGAGGCGGCACAGCGGGTCAAGCCGATGCCCGACACCCTCGACGTCGTCGTGCATGGAGAGGTCGACCACTTCATCGTGTTCGACGAGGGCCTGGTCCCCAAGGTCATCTCGCACCGGAGCCTCGCCAAGTACATCGAGCGGTCGGGCAAGTCCTACAAGCGGATCCGGCTCATCGCGTGTAAGACCGGCCTGCACCCGCACGGCGCCGCGCAGCATCTTGCCAATAAGCTGCACGCGAAGCTGATCGAGGCGCCCACCGACAAGGTGCACATCCATGGCGACGGCTCGATGACCATCGGCCCGTCGGACACCGTCAACAGTGGTCATTGGGAACCGTTCACTCCCAAGCCGTCGCGCTTCCGCTACACCGAGTATCGCGCGCCCAAGGTTACGGAGACACGTTACGAGCGCTTCCGCCGCGAGCGCGCGGAGAAGGCCGCCGCGCAAGCGAACGAAGCGAGCGCGCCGCCCGAGGGGGCGTCGGAGATTCCGTCGATGGACATCTCGCGCGGTGAGGCCAAGTCCATGGGCCGGCGCCCCCGTCCCCGCGACGCGGCCGACAGCCTCTTTGACGAGCGCGAACCGGGGAGCAGCGTGGTCGACGAGGCGTCGGAGCTGCGCCACGGCGACGATCCGGCGGACCATGTTCCCGACTCCTCCGACGCCGGTGAGCTCGGGCTGTCTCGCGACGGCGAACGCCGCGTCCGGCACGTGGCGAAATCCGAGGCTCCCTCATCGGTCGCGCAGGAGGCTGGTGCCGGCGTGCTCTCGAGCAATCGGCTCGGCATCACACGCCCGCCGCGGCATCACGTCTTGCCCCAGGCCGAGATCGAGTTCTTCCAGGAACGCGGATTCCCGGGACGCGCGATCGATGACTTCACCATCGAGATGCCGACGCCACTGCACGAGGAGGTGCACGGCGTGAACCAGAGCCTGGCGCGCCGGCATTGGCCGGAGCGGGAATGGAACACCGAGGTCATGTCGCGCCTGCGCGAGGCGGAGGCGCTCAAGAAGGTCCAGCTCCGTCGCCAACTGCGAGCGCATAAGAAGCCGACCGCTGAGATCGACCAGATCCTCGCGACCGATGGCAAACTGACGCCGGACGAGATCTGGAGCGTCGTCAACCAGGTGATGGTGAAGTTCAAGATCGATGGCTTGCCGTTCGTGAAATACGACGCGCCGGCGAGCATTCCTGTCGAGGCTCCCACCGCGGGCAACCAACCATGAGCGAACACGGACATCATCCCGGATCGGGTCAGGCATGGCGCGACGACTGGGCGCTGCGTATCGCGCAGCTCCTCCGGAAGCACGGCCATTCCTCGGTCACGTCGTTCATCGAGGCACACCCACGGCGGAGCCTCGTCGAGCTCGCTAGCGCCCTCGGAGGCGAGGACGTCGCCGCCGTTCAGCTCGAGTGGGCATATCTCGACGAGGCAAAGGTAACCGACACCATCGAGGCGTGCGCGCGCGATCTCCTGGTGCGCGCCATCCACGAGCACTTCCCTGACGGCTGGCAACCCGACGATGATCAGCGCCACCAGCTAGCGTTCAGCGGGTGGTCCGCGCCCTTGAAGACGCGGGGCGGCGCCACGGCGGACACGGTGGCGATGTGGGAGGCGCTCTACGACGGCGCTGCTCCGGGATGGCTGCCGATGGATGGGGCCGATCCGCTCTTGGTCGACATCTTCCGCCGGTACTGGAGGGCGACATGACGACGAAGCGCATCCTGAAGCTCGTCGGCGCATTTCGCGAGATGGGTTACGACGATGACCCGGCCGCGCCCTCGCTCGTGGACGTTCGCGGCAAGCGCAATCCGGGGCACAAGGCCGAGGTCGTGGCGTACCTCCGCAAGGGCAAGGCGTTCTCGTTCTCACCCGGTCCGCTCCGAGACTACTTCGACGACTCGCAATACGTTGGCAGCCACACCATGCGGACCGACGGCACCTATCTCTGGCCCGATTTCGTCGCCGGCTACGTCGAACGGCATGACGTCGAGCTGCCCGCCGACTTCGAGCGCCACATGGAGGCGGCTGGCTGGCGGCTCCCCGAGGCCGTCGACATCGCGACGCTCCAGCATCCCAAGCGCCCGACCTGACTCACCGCCATGAAGCACTCGATCATCGCCATCGTCTCGCTGCTGCTGCTCGTCGGGACCGTCGCGCGCGGCTACGCCGACGAGAAGTTGCCGTCACCCCAGGACGCCGTCGCGCGCGCGCATCTCGACGCGGGCAACAAGGCCTACCGGCTGAAGGACTTCGACGCGGCGATCCGCGAGTACCGCGCCGGCGCGCAAGCCGAGACCGGGCCGACGTACACGTTCTGGTACAACCTCGGCCAGAGCTATCGCCAGCTCGGCCGCTACGAGGACGCGACGGTCCGGTATTCTTCTTCGGGGCTGAGGATCCGCGTGTCGGCGGTTCAACTCCGTCCCTGGGCACTCCACGACTCGGCGAACGTGCACCAGGGAGCTCGATCGCGCCGGCCTATCGCTGCCGGTAGATGAACTGGACCGAGGAGCACAGGGGCACGGGCACCGGGCGGTATCGCCACGCGGCGACGGCGTTGATGAGCTCCATGTCATAGGTGAAGAAGCCACTCGAACGCTCGACGCGGACGTTCACGGGGACACCTGCGGTGTCGATACAGACTCGCAGGGGCACCGTGATCTCGGAGATGCCCGCCGCCCTGATCTTCAACTTGGTGCTGTCGGGCGGAAAGATGCTCCGGTCGCCCGAGACTCGGACGGTCTCGAGGCCGCTCGGCGGAACCTCCTTCGCGTCTGGATCGAGGATCTCGAAGTCGAACGCCTGACGTCGGCCGGAGATGCCGGCGCGTAGCCAGCACTCCTCGCGCGAGGCGGGCTTTTCGCGAGCAGGCGCCGTGACGGGTTCGTCAAAGAGGGCGCGATCGAACGAGCGGTCGCCGCTCGATTGGAGCAAGGAGAAGCGCGGCGCCGCACGGGTGCCCGGCGTGCGGCAAACGCGAGCGAAGGCGACGCCTGGTGTGGGCCGCCGGACCACGAGCCTTCCGGAAAGGGAGACGGGGGCTTCGATCGCGGGCGGCAATTCGATGCGCGACGAGGGAAGCGCCGGTCGTGGTCCGGCACGGTCGAAGCTGTGCGAGAACGCGGCAACGGAGCAGACCGCTCGCCTCGCGCCCCCGCGCTGGTAAGGTCGGAATCGCCAGCGCTGCACGACGGCGAGCGCCGCCGCGTCGAACGTTCGAGCGGACCCCCGGACGAGGGTCGCGGTCGCGTTGCCGTCGTCGTCGAGACACACGCGCACCAGCGCCTCTGCGCCCTCGCCGCCGATCACCTCGCGGGTCAGTCCGGCGTCATGCGCGGAAACGGTCAGCTCCCCTTCCACGAGCAGGCTGCGGAGCACGCCAGGGTGGATGTCGCGTGCGCCCGCTTCGGGCCGCGCCGCCGACGGGGGCGGGACGCGCGGCGACGTCGCCGCCGTGAAACACGCCCCCGTGCCCGCAGCGAGCGCGACCGTGAGGCACGCGAGCCCCCTCGCGCGGTTCGTTCGAGCCATCGCCTCAGCGTATCAGCCGGGCGACCACGTCGCTGGGCCGCCCGATTCTTGGGGAAGAAGTCGCCGTTGCCAACGTATAGAGAGTGATGCGTGAGACGCGCCACTGGCTGGAGCAGCTCGGCGAGGACGAGCTGCTGGAACGGCCGGCGCGGGCCGCGCCCGGGAAGGTGTCGCTCACTCAGCGACTGCAGCGCTCGGATGCGTACGCGGCCCCGGCTGCGGCCGCGCACCCGCTGGCGACGCCGGTCCAGCTCCGCGTCCAGCGCGGTCCGGTCGACGACCCGTTCGCGCTCCACCGGGGCGCCGGCGAGCTCGACGGCGCGGCCGCCAGCGCCACGGCCGAACGCGGCTTCGCCGGCGGCGGTCGCGCGCTACCGCACCTCGACACGATCCAGCAGTCGTTCGGTCACCACGACGTCTCCGGCGTGCGCGCGCACGTGGGGGGCCCGGCGGCCGAGGCGTCGGCGACGCTGGGCGCCAGCGCGTACGCGAGCGGCGACCAGATCGGGTTCGCGCGCGAGCCGGATCTGTTCCTCGCCGCGCACGAGGCGGCGCACGTGGTCCAGCAGCGCGGCGGCGTGCAGCTCGCCGGCGGCCTCGGCCGCGAAGGCGACGAGTACGAGCGCCACGCCGATCAGGTCGCGGCGGCCGTGGTGGCGGGCCAGCCGGCCGCGCCGCTGCTCGATCGCTACGCCGGCGGCGGCGGTGGTCGCCCGGCGGTGCAGCGGTTCCGCGAGGGGCAGACGCCCGAGGAGCGGGAGGCGGAGGCGCGCGGCGTGCTGCGGGCGTTGCGGGCGCTCGGCGAGGAGGAGCGGCGCGAGCGGATCGCCGGCTGGTCGGCCAGCTACACCCGCGAGCTCCAGGCGGCGATCAGCGCCGCCGACCGGGAGGCGTTCGCCGACGTCGTGGCGGCCATCGGCGGCGCGCGCCGGTCGTCGCCGGAGATCTGGCAGCGGTTCGTCTCGCGCTTCCAGGGCCACTTCCCGCCGGACGTCCAGCACACGTTCCCGCAGATCGACGCCGAGACCTTCGAGCAGCTGTTCTCGGTCGAGCAGCGCGACAAGCTCCTCGAGTACTTCGGCAACCGCCACCTGCCCGAGCGCCTCTTCAACCTCGGCGGCGGTCACCTGAGCGCCGGCCAGCGCCGCCTGATGTCCGCCCACATGCTGACGGTCGGCACGTTCACGCGCCCGGAGATGGAGGCGGAGCGCCAGCAGGCGGTCGCCGACCGTGACGCGGGCGGTGGCGACGCCCCCGCGGCCGATGGCGTCCCCGCCGCCGAGCAGCTGGTCCACGCCCGGATGTGCGGGCACTGGGTGAGCCTGGTCAACGCCTACGCGGGCGCGGCGTCCTCGCTCCGTGCCGGCGCACGCGACCACTTCGATCACGACGGCCACGTCGTGCTCCACGCCGACGCCGCCGCAGGCACGGCGTCGCGTCACGACGGGACGGCGTTCATCCCGATGGCCCGGTTCGACGAGCTGTTCCGCCCCGGCGACTGGCTCTACATCCGCAGCAGCGCACCGCAGCACTCGGTGATCTTCTCCGAGTTCGTCGATGCGCAGCCTCAGGAGCCGACCCAGCCGTGGAAGTACCGTCGCGCGATCACCTACGATCAGGCCAGCCCCGACCGCGGCGGCGCGCGCCACACCTACAAGCTCGGCGAGGTCTACGACCGCGATCACGACGTCACGATGGTCACGCGGCACGACCCGGGTGGCGAGCACGCCGAGGCCGCGACCAGCCCGGAGCTCCTGATCCCGCAGACCGCCGGCGAGGACGGCGAGCGTCACAGCACCCGCGGGACCGAGGACGCCAACGCCGACTTCCTGTGGGAGCGCCGCCTGACCGAAGAGCAGGCGCGCGCGCACGTCCGCCGCGAGAACACCCGGATGATCGGCGAGCTCGCCGAGTCGCGCACCGCCTCGGGCGACCCCCGGCTCGATCCGTCCCAGAAGCTGGTGCTCATCCGCACCAACCAGGAGAGCCACCTCGAGACCCTGGTGCGCCTCAACGAGCGCCTGCAGAACCTGGCCCGCGGCACCGCGGCGATGGACGAGGCGGACGGCGATCGACGGATGACCACGCCGACGCCTCCCGAGGAGCGCCCCGGCCGCCGCCGCCGGGCGCCCGAGGCGCCGCTCGAGCCGTACGAGACCGCGCAGCTCGGCGTCGACCAGCCGGCCGCGCCGCGACGGCTCACCGCGGATGAGCGGAGTCGAGGTGTCGAGCCGGAAGCCGATCGGCGCGAGTTCGACCGCGGTCAGGGCGCTCGCACCACCGGCCGGCTCGCGAACGTGCAGGCGCCCTTCGGGCCGCCGGTGCCGCGCGCCGAGCGCGACGGCCCGCAACCGAGCAGGGAGCGCGCCGCGCACGGACGCCGGCGACCGGGGCGCGGCCACTGAAGCGCGACGTCAGTCGTTCCGCTCGTCTCGCTTGTACTCGGTGACCTCGAGCGCCGGGAACAGCTCGTCGCGAATCCGCGAGTCGTGCTCGGTCGTGGGCTGCGCGCCGCGTGCGTAGTCGAGCAGCATGTAGCCGCCCGGGTCGTACGTCCCTCCCTCGTTGGCCTGACCGCGGCCATCGAAGATGCGCATCCGGACGCCCCAGAGCTCGCCGCGGATGTAGTTGCCGTACCAGGCGCTGTCGCCGTGGTCCCACCGGCCATGGCCGAGGCCGTCGAGTCGCCAGGTGAGCTCGGTGAACGAGAGCCGCGACTTGAACGAATAGCCGGTCGGCAGCGACATGGGCCGAGCATCGATCCGCCGGTGGCGCGCCGCCAGTCGGTTCATCACCTCGCGGTGGCCGCGGTGTCCGCGGGCGGCAGCGGGCCGCCGAGCTCGACGCCGAAGGCGGCGCACGCGCGCCCGATCTGGCCGTCGGCGACGGATTCGACCGGGGGCAGGCAGCCGGGCTGCGCGGGCAGGGTGATCGCCTTGTAGAACTCGCCGTGGCGCGGCGTGGTGAGGATGAGGTAGGTGTCCTCGACGTCGTCGCGGCCACGGAGGTGGCGCTGGCAGGCGATGTAGACGACGCCCGCGCCGGCGTCGAACGGAACCGCCTCCACGTGCATGAACGGGGCGAGATCCACGTGCAGCGCGTGGACGAGCAGGTCGAAACTCGGGCGCGAAGTGTGCCTCGGCGGCCTGCCCCAGGTCGCCGAGCGCCCGGCCACGCCGCTCGTCCGCGCGCCGCCACGACGACACGACGTTGCGGCAGACGCCGACCACGAAGTGGGCGAGGTGGGAGCGGTCTTCGACGCGGCCGCGGGCGATCGTAGGTGACGCAGGCCGTAGATCCGGATCGGCCGAGCGAAGCGCGCCGCGAGCGTCGCTCCGGTCGGGGCGGGTGTGAGCCTCGATATCCCGGGGTGGTCAGCTCGCCTCGGCCGGCACGCCGCGCGGGGGCACCACGAGGACGTCGCACGCGACCTCGCGCAGCACGTCGCCCGCGACCGTGCCCAGGAACGCGTGGGCGACGCCGCGGTGGCCGCGCGTGCCGAGGACGAGCAGGTCGATCTCCGACTTCTTGACGGCCTCGCGGATGACGGATCGCGCCGAGCCATAGCGGACGCTCGTCTTCCACGAGGGAGCATCGACCGTGGCGATCTTCGCCCGGGCGATCGAGGCGCCGAGGCGCTTCCCGATCTCGCGGAGCGCCTTGCCCCGGTAGTGCTCGCGGTACTCATCGGTCTCGTCCTCGGAGACACTCGGGTAGCTCGCCATCTGGTAGTGGGCGTCGCAGGCGTGGATCACCTCGACGCTCGGGCGCGGCGATGGGACCACCTGGTACAGCAGATCCAGGACGCGCTCGCTCGCCTGGTCGAGCTCGAGCGCGACCGCGGGCCGGCGGTACGGGCCGCGCGCGGGGAGCCTCACCGCGAGGATCGGGACCTTGCCGCGGCGAATGACCCGCTCGGCGGTGGAGCCCAGGAAGATGTCGCGCAGCGCGCGGGCGCCGCCGCGCCCCATGACGACCAGCTCGGCGCGGGTCGTCGTCGCGCACTTCGCGATCTCCGCCGACGGCGTGCCCACCTTCACGATCGTCTCGAGCTTGACGCCCTTCGGCAGGTTGCGGGCCAGGCCGGTCGCCTCGACCGCGAGCGCCTTCCTTGCGTCGGCCTCGGCGGACCGCTGCGCCGGGGGCGGCAGCGACTTCGCGACGACGTGCAGGAGCGTGAGCCGCGCGCCTTGCGCCAGCGGCAGGTTCGAGACGCGTGCGATCACGCGGTCCGATGCCGGCGAGAGGTCGACAGAGACGAGCAGGGAACGAAACATTTGACGGCTATAACACGTGGCCTTACGGCAGCTCGAAGCAGAAGCGGATCGGCCGCGCCACGAGCACGTCGCACGCCGCGGCGTCGAGGATCCACTCCGCGACGCTGCCGATCAGCGCGTGGGCGACGCCGGACCTGCCATGGGTCCCGACCGCGATGAGATCGGCGTTGCGCCGCGTCGCGGTTGCGAGCACCACCGACCGTGGATCGCCGTGACGCACGACCATCTTCCAGCGAACCCCGGTGTCGAGGTATGGCGCCAGGAACCGGGTCAGCCCCTTCTCGGCCGGCGCGCGGTGGGCGCGAGTCCACTCGCTGGCCTCGCCCGACGGGAGCCTCGCCGCGATGAACCCCGAGAACGGGACGTGGAACCCGTGCACCACGTCGACGTGCCTGGGCTCGGGCCCGAGGACGCGGAGCGCCAGCTCGACGGTGCGCCGGGAGGAATCCTCGAGATCCACGGCGAGGACCGGGCGTCGGTACGGGCCGGTCGGCTCGAGGTTGACGACGAGGACGGGCACGTCGCCCTTGCGCACGACGCGCTCGGCGGTGGTGCCGATGAACATGTCCCGGATCGGACGCCGGCCGTGCCGGCCGACGACGATCAGGTCGACGTCGCGGCGTCGCGAGGCGCGGATGATCTCCACGAAGGGCTGGCCCGCGAGGAGCTCCGCGGTCAGACGGACGCCGGCGGCTGCCTTCCGCCTGCGGGCTCGCGCCAGCATCCGGTCGAGGCGGGTCCGCGCCTCGGACTCCACGCCGGCGCGGCGCTTCACGGGGAGGTCGGGGGGGAGCACGTGGACGACGTGGATCGCGGCATCCGGGACGCGCGGCAGGAGCAGCGCGCGCTTGAGCGCGAGCTCGGCACCCCTGGAGAAATCCGTCGGGACGAGCATGGTGCGCAACGCTGCGCGCGTCGCGCGCTCGGATCTGCTCACGCCTGGCTCCGTGCGCGCGCGGGCATCGGCTCGGATCGGCTCCGACGCCGGCATGTGGGGAAGGCGTGGCAGAGCGCCGCAGGGTCACGCGCGCGTCCACCCTCGTGGGGTGACCACCGCCGCGGCGATCGGAGCGCGTCGACCGCCCCGACGAACCCCGGGGGAACCGGGACAGCGGCGCAGGACGTCGCGCCGCGGTTCGCTCCATTTCCGCTCGCGGTGGGCGATGCCGCTCGCCCCGCCTCGTGGGACCACGCGACGCATGAGCTCGCATCACGCTGATGCGCCTCGGGAGCGCGCGGTCGCGGACCCGTGATCGAGTGCTCGTGGATCATGACGTCACGATCGGTTGCAATGCGCGTTCCCTCGCCTGGGCTCAGCGGCCTGTGCCGTGCATGTGCCCGCTGGATGATGGGCGTGCGGAACACCGGAATGAGCGAAGCCGCCGAGACGAACGTCGTGGCGCGTGTCGACGGACCCGTGCGCGCGGGTGGAGATCTGGAGCCGCCGTGGCACGCGCTCCATGGCCGCGAGGCCGTCACCGCGGTCGCGTCGGATGCGACCGCGGGGTTGGCTGTCGACGAGGCCCGTCGGCGGCTCGAGCGGTTCGGCCCCAACGCGCTCCGGGAGCCCACGCGTCGCTCCCTCCTGTCCGTGTTCGGCGGGCAGTTCAAGAGCCCGCTCATCTATCTGCTGTTCGGCGCGGCCGGCATCGCGCTCGCCCTGGGACACGCCAAGGACGCCATCGTCATCTTCGTCGTGGTCCTGCTCAACTCGGTCATCGGCGTCATCCAGGAGGGGCGCGCCGAGCGCTCGCTCGAGGCCCTGCGCAAGCTCGCGACCCAGAAGGCGCGTCTCGTGCGAGGCGACCAGGAGGTCGTCGTCGCGGCGCGCGACGTCGTGCCGGGCGATGTCCTCCTGCTCGAGGCCGGCGACGCGGTGGCCGCCGACGCCCGGCTCCTCGAGGGAGCCGCGCTCCAGGTCGCCGAGGCCGCGCTCACGGGGGAGTCGGTGCCGATCGCGAAGGCGCTCGTCCCGATCGCCTCCGACACGCCGCTCGCCGACCGGCGGAACATGGTGTATGCGGGGACCCACGTCACCGCGGGACGCGCCCGCGGCCTCGTCGTCGCCACCGGGCTCGCGACCGAGATCGGTCAGATCGCGGCGCTCGCCGAGGGGGCCACGGAGCCCGGCACGCCCCTCGAGCGCCGCATCGCGCAGTTCGGCCGTTACATCATCGTCGCGGCGGCGGCGATGTTCATCCTCGTGATCGCCGTCGGGCTCCTGCGGGGCGTGCCGATGGGCGAGATCCTCATGGTCGGCATCAGCCAGGTGGTCGGGATGATCCCCGAGGGGCTCCCGGTCGCGATGACGATCGCGCTCGCGGTCGGGGTCCAGCGGATGTCGCGCCGTCAGGCGGTCGTCCGTCGCCTCGCCGCGGTCGAGACGCTCGGCTCGACCACCGTCATCTGCAGCGACAAGACCGGGACCCTCACGCGGAACGAGATGACCGTGACGGCGGTCCACCTGCCAGACCGGCGAGCGTTGACGATCACCGGGGCTGGATACGACCCGGTGGGCCAGTTCGTCGACGGCGGCCAGCCGATCGAACCCGCGCGTGACGCGCGACTCCGCGAGCTGCTCGACGCCCTGGTCCTGTGCAACGACGCCCAGCTCCAGGGCCCCGCCGACGAGGAGCCGCGCTGGACCGCCATCGGTGATCCCACGGAGGTCGCGCTCCTCACCCTCGCGATCAAGGGCGGGGTCGTCCCCGCGGACCTGCGCGCGCGGCAGCCCCGCCGCGCGGAGCTGCCGTTCGACCCGTCGGCGAAGCTCATGGCCACGCAGCACGACGCCGGCGGCGCGCGCGTCGTCCTGAAGGGCGCACCCGAGGAGGTCCTCGAGCTCTGTCACGCGATGCGCAGGGATGGTGCGGGCGACGCGCCGCTGGGCGACGCGGAGCGGCACGAGCTGCGCGCGGCTGCCGAGCGGATGGCCGCGCAGGCCCTGCGCGTGCTCGCGGTGGCCGTCGTCGGCGGCGGCGAGATCGACGGCCACACGGGGTTCGCCGACTTCCGGGGACGGGCCACGTTCCTCGGCCTGGTCGGACAGATCGATCCGCCCCGCGCCGAGGTCAAGGACGCGGTCGAGCGCTGCCGGGCGGCGGGCATCAGGCCCGTGATGGTCACCGGGGATCACAAGGCGACGGGCCACGCCATCGCCCGCGACCTCGGCATCGCGCGCGAGGGCGACCTCGCCGTGGACGGACGCGAGCTCGAGCGGATGTCCGACGACGAGCTGGCGGCGCGCATCGACGGCATCTCGGTCTTCGCGCGCGTCCATCCCGCCCAGAAGCTCCGCATCGTCGGCGCGTACCAGCAGCGAGGTGACGTCGTGGCCATGACCGGCGACGGCGTCAACGACGCGCCGGCGCTGGTCAAGGCCGACGTCGGCGTCGCGATGGGGGTGACCGGCACCGAGGTGGCGAAGGAGGCGGCGAAGATCGTCATCGCCGACGACAACTTCGCCACCATCGTCGCCGCCGTCGAGGAAGGCCGCGTCGTCTATCGCAACATCAAGAAGGTCGTCCTGTACCTCTTCTCGACGTCGATCGCCGAGGTCCTCGTGCTGCTCACCGCGCTCTCGCTCGGTTATCCGCCGCCGCTCGCCGCCGTGCAGATCCTCTGGATCAACCTCGTCACCGAGGGAGCGGTCACGGTCAACCTCATCATGGAGCCGGCCGAGGGCCACGAGATGAAGCAGAAGCCCATCTCCGCGGACGAGCCGCTGCTCACCCGGACCCTCCTGTCGCGGATGGCGTTCATGACCCCGTCGATCGCCGTGTCCACGCTCGGCTGGTTCGTCTACCGCCTCGAGAGCGGGGTGCCCTTCCCGCAGGTGCAGACCGAGACGTTCACGGTGCTGGCGGTGTGCCAGTGGTTCAACGTCCTCAACTGCCGCTCGGATCTTCGCTCGTCGCTGAACCTGAGCATCTTCCGGAACCCGTGGCTCATCGGCGGGCTCGTCGTCGGCAACCTGCTGCAGGTGGCCGTCGTCTTCTTCCGTCCGCTCGGAGAGGTCTTCCACACCGTGCCGTTCAGCCTGAGCGAGGTCGTGGCGATCGGCGCGGTCGCGAGCCTGGTCCTCTGGGTCGAGGAGCTGCGGAAGCTCTTCGCGCGGCGGCGGGTCGCAAGGAGCTCGCGATGACCTACGCGCTCGCGTTCCTGGGCAGCGGTATCGTGGTCGTGCTCGCGGGCGTCGCGCTCGCGCGCCACGCCGATGCGATCGCGGAGGCGACCAAGATCGGTCGGCTCTGGATCGGCGCGGTCCTCCTGGCCGCGGCGACCTCGCTCCCCGAGCTGGGCACGGACATCGCCGCGGTCCGGCTGGGCGCGACCGATCTCGCCGTGGGCGATCTCTTCGGCTCGAGCATGGCGAACATGCTCATCCTCGCCCTCATCGATCTCATGCCGCCGCGGCGGGCGGTGCTCCGCCGGGCGACGCTCGATCACGCCCTGGCGGCGAGCCTGGCCATCTGCCTCAACGCGACCGCCGCCGCGCTGGTCGTCATCCGTCCGGACTTCCCCACCTGGTGGGTCGGTCCCGGCTCCGTCGTCCTGTTCCTCAGCTACGTCGTCGGGACTCGCGCGGTCTACCGGCACGTCTCGCGTGAGGGAGCGCAGGAGGTCACGCCGCCGTCCACCGACGGCGCTCGGCCGCCCCCAGCCCTCCGCCGCTCGATCGTCGCCTTCGCGATCGCCGCGCTCGTCATCCTGGCCGCCGCGCCCGTCTTCGCGTGGTCGGCGAGCGGCATCGCGGAGGCGACCGGCCTCGGCGACACCTTCGTCGGCACGTGGCTGGTGGGGCTCGCGACCTCGCTGCCCGAGCTCGTCGCCTGCGTCGCGGCGGTGCGGATGGGCGCCTTCGATCTCGCCGTCGGCAACCTGTTCGGCTCGAACGCATTCAACATGGCCATCTTCCTGGCGCTGGATCTCGTCCAGCCCGGGAGCATCTTCAGCGCGCTCGATCCCAGTCACGCCATCTCGGGCCTCTTCGCGGTGGTGCTCACCAGCCTCGGGCTCGCGGCCATCGTGTACCGGGCGAAGCAGCGGTTCGCCATGCTGGAGCCCGACAGCGTGTTGATCCTGGTGACGTACGTGATCGCGCTCGTGCTCCTCTATCTCCACTCGACAGGAGCGTGACGGTGATGGTGACGGGTGAGATGCTCCGGCTGCTCCGCGAGGACGGCTTCCAGCTGGTCGGTCCCACCGCGCGCGACGGCGCCCGCTCGTGCGACCTGCACGCGATCGAGGTGCAGGATCGCACGTTCCTCGACGGGCCGGGTGACGCGGCAGCTCCCGCGGATCTGAGGCCCCCGGGCTACGCGGGGAGCGGGCGGATCACGAACACCGGCCGGCGGCTCTCGCGCATCACGGCCTCGGCGACCGAGCCGAGGACGGCCCGCTTGAGCCCGCCGCGTCCATGCGACGCGACGCAGACGGCGTCGACGCCCAGGCGCTCCGCGGCCTGGGTGATGGCCGCGGCCGGACGCCCGTGCGCCACCACCTCGACGCGCGTGACCACGTTCACCGGCACGCCCCGCACCGGCACCAGCGATCTGAGCTGGGCGACGAGATCCGGCTCGCTCGTCGCGGACGTCTCCTTGCCGCGCACGTGGAGCAGGTGCACCTCGCCGCCGCGCTCGCCGAGGAGGGCGTAGCCGAACGGGATGGAGAAGTTCGACAGGGGCGAGAGGTCGGTCGCGATGAGGACGCGCCGGATCGACGGGACCTCCTGGGGCGCGAGCAGCTCGCTCTCCGGCACCGGCACGATGGCGACCGAGGTGCGGCTGTGGTGGAGCGTCACCGCGGCCACCGAGCTCAGGCGCGCGAGCCCGCGCCGGTGGTGTGTCCCCATGACGATGAGGTCGACGCGCTCGACCTCCGCGAGCTCGAGCAGATGGTCGCCGAGGCGCCCCAGCCCGAGCTGCAACCGGAAGCCGACCTCGCCCCGTCCTCCCAGATCACCAACGCGCGCCTTCAGGTCCCGGACCAGGAACGCCTCGGCCTCCGGGTCGCGCTCGACGAGCGGGTGCCGCCCCGGCAGACCGTAGCGGTCGGGCCCGTCGCCGCGGAGCCCGGACGCGTAGACGTAGCCGACGACCACGTCGACCGGGCTCGACGCACGCAGCTGCTTGACCCACCGGATGGCGGCGTCACAGCTCCGCGACCAGTCCACCGCGAGGAGGACGCGCAGCGGACGATCGCCGTTCGCCCACGCCGCGAACGGGGACTCGTCCCGCACGACCAGGACCGGAGATCTGGACGACTCGGCGAGCCGCTCGGACGTGCCGCCGATCCGGTAGATGAACGACGCGCTGTGGCCCTGGGACGCGACGACCACGAGCCGCGCCTTCTTCTCCTCGGCGAAGCCGTGCAGGGCGTCGCTCGTCGGACCCACGACGATCGCGTGGGACACGCGGACGCCAGTGTCCCCGAGACGCGCGGCGACACGCGCGACCTCGTCGGCAAGTCGTCGCCGGGCCGCCGCCTCGAGCGCCCGCTGCGCCTCCAGATCGAGCGAGCCGGTGGTCGGGTCGAGCACGTGCACGAGCCACACTTCCGCGGCCTCGAGCCGCGGCGCGAGCGCCACGGCGACGTCGATCGCCGACCGGGCGCGCTCCGAGAAATCCGTTCCGCAGACGATGGGCATGGTCCCGCCAATGGCTTGCAGGGTGCGCGCCATTGCAAGGCCGAGGACGAGGCCGTCCTGGCGCCGTCGCGCGAGGAAACGCGCACGCCTTGCCGGCGATCACGCATCACGGCGGCGCTGGCGCACGGCGTGCGCGCTCCTGAGGGCGCCGCTTCGCGCCTGCGTGGTGTGCGGCATGCATGAGCCCCGCGGGTGCCAGGCACCGTTTGCGCCGCCGCGGTCGCGCTCGTCGGGCTCGCCGCGTGCAGCCAGGGCCTCGACCCCGCCGGGCTCGCGGACCCGGCGAGCTGCGAGGGCTGTCATCCCGATCAAGTGCGCGAGTGGGCGGGCAGCATGCACGCCTACGCCGCCGACGATCCGGTCTTCCTCGCGATGAACCGGCTGGGGCAGCGCGAGACCGGTGGCGCGCTCGGGGACTTCTGCGTGCGGTGTCACGCGCCGTTCGCCGACGGGCGCGACGTCGAGTCGCTGCCCCGGGCCGAGCGCGGCGTCACGTGCGTGGCGTGTCACCAGATCGCGGAGGTGGTCGAGCTCCACAACGGCGGGCTGCGCTGGTCGCTCGACCGGACGATGCGTGGCGGCCTCGGCGATCCCGTGGAGACACCGGCGCATGCCTCCGCGTACTCGCCGCTCGTCGACACGGCCGCGCTCGGCTCGTCGGCGGCGTGCGGCGCGTGCCACGACGTCGTGTCGCCCGCCGGCGTCGCCGTCGAGCGCACGTACGCGGAGTGGAGCGAGAGCGTCTTCGCGCGCGACGACGTGGGGCTCTCGTGCGCGGGCTGCCACATGCCGGGGCGCGACGCGCCGGCCGCGCGCGGCGGACCGACGCGGCGGGTCCACGATCACGGCTTCCCCGGCGTCGACGTCGCGCTCACGCCGTGGCCCGGCGTCGAGGTGCAGCGCGACGCGATCGCGCGCGACCTCGCCGGCGTGCTCGCCGCGCGCCTGTGCGCCATCCCCGCCGGCGGCGGCGTGCGCTTCGACGTCACCCTCGACAACGTGCAGGCCGGCCACGCGTTCCCGAGCGGCGTGACGCATGCGCGCCGCGCATGGCTGCACCTCGTCGCGGAGGAAGCCGGCGTGGTCGTTCGCGAGCTCGGTGGGTTCGCGGCCGGCGAGATCGTCCCGCTCGACGATCCCGACGGATGGGTCCTGGGCAGCCGCTTCGTCGGCGTGGGCGGCGTGGAGGTACCGCACGTGTGGGAGGCGACCGGCATCGAGAGCGCGCTCCTGCCGCCGGCGGTGACGCTCGATCCTCGAGACCCGGCCTACTACCACGCGGTGACGCGCTCGTTCTTCGTCGCGGGCGCGCCCGACGTGGTCCGGATCGTCGTGAAGCTGCAGCCGGTGGGCCTCGAGCTCCTCGATCGCCTCATCGTGGCGGGCGAGCTCGATCCGCAGGTCCGCGCCGCGATGCCGGTGCACGAGCTCGCCGGCACGGAGACCGAGTGGCTGCGGGCGCGCGACGGCTGGGGCTGCGCCCCGTGATCACTCGGCGATGCAGACCGGCACGATCGTGCGATCGCCGTCGACGTCGAAGCGGATCTCCCACTGGCCCGGCATCCACAGCTCGAGGGGGCCGACGATCAGGCCGTCGACCTCGGCGGTGACCCCCGGCGCGATCGGGGCGCCGTGGCCGTGCTCGGGCATGAACGCCGAGACGGTCAGCCGCGCGGGATCGAACATCGGCGCGCCCTCGCGGTCCTCGATGCGCACCGCCCACCAGTTGGTGAAGCGCGCCGGCGGCGCCGGGTTGGTGACCACGATGGTGACGCGCGAGCCGTCGCGGCCGAGCCACGACTCGCCTGGTGCCATCGCGCGGCACGCGGCCGGGTCGGGATCGTCGGGGGGGTCGGTGCACCCGGCGAGCAGCGCACCGAGCGTGGCGGCGACGAGGAGCGGGCGGGCGAGGAGCGAGCGGGTCATGGTTCACCTCCGAGGGCGCGAGACAGCGAGAGCGTGACGAGGAGCGCGTGGCGATCGGCCTGCGGCGGGAAGTCGAGGAACCACGAGGCCAGGACGCCACCGGCGACGAGGGCGTGCCATGCGCGCCGCTCGCCGAGCGTGACGTCGACCGTGAGCGAGCCGAAGAGCGTCCGCATCGGCCCGAGCGTGCGGTCGCGCGTCCGAAACCGTGGCGCGCCGCCGCCGTCGTCGACGTACGCGGCGCGGTAGAAGTCGGCGCCCGTCTGGTGATAGGCGCGGGCCCCCACGCCGGCGAGCACGCGCGCGCCGAGCTGCCGGCGCGCGTCGACGCTCGCGGTCTGGCTCGTGATCGACCAGTCGTCGCGGTACACGCGATAGCCGAGCGCGCCGAACCACGTCTCGCCCAGCGCGCGGCGGAGCCGTCCCGCGCCCGCGATCGAGCGCCGCGTCGCCGGCACCTCCTCGGCGAGCCAGGTCGGCGTCGGCCAGTCCGGCGCGACGAGCGGCACCCGTCGATACGGGCTGGCGTGGTACCCGCGCGACGTCGTGCCCTCGACGACGACGTCCACGATCGTCCGCCGATCGAGGATCACGCTGACGGTCGTCGTGACCTGGTGGAGCACGCGGGTCCGCTCGAACGAGGGATCCATCACGGTGCCGATCGCGTCCCGGCCGCCCGTGTAGCGCGCCCCGAGCGTGAGCTGTCGGTCGAGGAGCTCGACGCTGGCGCCCGCCTCACCGCGGAACGCCTCGTGGTCCACCTCGAACGAGCCGTGGAGCGACCCGGACAGCGCGAGCGGCGCCGTGGGGGTCACGGTGCGCGTCGCGCCGACGCCGAACTCGACCCGGCGCTCGGAGATCGCGGCCGGCGACGCCGAGGTGACCACGTCGATCGACGCGCCCGTGACCGCGTCGGCCGTGGCGCTGGCCTCGATGGTCGTCCGCCCGACCTCGGCTTCGGCGCGAACCGACGGGGATACGACCGTCATGTCGTCGTCGTCGGTGTAGACCCGGAGCGTCGCGTCGGCGCGCGAGTCGGCGCGCCCGGGCGACGCGGCCAGGAGCAGCGCCAGGGTCAGTTGCAGCCGCATCCGCCGCCGCCTTCGGCCGAGGCCCCCTCGGTGCCCTCGCGCACCGAGAACACGTGCGCGTCCGCCCGCTCCACGGCGGGCCACGCGGCTCCCTGCATCGCCGGGTGGGCGAGCCGCTCGCGCTCGTGCGGACGGACGCGGACACACCCGCAGGCCAGCGTCGCTGCGAGGGCGATGCGGAGGGTGATCCCGGCGCCGTCGATCATGTCGGTGGCCGTCCGATGCGAACCGGGTGCCAGCGCCGAGGGGCTGTGTCCCCGTGCGAGCGCGCAAAGATTTCGTCCGACGCGGGGTTCATCCTGGCGTCGGGCGGTCGAATCCACCGTCGTGAGCCCCACGACCAGCGATGGACGGCACCGCGCCGCCCTCACTGCGCTCGAGGTCATCGCCCGCGAGCGCGCCCGGGTCACGGCGCCGGCCGTGTTCGCCTGTCTGGCGCTCTTCATCGTGGCGTTCCCGGCGATGGGCTTCGAGCTGGCGTACGAGATCAAGCTGTTCGAGATCGCCGTCCTCACCGTCCTGGGCGGGCTCGCGCTCGCGATCTTCCTCCGCCGCATCCCGCTCCGCTGGGCGCACGCGGCGTCGGCCGCCACGCTCGGCTGCCCGCTCGCCGCCACGCTCGTGCCGCTGTGGGCGACGCGGCACGAGGCCTACGTGACGATCTTCCTCATCCAGATCGTCGCCGGGGGGATCCTGCTCGACACGCGCTGGCTCACCGGGATCCTGCTCGTGGCCTGCGCCGTCGTCGTCGCGTTCCTGCTCCATGCTGGGGGGCCGAACATCGCGCTCCTCCTCTCGTGCGTCGGCACCGCGGCGCTGTTCGCGCTGCTCATCCACGTCCTCATGCGTCGCGCGCTCTACCACGCCGAGATGATGAGGCTCGAGCTCGACGCGCTGATCGAGACCTCGCCGGACGCGATGTGCGTCCACGGCCAGGCCGACGACCGGTTCGAGATCCGCTGGGTCAATGCCTCCATGCTGCGCATGCTGGGCTACGACAGCGCCGCTGACCTCCTCGGTCGGCATCCGATCGAACGCTTCGTCCACCCCGACGATCGGGCGCGCCTGCGCGAGCACCTCGAGCCGATGCGTCGTGGCGAGGGGGTGCCCGGGATCGTTCTACGCTGGGTGCGACGCGACGGCAGCACGCTGCACGTGCACGCCGACTCGCGGCCCGTCACCTTCGCGGGCCGCGGCGGCTGGCTGGTCGTCGCGCGCGACATGACCGACCAGCTCAACCGCGAGCGCGAGCGCGTCGCTGCCGAGGCGGCGATCCGCAAGTCGGAGGAGCGCTACCGGCTCCTGTTCGACGGCTCGCCGCTACCGATCAGCGTGTTCGACGCCGAGACCTTCCGCTTCGTGGCGGTGAACGAGAAGATGGTCGAGGTCTACGGCTACTCGCGCGAGGAGCTCCTGGCCATGACCGTCATGGACATCAAGCCGCCCGAGGACGTGCCTCGGCTGCGCGAGGTCGTGGCGAAGGCGTCGGTCGGGCACTCCGAGCACGTGGGCCTGGTCAAGCACCGGCGCAAGGACGGGGCGATGCTCGACGTCGACATCACCGCCCACCTGATCGAGCTGGACGGTCGACGTTACCGGCTGGCGATCGGCATCGACGTCACCGAGTCGAAGCGCATCGAGGAGCAGCTCCGTCAGGCGGCACGCATGGAGGCGATCGGGCAGCTCGCCGGCGGCGTGGCGCACGACTTCAACAACCTCCTGGCCGCGATCCTCTCGAACGCCAACCTGATCGCGGAGGAGCTGGGCGAGGATCACGCGCTGCGCCCGGAGATCCTCGACATCGAGGCGGCCACCAATCGGGCCACGGCGCTCACGCGCCAGCTGCTCGCCTTCAGCCGCCGGCAGCCGCGCAAGGTGACGGACGTCGCGCTCGACACGATCGTCACCAACCTCGAGAAGATGCTGTCGCGGCTTGTCGGCGAGGACATCGAGATGCGCACCACGCGCGCGTCGCGGCTCGGCACGGTGCAGGGCGACCCGGGACAGCTCGAGCAGGTGCTGCTCAACCTCGTCATCAACGCGCGTGACGCCATGCCCACGGGCGGCCAGCTCGTGATCGAGACCGCCAACGTGGAGCTCGACGCGTGCCAGGCCGAGGCGGTGGGGGCGCGGCCCGGTCGCCACGTCTTGCTCGCGGTCAAAGACACCGGCTGCGGCATGACGGCCGAGACCCAGGCGCGTATCTTCGAGCCGTTCTTCACGACCAAGCCGGTCGGGAAGGGGACCGGGCTCGGCCTGGCGACCGTGTTCGGCATCGTGAAGCAGGCCGAAGGTGGCATCGCCGTCGAGTCGGAGGTGGGGCAGGGCACCACGTTCCGCATCTACTTGCCGCGCGTGGACGTGCAGGAGGTCACGCCGCCGCCCGCGGAGCCGCCACGCGAGGCGCCGCTGCGTGGCTCCGAGACCATCCTCGTCGTCGAGGACGACCCGTACGTGCGCGCCGCCGTCGGCCGCCAGATCCGCGCCTTCGGCTACCGGCTGCTCGAGGCGCGCGATCCGGCCGACGCGCTCCAGGTCGCCGCCGCGTTCCCGGAGCCCATCGATCTGCTGCTCACCGATCTCGTCATGCCGGGCATGGACGGTCGAATGCTCGCGTCGAAGCTGCGCGCCACGCGATCGACGACGCGCGTGCTCTTCATGTCGGGTTACTCGGAGCACGCGGCGGTGACCAGCGCGGCGGCCGACGCCGACGACGTGCTGATCGAGAAGCCGTTCACGGCGGTCGCGCTCTCGCACGCGATCCGCGCGTCGCTGGGGCCGCGCGTCCGCAATTGAGACGCTTCTGAACGCGCCTTCGCCGGCGGCCGGCTTGCATGCGCGCGAGGTGAGGTCCACGCTTTCGCGCGGAGGATCCCATGGCACAGACGGCCCAGCAGCGGACGATCGGCAGCGTCGACAACGAGGCCCAGCGCGTGTTCGCGCTCCAGCGCGAGGCGTACGGCCGCCACCCGTTCCCTAGCTACGCGGAGCGGGTGAACAACCTGCGCCGCGTCGAGCGGGTGCTGGTCGAGAACAAGCAGGCGATCGCGGACGCGATCACCGCCGACTTCGGCCATCGCGCGTTCGAGGAATCGATGATGGCGGAGCTGTTCACGTCGATCGACGGTCTGCGCGACGCGTGCAAGCGGCTCGAGGGCTGGATGGCCCCGCAGAAGCGCCACACGTCGGTGCTGTTCGCGACGGGGAGCAACCGCGTGATCCCCATGCCCAAGGGCGTGGTCGGCATCATCTCGCCGTGGAACTACCCCCTGTTCCTCACCATCAGCCCGCTGACCAGCGTGCTGGCGGCGGGCAATCGCGCGATGATCAAGATGGCGTCGAACTCCCAGCACCTGTGCCGGCTGCTCGCCGAGAAGCTGCGGGCGGTGTTCAGTGAGGACACGCTGGCGGTGTTGCCGGGCGTGCGCGCGCAGGACTTCTCGTCCTTGCCTTACGACCACCTGATCTTCACCGGCTCGGCCGACGCGGGGAAGAACGTCATGCGCGCGGCGGCCGAGCACCTCACGCCGGTGACGCTCGAGCTCGGCGGCAAGTCGCCGACGATCGTGTGCGAGGACTTCGACATCGAGGAGGCGGCGTCGCGGATCCTCTACGCCAAGCTCCTGAACGCGGGGCAGACCTGCCTCGCGCCCGACTACGTGATGGTGCCGGCGGTCCGTCGCGACGCGTTCGTCGCGGCGGCCCGGCGTGTCGTGCCCAAGCGGTACCCCGACACCGGCTCGTCGCAGTACACGTCGGTCATCGACGACAAGTCCTACCGGCGGCTGCGTGCGACCCTCGAGGACGCGCGAGCCAAGGGCGCCGAGATCATCCCGCTCGTCCCCGACGCGCGCTTCGACGACAGCCTGCGCAAGTTCCCGCCCCACCTCATCGTCGGCGTCAGCGACGAGATGACCGTGATGAAGGACGAGATCTTCGGGCCGCTCCTGCCGGTCAAGACCTACCAGTCACTCGACGAGGTCATCGGGTACGTGAACGGGCGCGATCGTCCGCTCGGCTTCTACGTCTTCACCAACGACAAGGCCGCGGAGCACAAGCTCGTCTACGCGACGATCTCGGGCGGCGTCACGATCAACAACTGCATGCTGCACGTCGCGCAGCACGACCTGCCGTTCGGCGGCATCGGCGCCTCCGGCATGGGCCAGTACCACGGCCACGAGGGCTTCCTCGAGTTCTCCAAGCTGCGGCCGGTGTTCACCAGCCCGCGGTTGCCGATCCTCGACATGTTCTACCCGCCGTACACCAAGAAGCACCGCAAGATCCTGGATCTCCTCATCCGCTTCAAGCGCTGAGATCTCCGGCCCCGGGGCGGACGAAGCGATTCCGGGTGACCAGGTCACCGTCGGCCGCGTCCTGCTCGTGGCATCGTCCCGCTGGCCGGAGGTTACATGGACAAGATCCTCGAACGGTTATCCGCCGAGTTCTCCTGGGAACGGATGTCGGCGTTCGTCGTCGACCAGCTGCTGCCGGACGTCGCCGTGGCAGGGATCCTGCTCGTCGTCTACCTGCTGGTCTGGCGAGTCGTGCGGACCGCGCTCCGCGCGGCGCTGGCGCGGAGCCCCCTCGATCTGACGGCGCAGCATCTCATCGAGCGGGTCCTCCGCATGGTCGTCGTGACGCTGGCGCTCATCAGCGTGCTCAAGCAGTTCGGCTTCGACACGGCCGGCGTGCTCGCCAGCATGGGCATCGTGGGGTTGACGCTCGGCTTCGCCGCCCGCGACACCTTGTCCAACTTGATCTCCGGGCTCTTCGTCCTGTGGGATCGTCCCTTCGTGATCGGTGACCTCGTCGAGATCGACGGCGTCTACGGCGAGGTGAAGGTGATCACGCTGCGCACGACCCGCCTGGTGACCGTCGACGGCAAGATGCTCGCGATCCCCAACGGGAAGGTCGCCAACACGACCGTGGCGTCGTACACGAACTTCCCCAACCTGCGCATCGACATCCCGGTCACCGTCGGCGTTTCCGAGGATCTCGGGCGCGCGCGGTCCGTGCTCCTCGCGCTCCTCGATGGTGACGCGCGCTATCTCGCGTCGCCTGCGCCCGTCGTCGTCGTCAAGTCGCTCAACGACTACAACGTGGAGCTCGAGCTCCGGGCGTGGCTGGTCGACGAGCGCCTGCACATCCCCGCCCGGCTCGAGCTGCGCGAGCGCGCCTTCGAGGCCCTGCGCGCCGCCAAGGTCGAGATGCCGTTCGAGACGATCCAGCTGGTCTCCGGCGGCGCGCCGGCCGTCGGGAAGGCCGCCTGATGCTGGACGAGATCATCGACATGGTGCGCGAGCCGTTGCTCGTGCTCTCGGGCACGCCGGTGAGCGTGCTCTCCTTGCTGACGGCGATCGCCATCATCGTGGTCGCGCGCGTGGTCTCCGGGGCGGTCGCGCGCAGCCTCGGCCGGCTGTTCGCCGGGCGCGGGTCCGGCGACGGCGTGGGCTTCGCCGTGGCGAAGATCACCCGCTGGATCGGGACCATCGTCGGCGTGTTCATCGCGCTGACCACGATCGGCATCAACATGAACGCGGCGCTCGCCGCCATGGCCGTGCTGCTCGTCGGCATCGGGTTCGGCCTGCAGAAGATGGCCGAGAACTTCATCTCGGGCCTGATCCTGCTGGTCGAGCGTCCCGTGCGTGTCGGCGACTTCATCGCCGTGGGTGACCGTCGGGGGACCGTCATGGACATCGGGCTCCGCGCGACCCGCCTGATGACCCGCGATGGGATCTCGATCATCATCCCGAACGGCGACCTCATCACCGAGGCGGTGACCAACTACACCGCGCCGGTGAGCACGGTGCGGCTCTGGGTCACGGTGGGCGTCGCGTACGGCACCGACCTGGCCCGCGCGCACGACGTCCTCCTGGGGGTGGCGCGGGCCGAGCCAGAGGTCCTCGCCGAACCGGCGCCGGCCGTCTTCCACATGGGCTTCGGCGACTCCAGCATCGATCTCGCGCTCGTCGCGTGGATCGCGAAGGCACCGGACGACATCCTCGTCATGTCGAAGCTCCGCTTCGCGATCGACCGCGCGTTCGCGGCCGCCGAGGTCACGATCCCGTTCCCCCAGCGGGACCTCCACATCAAGGGGTTGCCGGAGGGCTGGACGCCGCCGGCGGGAAACGTGCGTCCCGGGGTGTGACCGACCGGGGGCCTGCGAGCGCGCGATGGGCGACGTCGCGGCCACCTGCGGGGCGGTGACCGCGCGCGCGCGGCCGAGATCATCGACGGCGCGGACCTCGCCGCGGCGTCGACGCCGTCCGCCGTGGACTACGTGGCCGGCTGGACCGGCGTCGGACGGGCGCGGACCGCGCCGCCTGAGGTCAGGCGGCCATGCGCCGACGGCGCTGGTGCGACGTGGGCAACGCGCGGCGCTTGCGGGACGGTCGCGGCACCGGCGCCACCAGCACCGCTCGACCGGTCATGCGGACGACCGCCTCGGCTGTCGCGCCGAGACGCCCCCCGGCGCCACGGCCGACGAGGATCACCTCGGCGCGATGACGATCCGCCGCCTCGGCGATGCGCGCGGGGGGATCGCCGACGCGGATCAGCGGTTCGACGACGAGGTCGTCGAGCTCGAGCTCGGCGAGCTGCTGATCCAGCGCGCGCCGTGCGCCATCGATCTGACGGTCCAGGAGCTCGCGGTAGCTGCTGATGTCGTCGCTGAGCTTGACGTGCTTCCAGCGCGTGAGCGCCGGTGGCATGGCCAGGACGTGGACGGCGAAGAGCCGCGCGCCCGGCGCGGCCATCCGCGCGGCGAGGCGAAACGCGCCGGCTGATTGAGACGTGAGATCGGTTCCGACGAGGAGGCGAGTGAACACGGCGCCATCGTAGCCGACGACCGCGCGAGGCGTCGCGGCGCCGAGGTCAAAGGCGCTGGCAGAGCGCGTACGCCTCGATCTTCAGGGGCCCGGTCCACTCGCGCCGGCCGCACGTCCAGCGGGCGCCGATCGTGTCGGTCGCGCTGTCGCTCGTGGGGTAGCTTGGGAGCGTCATCACGCGGTTCGGTTCGTCGAGGGTGCAGCCGCCGCTGACCAGGCGCTCGTCGGGACGACACGCGGCGACCACCCAGGCGCCGGTGCCCTGCGTCGAGACGCGCACGATACGCACCGCGCCGGCCTCCGCGCTCGGCGCCGCGGGCGGGGGCGGCGCGGCGGGCTGCTCGGCATGGTCGGACGGCGCGACGCCGGACTCGTGCAGGAACATGCGCTCGCGCGCGCGATCCGCCTCCTGCTCCGCGACGAGCTCGGGGTCGCCGGGGCGAGCGCAGCGCCGCGACACGCGCGTGCAAACCAGATCGGCGTTGCACGGCGCGCTGAAGCAGGACGAGCCCTCGACGCCGACCACGGGCTGCGTCGCCACGGGCGCCGGCGGCCGCTTCTCTTCGCATGCGAGCGCGCACGTGAACATCGCTGCGACGAGTCGATTCATTCCTCGTCGTCTTCCGCGCCGAACAGCGCAGAGACCCGCAGGTCGACGGCGTCGAAGGGCTCGGCGCGCACCACGTCTCCGGCAGCCGCGGTGAGGACGACGAGGTAGCCGGCGCGCTCCCATCGGTGGACGATGAGCGTCTGCTCGACCGGGTCCGCGAGCCAGTAGTGAGGCACGCGGTTCGCGTGCAGGACCTGGAACTTGTCGACGGTGTCGCGCTTCGCGTTGCTCGGCGACAGGAGCTCGCATGCCCAGTCTGGGGTGACCCGGGTCGGGCGACCGTGCGGTAGCTCGGGCACACGCTCGCGGCGCCAGCCGGCGACGTCGTGCAGGTAGATCTCGTGGGCCTCGTACTCGACCTCGATCTCGGTGCCGAACCACCAGCCGCCGGGCCACCGTCCGCCGCCTCGGCGCTGGAAGCGGCGGCCGAGCACGACGCCGAACGCGAACTGGGAGGTGCTGTGCTCGCGCGAGGGACTGGCCTTCTCGACGATGGCGCCGCGGACCACCTCGGCGCGCGTGCCGTCGCCGAGCGCCACCAGATCGGCGTGCGTCGCCAGCTTCTTCACGGGCGCGACCACGGCCTGATTGTAGCCCGGTGTCAGAGGCGCTGGCACATGGCGAAGGCTTCGATGGCCTGGTCGTGCGTCGCCTCGCGCCAGCCGCAGTTCCAGCGCGCACCGACGGTGTCCGTCGCGGACTCGCCCGACAGGTGACCGGGGATCGCAGACCAGTTGCCCTTCGCGGGCGTGCAGCCGCCACCGACGAGGCGTTCGTCGGCGCGGCACGCGGCGAAGACCCACGGGCTCTTGCCGCCGGTCGACGCGCGCACGACCCGGACCGCGCCGGTCGCGGCCGGGACCGCCATGCTCCCATCGGTGGTGACGGGCAGCGCCGCGGGCGGGGGCACCGGCGGTTGCTCGGCGTGCGCTGGCGGCTGGACGCCGGATTGCGCGAGGTACGCACGCTCGCGCTCGGCGTCGGCTTGCCGCTTGACGGTGTGCTCGGGGTGGTCGGGCTTCCCACACACGTTCGAGATCGGCGTGCACGAAAGGCCCTCGTTGCAGCCGTACGCGCAGGCCGCGCCCTCGGAGCCCATGGGGAGCGGCGGTGCGCTCGCCGCCTCCTTCTTGGCGCACGCGGCCGAGGCGAGCACCGCGCAGACCAGGAGCACGCGGGCGAGCGAGGTTGCCATCGCCCGCGAGCGTATCAGGCGGCGCGGGCGCGGGCGGCGGCGGCGAAGCGGCGGACGACGTCGCCGGCGGGCTCGATCGCGTCGATGCCGCCGACCGACTTGCCGGCCTGGAAGAAGTCCTTGTAGCTGATGCCCTGGAGCGACGCCTTGCGCAGCTCGAAGATGCTCCTGGCGCTGTAGTACATGCGTGCGTAGTGCTTGAGCTTGGCGTGGCGCAGGGCGCGCCGCATCAGCCAGTTCGCGCGGGTGCCGATCTTCTCGACGTACGGGGTCTTGATGACCGCGACCGGCACGCCCGAGATGCGCTCGGTGAGGACGATGTCCTCGGGGCGCGCGCGCAGGATCGCCTGCTTGTAGTCGTCGTGGGCGTGGCACTCGCGGGTCGCGATGAAGCGCGTGCCGAGCTGGACGCCGGCGTAGCCCAGATCGAGCGCGCGCGCGAACGCCGCCGGTTCGCCGATGCCGCCAGCGCAGATGAGCGGCTTGCCGGTCGAGGCCATCTCGGCGAACAGCGCGGCCGCGGCCTTGCTGCCGGCGTGACCGCCCGCGTCCTGGTTGACGCAGATGAGGCCGTCGACGTCGCTCTCGAGCGCCTTGTCCGCCCACCTCCGCTCGGTCACGTCGTGGTAGACGATGCCGCCGGCGGCGTGGACCTTGTCGACCACCCAGCGCGGGTCGCCGAGCGCGGTGATGAAGAAGCGCACGCCCTCCTCGAGCGCGATGTCGACCCACTTCTTCATGCGGTCGGTGTAGACCCGGGACGACTTCTCGACGATCGCGTTGAAGCCGATCGGCTTGTCGGTCTGGCTGCGGATCCAGCGGATGCCCTCGCGCAGCTCGCGCTTGTGCACGAACGACATCGCGATCGGCTGGATGATGCCGATGCCGCCGGCGGCGGACACCGCGGCGATCAGCTCGGGGTTCGAGCACGGGTACATGGCGCCGCAGATGAGCGGCACCTCGATCCCGACCTGGCGGGTGAAGATGGTCTCGAGCTTCGTCATGGTGGCCTCGCGGGTCAGCGCAGCTCCGCGCTGGTCTTGCCCAGCACGCCGCGGGCGACGACCAGCATCTGGATCTGCTGGGTGCCCTCGAAGATGTCGAGGATCTTCGAGTCGCGCGCCCACTTCTCGACCAGCTCGCTCTCCTCGTACCCGAGCGGGCCGAGCAGCTCCACGCACTTGAGCGTCACCTCGTTCGACACGCGCGCCGCCTTGGCCTTCGCCATTGACGCCTCGAGCGAGTTGGGGACGCCGTTGTCGGCCATCCACGCCGCCTTGAGCGTGAGCAAGCGCGCGGTCTCGACCTCGGCCTCGAGCCGCTCGAGCTCGGCCTCGACGTACGTGCCGGCGGCGCGGCCGCCGTCGACGGGCGTGCCCGCCGCGCGCAGGAGCTCGCGCGTGCGCTCGAGCGCCGCCTTGGCGACGCCGATCGCCATGCCGGCGACCAGCGGACGCGTGTTGTCGAACGTCTTCATGACGCCGGCGAACGCCTTCTTGGTGTCGATCTCCGGGCTGCCGAGGATGAGATCCTTGGGGATGCGGCAGTCCTCGAACACGATCGTCGCGGTGTCCGACGCCCGGATCCCGAGCTTGTGGTCGAGGCGGGCGACGGTCATGCCCTTGGTGCCCTTGGGCACGAGGAACGCCTTGATCGCGGCGCGGCCGAGCGACGGATCGATCGTCGCCCACACCACGACGGCGCTCGAGCGCTCGCCGGCGGTGACGAAGATCTTCTCGCCGTTCAACACCCACTCGTCGCCGTCGAGCTTCGCGGTGGCGCGGATGGCGGCGGAGTCGCTGCCCGCCGACGGTTCGGTGATCGCCATCGCGATCCAGCCGTTGCCGTACTTCGCCTTCTGCTCGGGCGTGCCGACCGCGGCGAGCGCGGCGTTGCCCAGGCCCTGACGCGGCAGCGTGAGGAGCAGGCCGACGTCGCCGCGGCACAGCTCGATCGTGCCGACGACCGTGGCCATGTTGGCGCCGTTCTTGGCGCGCTTCGGGTCGCCGCCCGGGGCGTCGTCCTTGCCCTTCTCGAGCCTGGCCGACGCGCCGGCGCCGCTCTCGTTGAGGCCGTCGAGCAACGACGCGAGGAAGTCGAGCTCCTTGGGGTACGCGTGCTCCGCCGTGTCGTACTTGCGCGAGATCGGGCGGAAGACGTTGTCGGCCACCATGCGCGCCTGCTGCTGCAGGGCGACGTGCTTCCTGGAGATGTCGAGGTCGATCACAGCGCTCCCTCCATGACGGCGATCGCGCGCAGGTCGCGGTACCAGCGCTCGACCGGGTGATCCTTGACGAAGCCGTGGCCACCGAGCAGCTGGACGCCGTCGGTGCCGGCCTTCATGCCCTTGGCGCCGCACTGCACCCGCACCAGGTTGGCCTCGCGGGTGAACGGCTTGCCCTGGTCGGCGAGCGACGCCGCACGGTGGACGAGGAGCCGCATGCCCTCGAGCTCGATCGCGAGGTCCGCGATCATGAAGGCGACGGCCTGGCGGTGCGAGACCGGCTCGCCGAACGCCTTGCGCTCGTTGCAGTAGGGGATGACGTAGTCGACGACGGCGCGGGCACCGCCGACGGCCATCGCGCCCCAGGCGACGCGCGCGCGGTCGACGATCGCGCGCGCGTCGAAGCTGCCGCGCGCGTCGACCACCGCGTCCTCGCCACCGAGGAGCGCGTCGTCGGGGACGAAGGCGCCGTCGAGCTCGAGCTTGCAGGTGCCGGCGGCGCGCAGGCCCATCGCGGGCTGCGGCGTCACCGTCACGCCGGCCGTGCCTCGCGGGACGAGGAAGAGGCGCGGGCCGGCGCCCATCACCTCGGCGAGCACGAGGAAGAGCTCCGCGCTCTGGCCGAGCGGCACCAGCGACTTCTCGCCGAAGAGCTTCCAGCCGCTGCCTTGGTCGCTCCGGGCGCGCATGGCGCCGGTCTGTGGGCGGGCCGCGTCGCTGCCGGGGCGCGGCTCGAGCAGCGCGAGCGCCGCGGGCACGAACGCGTCGCCGGTGAAGCGCGGGAGCCAGGTTTGCTGCTGGGCGTGCGTGCCGTGCTCGACCAGCGCGTTGACCACGCCGAGCGGCGCGAGCATCGCCAGCGCGAGCCCCATGTCGCCGCGCGCCAGCTCCTCGATCGCGAGGACGGTCGTGACCAGCGCGCGGGTCTCGGCGATGCCGCCGGCGGCCTCGGGCACGAGCAGGGCCGCGAGGCCGAGCTCCTGCGCCGCGGCGAGCACGGCGGGGTCGGGCGCGGCCGCGGCGTCGGCCGCGTACGCCGCCTTGCGCATCACCTCGTCGGCGAAGCGCCGGGCGGTCGCGCGGACGAGCTCCTGATCGTCGGTGGGGCGGAGATCGAAGACGCCGGTGGGCGCGATGTTGGCGAGCCGCGCCGGCTGACCGGCGGGGGCGACGGGCTTCGGCGCAGTCGGCGGTCCTTCGCCCTTCGACTCCTCCGCGGCGCGCTTCGCGCGCGCGGAGTCGCTCAGGGTGAGCGGTGACTTCTTCGACATCACCTTGCCGGCGGCCTTGCCGACGCCGTGGAGCGCGCGCTCGGTGGCGTCGCGCAGGCCGAGGCGGTCGACGAGATCGCCGCCGCCGAGCTGGGTGATGAGGCGCAGCGGGGTCCCCGCGACGCGCTCGATGGGAGACTTCCTGCCTTCGTTCATCACACTGCCTCCAGGACCGCGGCGGCGCCGAGGCCGCCGGCGGCGCAGATGCCGAGCACCGCGTGCTGCTTGCCGCTCGCCGCGAGCTCGTTGGCCATCGTCGTCACCATGCGCGCGCCCGTGGCCCCGAACGGATGTCCGAGGGCGATCGACCCGCCGCGCACGTTGAGCCTGGCCGGGTCGACCTCGCCGACGGCGGTGTCGCGGCCGAGCCTGGCGCGCGCCCACGCCGCGGAGCCGATCGCCTTCACCACGCACAAGACCTGGGCGGCGAACGCCTCGTGCAGATCGACGAAGTCGCAGTCGGCGAGCGTGATGCCCGCGCGGTCGAGCGCCCTGGGCACGGCGAGCGCCGGGCCGATGAGGAGCTGGTCGGCGGGATCGACGCCGACGTACGCCCACGAGCGGAACGCCGCGAGCGGCTTGTAGCCGAGGGCCTTGGCGCGCTCCTCGCTCATGAGCAGAACCGCGGCGCCGCCGTCGGTGAGCGGGCTCGCGTTGCCCGCGGTGATCGTGCCGTCCTTGGCGAACGCCGGGCGCAGCTTGGCGAGCTTCTCGGCGCTGGTGTCGCCGCGCACGAGGCCGTCGGTGTGCACCCACTTGCCGTCGCCGACGTCGACCTTGGTGACCTCGCCGGCGAGCCGGCCGCTGGCGATCGCCGCGGCGGCGTGCTGGTGCGAGCGCAAGGCGAGCGCGTCCTGCGCCTCGCGCGTGATCTCCCAGCGCTGCGCCATGCGCTCGGCCGATTCGCCCATGACCTCGCCGGTGGTGCGCTCGGCGATCTGCGGGCGGCGCGGCACCAGGTCGGCGACGGGACCGAGCTTGGCCAGCGCGGCCAGGTAGTCGCCGGGCGTCGGCTTGCCCAGCGCGAGCGGCGCGAACGCGTGCACGAGCTGCTGCGGCAGCTGGACGCTGGCGTTGCTCGTCGAGTCGCTGCCGCCGGCGATCATGACGTCGGCCTCACCACGCTCGATCGCGGCGGCGGCGAGCGTGACCGCCTGGAGGCCCGACGCGCACGCGCGCGTGACGGTCATCGCCTCGGCGGCGGGATCGAGCTTCAGATCGAGCGCGATCTCGCGGCCGACGTTGGGCGCGCCCGCGGGCAGGATGACGCCGCCCCAGACCACGCCCTCGACGGCGCGGTAGGGCAGGTCGTGCTTCGCGAGCAACGCGCGCGTGGCGGCGACGCCGAGCGCGATGGTGTCGAGGCGCGTGAAGTCGGTGAACGCCTTGAGGAACGGGGTGCGCATGCCGCCGACGACGACGGCGCGACGCTTGGATTGCGAGCTGGCCATGACGATCTCTCCTACGCTCCGATGAGTGCGCCGCCGCAGACGCGCAGCGTGCTTCCGGTGATGCCCTGCGCGCCCGGGCTGGCGAGGAACGTGATCGCCTGGGCGACGTCCTCGGGGAGCCCGCCCTGACCGAGCGCCGACAGCCGGCGCCCCGCCTCGCGGATCATCATCGGGATCGCCGCGGTCATGCGGGTCTCGATGAAGCCAGGCGCGATCGCGTTGGCGGTGATGCCGCGCGGCGCGAGCTGGGTGGCGAGCGCGTCGACGTAGCCGATGAGCGCGGCCTTCGACGCCGCGTAGTTGGTCTGGCCGACGTTGCCCGCGATCCCGGAGACCGAGGAGAGGCAGACGATGCGGCCGCCGTCGCGCAGGGCCCGGGGCACCAGCGCGTCCGTGATGCGGACGACGGCGGCGAGGTTGACCGCCATGACCGCGTCCCAGTGCTCGGGCTTCATGCGCGCCAGCGTCTTGTCGCGGGTGATGCCGGCGTTGTGGACGACGATGTCGACGCCGCGCTCGCCCAGCGCCTCGAGGATCTTCGCGGGCGCGTCGGCGGCGGTGACGTCGACGAGGAGCGCGGTGCCGCCGATCTGGCGGGCGAGCTCGCTCGTGTCCTTGGAGTCCTCGGCGCGGTCGAGGCAGACGACGCGCGCGCCCTCGGCGGCGAGCGCGAGGGCGGTGGCGCGGCCGATGCCGCGCGCGGCGCCGGTCACGATGGCGACCTTGCCGTCGAGCGGGCGGACGTACGGGGTCGACGCGGCCTTGCCGTTGCCGCCCGGCAGCTTGGCGCGCGCCGTCACCGCGAGCGGCTGGGCGGTGACGAACGCCGAGCGCGGATCGCACAGCCAGCGCAGGACCGGCGCGAGCCGGCCCTCGGCGCCGGGGGCGACGGCGACGCAGTTGGCGGTCGCGCCCTTCTTGCCGATCTCCTTGGCCAGCGCCTTGGCCAGGCCGACGAGCGCGGCGCGGACGGCGTTGGCCTGCGCGCCCGCGTCGCTCGCCCGCTCGCGACCCACGAGCACGACGCGGCCCGAGCGCGCGAGCCGGCCGACGCGTGGGTGGAGGAACTCGTACGCGGCGCGCAGCCCGTCGACGGTCTCGATGCCCGTCGCGTCGAACACGAGCGCCTGGATGCGGTCTCTGGCGTCGGCCGCGTCGGCGACGTCGGCGCGCACCGGGCGGGCGTGCGCCTGGGCGGCGTCGCGCAGCGCGGCGACGCGCGCGTCGTCGTCGACGAGGATCGTCGCGCCGGCCTCGGCGAGGGCGCCGGTGATCGCGGGCAGGAGCTCCGCCTTGCCGGCGCCGCCGAGGACGACCGTCGCGCCCTCGAGCGGGCGCGCGACCCACGCCCCGTCGCCGCGGGCGAGCGGCTCGGGCAGCGGGATGGGCAGCTTGAGCGCGCCGAGGACGTTGCGCGCCGCGGGGGACTTGCTGAGGGTGAGCAGGACGTCGTTCATCTCGGTTCTCCGGTGGCGGCGATCTCGAAGCGCCCGGCGAGGTACGCGGCGCCGCCGGGCGCGTCGCCGGCGAAGAGCTCGCCGGCGTCGGTGACGTAGATGCCCAGCTTGCCGGGCAGGACGAAGGGCCTGGTGAAGCGCGCCTCGACGGCCCGCAGCCGGCGCGCGTCGCCGGAAAGCAGGCCCCGGACCAGCGCCGACGTCGCGAGCGCGAGCTCGCCGAAGCCGTGCAGGACGCACGCCTTGAAGCCGGCGGCGCGCGCGTAGGCGGGGATCCAGTGGATCGGGTTGAAGTCGCCGGTGAGCTTGGCGAAGTCGAGGCCGGCGTCGGCGGCGACGCGCAGGTAGGCGAGCTCGCGCGCGCCGGCGGCGACGCGTGGCACGTCGGGCCTGGCCGCGCCGTTCGGTCTGGCGCCCCCGTCAGGCTTCACCGCCAGCGGCACGTACGTGCGCAGCTCGGCGACGAGCGCGTCGGGCGTCGCCTGCGTGCCGGTCTCGATGCGGGTGGTCATGACCACGCGCGTCGGGCTCTCGTCGATCGTCTCGAGGCGCGCGCGCACGACCAGGGGCTGTCCGGCGGCGATCGGCGCGCGGATGTCGAGCTTCACGCCGGCGTTGACGATCTTCTGGATGGGGTAGGGCACCCCGGCGAGCGCGCGCGACGCGGCGGCCAGGGTCCACTGCGGGAACAGGTGCGGGGGCAGGACGCCGCGGTACGACGCCTGGTCGCCGCGCGTGAACGCGACGAACGCGCGCACGAGCTCGGGCGACGGCGCCCGTGCTTCGGTCTCGATCCACGGCCCCGGCGTCGCCGGTGTCGCCGTCGATCGCCGGCCGCGGGCCGCGCCGAAGGCCGTCGCGCCCAGCGCGCGCAGCATCGGGCCCTGCTCGAGGATGTGCTTCAGCGGGACGGGGCTCATGATGGGCGCCTCACGTGTCACCTCGGGTTCGTCGCCGGCGACCCTTCGCCGGCTTCTTCGTCGCCGCCGCGGTCTCGCGCGGGCGTGCACCGCGCCGGCCGAACAGGCTCGCCTTGGCGATGCGGGTCAGCTCGCGGTCGTAGCGGGCGCGACCGGTCGCGCCGTCACCGAGCAGCGCGCTGGTGACGTCGGCCATCGCGGTCGCGCCGATCACGAGCTGCATCACGTGCACGACGTAGGCGTCGGGGTCGACGTCGTCCTGCTTCTCGCCCAGCCCGGCGCGGATGTACCCGGCGATGCCGCGCAGGAGCGGCGCGATGTGGCCGAGCATGGCGCGCGCCTGCGCCGGCCGGTCGAGCGTCTCGCGGGCGATGAAGCGCGCGCGATCGGGGTTGGCGGCGAAGAACGTGTAGACCTCGCCGAGCACCGCGTCGAAGCGGGCGTGGCTCTCGGTCGCCGAGAGCAGCAGCCTCGGCAGCTGGTCGCGCCAGTGGGCGAAGATCGCCTCCATCACGCCCTGCCGGATGTGCTCCTTCGACGGGAAGTGGTGGAGCACGGCCTGCTTCGACACCCCGACCGCGTCGGCGATGTCCTGCAGCGGGGTCGCGTCGAAGCCGCTCGCCGCGAACAGCCGCGTCGCCTCCGCGACCACCTGGTCGCGAACCGAGCTCTTCCGGGCAACCGCCGTCTCTACCATCTGGTCTGCTTTTCCTTACCAAATGGTAAGGCGCCCGGCAAGGGGACAGGTTCGTGGGTCGCAAGCCACCGCCCCGCCTCGGCTATTCGGCGCGAGCGCGACTCAGACAACCCTCAGGGCCAGTCCAGCGTCAGCTCGCCGCCGTACGGCGTCGCGTTCCAGCGTCCCAGGAGCGCCCGCATTCGCGCCTGGACCTGCTCGACGAACGCCGGCGTGAGCCACGCCGGCATCGCGACGCCCTGCGCCTCACCGAGCTGGCGCATCCCGGCGACGATCTCTTCGCCGGACCGCCCGCGGACGACGCCGGTCATGGCGCCGACGACCTGCTCGACGACGAGCATGTCCGGCTGGTCGTAGAGCGAGCCCTGGCGTTCCTTGTCGTTCAGCTCCGAGAGCGTCGCACCCGCGGCGAGCCGGCCCCAGAAGCCGTTCGCCACTCCCGCCGCCGACTCGGTCGCGTAGTGGAGGAGATCATGGAGGAGGAAGCTGCGGCTCTCACACGCCACCGACTCCCGGATGCCGCAGTCTCGGACGACCTCGAGCAAGTGCCGCTCGTCGGTGAGCTTGCGAAGCACGATCCGCACCCGGCGATCTAGTACGCGCCTGTCACGATCGTGTCGGGATGGCCCGCGGGACGTGACCGAATCGTCGTCAGGCGATGGCGGCCGCGTGTGGGCGGGCGCCCCATGCTGGAGGTGTGGAAGTACACACCTCCTCCTGGCGCACGTACCTGAACCGCGGCTCGCTGCCGTTCTGGGGGATGCACGTGACCGCCGCGATCGGCGTCGCAGCGCTCGGCTTCTCGTGGACGGGGCTCGCGCTCGCGCTCGCGCTCTACCCGATCCGCATGTTCTTCGTGACCGCCGGGTACCACCGCTACTTCTCGCACCGCACGTTCAAGACGTCGCGGGTCGGGCAGGCGGTCCTGGCCTTCCTCACCCAGACCACGATGCAGCGCGGCGTCCTGTGGTGGGCGGCGACCCACCGGCACCATCACAAGATGTCGGACGAGCCCGGTGACATCCACTCGCCCCGGCAGCGCGGCTTCTGGTACTCGCACGTCGGCTGGAACACCGCGCCCAGCTCCAACGACCGCACAGCGCGTGAGTGCCGCGACCTCACCAAGTACCCCGAGCTCGTCGCGATCGACCGCGCCAAGCACCTCCCCGGCATCCTCTTCGCCGCGGTGCTGTTCCTCGTCGGCGGCGCCCACGCGCTGGTCTGGGGCTTCTTCGTGTCGACGGTGATCCTGTGGCACGGCACCTTCACCATCAACTCGCTGTCGCACGTCTTCGGTCGCCGCCGCTACGCGACCACCGACGACTCGCGCAACAACTGGTTCCTCGCGCTCATCACGCTGGGCGAGGGGTGGCACAACAACCACCACTACTACCAGTCGTCGTGCCGCCAGGGCTTCTACTGGTGGGAGATCGATCTGACCTACTACGCCCTGCGCGCGCTCGCGTGGGTCGGCCTGGTGTGGGACGTGCGCGAGCCGCCGCGCCACATCCGTGACGCCGTCGCGTCGCCCGCGCCGGCCGCGCCGGCCGCGCCGCCCGCACCCGTCGCGCCGCTCGCGTGACGACGACGGGCGGCCGCCGCTCGCGCGACAGCCGGTGACCCGATCGACCGGCTTGGGCGCGGTCCGCCCGGGCGGTATCGTCCCCATCCCATGGGGATGCGCAAGGTCGTAGCGTCCGGGCTCCTGGGCCTCGTGCTCGTCGCGTGCGGCGGCGACGACGCGCCGCTCGTCCCTGCGGTGCCGGCGGTCTCCGGGCCCGCGACGCTCACCCTGTCCGAGGACCGGACGGCGCTCGTCTTCGCCCGCGGTGACCGCACCTTGCTCGCGTTCGGCGCCGACGACGTCCAGGTCGGCTCGGTCGACACCCTGGACGCCGGCGACAGCTTCGATCCGTACTGGCTGTTCATCGACGCGCCGCCCCCGCCGCCGGCCGGGCTCACCTGGCACGCGCTCGGCGCCGGCGAGCGGATGCGCGTGGTGGCGTCGAGCCCGAGCGAGCTGGTGCTCGCGTTCGACTACCGCGGCGGCGCGGCGACCGTGCGCTTCGCCGCGACCACCGCCGGCAACTTCTCGGCGCTGGTCACCGCGGAGGTCGACGGCGCGCAGGCGGTCGCGTACCTGCGGCTGCGGCCGGACGCCGACCCGACCGAGGGCTTCTACGGCCTCGGCGAGTGGCCCGACGGCGTCGAGCACCGCGGCAAGCTGCGCCCGATGCAGATGGAGATCGACCTCGCGTCGGAGTCGTCGAACAACGAGAACCACGTGCCGGTGCCGCTCCTCATCGGCACCCGCGGCTGGGGCGTCTTCGTGAAGAGCGATCGCCCCGGCACCTTCGACGTCGCGCGCGCGACGCCCGCCTTGGTCGACATCACGTTCGGCACCGGCCCCGACAGCGACGCCGGGCTCGAGGTGCACCTCTTCTCCGCCGACCAGCCGCTCGACGTGCTCGCGCCTTACCACGCGCTCACCGGGCTCCCCGGCCTGCCGGCGCCGTGGGCGTACGGCCCCTTGCTCTGGCGCAACGAGAACCGCGATCAGGCGCAGGTGCTCGACGACATCCAGCAGATCCGCAGCCGCAGGTGGGCGGTGAGCGGCATCTGGCTCGACCGCCCGTACGCGTCGGGCGTGTCGACGTTCGACATGAGCCCGAGCAAGTTCCCGGCGCCGGCGACGATGTTCCAGGCGCTGCGCGACGCCGGCCTGCGCTACGGCGTATGGCACGCGCCGTACACGGCGCCGGGCAACGTGGGCGATCCGGCGCCCGAGCAGCACGCGTACGCGACGGCGAACGGCTTCTTCCCGCCGCAGACCGGCATCGTCCTCAACCCGTGGAGCAAGCCGCTCGATCTCACCAACCCGGCCGCGTACGCCTGGTGGCAGGAGAACCTCCGCCGCTACACCGATCCGCTCGGGCAGGGCGGCCTCGGCATCGAGGGCTTCAAGCTCGACTACGCCGAGGACGTCGTCCTCGGCGTGAACGGCGTCCGGGTGCCGTGGCGCTTCGCCGACGGCCGCGACGAGGGCACGATGCACCACGGCTACCAGCTCCTCTACCACCGCGTGTACCGCGAGATGCTGGCGCCCGAGGGCGGCTTCCTGCTCACCCGCACCGGGCGCTGGGGCGACCAGGTGCACGGCATGATCGTGTGGCCCGGCGATCTCGACGCGAGCTTCGCGCGCTGGGGCGATCCGGTCCCGGGCGAGAGCACGTACCGGGTCGGCGGGTTGCCGACCGCGCTCGCCTTCGGCATCGGGCTCTCGGCGTCGGGCTTTCCGTTCTACGCGTCCGACACCGGCGGCTACATCGGCTCGCCACCGGATCGCGAGTGCTGGCTCCGCTGGGTCGAGGCCAACGCGGTGTGGCCGGCGATGCAGGTCGGCGACGCGTCGAGCGAGGCGCCGTGGGAGTTCACCGCGCGCAACGGCCGCGACCAGGCGGCGCTCGATCTCTTCGCCCGCTACACGACCTTGCACATGCGGCTCTTCCCGTACGTGTGGAGCTACGCGCAGCAGATCGCCGCGACCGGGCGGCCGATCGTGCGGCCGTTCGGGCTCGCGTACCCCGCGCTAGGGCAGCACCCGAGCGATCAGTACCTGCTCGGCGAGCACCTGCTGGTCGCGCCCGTGATCGCGGCGGGACAGACCACGAAGACGCTGTGGCTCCCGCCCGGCGCGTGGATCGGCTGGTGGGACGGCGCCGTGCACGACGGCGGTGCGTCGGGCGCGGAGATCACGGTGCCCGCGCCGCTCGGCACGCTGCCGCTCTTCATGCGCGAGGGCGGCATCGTGCCGATGCTGCGCCCGGAGATCGAGACGCTGGCGCCGGTGCCTGGCGGCTCGGCGATCGAATCGTTCGCGAGCGACGCCGGCGTCCTGTACGCGCGCGTCGTCGCGGGGACGGAGGCGACCCGGTTCGACACCTACGACGGCACACAGCTCACGCAGCAGGTCACTGGTGGAACGTTGACGATCGGCGTCATGCCGTCGGCGCTCTACACGCAGGGCGTGGTCGTCGAGGTCATCTCGCAGGCCCGCCCGTCGGCGGTGATGGCGGTGGGCGCCGCGCTCACCGAGCGCGCGTCGGTGGCCGACCTCGAGGCGGCGAGCGACGGCTGGTTCTGGGAGGCGGCGGCGGGCGGCACGCTGTGGCTCAAGGTCGCCGCGGGCGCGACGATCACCGTGATGTAGACTGGCCGCGTGACGATCGACGTGCGCGAGGCGCGGCGCGAGGACGTGCCGGCGGTGATCGAGCTGGTGAGCGAGACCCTGCGCGAGTTCGGGCTCGCGTTCGGCGTGGGCTCGCCCACCGACGAGCAGCTGCGGACCATCCCCGAGGCGTACACGGCCCACGGCGGCATGTTCTGGGTGGCGGCGGACGGCGATGCGCTGGTCGGGACCTGCGGCGTGTTCCCGGTCGCGCCGGGGACGATGGAGCTGCGCAAGATGTACGTGCGGCCGGTGGCGCGCGGCGCGCGGCTGGGCGTGCGGCTGCTCGACATCGCCGTGGCGTGGGCGCGCGCGCAGGGCGCGGCGCGGCTCGTGCTCGACACCGTCGAGGAGATGACGCGGGCGATCGCGTTCTACGAGGCGAGCGGCTTCGTGCGCGACGACGCCTACATCCGCGGCTCGCGCTGCACGCGCGGCTACGTGCGCGCGCTCTGAGTCGGCGCCGGCGGCGACCACGGCGCGCCGGTGGCCGCATCGACGTGCGCGAACGTCGGCGTCACCGCGCCCGACGCGAACGTCATCGTCCCGAACACGATCGGCAGGTGGAAGCGGCGCGGGCCGACCGAGCCGGGGTTGAAGACGAGGAGGTCGCGATCGCGCCCGATGAACGGGATGTGCGAGTGGCCGCACACGACGACCCGCGCGCCCTCGGCGCGGGCGAGGCGGGCCACGTCGGTGCGCAGCTTCACGCCCGCCACGCCGATGTGGACGAGGAGGATCCGCAGCACGCCCTCGAGGTCGATCGTCAGCACGTCGGGCAGGTCGGCGGCGCGCACGTCGATGTTGCCGCGGACGGCGTGGACCGGCGCGATCGTCGCCAGCTCCTCGAGCACCGACAGCTCGCCGATGTCACCCGCGTGCAGGATCGCATCCGGTGCGTACGCGCGCAGGTGCCGCGCGGCCGACGCGTGCGGCTGGGAGTGCGTGTCGGCGACCACCGCGAGCCGGAGCGCGCGCGCACCGTCCGCGGGGCGGGCGATCCTGGCGTGCGAACGTCGCAGAACCGGCGGCACTCGTGAATCCTACCGTGGATCTGCAGGCGCGCCGTGTCCCGGTCATCGTCACGGTGCGTGCGCCCGCTGGGGCGTGCCGAGCTGCGTGAGCGTCCGACGCATCATCTCCTTCGCGGTCGCGTCCTGCTCGCTCTTCATGGCAGCCTCGAGAGGTCCTTCGAGGTCGCGCCAGCCGAGGATCCCGGCGCCATAGGCGGCGAGCGTTCGCATGCTGGGATGCCGGTGCGTCAGCGCAGCGGACACGAGCTCGATCACCCGTTCGTCCCGAGGTTCGGCGCCCGCGTAGACGGCGCGCATGAGCGCGGTCGGATCCGATCGCGAACGCCGTGCGCGCGCGATGAGCTCGTCCGCGGACGGAGGCTCGATCGCCGAGCGGAGCGTCGACGTCATGCGGTCGAGCAACGCGGTCTCGGGGGCCTCGACCTCGATGTACTTGACCTTCGCTCGGTAGTCTTCCCAGATGCGCACGCGTGCGCCGGTCGGGCGGTGGATGAACGAGAGAAGATCGTAGCCCAGCGTTGGTCCGTGCTCCTCGAGCTCGAGCTCGAAGCCCTGCTCCGTGAAGCGCTTCATCGCGGCCTCGAGCGCCTTGTAGAAGGGCGCATCGGGATCGCTGATGGGAGCGTCCGTGACGATCGTGTCGCGTCGCATGTCTCCTCTTGCCTCGATCGTAGCTCGCGAGCCGTCGAACCCTGTCCAGGATGGATCGGTGACGGTCGCGGCTGCCTCGAGCATCCGGCGAAGGTCATCGTGATCCTCGCGAGCGAGCGCCGTGGCGATCGGCGGCTGGAACGCGGGCCACTTCAGCAGGAACGTTGCGTAGATCGCGCCTTCCCGCACGCCGCGATCGGAGCTGGCGAGGCCGGTCGAGACCAGTCGAGCGATGTCCACGTCGAGCTCGGCTGGGCCCGCGAGCCCGAGCCGCGCGAGTGCACCGCCGTCACTCCCATTCGCCCGCTCCGCCGTCAGCTTCAGCTCCGTCAGCGACATGATGGGCACGTGTTTCGCGATCGCCCGGGCAGCTGTGTCGCACACGGATTCTGTGACGAGCCCGAGCTGGGCGTAGATGACGCGCAGGCGGCGGTTCTCCACGAGCGAGATCTCGCCTTGCCCGAGTCGCTCGTCGGTCCACGTGCAAGTGTCCACGTCAGGGTCTTCGGGCACTCCTTGCTCCATCACGAAGTACGCCCCCGTCGCTCCGCGCAGCTCCTGCAACGCCGCGTTGAACGGGCGAACGTAGTCATCGAGCGCCTTGGACGGCTCGGTGCGCAGCACGAGGGCTCGATAGATCATGTTCAGGTGATCCCGCGATCGTGATCGTTCCGAACATGATCGGCAGTGTGAACCTCAGGTCGTCGGTGGGCGGCAGCGGATTCGACGAGCGGCTTCGCTTCGGGCCACATGCGATAGGCGATCGCCTGGAGCGTCGCCTTTCGGATCAGCGAGCTCGACGCGCCCATGTACCCCTCGAACATGCGGATCACGTTGGGATCGGGCCGCAGGAAGCCCGCCGACAGGTCCAAGATCGCTCTCGCCGCGTATCCAGGCCTGCCGCCTGAGGAGAGTCGGATCGTCGATGAAGTTGATGGCTCACCGGCGTCGGCCGTCATCGCGTCTGTTCCTGGCGACCCCAGTTCGCGAGGACCACGTTCGCTCGAGCGCGGATCGTTCCGTCGGGATCACCCGCCGCTACTGCCTCCAGGTCTGGCTTCAACACATCCCAGTCGGCGTAGGCGGCACCGACCACGGCGGCGTTCCTCACGTCCTTGTCCGGATCCTGCAGCGCGGCCCGAAGGCGATCGTTGATGGCATCGTCGGGGACAGACGGAGCGCCGGCACCGAGAAAGAGCACTGCGTCGACCTTGTCGTCGACGTCGTCCGACGCGGCGGCACGATCCCACCATTCGATCAGCTCTCGTTCCGTGTACGAATTCACGAGCTCCCTGATCTCACGCGCAATCTCGGCCTCGGCCGGCCCCCAGATTGTGAAGTAGTGCACGCCCGTGAGTGCGTCCTCGCGGAGAATGACGTACGTCTGGTTCTCGAGCACCAGATAGGTGAGCTCGCCAGATTCGCGACGAGCCGCGTCGCGCGGAATGGCGCCCTCGAGAGACCAGCCTCGCTCCATCGAGTGATGGACGAGCGGCGTCATTGGATCCTTTGTCTTCGGAATGATGCGGATGCCTCGGCGGCTCATGGTCAGATTCCAGCTGCGGTCGTTCATCTCAGTGATCGTGGCCCATGAGATCGAGGCTGCGCCGAAGCGAGTCCATCACGGCTGGATCGGACTCCATGGTGCTTCGTTGTTCCACAGCTCGCTTGAGCTCCTGCCAGTTCAGGATGCCGGCTCCGTACGCCGCCATTGCGCGCACCGCCGGGTCCTCGTGATGGAGTGCGGACACCAGGATCGACGAGGGTCTCGGGATCGGGCAAATCTGCCGCCGAATACACCACGCGCATGAGGGCGGCCAGGTCCGTCGGGGCGCGGCGTGCGCGCGTGACGAGGTCGGCGCGCTTCGGAGGAGCAAGATGCTGCGCCAACGCGGTGCGCAACCGCGACATCATCGACGCATCAGGCGCCCGTAGCTCGAGGTATCGCACCATCGCGCGGTAGTCGTCCCACATGCGGACAGCGGACCCCGAGCGATGATCGAGCCAGGAGAGTCGAATGTGGGACGGCTTCTCGTCGCGCTCGATCAACTCCAGCGCCGTGCCTTTCCTGGCGAGGTCCAGCAAGGCGGCCGAGAGTCCGTCGAAGAAGTGGTCGTCAGGGTCGCCGATGACGGCGTCGAGAACCATGTACTCGACGAGCGAGGTCATCGGTGTTCATGCTCCACGCTTCATCAGCTCGAGGGATGCGCGCAGGGAGTCGATGACCTTGTCATCCTTTTCTCCCGCGAGCGCCTGCTCGAGAGGCGTCCGGAGCGCTGCCCATCCGAGCACACCGGCTCCGTACGCGGCGGCTTCGCGGACATAGGGGGAATCGCTCGCAAGCGCCTCGGTGACGAGCTCGATGGTCTCGTCATCGGGTTCGTTCGGCGCCGAGAAGACCACCCGACTGAGGTTGGTACGGTCGAGGCGCTTTCGCGCCTTCGCGAAGAGCGACGCACGCGTGGGCGGCTTGAGAGTCGCCGTCAGCGCGTCGCGCGACTTCCCCATGGTCCCACAGTCAGGTGCGACCAGCTCCAGGTACTTCACCTGCGTGCGGTAGTCGTCCCACATGTGCAGCGCGGTCTGCGTCGTGCGGTCGGCCCAGGACCACTTCATGTGCGAGAGGGTTTCATTCTTGCCGGTGAACTCCAAATCGACTCCGTCGCGGGACAACGATCTGAGGACCTTCTCGAGACGGCCGAAGACGGATCGTTCGGGTCCGCTACGAGCCCGTCGACGACCACGTGCTCCCTCATCATCGTTGCACCATACCCCACCGAGCTTCCGTCCCTACGTCGTTGTAGCGGGATGCTGGAGCAAGGTTGCCGCGAACGCTCGCACACTCTCCTCGGGGTCGTTGGCAGCAGCGGATTCGACGAGCGGCTTCGCTTCGGGCCACATGCGGTAGGCGATCGCCTGGAGCGTCGCCTTTCGGATCAGCGCGCTCGACGCGCTCATGTACTCCTCGAACATGCGGATCACGTCGGGATCGGGCCGCAAGAAGCCCGCCGACAGGTCCAAGATCGCTTTCACGGCCTCGTCGTGACCCGCCGCCGTAACCGCGTGTTCGAGCAACTCCTCCTGCTCCCAGGCTGGGAGGCGCCGCGAAAGCTCGAAATGGAGCTCGTGCAAGTGCTCGCCGCGTATCCAGATCTGCCGGCTGAGGAGAGTCGGATCGTCGATGAAGTTGATGACTCCCTTGCCGTCCGCCGTCGTCCAGATCTCCTGGAAGGAAACGTGCTCGCCGTCCCCTCGCTGAGTTTGGCGAAGTTGCCATCCTTGGCCGTTCGCCACGCGCAGGAAATCGTCGTGAGTGATGTGGTCCTCGAGGACCATGATCTCGCCTTCAGGATCCGCCATCAGGGACCTCGTCTTCCCGCAAGGTAGTCCGCGACCTTCCGTCGGACGAAGCTTTCCACATCCTCCAGCGTCGGCGCTCGGTTGAGTTGGGGGAGATCGGCACGATGGCGCTGAAACCACGCAATGAGGCTCGACTTCTCCCGCCGCAGGCGCTCGTCTCGGTTGCGGCGCGCGTCCGTTCCTTCACGTGGGAGCGGCGCGTTCGGGTCGTTCATCTCGGCAGTGACTTGTCGTGCACCTTGTTGGGCGCCACCGAACGACGCCGGATGGAGTCCGATCGCGCTCGTCGTACTCATAGCGCGCTGTCCCTGAGCACCGGGCGTCATGAGTTCCGAAAGCATCGTGGAGTACATCAAGTCTCGTCGGTGGCTGAACGTTCCGCTTCTGTGACTCGGCTCGTGGGCGAACCACAAGCCAAACATCTCGCCCGCCGCCCCGCGATGGGCTTCCGAGAGCGGGGCTCCGCCTTGGCGCCGAAGCGCCCGCGTAAAAGACTCTCCCACAGCACCTCGTGGCGCACCGGCGAACGCTCGTTGGAGCGCCGGGTAGTACGACATCTGGCCGGTGCCAGCGCCCGCGATCTCGCGCACGCCCAACCTGCTCCAGAAACCGCGTGCTGGCTGGTCTCGATACGCGAGACCAGAGTCGCCGACCTGGAAGGTCCTGCCTGGCTGGCGCGCCACCGCCGCGGTCGCGGGAGACATCATCGTCAGCTGTGTCGTGCCCTCTGGAGACGTCGTTGGCGGCGACTGCGTCTGTCGCGCTCTCTCAGTGGTGATCATCTCGTCCGCGACTCGGTCGAGAACGCGGACGACGTCACGCCACTCGAACGCCCACCCCGGTGCCAGTGTCACCTGCGGATTGACACGGGCGATGATGTCGTACCGCTCGGAGCCGTGGACGCGCAGGCTCGAGAGCCGATAGCGCAGCCTCCAGTACGTGAGCTGAGCGAGAAGGCGGAGTCGCGACGGCCTGCCTGCCAGTAGTCTGTTGATCCGCGGTGGTAGCTCGCGGCGGGCGCGTTCGAGGCGCTCGCGGTTGCGGCGCTCGCGTTCCTGGCGGCGGCGGCGATCGCGCTCCTGGCGACGGCGGTTGGGATCGTCGGAGCGACGGCGGGCGTCGTTGCGGGTGTTGGAGCGGGCGGTGCGGCGCTCGGCGCGGGTGCGGTCGCGGCGGGCCTCGGCGCGGCGATCGGCGCGCGCGCGCGAACGCTCGGAGCGGGCGCGGTGCTGGCCGTCGCCGCGGCGGGATCCGACGCGGCGGTCGTCGTCGTCGCGGCGGCGGCGGCGTGACTGGCGCGCGGTGCGGCGGCGAGCGAAGCGCTCGCGGAGGCGACCGAAGATGCGGCCCATCGGGCGGCCGAGCGGGCGGGCGATGCGGCGGAGGAGGGCGTCGACGCCGAGGAAGGTGAGGAGGGCGTCGACGGCGGCGATGATGCCCCAGGCGAGCGCGCGGGCGAACTGGACCGAGCCGTCGCCGCCGCCGGCGACGAGCATGATGAACTCGAAGAAGGCCGACGCGGCGCGGATGAGGCTCTGGATCAGCGACCAGGCGGCGCGGATCGCGTCGATCACCGCCATGATCGCGCCGACGCCCGGGATGAGCTTGGCGGCGAGCTGGATCGCGAGCCAGGTCATCGCGGCGACGCCGATCGCGGGCAACGCCTCGGGCAGCGCCTCGAAGAAGAGGTTGGCGAGGTTCATGGCCGCCTGCGCGAGGACCTCGAGGACGTTCGAGGGCAGGAGCAAGAGCGGCTGCAGGAACGACAGCTTCATGAAGATCCACTCTTTGAACGCCTGCTTGAGCTCGTTCCAGAGGTGGTTGCGCACGCCCGACGAAGCCTGATCGAGCGCCCGGCCGAGGAAGGTCCCGATGCCCATCTCGGTGATCCGCACCATCAGCTTGAAGAACTTGCCGAGGGCGTCGACGATCGCGTTGATGAAGGCGACGAGGCGGTCGAGGAGCGACGCGTTCTCGGCCTGGATCTCGGCGAGGGCCTGATCGACCGCTTGCATCGCGCGCTCGCGCCGCGCCTCGAGCGCCTGGCGCACCTGGTTCGCCGTCTGATCGATCTGGCGCTCGAGCTGCTGGAACTGGTCGTTGACGCGGCGCTGGGCCGCCTCGGCCTCGGCGCGCAGGCGCGGCGGCTGGGCCGCGACCACCGCGTCGATCGACGCGCGCGCGACGGTGATGAGCAGCCGGCACATCCCGATGACGCGGTCGGCCTCGGCGGTGATGTTGGTGATCGGCGCCGGTGTAGCCGCCGCTCGTCGGCAGCGCGCACGGATCCGACGACGGCGGCGTGGTCGGCGCTTGCACCGTGAGCTCGGACTGCGGGCCCGAGACGTTGGCGAACGCGCGGCGGAGCTGATCGGGCGTGAGCGTCGATGCGAGCGCCCACTTCACCTGGCCCTTCACCTCGGTGCGGACGGTGGTGTCGACCTTGCCGAGCGCGACCTCGCGGATCCCGGGGTCCTCGGTGGCGGTGACGTCGCGCTCCCACGTCTCGAGGTACGCGACGATGCGCGTGCTGCTGGCGAGCGCGGCGAGCTGCGCGTCGTCGCTCGGGAACCCGGCGCTCTCCGGATAGGAGACGGCGGGGTAGCCGGTCGCGGTGGCGACCTCGGGCGTGAGCCCGCGCGCGTGGAAGCGGCCCTTCGCCGTCCAGAAGTGCGGCCCGGTCCCGCGGTCCTCGTGGAGCTCGACGAGCCCCACCCACACCGGCGCCGCGGCCGATCCGACGATCGTGATCGTGTCGATCGTCGTGCCCGCCGCCACGGCGATGCCTGCCGGGACGCGGGTCCAGGTGGTCGCCGCGGCGAGCGCGAGCGGCGTCGACGCCGTGCCGGCGCCGACCGTGATCGTGACGGCGGTGTCGGCCTTGTACCAGATCGCGAGCTGGCCGCTGATCGCGCTGGTCGGGGGCGCGGTGAGCGGCTCGACGAGCGGGATGCTGGCGGTGACGCCGGTGATGCGCAGCGACGGGTAGCGATCCTCGGGCTCCTCGGGGTACTTGCGCGAGTAGTCCCGGATCGCGCTGCCGGTGCCGCTCGTGGTGATGCCGTCGGTGTGCTCGAACAGCGCGAGGAGCCGGCCGGGCGTGACGAGGAAGCCGTAGTCGGGGCTGCCGAGCTGGCAGCCCAGATCGCTCGTCACCGCGCGTAGCTCGTGGTCGAAGGAGTCGACGAGCGCGGCGACGTCGCTGTCGAGGAGCACGCGCGACTGCTGCACCAGCACGCGTCGGTAGCGCTTGCCGCGCTTGCGGTCGGGCAGGATCCCTCGGGTGAAGTCCCCTTTCATACGTGCTCCTCGTTCAGTCCATGCGGATGAGGCCGGTGACCATGCCGGCCGGGGTGTACTCGGAGAGGCGGCGCAGCACGGCCTCGCGCCGCACCGGCCAGAGCTCGTCGTGGAACGCGCCCATCTCCGCGCCGTCGGCGGCGCCGGTGCGCACGCGCACGTCGCAGGTCTCGGTCAGGCGCCCGTACGCCGGATCGTGGCGATCGATGCTCACCAGGCGCACGGGCACCGGCACCGGCGGGCTCACGTCGAGGTCGGGCACGACGCGGTGGCGGCGCGGCAGCACGGAGCCGACCTCGACGCGCGAGAACCGGATGCAGCCGCGGAAGCGGTCGGTGACGGTGACGACGCCGAGGAAGATCGACTCGCTGGCCTCGAGGACGCCGACGTCGACCGCGCCGAGGACCGTCGAGCGATCGATCTCGGCCATGCCGTCGGCGACGACGATCGCGTCGAGCGTCGAGGCGCCGGGGTCGACGATCGATCGGCGCACGCGGAGCGCGCCCTCGCCGGTGACGGTGAGCGGACCGGTGATCGCGCGGTCGATCGTCACGTGGACGCCGCGGGGCGGCGCCGCGATCGCGAGCGCGAGCGGTGGCGGCGGGGTCGTGGGGTGCGGGACCGTCGCGATGGTGGACAGGGTCAGCTCGAGACCCGCCTGCGCCGGCGTCGAGCCGCTCGGCGGATCGACCATCGGCGGGGCCAGCGTGAGGGCGCCGTTCGCCGCGAGCGTGACGCCGCGGAGAACGATCCGCGTGAAGCCCGCGCCGGCCGCCGCCGTCCACGCGTCGAGCCGGACGACCGGGCGCGCGCCGTCGGCGGCGCGGATGACCAGGCGCCGCGTCGCGTTCCCGCCGCCGCCCGTACCCGGCCACGCAGGCGCCTCGCCCACATAGGTCGCGCTGTCGGCGAGCTCCACGACCTCCTCCTCGGCGCGCGCCGCGTCGGCGTCGATCGCGGCGAGGGCGTCGGTGAGCGTGCGATAGCGCGGCACGGCGAGCGCGGCGCTCACGGCGTCCCCGCCGGCGACGCCGTGGCGACTGACGATGCGCGTCGCCGGCTCGGGCCGCCGGCCGAGGATCGTCGAGCGCTCGGCGGGCAGCGCGCCGATGTGCGCGCTCGCGCCCTGCTGGTACTCGACGGTGACGAACACTCTCTGGACTGGCTCGATCAACTCAAGCGAGGTCCCTCCACCCGGGGGCATTGAATGCTCCGAATTGAATCCGGAATCCCCTGGGTGGAGGCGACCTCGCACAGTCGAGATCGGGCCAGTGATGCATGTCAGGTTGGGGGCGCGCGCGCCGGCCGCGGGCGGGGGCACGACCGGCGCGATCGGCGGCGGCTCGTCGCCGGCGAAGGCGAACAGGCCGTGCTCGACGTCGACATCGAGGAAGCCCGGCGTCGTCGCCTCGAGCTTGCGGTGCTCGGCCACCTCGTGCTGCCAGGGGCAGAGGCTCCGCCAGCGCACCTGTCGACGGCGCAGGAGCACCGCGCCGCTGTCGGCGGGCCCGATCGGCGCGACGCGTCCGGCCGACGCGCGCGCGACGACCTCGCCGTCCCACGTCGAGCCGTCGCGCGCGACGGTGAGGTGGGGCGAGACCTGCCACGCCGCCGGCGCGGGCCAGCTCGCGACCGCGGGCGGCGCGCTCGCGCCGAGCGCGGGCAGGTGGACCAGGATCGCGTGATCGCCGGAGTCGCGCCACGTCGCGCCACGCCAGCAGACCTCGCAGGGAGGCAGCACGGCGGCGGCGGTCTCCGCCTCGAAGCGGACGACCAGTCGCTGCGAGCCGGCCTGCGCGCCGTCGACGATCGCCGAGAGCGCGGCCAGCCGCGCGAGGATGCCCGCGGCGGTCGTGATCGGCTGCGCCGCCGCGTCGAGCACGTGCCAGCGCCCGCGATCGGCGGCCGCCGGCGCGCCGACCACGAGCGCGCCCATCTCCGTCGGACCGAGGATTGAAACGGCGCGCGCCGCGCACGCGACCTCGTCGGCCCCCGAAGCAAGCTGATGCGCGAGGCACGCTAGCAACCCGGCGCAAAATCCGTCAAGGGAGGTCGAGCGCCTTCGAGTACGATTGCCAGTTTTTTGCCAGTCCGAAATGAGATGCGCACTCCGGATGTCAGTCCGGAATGCGCATCATGGGATTCACCCTGTCAGTGTGATCTGTGCGCCCGCGCTCGCTACTGTCGCAGGCTCATCAGGATCCGGATCACGTACCAGAAGAGCAGCGCGATCGAGGCGAAGAGCGAGAGCGCGGCGCCGACGTAGCTCTCGGGGTCGTCGTGCGCCATCACCTGCGAGGTCTCATAGAGGATCGAGCCGGCGGCGAGGAGCACCATCGCCACCGAGAAGACGATGCCGAGGTTGAAGCCGAAGATGAGCGAGAGCGCGATGAGGCCGAGCGACGCGGCGCCGCCGATCGCGAGCGCGGTGCGGAGGAACGAGAAGTCCTTCTTGGTCACGAACACCGAGAGCGTGAGCGCCCCGAACACGGCGAGCGTGATGTAGGCGGCGTCGCGGATGATGTTCGGGTCGCCGCCGCCCTTGGCGACGATCGCCGCGGTCTTCCACTGCACGATGGCGAGGAGCGGGACGAAGATGAGCGCCTCGGCGATCACGTAGAGGCCGAGGCCGAGGTAGTGGAGCGGCTTCGAGCGCGTGTGCTCGGCGAGGTAGTGCGTGCCCATGCTGACGGCCATGAACACGACCAGCACGCCGGCCCAGTTGGCGCGGCCGCCGAGGGCGAGCTCGACGAGCGGCGCCGAGACCTTGGTCGCGAGCGTCTCGTTGTTGAAGAGCAGCCACTCGAGCCCGGCGAACGCGAGGATCGCGCCGAAGAGGTGGAGGTACGTGAGCCGGACGAAGCGCAGGCGCGCGGAGACGCCGCGCGTCGCGTCGGCGCCGGCGATCGGTCGTCCGTGCGCCGGCTGCTGGCCGTACGAAGGCGGCATGCCGGCGCCGGGGAATGGCTGCGGCTGCCCGCCGAAGCCGGGCATGGGCTGCGGCTGCCCGCCGAAGCCGGGCATGGGCTGCGGCTGCCCGCCGAAGCCGGGCATGGGCTGCGGCTGCCCGCCGAATCCACCGAAGCCGGCGACCGGCGGCGGTGCGCCGTACGGCGGCGGCGCACCCGGAGGCGCTCCGTAGGGCGGCGTAGCCGGAGTCGCTCCGTAGGGTGGCGCACCTGGCGGCGCTCCGTAGGGCGGCGCACCCGGAGGCGGATACGATGGCGGCTGCGCCTGCGGAAACGGCGGCGCCTGCGGGAACGGTTGCGCCTGCGGGAACGGTTGCGCCTGCGCCTGCGCGTGCGGATACGGCTGCGCCTGCGCCTGCGGATACGGCTGCGCTTGCGGGTACGGCTGCGCTCCGTACGGCTGGGCCGGCGGCGCCTGCGGATACGGCGCGGCCTGCGGGTGCGGCGCTGGCGGCGCCGCAGGCGCGGTGGGCGGTTGCTGCAGCGGGCTCCAGCCCATGATCGTCTTCTGCGGCGGCTTCGGGTCGTTCGCCATCGCCCGATAGAGTGTTGCCGGGCGACTTCGTGACGCGGAATCCGTAAGTCCACGATCTCAATGAGCCATGAGGCGGCGCGCTGCGTCCTCGAAGGGCGCGATCGGGACCTCGCGCCGGAGGAGGATCTTCATCGCCTCCGGAGCACCGGCGCCGTGCAGCGACTCGTGCAGGAAGTAGACGGCGCCGGCGCCGTGGGTCAGGAACTCGAGCAGCCGGAAGAGCGCCATGCGCTCGGCCGCCGGCACCTCGGGATCTCCCGCCATGTACTTGCTGACCAGCGGGCCGAGCTCGGGGTGATCGAGGTCGGCCTGGCTCGGCAAGGTCAGCATGGCGCCGCCGGCGATGTCGGCGGCGAGTCGCGCGATCTCGAACGGGAAGCGCGTGACGTTCAGCTTGGTGACGTTGGCCAGCCCGATGTTGGGGATCCACGTGCCCGCGTCCGTCGGACGGCCCTCCATCGCCGCCGCCAGGCCGCACGCGTACATGGTCTCGTTGAGGTGCACCATCTCGGTCAGCTTGCTCTCGACCGCGCTGCGATCGCGCACGCCGTTGGCGCGCGCCACGAGCGAGGCCGCGCCGATCACGACGTCGGCGATGCCGACCTTGCACCCGCCGTAGCAGAAGCGGTGGAACGAGCCGAACAGGCGCACGAGCTCCTGCGTGTGCTCGTGCTCGCCGCACAGGAAGACGCGCTCGTCGGGCACGAACACGTCGTCGAAGATCATCAGGCTCTCGCAGCCGCCGAAGTCGGGGAGGCCGGCGTCGAGCGGGCTGCCCTCGGCGCGGCGCGAGTCCGAGGGCTGGCGCGCGTAGATGTGGGTGATGCCGGGCGCGTCGCTCGGCACGGCGCAGGCGATCGCCCACGCGCCCTCGTCGGCCCCGCAGGTCATGGGCAGGACCACGTGCTCGTGGCAGTGGACGGCGCTGGTCTGGTGCGCCTTGGCGCCGCGCAGGACGACGCCGCCTCGCTCGCGCGCGACGACGCGCAGGAACAGGTCGGGGTCGGCCTGCGTGGCGGGCCGGCGCGAGCGATCACCGCGCACGTCGGTCATCGCGCCCGACACGGCGAGATCCTCGCGCTGGACGCGCTGCACGAACGCGAGGAGGCGCTCGTGGTACGAGGTGCCGCGCGCGCGATCGCAGCGGTGGGTGACGGCGGCGAGCGCGTTGATGGCGTCGAGCCCGGGCGAGCGCAGCGCGCCGCGGCCGGTCATGCGTCCGACAAGGCGCTCCCACTTGACGCGGGCGATCAGGTCCTCGCGCGAGCGCCAGAGGAGGTTGGAGACGTTGACCCGCTCGCCGGTGTCGGGCGAGTCGGCGGTCATCATCGCCTGCGTCTCGGGCGCGAGCGCGGCGCGGTAGACCTCGGCGAGGCAGTTGGCGGCGGGCCAGGCGACGGGATGGTCGACGACCGACGTCATGCGCTCGCCGCGGTAGAAGACGCGCAGCGCGCGCGCGCGGATCGAGTCCAGGTAGTCCTCGGCGGTGCGGAGCCCCATGGCCGCGCATCGTACAATGGGCGGATGCGATGGTCGCTCGCGCTGGTCCTCGCGCTCGCCGGTTGGAGCGCCGGCTGCGGCGCGTCGGCGCCCGCCTGTCCGCTGCCGGCCGCGCCCGCCGAGCCGTACGCGTGGCTGTGGCGGGTGCAGCCCGCCACCGGCGTCGGCCCGGTGCTCTGGCTGTTCGGGACCGTGCACGACGTCAGCGGCGACGGCGTGCCGCCCCGGGTGTGGGCTGCGCTCGATGATGCGGCGATCGTGGTGACGGAGCTCGGCGACCTCGAGCCGGATCCCGACGCGCTGCGCGAGGTGATCCGGCTGCCGCGCGGCAGGGGGCTCGACCAGCAGCTCCCGTTGGATGCGTGGTGGGATCTCCGCGACGCGCTGCGCGGCGCGATCAAGGAGGCCGACCTCGCCCGCGTACGACCCTGGTACGCGATGTCGCTCCTCACGCGCACGATGTCGCCGCCGCCCGAGCTCCAGGTCGACGCCGCCGTGGTGAGACGTGCGAAGGCGCGCGGCCTCCCCGTGGCGCACCTCGAGACGTGGGAGGCGCAGCTGCCCCAGGTCGCCGACTCGGTCGGCATCCCGGATCTCGTCGAGGCGATCGAGGCGCGCAGGTCGATCCGCTGCGACCTCGCGCGCAACCGCGCCGCGTACGCCGCCGGCGACGAGGCCTGGATGCTGCGCACGTTCCAGACCGAGCGCACGAAGCCGCTCCTCGGCCCGCGCAACGAGAGGTGGCTCCCGCAGCTCGAGGGCTACCTGCGCGGCGATGGCGCGTTCGTCGCGGTCGGCATCGGGCATCTGCTCGGCGACGGCGGGCTGCCGGCGATGCTCGCGCGCGCCGGCTACCGCGTGGATCCGCCTACTCGCTGAAGTTCTCGAGCTTGCGCGCGGCCTCGTCCTCGACGAAGGCCTTGCCGTCCCACGACCAGCGCTCGATCTGCACCTTGGACGGGCAGCAGGCGCCGTCGTCGTCCTGCGACATCATGCGGTCGACGACCACCACCCTGCCGTCGAAGCGGACGCCGGCGATCCCGCCGTCGCCGCGGTCGCCGCCGGGGATCCCGCCGAGCAGCGTCTCCTTGCCAGCCTTCATCGTCCACACGTCGATGCCGGAGAAGCGGCCGGTGCCGCCGCCGTGGAAGTAGGTGACGAGGACGGCCTCCTCGGCGCCGTCGCCGTCGACGTCGCCGTAGGTCGGCGTGCCGACGCCGAACGATCCTCGCTCGACGTATTCGTCGGGGTCCGCCGGCTCGTAGTCCGCGGCCACGACGTTGCCGTTCCCGTCGAACGCGAACTCGTATTCGCCGTTCACGACCGTGACGGGACCCATGTCGCCGCTCTCGTAGGTGCGGTTCATCCAGTCGACGTCGCGCACGGTCTTGCCGCCGGCGCCGCCGGAGACCGTGTCGTTGCCGACCGTGGCCGGCGGCCGGGTACCGCCGCCGCACGCGGCGGCAGCGGCGAGAGCGCAGAGGAGGGTCAGCGAGGCGAACGTCGTCGTCATGTGCGGGGGATAACGCATCGCTCGCGCGCCGTCATCCCGCGGTCCCGACGATCGCGGTCAGCGGGCGTCCCAGAAGTCGCACTGCGGCTGCCGATGGCCGCGGTCGGCGCGCACCGGCACGTCGAGCACGAGGTGTCGATCGGCGGCGGCGTCGTAGCGCGGCCACGCGACGTCGCCGCTGTCAGCGCCGCCGCCGGGATCTCCGGTTGCGGCGAAGCGTGTCCAGTAGCGCATCATCGCGTCGGAGAGCGGGACGCCGTCCGGCCCCACCTTGCCCAGCGGGAACTCGTCGATGCCGAACACGAACGGGATCTCGGCGGCGTGGAAGGCGCCGCCGTCGGCGATGAGGCCGTTCAGCGGTTCGCGCTGGAACGAGTAGAGGTAGACCGGCGCGCCGGCCGCGGAGGCGAGGCGGGCGGTGCGGCGGAACGGACACACGAAGAAGGCGTCGGCCGACACGGCGGCGAGCGCCAGGCTCGGGCTCGCGTACGACGTCAGCGGGTACTGCGCGACGATCGCGTCGACGGCGCCGGCGCCGAAGCGGCGCGCGAGCGCGTCGCGGTACTCGACCTCGTCGCGGGCTGGTCGCGCGATCACCGACCACACGAAGAACGTGCCCTCGTCGCGGTTGGTGCCGAGCAGGAGCGGCGCGGTCGGATAATCGCCGGCGGCGAAGCTCTCGGCGGTCGGCGCGACGAGGAGGTCGCCGTCGACGTGGGGGCGCCAGCCGAGCGCGGCGCCGTCCTGGAAGAAGAGGCCGCCGGGGAGCTGCTCGGCCGTGCTCGGCGAGCCCGACGCCTCGACCAGCGCGAAGGCGTCCTGGGCACGCAGACAGGCGACCGCGTCGGCGCCGGTGCCGGCGCAGCCGACGTCGGTCGCGAACGTCACGCCGTCGGCCTCGGCGAGCGCCGTGCTCGTCTCACCGACGCCGTCGCCGCTGCACAGGCCGCTCTGCGAGATGACGGCGTGGAAGAGCCCGCGGCTCCGCGGCGAGAGGTAGTGGATGCATGCCGACAGCCCGCCGGCAGACTCGCCCCAGACCGTGACGCGCGCCGGATCGCCGCCGAACCCGGCGATGTTGTCGCGCACCCACTCGAGCGCGGCGAGCTGGTCGAGGATCCCGTAGTTGCCCGAGCGCGGATGCGCGGCGTCCTCGGCGGCGAGCGCGGGATGGGCGAGGAAGCCGAGGGGACCGAGCCGGTAGTTGACCGTGACCACGACCACGCCGTGACGCGCGGCGAGCACGCGCCCGCTGTAGTACGGGTCGCCGCCCGAGCCGAAGATGAAGGCGCCGCCGTGGAACCACACCATCACCGGCGCGGGCGCGGCCGGCCGTGACGCCGGCGCCCACACGTTGAGGAAGAGGCACGCCTCGTCGCCGCCGCCGGCCGAGAAGCCGAAGGTCTGCGGGCACTGCGCGCCGACCGCGATGGCCTCGCGTGTGCCGTCCCATGCCGGCGCGGGTCGCGGCGGTCGCCAGCGCAGCTCGCCGACCGGCGGCGCCGCGTACGGGATGCCGAGCCAGGCGTGGGCGTCGTCGTTGCGGACGCCGTGCACGGTACCGCCCGTCGTCTCGACGGTGAGCGGGTCGTCCGGCGACGAGCACGCGATGACAGAGGTCGCAGCGAACATCGCGAGCGTGGCAAGGCCAGGGCCGCTCATGTCGCCGACGATAGCAGTCGGACCGGTGCCCGCCGGGACAATCACCTTGCATGGCGTGACACCGGGCGGCCCGGCCGGGCACCGTGTGCCCGTGTGCCGCGTGCCCCTGGCGCGCACCGGGACACGCGTGTCACACGCGTGGGTCGGCGACGGCGCAAGTCCCCGATGCCCCGTGTCGCGCGCACTCCGGCACGCGAGTCGCAATGACGGTGCACATCGACTCAGGAGAAGAACCCATGAACGCCGTATCGCATCTCAGCACGGTCGATCCCGTCGAGCGCCCCTCGCCCGGCGACGCGCGTGAACCCACGTGCGTGACGACGGCCCCGTCCCTGTGGAAGCGCCTGTGCGCCCTCCGTGACCGGGAGCAGCTCCCGATCTGGGTGTGCCTCGAGACGTCGCTCCATGGCCGCGGCCGGCGGCGTCGGCCGACGCAGGAGCGCGTCGTGATCGCCTTCCGCTCGGGCGGCCGCGTCCGCGTGTTCGATCCCGGCGCCGAGACCGGAACGCTCCGCGAGGTGACGGGCGCCCACGATCTGGTGCGCTACTTCGACGAGACCGCCGGCTTCTCGTACGTCGTCGTCCGCTGAGCGACGAGCTGCTTGTCGAGGTTGCGCGCGGCGCGCGTGAGCAGCTGCTGCATGAAGAAGCGCATCCCGGGCGCGAGGCGCTTGCCCAGGCCGGTGGCCTCGGCGCCCATCGTCCAGTCGAAGCGGGTGCCGTCGCCCTCGGGCGTGAGCCGGTAGTCCTCCGCGAAGCGCGTCATCATCCGCGACGAGCTCTGGATGACGGTGAACGCGAACCGCCGGTCGGGCTCGAACGCGACGAAGCGCTCGCGAAAGCGCCCCAGGGCGAGCAGCTTCACCTCGCGCTCCGCGCCGACGCCGCGACCGTCGCCGAGCCACGAGGCCCTGGTCATGAGCGGGAACCATCGCGTCCACGACTCCGCGTCGACCAGCTTCGCGAACACCGCGGCGGGCGGCGCCTCGATGTGCTCGCTGACGCGCACCGTCTCGGGCGCGCGCTCGATCCACTCCAGCTCGACGGGCTCGAGATCGCGAAGGGCCATGGCCCACTCGTAGCACGGTCGCGCGCGCGGCGATCCGACGAGGAACGTTCACTCGCGAACATCTCGCGATCGTGCGCGGCCGCGCGGCGCGGTAGGATCGCCGCGTGGACGAGGCCCAGCGGCGCGCGGCGCCGAAGATCGAGTACGAGGCGGTCGTGGTGCAGCCGGCGGTCGACGCGCTGACGCGCGCGCTGCTCGAGGCGACGCCGTCGAGCTGGGGGGCGGTGCAGCTCGTGCTCTCGTTCGGCGGGGCGCCGCCGGTGGTGACCAGCCCCGAGGGGCGCGCCGAGACCGTCGCGCTCACGCCGCGCATCGGCCTGGCGCTCGCGATGCTCGATCGCCTGCGCGTCGATCGCGGCACCGGCTGGAGCGGCGGGGTGCTGGTCGCGCGCCGCGGGGCCGACGGGACGTGGCAGGCGGCGCTCGACTGGCACTACGGTGGGCTCGCCAACAGCGCGCCCGCCCCGCGGTCGTCGTCGGTGACCGGCGCGATGCCCGCGGTCAGCGGCGACGGCGCCGCGCGCTACGAGGCGCTGGTGGGGCGCGCCGAGGCGGAGCTCGCCGGCGGCGATCCCGTGGACGCGCTCGCGACGCTCGGCGAGGCGCTCGTCGCGCTGCCGGGCGAGACGTTCGAGCGCGCCGAGGCGGGATGGATCTTCGTGCGCATGGCCGGCATTCGCCTCGCGATCGGGGACGCGCGGGGCGCGGCGCGCAACGCGCAGTCGGCCTTGCGCTGCGCCGGGTGGGCGAACGACGCGCGCGCGCTCCTGCGCCTCGGGCAGGCGCAGCAGGTGCTCGGCGACGACGCCGCCGGCGCCACGCTGGTCGCCGCCTACCGGGCCGGCGGCGACACGTGGTTCGCGTCGGTCGCGCCCGAGCTGCTCGCGTGGGTGCGGGCGGCGTCGGCGGCCGGCTAGGTCGGCGCGGGCGCTTACCGCGGGCGCTTACCGCGCGCGCCAGCGCAGGTAGTCGCGCAGCCGCGCCCAGTAGAGGCGGCGCACGCGCGCCCAGCGGCGGTTGGGCAGGAGGTGATCGAGGCCGGCGCGCGGCGGCTCACCGTCGACGCCGTCGACGACGTCGTCGACCAGCGCCTCGACGTCGATCACCGTCGGAGCCTGACGCAGGAGCGCGAGCTCCATCCGGTGGTCGTCGCGCCCCATCGCGGCGCAGTAGACGCGAACGACATCGTCCGTGATGGCGCAGGGATCGGCGGCAGCGCGCAGACGACGTCGCAGATCCTGGGAGGTCGTGTGCATGGCCGACGCGACTTCAACCGGCGTGCCAGCCACTAAGCGCGTGATCGCAATACGCCGCGTTGCGGCGACTGAGTTGCATTTCGCAACGAGCGCCGCCGACCGCGACGTCAGGGCCGGGCCGGCGCGCTGTTGCGCGGCGGCACCTTGCGGACGCTCTTGATGCGGCCGGGGAGGACCTCCACCGGCACCGGCGGCGTCAGCTGGTAGAGGAACCCGCGGCTCGGCAGGCGCGCCTCGAAGCGGCCGCGATAGTTGACGATGCGTCGGTACGGCTGGACGTCCTCGCCCTTGCGCTCGTGCGCGCGGTGCGCGAGGAGGAATCCGCCGAGCCGGACCGCGAGGTGGTTGAAGAGGCGGTGGCAGCCGTGGCTCGAGCCATGCGCGATCGACGTGACGCTCGACGAGCCGTGCACGCGGATCCCGTGATCGTCCATGCGCACGCGCCGCCGCAACGGCACCTCCACGTGATGGACGAGCATCACCATGCCGTAGGCCGAGCGTGGACCGGGCCCCATGATCTCGCGCTTGAGCCGCCACCTGCCGTTCCACAGGTACTTGACGAGATCGCGATCAGGCGTCGAGCTCGGCGGATACCAGACCGGCGCGGCGTAGAGGTCGCGCCACACGCGCTTGCCGACCTCGGACTCCTTCCAGCGCTGCACCACGCGGCCGGACGGCATGCGGACGTCCGACCACGAGCCGATCGTCGTCGCCCAGCGCACGAGCGGCACGCGCTTGCCGTCGTGCACGGTGTAGAGCACGAGCGCCGGGCGCCGGGCGGCGACGCGCGGGATCGGGCGCGTGTCGTACCAGACGTCGCCCCGATCGATCTCGGCGGTGAGCTCCATGTGCGCGCTGTGATACGCGGGCGGCGGCGGCAGCGCGATCGCGACACGCAGCCCGCCGTCGCGCGTGTGATGCGCGGCGAGCCACGCGCGCGTGCGATCGACGTCGGTCCAGCCGAGGGCGCGGGCCGCGAGCTCGGTGGCGAGGCCGATCCGGTCGGGCGCGGCGTGCGGCAGCGGGCGGTGGCCGCGGGCGGCTCGCATGATCGACGGATCCAGCTCGCGGCCGAGCACGGGGACGGGGCCGTCGCCGGCGGTGCCGTCCTCGATGAGCCCGGTCGCGTCGACGACGCGCTCGCGCAGCGCGCGCAGCGCGGCGCGGAAGGTCAGCTCGCGGCTGCCCGCGAGGAGGGCGGCGCGGGTCTCGTCGTCGAGGCGCGCGTTGGGCACGAGGAAGTTCTTGCGCTGGAACAGATCGAGGGCGTGGCCGGTGCGCCACGTGAACAGCCCGTCGACGTGGCGCTGCGCGAGCACGCCGTCGCACACGAGGTGCGCTTGCAGGGTGACGAGCGCGTCGCGCTGCGCCTCGAGGCGACGCAGGTCGGCGAGCGGCTTGCCCAGGGACGGCACCCGCGCGAGGCCGTCGAGGTCGGCGAGCTTGCGGCGCGCGCGCTCGCGCTCGAGCCGGGTCGCGAGCCAGGCGCGACGGCGGTCGCCGGCGCGGATCGACGCGTCGTTGGCCTGCGAGATCGAGCGCGTGAACGCGACGAGCGGCATCGGCGGGATCGCCTCGTGACACCCGTGGCGCACGTCGTCCTCGAGCCGGCGCTGCACCGTCGTGAGGTTGGGCACGACGCCGTAGAGCTCGACGAACTGCTCCTCGGGCTCGAGCTCCTCGCCGTCCGGGCTGCGCTCCGCGGCGAGCTGCAGGTAGGTGTCACGGAACGACGGCGCCGTGCCGTCGGGCGCCGCGGCGAACGGGCGTGGCGCCCAGCGATCGGTGAGGTCGACGATCGTGAGGCCGACGCCGGGCGCGTCGCCCGGGCAGATCCAGCCCTGCGACCGGCCGTCGGCGTAGACCTGCGCCGGGTCGGTGCACGCGGCCGCCGCGGCGGAAGGGACGAGCGGGGGGCGCACCGCCGTGAGGTCTGACGTCGCGACGGCGGCCGTCGTCGCCTCACCCGCCGCGGCGGACGGAAGCGGCTTGCCGTCGCCGCACGACGACGACGACGAGACCAGCGCTCCCAGGATCAACGACCACGCGCGCGGCGACGCGAACTGCAACGCGACCTCCTCGATCGAGCGTGACGTCATCCGTCGACGGGAGCAAGAAATGCCGGATGCCGCGCGGCGCCACCCACAGGCGCCCACTGCGTGCGCGAGCCGACTCGGGTAGGGTTGCCCGGTATGGACGCTGACGATCTGGCCGCGTATCTCGCGCGCATCGGCGTGCCCCGGCCACCGGCGCCCGAGCTGTCGGCGCTCGCCGCGATCCAGTGGGGCCACGTCACGTCGATCCCCTTCGAGAACCTCGACATCCTGCTGGGGCGGGGGATCGCCATCGATCTGGCGAGCGTCGTCGCCAAGCTCGTACGCGGCGGGCGCGGCGGCTACTGCTTCGAGCACAACACGCTCCTGGCCGCGGCGCTCGAGGCGCTCGGGTACGGCGTCACGCGGCTGGCGGCGCGCGTGCGCTGGCTGGCGACCGGGCCGACGCCGCGCACGCACATGTTGCTCGCGGTCGACGTGCCCGGCGAGCCGCGGCAGCTCGTCGACGCAGGGTTCGGCGGGACCTGCCCGACGGCCCCGATCCCGCTCGCGCCGTTCGTCGACGGCGGCGAGGTCGCGATGCACCACGATCGCTATCGCCTGCGCGCCGAGGGCGAGGGGCTGGTGCTGCAGCTCGCGGGCAAGGACGGCGACGGGGACTGGGCGGATCTCTACTGGTTCACGCTCGAGCCGCACGACGCGATCGACTACGAGGTCGCGAACCACTACACGTCGACGCACCCGCGGTCGCGTTTCGTCCTCGGCCTCGTCTGCGCGCGCACGACGGCCCAGGGTCGCGTCACCGTGCGCGACCGGGAGGTGTCGCGTCGACGCGGCGGGCCGGGCGGCGCGGTCGAGCGCGAGGTGATCGGCGACGGCGAGCGCCTGCTCGAGGTCCTGGCGCGCGAGCTCGGGCTCGTCTTCCCGTCAGGGACGCGCTTCCGCCACGGCCCGGCGTAGCGCGGTCATCTGGCGCGCGCGCACGGCCGGCGGGGCGAGCGGATCGTACTCGTCCGGCGCCAGGCGGCGGCCGAGGAGCTCCTCGACGGCGAGGAGCATCCACATCCGGTCGTGCGCGACCGGATCGTCGAGCAGCTCGACGAGCGCGGGCAGCGACGCCCGGTCGCGCCGGCGGGCGAAGGCGGCGGCGGCGGCGAGGCGCACGGGCGCATGGCGCGAGGTCAACCACGCGAGCCCGACGGCGTGGTCGAGCTCGCCGTAGGCGGCGCGCCACCCGGCCTGCGGCGCGATCGAGACGTCCCAGCCGCGCCGGAGCTCGTCCGTGGTCCAGCGGATCGAGCGATCGAGGTGACAGAGGTTGCACGCGTTGGGCGCGCCGGCGGCGAGCATGCGCGGATCGGTCGGCGACGAGATCCGGTGGCTGCGCACGAAGGCGCCGATGCCCGCGACGAGGCGCGGCATGTGGCAGTCGAGGCACGAGGCCACGCCCGCGGGGTGGCGGCCGTGGGCGAGCGCGGCCCGCTCGTCGGCGAGCCGCTGGTGGCAGAGCGTGCAGGCGGCGAGGTGGGCTGGCTCGTCGGGCGCGCCGGCGCCGGCCCCGCGCTGGTGCGGGTCGTGGCAGTCGGTGCACGCGATCGTCGGCGCGCATGCGCCCGCGGCGAGATCGAGCGCCTCGGTCGAGTTGCGGATGGCGGCGCCGTCGGGGAAGCGCGGCGACGGCGTCGAGTGGCACTGCGCGCAGATCGCGTTGACCAGCGCGGGCTCGTCGCGGCCGCGCGCGGGCGCGGGGGCGTCGGGCCTGCGGCGCACGTCCGGCCCGGTCGGCGTGAACTGCATCGGCGCGCCGTCGGCGTGCGCCCGCCCGCCGAGGTGACAGCTCTCGCAGCTGATGCCGACGGTGACCATCTCCTCGACCGGCAGGAGGTTGCGCTCGCGGACGGCGGCGCGCGCGGCGACCGTGCGCGTGGTGGCGACGAGCGCCACGTGCGCCTCGGGGCCGTTGCCGATGGCGGGGTCACGCAGGAGGCGCAGCTCGAACGGGTAGGTGTTGTGACACCACGCGCAGCGGGTGGCCCACGGCGTCGCGTCGGGTGTGAACGGATCGAACGCGAGCTCGCCGGCCGCGTCGTACTCCGCGTCGAACCACGAGTCGAAGTACGGCTGCGGGTACCAGCCGGGGCGTGCGAGCCACCAGCCGAAGGGCAGGCGCACCTCGAGGCCGGCGGGGTCACCCTCGCGCACGCCGACGTACTCCTGGAGCGCGCGGGCGCCGATCGTGCGGGTGACGTGGTAGCGCGTGCCGGCGAGGTCCATGACCGGGACGCCACCTTCGCGCGAGAAGCGCACGGTCCGTCCGCCGTAGGTGAGGGTCGCGCCGTCCCAGGCGCCGACGACCGCGTCACCGGCCGCGCGCTGGTTCATCACCGCGTGCAGCGAGGCCCGCCAGGACTCGTGCTTCTCCAGGTGACACTCGCCGCAGGCGTCGGGCCCGATGTAGTCCTCGGAGCGAACGTTGCTCGGTTCCCCGTGCCCGTGCCCGAGCCCGTGCCCGTGCCCGATCTCCGTAGGCTCACGCTCCGTTCGCTCGCTCCGGCATGCGACGACGCCGTACGCCACGACGAGCGCGCCGAACATCGCCTTACGGGCCGCGCGCGTCATGGACCCGATCATATAGAGTCCGGGCATGGCCTCCCCCGGTCGTCGTCACGATCTCGTCCTCTTCGGCGCCACCGGCTTCACCGGGCGTCTCGTCGCCGAGCACCTCGCCCGCCACGCCGCCGGCACCTCGCTCGCGTGGGCGCTGGGCGGGCGCGACCCGGGCAAGCTCGAGAAGGTGCGCGCCGAGCTGGCCGAGCTCGACGCGGCGTGCGCCGAGCTTCCCATCGTCGTCGCCGACGCGATGGATCGGGCGGCGATCGCGAAGGTCGCGGCCGAGGCCCGCGTGGTCTGCACGACCGTGGGACCCTACGCGCGCTACGGCGACGCGCTCGTCGACGCGTGCGCGCGCGCCGGCACGCACTACTGCGATCTCACGGGCGAGGTCCCGTTCATCCGCGGGTCGATCGACCGCAACCACGAGGAGGCGATGCGCACCGGCGCGCGCATCGTGCACTGCTGCGGCTTCGACTCGATCCCGAGCGACCTCGGGACGCTGTTCCTCCAGCACGAGCTGGTCGCGCGCACCGGGGCGCCGGCGCAGGCGGTGACCGCGCTGTTCGGCGAGTCGAGCGGCAAGCTGTCGGGTGGCACCGTCGCGAGCATGTTCGGCATCATCGACGCCGCTGCGAAGGACAAGGCCGTGCGCCGTCTGCTCGGCGATCCGCACGCCCTCGATCCCGCGGGTGGTCCGCGTAGCGCGGCGAAGGACGCGCGCGGACCCGGCTGGGACCGCGTGCTCGGCAAGCCGACGGCGCCGTTCGTGATGTCGGCGATCAACTCGCGCATCGTGCGCCGCAGCCACGCGCTGCTCGGTTACCCGTGGGGCGAGGACTTCCTGTACGACGAGCGCATGAGCCTGCCGCGCTCGCCGATCGGCGTCGCCGCGTCGGTCGCGATCACCGGCGCGATGGCCGGCTTCGTGGTCGCGTCGCAGGTCCCCGCGCTGCGCAAGGTGATCGAGAAGCGCGTTCCCAGGCCCGGTGAGGGCCCGAGCGCCGAGGAGCGCGCCCGCGGCCACTACATCGTCCGCCTCCACGGCGAATCCGGCGGCGTCCGCCTCGTCGCGAGCGTCTCCGATCAGCTCGATCCCGGCTACGCCGGCACCGCGCGCCTCCTCGGCGAGGCGGCGCGCTGCCTCGCCGAGGACGAGCTCGCCTCGCCCGGCGGCGTCCTCACCCCGGCCAGCGCGATGGGCATGACGCTGGTCGAGCGCCTGGTGGCCGCCGGCGTCTCCTTCGACGTGGGGACACGCTCCTGAGCGGGGGCGTGTTCCTCAGCGGGAGCCGAGGGTGCGGAGGAGGGCGAGGCCGAGCTCCGGCCAGCGGTCGAGGGCGGTGAGGAAGGCGGCGCGCTCGACGACGAGCACGTCGGTGGGGCCGGCGGCGACGACGGTCACGGCGCGCGGGGCGTCGTCGACGAGGGCGAGCTCGCCCACGACGGCGCCGGTGGTCATCGGTGGCGCGGCCTCGTCGTCGGCGAGGCGCAGCTGGCCGGCGACGACGACGAACATCGCGTCCCCCGGCTCGCCGGCGCGGACGAGGGCGTCGCCGGCGGCGAGGGTGCGGCGGCGCGCGGCGGCGGCGAGCTCCGCCGCGTGGCGGCCGGCGAGCTCGTCGAAGAAGCGGCACGAGCGCAGCGCGCCGAGCGCCGGCTCGGCGGCGGCGTGATCGCCGCGGAGGAGGCCGGCGAGCCACGGATCGACGGTGGCCACGAGGTCGGCGGTGTTCGCGAGCGTGCCGGTCGGCGGCGGACGCAGCGCTCGCTCGATCGCGTCCAGCACCGGCAGCGGGGCGGTCGCGAGCTCCTGGAGCACGTCGAGCGCGCGGCGACGCGCGGCGTCGGGCGCGTCGACGACGCGGCGACCGGCGGCCAGGGCAGGGACCGGATCGCGGCCCGCCGCGGCCGTCGCGAGCGCCACCGCGAGCACGAGGCGCGTGAGCGCGCGCCGGATCGCACGCTCCACCTCGGCGGCGTGCAGCGGCGGCGCGCCCGCGCCCGGGCGCGCGGCGACCAGCGCGACCAGGATCGCGTGCTCGCGATCGACGGCGGCGGCGGCGGCGGTGGCGGACACCGTCGCGCCAGCGCGCGCGTGACCGACGAGCGTGCGCAGCGCCGCGGCGCGCACGTCGTCGTCCTCGTCGGCCGCGAGCTCGAGCAGCATCGCGCCGGGTGCGATCGCGGCGGCCCGCGCGCGGGCGATCGCCGCGCGATCGGCCGGGGTCAGCGCGTCGAGCGTCGAGCGCATCGGTCCGACGTCCGAGGGATCGAGATCCGCGAGCGCCGCGGCGGCGTCGCGATCGCCCGCGCGCAGGGCCGCGAGCAACGCCGAGACGCTACGCTGGCCGCCGGCCACCGCGGCGCGCAGGCCCTGACGCCTCGCCTCGCCGCCGGCCGCCAGCGCCGCCTCGACGGCGTCGTCGTAGGCGCGGCTCTCCCCCGCCGCGCCGCCGATCAGGCGTGCCGCCCAGGGGCCGTCGTGCGCGACCAGCGCCGCCGCGGACCTCGCCCGCTCGGCGGCGTCATCGCCGCCCACCTCGGCGCGCGCGGCGGCGAGCGCCCGCGCGACGGTCGCGTCGTCGACGCCGCGGGTCGCGACCTCCTCGATCCCGGCCCTGGCCCCGTGCGCGGCCAGCGCGTCGAGCGCCGCCGCGAGCGCGAGCTCGTCGTCCTCGATCTGCGCCGCCGCGCGCAGCTCGCGCTGCGCCGACGGCCGCGGTCGGGCGGCGGCCAGCTCGTAGAGCGCGCGCCGCACCACCGGATCCTCGTGCGCGAGGTACGGCGTGATCTCGTCGGCCGCGCCCGACGAGCGCGCGAGCGCGGCGCGCGCCAGCTCGGCGGACCGTGGATCCGGATCGCCGGCCGCCGCCACCAGCCGCGTCCACGCGTCGAGGTCGAAGGCCCCGTGCTCGCGGCCGCGCAGCGCCACGCCGCGCATGCCGAGCGGCGCCGCCATCGCCGCCAGGAAGCTGCGCGCCGCGCGCCGGACGGCGACCAGCCAGACCACCGTCACGCCGGCGAGCAGCGCCGCGAACGGGCTGGCGGGGAGGGCGCCGCGCTGCGTGAGGACGTACAGGATGGCGCCGGCGAGCGCCGCGCCGAGTGGCGTCGCCGCGCCGCGCAGGAGCACCTTCCAGCGGGCGCGCGGCACCGGCGGCAGCGCCGACAGCGACAGCTCCTGCCCGGTGCGTGACGTCGCGGCGCGCAGCACCCAGTCGTTGGTTCGCGCGACCGCGATCCCGGCGAAGCCCGGGAGGACCGCGAGCACGCCGGCGCCGACCGCCGTCATCACGGGGTGGATCGACACCGTCAAGGGGAGCGCGCGGCTGGTCAGGAGCCGCGGCACCACCGTCGTCTGCAGGAGCAGGAGGAAGAGGTGCGTGCCGCCGTAGAACAGGCTGACCGCGGTGACGAGATCGTCGCCGCTGAAGCGCGCCTTCATCGACGCGCCGAAGCGGAACTCGAGCGCGGTCGCCACCGCCGACTCGAGCACCGCGGCCACCGCCAGCCAGCGCAGGAGCGCGTGGTGGTCGGGGCCCATCGCGGTCGCGCTGGTGCCCGGCGGCGCGGTCGCGCCCGGCGCGCCGGTGGTCAGCGCGCGCTGCGCCATCACCGTCAGGCCGACGACGGCCACGGCCACGCCGCACGCGATCCACGGGATGGCGTCGGCCGACGCGCGCCGCACCAGGGCCGCCGCGCCGAGGCCGGCGACGGCGCCGCCGGCGGTCACCGCCGCACCCGCGCGCGGCAGCCAGCGTCGCGCGTCGCGCCCCGCCACGCTCGCGCAGACGGTGTTCCAGAGCGCCAGGTTGACGACCGACGACACGGCGACGACGCCGAGCGCGACGACGAACGGCCACGGCTTGCCCCGCGACACGAGCGGCGCCGCGACCGCGGCCGCCGCGACGAGGGCGACGACCAGCGCGCGATCGACGCGCAGGAGCTTGCCGCGGCCGCTGACCGCGTCGTAGAGCGTGGTGCCGATGGCGAACGCGCCCGCCTGTCCGACGAGGAGGAGCAACAGCCAGCGCGCGCCGTAGGCGCCGAGGAACGCCGCCTCCGCGTGGGCGCGCAGCGCGACCGCGACCGCGTTGGCCGCGGAGATCGTGATCGTCGCGATGACGAACGCGCGCCAGTTCATCGCGGGCCGCTCGCCGCGTGATCGCTCACCGCCGCGCCTCCCGCAGCGCGCGCGCCATCGCTCGCGCCAGCGCGCGCGCCGCCGCCGGATGTTCGGCGAGCACGTCGACGAAGTCGTCCTGCGTGACCTCGAGCACCACCGCCGGCTCGATCGCCGTCGCCGTCACCGCCGGCGCGTCGGCATGCAGCGCCCCGGCGGCGCCGAGCAGCTCGCCGGCACCGGCGCGCCGGCCGCCGGCCTCGAGCGCGCCGTGCACCACCACGATCACGACGACGCCGTCGGGGCGTCGCGTGGTCACCGCGCCCCCGCCCTCGAGCTCCACCACGGCGGCGCGCTCGGCGAGGGCGATCAACGTGGGCGCGGCGACCTCGCCGAGCACGTCGGTGGCAGCCAGGGCCCTCGCCCGCTCGAGCAGGTCCATGGCGCCCGCCGGTTACTTCTTGGCGAGGATCTTCTTCTGGTTGGCCATGATCGTCTTCTGGTTGGCGACGATCTGCGCCAGCAGCTTCTGGTTCGCGGTGATCTTGCCCTGGTTGGCGAGGATCTGGTCCAGCTTCTTCTGGTTGCCCGCGATCTGGTCGAGCTTCTTCTGGTTGCCCGCGATCTTGGCCTGGTTGGTGAGGATCTGATCGAGCTTCTTCTGGTTGCTGCCGATCTTGGCCTGGTTGGCGAGGATCTCGTCGAGCTTGCCCTGGTTGCCCGCGATCCTGGCCTGGTTGGCGAGGATCTCGTCGAGCTTGCCCTGGTTCCCGCTGATCTTCTCCTGGTTCGCCAGGATGCGCGCCTGGTTGGCGAGCACCGCCTCCTGGTTGGCGATGATCTGCTGCTGGTTCGCAATGACGTCGCGTTCGGCCATGGGGCCCCCCTTGTGAGGGCCGAATCTTCGGCTGGCCGGCCAGGCGCGATCAACGAACTACGGGAAGTAATTCGTGATGAGCGCGCAGATGATGTGATCGTCCGAGCCCTCGTCGGCCGGGCAGCACACGTCGTGGCCGCCCTGCTGATCGGTGTGGAAGCAGATCTTGGCGCCCTTCGACGGGTAGTAGTAGAGCCAGAAGAAGCACATCTCGTCGTCGGCGTTCTCACCGAAGCCCAGGCGCCGGCCGGTCGTGTTGACGTAGTCGCACGAGAACCGGAAGCCGCCGGCGCCGGCCTGCAGGTGCATGGGCGGCTCGAGCCGCGCGGTCTCGGGCTCGTCCCAGGAGAAGTTGTCGGGCGCGTAGATGCTCTGCCCCGGATCGCTCGCGCTCGAGGCGACAGCGACCCGCACGTCGGTGCCCATCTTGTGGGTGTGACCGGTGACCGCGAAGATGTTGATGTCGGCAAGCGAGGGCACGAACGGCAAGAACACCGGGCCGACCGTCTGGGTCGCGGTGCCGGTGCCGAGATCGATGTCGGGCGTGCCGGCAAAGAGGAAGTCGGCCTCGAGCGTGGCATCGAGCCGGGTGCGGAACTCGGCGGTCGCGCTGATCTGGATCGGCGCGTCGGTCGTGTTCACGTAGTGCATCTCGAGGCGCACGAGCTGGTCCTGCTGCAGCGTGAAGACCACGCCGTCGGGCAGGGTCAGCGTCTCCTCGGCCTTCTGCGTGATCATGAGGGGCGCGCCGTCGGCCGGGTTGAGCGTGCCGACGAACGGCGTGCAATCGGTCGGCGTCGTGTTCACCGTGCCGGTCGCCTTGCGATAGACGATGAGGTGGTGCGAGGCGTTGCCGAGGTTGTTGTAGATCTCGTGGACCTGGATGGGCCCCGTGTTGCCGAGCGAGACGTCGACACACTTCGTGCCCTCCTCACCGGGCTGGGCCGTGTACGGGCCCCAGGTCACGGTATAGGTGCCGGTCACGAAGCTGGCGTCCGCGGGACCGGGATCCTCGGGCTCACCACCACCACACGCGCCCAGCGAACCGAGACCGACGAGACCCGAAACGACGTAGGCCAGGCCAATGCGCACGCGCATGATGTACTCCTCCTCGGCGCGCAGTATCGCCCAACCTGAACCAAGGTCAACAGCCATGCAGCCCTCCACAGACGATGTCACCCTCGTGCGCCGGTACTACGAGCGCTTCAACGCCGGCGACTGGGACGAGATGTGCGCGCTCCTCGCCGAGGACGTGCAGCACGATCTCAACCAGGGGCCGCGCGAGATCGGGCGCGTCAAGTTCCGCGTGTTCCTCGACCGCATGGCGCGCTCCTACCAGGAGCAGCTCCACGACGTCGTCGTCATGGGCAACGGGGCAGGGCGCGTCGCCGCCGAGTACGTCGTCGTCGGCGCCTACCTGTCCGACGATCCAGGGCTGCCGCCGGCGAGCGGCCAGCGCTACCGGATCCCCGGCGGCGCCTTCTTCTCGGTCGAGGGCGGCAAGATCACGCGGGTCACCAACTACTACAACCTCGAGGACTGGCTGGCGCAGGTCCGCTCCTGGCCGACGCCCTGAGCGGCCGGTGCCGGTGCCGGTGCCCGTGCCCGTGCCCGTGCCCGTGCCCGTGCCCGATCTGTCTCAGACGCATCGAGCTGTGCTTACATCTCACTGCTCATGAGCAGCCCCACCATCACCTTCCCCGCGCGCCCGACCGTCACGCTGATCGAGGGCGACGGTATCGGCCCCGAGATCGCGGCGGCGACGGTGCGCGCGATCGAGGCCGCCGGCGGCACGATCGACTGGGACCGGCAGCTCGCCGGCATGACGGCCGCCGAGCAGACCGGCGATCCGCTGCCCGCGGCGACGGTCGAGTCGATCAAGCGGCACCAGGTCGCGCTCAAGGGGCCGCTCGGCACGCCGATCGGCTCGGGCTTCCGCTCGGTGAACGTCGGGCTGCGGCAGCAGTTCGATCTGTACGCGAACGTGCGGCCGACGGTGACCATCCCTGGCGTGCCGGCGCGCTTCAGCGGCGTCGACATCGTGATGGTGCGCGAGAACACCGAGGACCTGTACGCCGGCGTCGAGCACTACGTCGACGCGCGGCGGTCGGCGGCCGAGTCGATCGCGATCATCACGCGCTTCGGCTCGGAGCGCATCATCGTCTACGCCTTCGAGTACGCGCGCCGGCACGGCCGCAAGCGCGTCACGCTCGTGCACAAGGCCAACATCCTCAAGCTGTCGAACGGCCTGTTCCTCGACGTCGGGCGGGAGGTCGCCACCCGCTACCCCGACATCGCGTTCGACGACATGATCGTCGACGCGACCGCGATGAAGCTGGTGGTCGCGCCCGAACGCTTCGACGTGATCGTCACGATGAACCTGTTCGGCGACATCCTCTCCGACCTGACCGCCGGGCTCGTCGGTGGGCTGGGCGTCGCGCCGGCGGCCAACATCGGCGACGGCGGGTGCGCGCTGTTCGAGGCCGTGCACGGGACCGCGCCGGACATCGTCGGCATGGGCATCGCCAACCCGACCGGCCTCATGCTCTCGTCGGCGATGATGCTCGAGCACCTGGGGCAGGGCGAGGCGGCGGCGCGCCTGCGCAGGGGCATCCACACGGCGCTGGCGAGCGCCGAGACGCGGACACGCGACCTGGGCGGCCAGGCCGACACGAAGGGCTACACCGACGCCGTGTGCCGCGCGATCGCCGGCTGACGCGGGACCGTCACCGGTCTCAGGCGACCTCGACCGTGGCGACACCGCGCCAGACGTCGTAGAGGCGCTCGACCTCGCCGATCTGCACGTAGCCGAGGGCGGCCGCGCACTCGCCGACGCGCACGCCCGGATACTTGTCCTGCATCTGCAGGGCGCGGAACAGCTGGACCCGGTCGACCAGCCCCTGCTCGACCATGAACTCGCCGAAGGGGATCTCCTTGAGCCCGTCCTCGATCACCTGGAGCCCGGACTTGGAGTACTCGAAGTAGTGGGCGATGTCGTTCTGGTTCACGGGAGTGGAGGGGCGAGCGAGCATGGCGACGGGCTCCAAAGCAGGCCTCGTACCATCCACAGCCCGGCCCGAGGCAACGTCGGTTCGCGGGGTTGGATCGCGAGTGATCTCCGCGGCGTCAGACGTCCGGGCGAGCCATGGCAACGACAGTGGCCACACGGACATGCGCCGCCTCACGCCGATCGGCGTTGTACGCTCGGAGCGTCCCATGAGCCGATTCGCCCTCGTCGTCCTCCTCCTCGCCGCCGCCGCGTGCAAGCGCCCCGCGAAGGTGGCGCCCCCCGCGGACGCGCCGCCAGGAAGGGTGTCACCCACCGACCTCGAAGTGGTTAAACCAATTGGTTCAGCCAATCCCGAAACGGTGTCACCCACCGTCGTGCGGGACGACATGGCGCTGCCGCCGCCCTCGGAGGCCCTCGGCGCGCCGCCCGCGGACGTCGCCGGCGTGCAGCTGGTGCGCGTGGCCACGGACCTGGAGCGTCCGGTCGCGCTGGTCGCCCCGCCCGACGACCCGCGTAGGCGGCTGTTCGTCGTCGAGCAGGTCGGCCAGATCCGCATCCTCGAGAACGGCAACCTCAAGGACGGCCGCTTCCTCGACATCCGGAAGTTCGTGTCGCGCGACAACGAGCAGGGCCTGCTCGGCCTCGCGTTCCACCCGCGCTTCGCCGAGAACCGCAAGCTCTACATCAACTACACCGATCGCGGCGGCGACACCCACGTGGTCGAGTACCAGGTGTCAGCCACCGATCCGGACCGGGTCGATCTCGCGTCCGAGCGGCCGGTGCTCCGTGTCGAGCAGCCCTACTCGAACCACAACGGCGGGCACGTCCTGTTCGGGCCCGACGGCAAGCTCTGGGTCGGGCTGGGCGACGGCGGCGCCGCCGGCGATCCGCTGAAGGCCGGGCAGGACGACAAGCAGCTCCTCTCCAAGATGCTCCGCATCGACGTGGACGCGGCCAGCCCCAAGGTCGAGATCGTCGCCAAGGGGCTGCGCAACCCCTGGCGCTACGCCTTCGACCCCGCCACCGGCGACCTCTACATCGGCGATGTCGGCCAGAACAAGTGGGAGTCGATCTTCGTCGTCCCCGGCGACAAGCTCACCGGCCACAACTTCGGCTGGAGCGTCGCCGAAGGCCGCCACTGCTTCGAGCGCTCCCGCTGCGACATGGCGTCGTTCACGCCCCCGGTCGCCGATTACGACCACCGCGTCGGCTGCTCCGTCACCGGTGGCGTCGTCTACCGCGGCAAGGCGCTGCCCGGCCTCGACGGGGTCTACTTCTACGCCGACTACTGCACCGCGGTCATCCGCAGCTTCCGCTGGCGCCCGGACGGCATCCGCCAGCACTGGGAGTGGAAGCCGATCCTCGACCCGCAGAGCCGCCTCGGCCAGATCTCCTCGTTCGGCGTGGACCACGACGGCGAGATCTACCTCCTCCTCCTCGGGGGTGACATCCTTCGCCTTTCGTCCCGCTAGGTTGGCCACACCTACCCCACATCTGCCTCTTCGACGAGTGTAATTCTACAGACACACGGAATGGTTCGTGTAGAGTGCCGAGTCGCCACCGGAGATGTCGAATCGCACCGTGACGATCCTGCTCTTTTCCCCGCGATTGCGTGACGAGCGCGACCTGCAAGGCGTGCTCGAGGAACAAGGCTGGGACGTGGTCCGCGCGGCCAGCGCACGCAGCTTCGCGGCGCTCATGAAGGCGCGGCCCGTCGACCTCGTCGTCCTCGACGATCCGCCGTGGGAGCTGACCCGCTTCGCGATCACCGCGCTCGACGCGTCGCCCGACCCGGTCCCGCGCATCTGGCTCTCCTCGCTCCCCGAGGCGCCGGTCCACTCGGGCAAGCTCGGCGTCGACGCGCTCCTCCTCGCGCCGGCCGACAGCGACAAGCTCGTCGACCGCATCGAGGCGCTGCTCAGCCCGCGCGCCGCCAGCTCGAGCGGCGTCCAGCGTGCCTTCCCGCTCGGCTCGCAGCTCCTCTTCAACCCGCCGACACCACCGCCGGCCCCCGATCCCATCGCGACCCTCTCACCCCGCGCCGGTCGCCCCTCGACCGACAACGTCTGGGAAGAAGAGTCGACCGGCAACTTCCCGTGACACTCCTGGCGAGCCGCGGTGCCCTCTGTTCAAGGAAGGCATCAGGCATCAGGCGTCAGGAAGAGGGCCTCAGGCGTCAGGTCCGCTGCCCTCGGCGCTGGTGCTTCTTCGTCTGGGACCTGACGCCTGACGCCTGACGCCTTCTTGCGTGACGGGCGCCTCAGCTCCCCACACTCACACCCACGTCAGATCACCGGATCGAAGACCTGATCCATCGAGTGGGCGGGCTCGTCGGCGTCGCCCACGATCTTCGACGGGATCCCGGCGACGGTCTTGCCCGCCGGGACCGCGCGCAGGACCACCGAGCCCGCCGCGACGCGCGCACCCTCGCCGATCTCGATGTTGCCCAGCACGGTCGCGCCGGCGCCGATCATGACGCCGCGCCGGATCTTCGGGTGGCGATCGCCGTGCTCCTTGCCGGTGCCGCCGAGCGTGACCCCCTGCAGGATCGACACGTCGTCGTCGATCACCGCCGTCTCGCCGATCACCACGCCCGTGCCGTGGTCGAGCATGATGCCCCGGCCGATCCGCGCCGCCGGATGGATGTCCACGCCGAACGCCGACGACGACCGGCTCTGGATGTACGCCGCCAGATCGCGCCGGCTGTGGTTCCACAGCCAGTGCGCGAGGCGGTGCGCCTGGATCGCCGCGAACCCCTTGAAGTAGAGGAGCGGATGCAACAGCTTGCCCGCCGCCGGGTCGCGCTCCTCGACGGCCGCCAGGTCGGCCCGGAACGCGAGCGCGATGCCGGCGTCTGCCGCCAGCGCCTGCTCGTACGTGAGCCGCAGGAGCTCGGCCGGCACCTCGGGATGATCGAGGGCGGCCGCGACCCGGTGGACCACCACCCGCTCGAGGCCGTCGTGCGCGAGCACGGAAGCGAACACGAACGACGCGAGCGCCGGCTCCGCCGCCACGACCTCGCGGGCCTCGCGGCAGATCCGGTCCCACAGCGCCCGCGGGTCCGATGCGGTCTCGGTCGTGGTCGTCCGCGCCGACACGCCGACCTCAGCTCGGCAGGTTCTCGGCGGGCACGCGGCCGCTCGAGCTCACCGGCGGCGGCATCGACGACGGCGGCGGCTCGGTCGTGACCGGCGCCGCTTCGAGCGCCACCGCGAGCGCGTCGTCGATCTTCGACATCAGCCGGATGTCGAGCTCGTTCTTCACCTCGGGCGGGATGTCGATCAGGTCCTTGGCGTTGCGCTCGGGCACGAACACGACCTTGATCCCGGCGCGGTGCGCGGCGAGGAGCTTCTCCTTGATGCCGCCCACCGGCAGCGCGTGGCCCCGCAGGTCGATCTCGCCGGTGATGGCCACGTCGTTGCGCACGGGCCGTTGAGACAGCGCGCTCACCAGCGCCAGCGTCAGCGCCACACCCGCCGACGGGCCGTCCTTCTTCACCGCGCCCTGGGGCAGGTGCACGTGCAGATCGGTCGCCGCGATGCGGTCGCTCTCGATGCCGAGCCGCGCCGCGTTCGACCGCACCCAGGAGTGGGCCGCCGTCGCGCTCTCCTTCATCACGTCGCCGAGCTGGCCGGTGAGCCGCAGCTCGCCCTTGCCCTGGAACGCGCGCGTCTCGATGAACATGACGTCGCCGCCGACCGGCGTCCACGCCAGCCCGGTGATGACGCCGACCTCGGGCTTCCGCCCCGCCATGTCCGAGGAGAACTTGGCGGGCCCGAGGATCTCGGGCAGCTCCGCCGCCGTGAGGTGCACGGCCTCGGCTTCCTGAGACGCCAGCTTGACCGCCGCCGCGCGGCACAAGGACGCGATCTCGCGCTCGAGGTTGCGCACGCCGGCCTCGCGGGTCCAGCCGTGGATGACCTCCGACAGCGCCTCGTCGTCGATCTCGAGCTTGTCCTTCTCGATGCCGTGCTCCGCGGTCTGCTTGGGCACGAGGTGCCGCGTCGCGATCGCGAGCTTCTCGAGCGAGGTGTAGCCGGGCAGCTCGATCAGCTCCATGCGGTCGAGCAGCGGGCCCGGGATCGAGTCGAGCGAGTTCGCCGTCGCGATGAACATCACCTTCGACAGATCGACCGGCACCTCGATGTAGTGATCGGTGAACTCCTTGTTCTGCTCGGGGTCGAGGACCTCGAGCATCGCCGCCGCGGGATCGCCGCGCATGTCGGCGGTCATCTTGTCGATCTCGTCGAGCACGAACACCGGGTTCATCGAGCCGGCCTTCTTGAGGCTCGAGACGATGCGCCCGGGCAGGGCGCCGATGTACGTGCGGCGGTGGCCGCGGATCTCGGCCTCGTCGCGCACGCCGCC
>ERZ761602.543-NODE-543-length-80352-cov-42.268404_pt1 | contig 80352 bp, 68 predicted proteins | sample MGYA00512165_ERZ761602 | MGnify/ENA primary metagenome ERZ761602 (study PRJEB28899, sample SAMN02445085) | bioreactor sludge metagenome | biome: EBPR sludge; isolation source: Thorneside wastewater treatment plant | place: Australia: Brisbane, Thorneside...
ACCCATGGCATGCAGGACAAATCCTGGGAACCCCCTAAAGAAGACGCGACTAAGAAATAATTACTGCCCGAGCGCATCCAGTGGGCATGCCGGAGGCAACCCACTGGATTTCAGAATGAGTGCGGCCCCAAGCAAGAGCGTTGCGGGGATGAGGAGAAGGGTTATGTCGAAGTTGTGGCTTAGAATTCCACAATGGGCAAGCCTATTGATGCTATTGAGCGCGTTTCCGATAACTGCCCTCGCCGCCGAACTCGATTATGAAAAAGCCCACTGGGACCCCATCCACTTCAAGCCGCAAATAGACAACGCGACAAACGAGCAGTGCTTGAGCTGTCACAAGGAAGTGCTGGAAAATCAGCCTCTTCCGCAATCGCCCGCTGGCGTTAAAACGAACGATGTGCTGGCGTGGTATCAGACGCTGGATACTTACGAGGGCGCTCAGGATACCCTCCACAGACGGCATCTGTTAGGACCGCTTGCCACGCGACTGATGGATATGAAATGCAATACCTGCCATCAAGGTAGTAACCCTCGCGAGCAAGCGCCAATCCCACCGATTAACGCTAATGCGGGTTTCACGCTGCGTAAAAAGGTTGATCCCAACGTCTGTTTGATGTGTCACGGCCGTTTCAATCATGAAGTCATGACCGGCTTGACCGATACCTGGCCCAAGGTCAGGGACATGTTCGCCAACAACTGTTTATCCTGCCACGTCGCTTTCCGAACTAACCGCCACAAAGTCAATTTCTTAAAGCCCGAAGCGATCGAAGAAGCTGGGAAAGAAAGCGGCGATAGCTGTTATGGTTGCCACGGCGGCCGGCAATGGTATCGAATCAACTTTCCTTATCCGCGCCATCCCTGGCCGGGGATGGCTCCGGACAAACCGGGCTGGGCAAAAAATCGTTTGACCGAATCTGAAGCGCGGTTCCTGCAATACATGAAAACGCCGCCACAGCCCGCGACTAACGCCGCCGCGCCAAAATAAACAGCTGGAAAAACGGAAAGATGAACTCGAACGCGCCTTTCGACTTTCTCCGCGACCGGTTGAATCTGTCGCGCCGCACCTTCCTCAAAACCAGCGCCAGCGCGGCGGCGCTCGGCGCGAGCGGGCTGCTCGAACTCAAAACAGCCAAGGAAGCCAAGGCGTTCGCTTACGAGCCTTATCCGCGTGACGATGACCTCACCACCGTAGTCACCAGTTGCGCCCATAACTGCGGCTCGCGCCACGCGCTAGTCGCCCACAAGAAAGGTGATGTAATCGTCCGACTATCGACCGACGATGGCCGCTACCAACGAGATGGCGTCTTTGGCAAGGATACTTTTGAAGAGCCCCAACTGCGCGCCTGCCTGCGGGGACGTTCCTATCGGCAACGGCTTTACTCCGCCGAACGGCTGCTGTATCCGATGATGCGGGTCGGCGAACGCGGTCAAGGACGGTTCAAGCGGGTTTCCTGGGATACGGCGCTCGGCTTCGTCGCCGAAAAAATGATCGAACTCAAGGGAAAATACGGGCCCACCGCTCTGCTCGACCAAAGCTACGCCGGCGCCTCCTACGGGGTGCTGCATAAATCGGATCAAATTGAAGGGCTGCTGGCGCGGTTTCTCGGCATGTTCGGCTGCCGGACCAGCTCTTGGTCGGTGCCGTCCTATCAAGGCACCACCTTCAGCTCCCGCATGACCTTCGGCACCATTGAAGACGGCAACGAAGACGACACTTTCGCCCACTCTAAGCTCATCATCATGTGGGGCTGGAATCCGGCCTACACCTTCCACGGCGGCAACACCTTTTATTACATGCGGCTCGCCAAACAGCGCGGCTGCAAGTTTGTGCTGATCGATCCGCAATACACCGATTCCGCCGCCGCCTACGATGCCTGGTGGATTCCGATCAAGCCGAATACCGACGCCGCGATGATGGCGGGGATGGCGTACTACATTTTCAGCAACAATCTCCACGACCAATCCTTCATCGACCGTTTTTGTCTGGGGATGGACGCCGGCACGATGCCCGACTGGGCCAAGGATCAGGAAAACTTCAAGGATTACATTCTGGGCAAATACGACAACCAGCCCAAAACCCCGCAGTGGGCCGCACAAATTTGCGATGTCAAAGCCGAGGATATCGAAAAGCTAGCGAAGCTGTACGCCACCACCAAACCGGCGGCGCTCAAAGCCTCCTGGGCGCCGGGCCGCAATGCTTACGGCGAACAGTACAACCGGATGGCGGCGGCCTTGCAGGCGATGACCGGCAACATCGGCGTGCTGGGCGGCTGCGCCGAGGGAGTCGGCAAAGCCTGGCACAGCGAAGCGGTGGCCTACCCCTACGATCAAAACGCCAACATCTGGTACGCCGCCATCAAGTCCGACCGTTGGGCGCATTGCGTGCTGAATTACCCTAACGTCAAGCGCGAGGAAATCGGTCTTTGGCCGCGCAACGATCAACTTGATGGGGTGATCCCCAACATTCGCGGGATTTTCTGGCAAGGATCGGATTGGTTCAACCAACTGACCAACATCAACAAAGAAATCCAAGCCATCAAAAAGCTCGATCTGGTGGTCTGCATGGACAGCACCATCACGCCGTCCGGACTCTGGGCCGATGTGCTGTTCCCGGTCGCCACTCACTTCGAGCGGCACGATGTGGCGCTGCCCTGGTACAAGGGCCACTACTACATCCACCGCCCGAAAGTCATCGAGCCGATGGGCGAGAGCAAGACCGATTTTCAGATCTTCACCGAACTGGCTTACCGGCTCGGCTACGGACCCGCTTTCAATCCGCGCGCGACCCGCGACTACTTCAACCGCGACGACGAGGTTGACGAAGCCTATCTGATCGACTGGTGGCAACACAAAGTCATGGCCCACCAGGGCGTGACCATGAGCTGGGACGAATTCAAGGCGCACGGCATTTATAAATTCATTCTGGCGCGACCCCACGTCGCCTTTCAAGACCAGATCGAACAGGGCATGCCGTTCCAAACGCCTTCCGGCAAAATCGAGATTTTTTCGACCCAACTGGCGCAAATTAAAGACTGGACCAAAACCCAGTACGGCTATCCGATCCCGGCGATTCCGAAATGGGTGGAGCCGTGGGAATACGCGCACAGCACCAAGATTAAGGACTTCCCCTACCATCTCGTCTCGCCCCACCCCCGCTGGCGGACCCACTCGATTTTCAATAACTGCACCTGGCTTCGGGAAACCTACGAACAGGAACTGACCGTCAACGCCGACGACGCCAAGCGCCTCGGCATTCAAACCGGCGACACCGTCGAGGTGTGGAACGAGCGCGGCCGCGTGGTGGCGCCGGCCTACGTGACCGAGCGTTGCATGCCCGGCGTGATGGCCTTGCACGAGGGCGCTTGGATGGATTTGGACGATAAGGGCGTCGACCGCTCCGGAAATCCGGATTTCCTGACGCTCGACGAACCGAGTCCGGCGGGCGCGTTCGCTTACAACACCGTGCTGGTGAACGTGAAGAAAACCGAGCTTACACACCGTCCGGGATGGGACAAGCTGGCTACCGCCCGCTCGCATGTTTTTAGGCGCGACCAATGACAAGCCCGAGGAGATGACCCTTGGCCGAGATTCCGGAAACCGATAAAAAAACCGCTATCAAGGCAGCGATCAAACGGCGCAAGGAGGTCTATACGCCGGTAAAACCCGACATGCAGTTGGGCTTCATCCACCACAATGTCGACTGCATCGGCTGCCGCGCGTGCGAGATCGCCTGCAAGGACAAAAACGGCTTGCCGCCGGGACCGCGCTTTCGCCGGGTGCTGTACGTCGAGGGCGGCAAATATCCCGACGTTTACGCCTACAAAATCAACCTCTCCTGCAACCATTGCGCGGAACCGGCCTGTCTGCCGACCTGCCCGACCGGCGCTATTTTCAAGCGTCAAAAGGACGGCATCGTCGATATCGATTCCACGCTGTGCATCGGTTGTCGCCGCTGCGAGGGCGCTTGCCCCTACGGCGCGCCGCAATACGACCCCGAGGATCACCTGGTCAAGAAATGCAACCTCTGCGTGGATGAAATCGACGCCGGCCGCAAGCCGTATTGCGTCATGGCTTGCATGATGCGGGTTCTAGATGTCGGCCCCATCGACAAGCTGCTCAAAGGCGAATGGGCCACGCCCGCGCTCGGACCCAACGAAACGCCGGTGCGGGCTATCAAGAACTTCGCCGATCCCGAACTGACGAATCCTTCCATGGCCTTCGTCCCGCACAGCAAGGGCAAAGTGGAATAAAGGTGGCGGATCAAGCCGTTCTCGGCCAGATGCTCACGGAGTCCGCCACAGCGCTCGGCGCTTTTCGCCGGGCGGTTGCGGACGATCTGGGCGATTTAGCCTTGTTTCATGACGTCGAACCCAGCCGCGAGTTGCTGGACGCTTTAAAGCGCCAACCCGGCGGCTTTGCGCTGGGCCTGAACCTGCGTTCTCCAGCCGGCGCGGAAGCGCTCGCCCTGATGGACGCCGCCCTGGCCGCCCTTCCCCCGGTAGCGGAGGCGCGGGTCATGGACGAACTGGCGGCCGATTACGCCGATATTTATCTCACCCACGCTTACCGGGCCTCTCCCTACGAATCGGTGTGGCTCGACGACGACCATCTGATGAGTCAAGAGCCGATGTTTCAGGTACGGGCCTATTATCTCAGACACGGTTTGACCGCCGCTAACTGGCGCGTCCGCCCCGACGATCATCTGACCTTGCAGCTGCAATTTCTCGCCCGATTATTCTCCTCTGAAACAGGCGATGTGTTGCCGGAAGCGGCCTGCTTCATGGACGAACACCTGCTCCGCTGGCTCCCGCAATTCGGGCAGCGGGTGGCCGAACGTTGCCGGACCGCCTACTTCGCCGCCGTGGCGTTGTTGACCGCGGCCTATTGCGAGGAAATCCGCGATCTGTTGGCGTCCATACTCGGCCAACCGCGACCGAGTGCCGAGGACATCGCGTCGCGGATGAAGCAACGGCGACAACCGCCGCCCGCGCCGGTAGCGTTCGTGCCGGGAACTGGTCCTTCCTGGTAAGCGGTCGACCCTCGTGATGAATCCCGATACCGCCTCCACCCGCGCTCGGGATATGACAGCCGACTCTCAGACGCCTGCCAGCGCCGCCCCTGTCCGACGTTTGGCCAGCACCTTCGCCGCCTCGATAACCGTTCCCGAGATCGCGGGCGAGCGCTGCGTCCACGCCCGCATCGAGACCGGGCGCTGTCGCGCCTGCGCGGACGCTTGCCCTCGGAACGCTTGGATCGTCGATGACGAGCAGGTCGGCATCGATACCGAAGCCTGCGACGGCTGCGACCTGTGCGTACCCGCCTGCCCGGAAGGCGCGATCCTCGGCAATCGGTCGCGCGCTCCCGAGCTTCGAATCTGGAATGACCGCCCCGCCGCATTCCGCGCCTGCGAACATGTCGGGATATCGGCGACCACCGACGTCATTCCTTGCCTGCACGCTATCGGTGTCGCCGACGTGCTGCGGCTTTATCGGCGGGGCGTCCGAGATTGGATCGCGAGCGCCGCGCCGTGCGAAAGCTGCCCGCGCGGCCCCAAACCGCGCTTTCAGGACGCGATCCGCCGAGTACAAGCCTTGTTGGCGAGCCGGGATTTGCCAAGCTTGACGCTGACCGTGCTGGAGCCGCAAGACTGGTCGGCTAGCCTGGATCGCGCCGCCCCGTATGTGGAGCACACCGCCTTAAGCCGGCGCGGCTTCTTTCGCCAGGCGCTGCGTGTTGCAGTGGATACTGCCGTGGAAAGCGCCGCCGACGCCAGTGCGTCATGGACGCCGGCGACGGCGTGGCTGCCCGACATCGGCCCAGAACCCGTCCAGCTTTATCAACCGGTCATCGACCCGCAGCGTTGCAACGGTTGCGACGCCTGCGTCCGGCTCTGCGCGCATCAAGCCATCGCGCTGGAACGCTCGCCAGACGGCGTACAGTATCGCCTCGATGGCCGTCGCTGCACGGGTTGCGGTGTTTGTCGGGATGTTTGCGACCAAGGCGCGGCGTCGGTCATCGCCCTGCAACCGCAAGCGACCGCCACCGTGGCGCTGGTCGAACAACGGTGTCTTGCCTGTGGAACGATTGACCACGAGCCCGCCGCCCGCTCGTCTCGCGATGGGTTCTGCCGGATTTGCGCTCGGACCCAACGCACTCGGCTGCTGTATCAGACCTTGGATTGACGCGGCGCGACCGTGGGGACGATGGCTTGCAAACCGCCGCGCCGCGCCTCATCGTAAGCCAAAACCGATTCCGGAAACGTCGGGCCATGCGCGCAACAGACTGGATCGCCAGCAGTCTCCATCGCAAATTCACAGCGGTCGCCGCATCCGGCCTGCTCGCTGTCTCGCTGCTGTTTTTGCTGGTTTTCACCGGCCTCTATCAGTCGCAAATCAGCGAAGAGCGGGCGCGCTTGGCCGCTGAAGTCAACCGGCTGCTGCAAGCGGCGCTCGAAAACGCCATGTTGAAGCGCGACCTCGACGGGCTGCGTGAAATCGTGGACCGACTGGGCCAGCAAGAGGCTATCCGGCTGGTGATGATTCTCAATCCCGAGGGCGTGGTTCGTTTTTCTTCCGATCCCCGACGGATCGGCCAGCCGCTCGCCACGCGCGATGATCCGGACTGCGCCACCTGCCTGCAACCGGACGATCTCACCCGGAAATCCGTGCTGAGTCTGGTCGATGACAACCAGCGCAAGGTCTTGCGCAGCGTGCATCCCGTGCATAACAAACCGGCCTGCGCCCAGTGTCACGGCCCGGTCGCCGCCCATCCGATCAACGGCATTTTGGTGATCGATCATGAAACCGAGACGATTCGGGCGCGCGTGCTGCGCAGCACCCAAATGCTCGTGGGTTCGGGCGCGGTGGTGGTGCTGTTCGCGGTTGCGGGCGGTTGGTGGTTGATTCGCCGCTGGGTTCTAAACCCGGTTTCGCATCTGGCGACCGGCGCGGCGGAGCTGGCGGCCGGCCGACTGGACGCCCGCGTCGCCGTGACCGCACAGGATGAAATCGGTCGATTGGCCGAGACTTTCAACCGCATGGCCGATCATCTGGCGCACAGCATAACGACCGTCAAGGAGCAAGAAGCGCTGCTGCAAAACGTGCTCGACGCCATACCCGACGGAATCCGATTGATCGGGCGCGATTATAAAATCCTGCAAGCCAATAAAACCTATTGTCAGCAATTAGGCTATTCGGCCGCCGAAGTCATCAACGTCCCCTGTCACCGGTCGAGCCACCACCGAGAAACGCCGTGCCCGATCACGCTGATCGCCTGCCCGCTGGTCGAAATTGAAAAAACTGGCAATCCCGTTAAGGTGATCCAGCAATTTACCCGCCGGGACGGCGGCAGTTACTACGTTGAAATCTACGGCGCGCCGCTGCGGGTCGTGATCGACGGCCAGGAGCGGACGCTGATCGTGGAATCGATCCGGGATCTGGCCAAACAAGTCGAATATTCCCACGAGCAAAAACTCGCCACCTTGGCCCAACTCGCCGCGGGAGTCGCGCACGAAATCCGCAATCCGCTCGCCTCGATTCGGATCGCCTTGGACGCGCTGTTCAGAATTCGGGACAACGCCGGCCAGGAAGAAGAAACGCTGTACGAGTACCTGCATCTGGTCAACCGGCAGATGGACAAATGCATCGACATCACGGAACGGCTGCTGCGCCTCAGCGCCCTGCCCGGTCAATCGCCCGAATTGGTTTCGATCAACCGGGCCATTGAGGAAACCACCTCGCTCATGCAACTGGAAGCCTCCCAGCGCAACATCCAAATCGAATTGCTGCTGGAGCCGGCGGACGTGAGGGTGATGGCCTCGGAAAGTGAAATTCGCATCGTGATCATCAACATGGTGCAAAACGCCTTTCACGCCATCGCGGGTGGCGGATCGATCCGGGTGAGCAGCCGCGCCGACGGCGAGCGCGTGGAAATGCGGTTCGAGGACAGCGGGATCGGCATTCGTCCCGAGTATCTGCCCTACATTTTCGACCCTTTTTTCAGCCGGCGCGCCGACGGCGCCCAGGGCACCGGACTCGGCTTGTCGATCTGTCGCGCCATCGTCGAGCACTGGGGGGGCGATATTCAGGTGTTCAGCCGCCTGGGCGAAGGCGCGCGGTTCACCGTCGCATTTCCCAACGCCGACACCAGCATCCTCGAAACCGTCTTTGAATGAGCGCGGACACGGAGCACGCCACGATGAAGGATATCTTGATTGTCGAAGACGATAAAACGCTCAACACGCTGATGGCCCGCCTGCTAAAAGGCATGGGCTATCCGGTCCGATCGGTTTTGAATTGGGAAACCGCCAAGGACTACCTCTCCGCTAACGAACCGGCGCTGATCTTGCTCGATTGCCGGCTGCCGGATGTCGACGGCCACAACGTCATTTCCGAAATCGCCAATCAATATCCGGTCATCGTGCTTACCGCGTATGGATCGGTGCAAAACGCGGTTCAAGCCATGAAAGCGGGGGCCGCCGAGTACCTGACAAAACCGGTCAACCTGGATGAGTTGGAGTTGATCGTCAAACGCACTCTCGAAACCGAAGCCTTGCGCCGGGAACATCAGTTCTATCAGCGGCAAATCCGAGCGCTCGGCGAAACCCGCATGGTCGGTCGCAGCAAAGCCTTGGCTCAGGTCAACGGCCTGATCGACGCGGTCGCCCCCTCGGATATCACCGTGCTGATCGAAGGCGAAAGCGGCGTCGGCAAGGAATTGGTCGCGAATGAAATTCACCAGCGCAGCGCGCGCGCGCACCGCAACTTTATCGAGATCGACTGTTGCACCTTGCATCACTCGCTGTTCGAATCCGAATTGTTCGGTCACGAACGAGGCGCGTTTACCGGCGCGGACCGTAAAAAACCCGGTCTGATCGAAGGCGCGGAAGGCGGCACGTTGTTTCTGGATGAAATCGGCGAGCTGGACATTTCGCTGCAAGCCAAGCTCTTGCGCGTCTTGGAATCCGGCGCTTTTCGCCGGCTCGGCGGCACCAAGGATTTGAAGGCCAACGTCCGGGTGGTCGCCGCGACCAACCGCAATCTGGAACACATGAGCCGCGAGGGCAAATTCCGCCAAGATCTTTATTACCGTTTGTCGAGTTTTCTGGTTCAGGTGCCGCCGCTAAGAGAGCGGCGCGAGGACGTGGCCGAACTGGTCGGGCACTTCGCCTGCCACCTCGACATTCCGTTGCGCGTCAAAAAAACCGTTTCCACCCCGGCGATGAAACAATTGCTCGCCTACGATTGGCCGGGCAACGTCCGGGAATTACGCAATATCATCGAGCGCGCCATCATCCTATCCGGCAACAGCCACGAAATTCGCCCGGAGCATCTCGCCTTCGGCGCGGTGCAATCGCTGCCGACCGAGACCTCCTTGAGCTTCGATCACGACCCCAGCCTTGAGGAAATCGAACGGCAGTATCTAGAAAAAATGCTGGAAAAGCATTCGGGCCACCGGGCTTTCGTCGCCAAAATTCTCGGCATCAGCGAGCGAAATCTCTATCGATTGATCAACAAATACGGCTTGGTCAAAGCTTGAGAAACCGGCGCGTCCCTCTCAAACCGGACTGCCCAAACGGCCGTTCTTTCGCTAAGCTTGGTGGATTCCATCTCACCGAGGAGAGCGTTTGATGAGAACCCGGTTCGGCCTACCGCTGTTGCTGCTGTTTCTAGCCGCGACGCCCGCTCGCGCGGGTAACGCCTGGAGCGCTGTCGCCAATCCGCTGGCGGGACCGCCGGAAGCGGTCGGTTCCTTCAGCGGGGGTTGCTTGATCGGGGCGACGTCGCTGCCGCTGGTCGGCGAGAGCCATCAAGCCATGCGCGTCAGCCGCAACCGCTATCACGGCCATCCGGCGCTGATCCGGTTCGTGGAGCGCTTGGCCCGCTATACCGGCTCCCAAGGCAACCGCCTGCTGGTAGGCGATCTGGCGCAACCGCGCGGCGGTCCGATGCCGGGCGGTCACGTCAGCCACCAAAGCGGGTTGGACGCCGATATCTGGTTTATGCAACTGTCCCGCAATCGGACGATGTCCGCTGGCGACATCGAAAAATTCGGTGCGCCGTCGATGGTTCGGGTCACCGAAGGCACGCTCGAAACCGCCAACTGGTCGCCGCGCTATCGCGACACACTGCGCCAAGCCGCGCTGTCACCCGAAGTGGATCGAATTTTCGTCAACGCCATCATCAAGAAAGCCTTGTGCGATTCTGAAACCGACCGGAGCTGGCTGCGCAAAGTGCGGCCGTGGTGGGGTCACGACGCGCATTTTCATGTTCGCTTGGCCTGCCCGTCCGGCTCCGGCCAATGCGAGCCGCAAAAACCGATCCCGCCCGGCGACGGCTGCGACCCCGATCTGGCCAACTGGGTTCGCGACATCGTGCAGGCGGCGCTCGCGCCCAAGAAACCTTCCGTCAAAAAGCCTCGACCACCTTCGGCGGACAATCTGCCCGCCGCCTGTTACGCGGTTTTGAACAACCAACCGACTTGGCGGCAGGCGGCGACGGTCAAGCCGAATCCGGCGGATCCTTATCCAATTTCAGAGCCGCAGAATTGATGCAATAACGCAGGCCGGTCGGGGCGGGGCCATCGTCGAAGACATGGCCCAAATGCGCGCCGCAATCCGCGCACAACACTTCGGTCCGGCGCATGAACAAACTGCGATCCTCGTCGGTGGCGACATGGTCCGTCTTAACCGGCTTCCAGAAACTCGGCCAGCCGCTGCCGGAATCGAACTTGGCATCGGATTCGAATAAGGCTTTGCCGCAACAGACGCACCGGTAAAGCCCCGGTTCGTGACAGTCGTGGTACTCGCCGGTGAACGCTCGTTCGGTGCCCTTGCGCCGGCAGATTTCAAACTGTTGCGGCGTCAGTTGGGCGCGCCATTCCGCCTCGGTTTTGTGAATTTTTTCGCTCATAACGATTCCTTACAGATGGGCCATGCCGCCTTGGACCACGGCGAGGCGAACGAGTGTCACGCCGGGGCCGTTTCGACGGCTTGACCGGCGCGCGTTTCCAAGGCTTCCCAAACGTGTTCGGCCAGTCCGACACCGACTTCGTTGTAGGCCAGGAAGGTCATATCCGCACCCGCCGCTTTCAGGGCCTTTTCTTCGTCGGGATAGCTGCTGACCGCTCCGATCAGACCTTTAAACCCGTGCTGGCGCAATTGCTCGGTGGCGATCCGCTTCGCTTCCGGATCGGGCATCGCCAAAATGACTGCCTTGATGCCCTCCAAATGCAAGCGGTGCCAGAATCCGGGGTCCTCCGCGTCGGCGTAAACCACCCGCCGGCCCTCGTGAATGTGCCGTTCGACCTTGACCATGTCGGAGTCGATTCCCGACACCAGCCGCACCTTGTGGGCTTCGGGCACGTTTTGGCGCTTTTTGAGAAAATCGTACGCGGCGGTGCCGGCATGGCCCATGCCGAGAATCAGGATTTGGGTTTTGCCCAAGGATACCGGCTGTTCGTCGGGATGGCGTTCCGCGCGCTCGAAACGCGACAGCCAAGTTTCCATCCGTTCGTACAGATCGTGGGCAAAACGATTGAACGGGGCGGCGACCACGAACGACAGCGCGATGGTGAGCGCCAGCAGCACCAGCCAATCGGCGCTCAACTGGCCGTCGCCGACCATGAATTTCACCGCGATTAAAGCGAACTCGCTGTAGCTGGCGAGCGCCAACGCGGTCAAGAACGCGGTGCGGGCTCGCAGCCGAAACGCGATCAGGATGAAGAAGAACAGGCCAGCCTTGAGCGGCAGCAACAGCACCAGCAACACCGCGCCGCCGATGACGGTCGAGGTCGGCCATCCCAACAGCCCGATTTGCAGGAAAAAGCCGACCAGCAAGACCTCTTTGAGCGACCAGAGCGAGCGGGATAATTCCATCGCGCGGGGATGAGCGGCCAGCAATGCCCCGAACAACAGCGCGCCCAGTTCTGAACTCAGTCCGATCCGCTCGAAGCCCGAGCCGCCGACGACCAACGCCAGCGCCAGCCCGAACAACACCAGCAGTTCGTCGTGACCGCTCCAGTCCAGCACTTTCACCACGGCCGGACGCAGCAGCGGCATGCCCAAGACCAACAGCGCCCACGGTGTCGGCGCGGCCGCGCCCGCCACCGCCATCATGGCCAGGGCCGCCAAGTCTTGAATGATCAGGATGCCGATCGCCAGCCGGCCGTGAAACGCCCGCAGCTCGGCTTTTTCCTCCAGCACCTTCGCCGCTAGCACCGTGCTGGAGAATCCGAGAGCCAGCGCCAAAAACAGCGCCTGATTCCAGGGCAGCGCCAGGCCCGCCCATAACGCCAGGCCGAGCGCCGAAGCGCTCAGCATCAGATGCAGGCCGCCTCCGCCCCAGACATCGGGACGGATCAGGCTTTTGAGCCGCAGCTTGAGACCGACGCTAAACAGCAACAGCAACACGCCGGCGTGGGCCACTTCATCGAGCAATTGACTGCTGTGCTGGCCCAGGGCGTTCAACACGAAGCCCGCCCCTAAATAACCCACCAGCGCCGGCACGCCCAAATGACGAGCCACCAAGCCCAGCAAAAAGGCGAGCGCCAGCCAAAGCGCGTCCAAAGCCTGACCGCCGATCCGACCGATTTAGGGGTTTTTCTTCTTCCAAAGGCCGACCAAATACAGCAGCACGATAGCCCCGATCGTGGCGCTGACGAGACGCCCGATGATATTCACCGTGGCAAAACCGAGCAATCCGAACAAAAAACCGCCGATGAGAGCGCCCACTACCCCGATACCCAGATTGCTCAACAAACCCTGACTGCCGCCGCGAACCATGGTGTTCGCCAGCCAGCCCGCCACCGCGCCGATCAATAGAAATCCGATCAATTCCATCTCAAGTTACCCTTTAGTGGTTGTAATCAGGATCGATCATAATCAATTTCAATGACGAACAGCAGCACTGAAGCGAACTCGGTTTCTTCAATCTTCCAGCAGCTTTCCAGCTTGCCGGTAAGCCAGCGGATCGCGGCCGGCCACCTTGCAGAATTTCTGACCCGGCCGCGCCAGCCGCTCGATCATGCGGGCGAACAACAGCCCGTCGGTTTGCGCTCGGATTTCCAAACGGGCCGCGCCGAGCGGTTCGCCGAACAGATCGGCGATTTCCGCCACCACCTCTCCCGTTCGCACCGGATCGCCCAATTGTTTGCGATAAACCAGCACGCCGGCCGCCGGAGCGGTCAGCACATCCACGCCCTCCAAGGGCGTCGGTTCGCAGCGCGGTTGCGGCAGCGGTCCCGGATCGCCGGCGATGACCCCGCGCCGTTGCAGAAACCCCATCAACGCCGCCGCATCGGCCGCCGCATAATCATCGCGCACATCGGACTGACCGCGCAGCTCCACCGTGGTGGCGAAACAGGCCAGCGGAATCGGTTTTTCCTCTCCCAACAACGCCCGCAATTTCCACCACGGCCCGGCGCAGGCTTCATCGAAGGGACCGCCGCCGGGATCGTCTTCTAAAAGAATCGCCTCCGCGCCCAAATCCGCTCCCAAATCGCGGGCTATTTCCCCGTGCCAGCGCGAGGCGTAGAGATGCAACAGCGATTCGCTATCGCAATGCAAGTCGAAAACATAGTCAGCATCAATGGCCCACTCCAAAAGCGTCCGTTTCAACACGCTGGTTTCGCGCACGGCTTGCTGTTCCGCCAGCGCGGCTCGCAGCACCTCTCGAATTCGGTTTACATTTGTCGTGGGATCAATGCTTAACCGCCCGCGCAAGCGCTCGGCCGCGACCGTCGCCAGATCGGGAAAGCCGCGGTTGAAATTACCGGTGCTTTCAAAATCGAACCGCCCCAACAACCTGCCGTTCAAATGCTGGCTGAGCCCGATGGGATTGGCGACTGGCACCACCACAATTTCGCCGATGATCCGGTTTTCCGTCCGCGCCTGCTCCAACTGATGCAGTAGATGTTGCGCCACCAGCAAGCCAGGGATTTCGTCGGCGTGCAGCGCGGCCTGGAAATAAGCTTTGGGCCGCGACCCAGGCGCGCCGTAACGATGGACCCGCAACCGTCGCTGCGTGCCGGGAGCGGGCGATGGGAGCTCGATTTCAACCGTGGAAGCAATGGTCATGGGCGATGCCTATCTGCTGTAACATTTAAAAGCTTGGTCGGAACTTGGCTTGTCCGGAGAGGCTCCAAAATAACGCTTGTCGATTCCAAGGCACACCGTTCGATATTCTGCTAATAGAAATTGCTTTCGAGTCATCATTTTTTCCCTTTTCAACCCACCTGATTATTGGAGCTTCAATGGCCGACAAACCTGATGCTGCATCTGACCAAAAACGCGGCAACGCGGGTGAGTTACACCAACAAGCCGGCGGCGGTCACCCACCGCTGACCACCAATCAAGGCATCCCGATTTCCGACAATCAGAACTCGCTGCGGGCGACGCCACGCGGTCCGACGCTGCTGGAGGACTTCATCCTCCGCGAGAAGATCACCCACTTCGACCACGAGCGCATCCCTGAGCGCATCGTCCACGCCCGGGGCTCCGCCGCCCACGGCTTTTTCGAACTGACCGCCTCGCTCGCGCAGTACACCACCGCCAAGGTGCTCACTGAAGTCGGCAAGAAAACGCCGGTGTTCTGCCGGTTCTCCACGGTGGCGGGCGGGGCCGGTTCGGTCGACACCCCGCGCGACGTGCGCGGTTTCGCGGTCAAGTTTTACACGGTGGAAGGCAACTGGGATATCGTCGGCAACAATATTCCGGTGTTTTTCATCCAGGACGCGCTCAAATTTCCCGACTTGATTCACTCGGTCAAGATGGAGCCGGATCGCGGGTTCCCGCAGGCGGCCAGCGCCCATGACACCTTCTGGGATTTCATCTCGCTGATGCCGGAATCGATGCACACGGTGATGTGGGCGATGAGCGACCGCACCATCCCCCGTTCGCTGCGGATGATCGAAGGCTTTGGCGTGAACACCTTCCGCTTGCTCGACGCTGAGGGTAAATCCACCTTCGTCAAATTCCATTGGCGGCCGAAACTGGGCCTGCAATCCACCGTATGGGATGAGGCGGTCAAGCTGGCCGGGGCCGACCCCGATTTTCACCGCCGCGATTTGTACGAGGCCATCGACGCCGGCGATTGCCCGGAATGGGAGTTCGCGGTGCAGTTGTTCAGCGAGGAAGACGCCGCCAAACTACCGTTCGATCACCTCGATCCGACCAAGCTGATTCCGGAAGAATTGATTCCGCTCAAGGTAATCGGGCGCATGGTGCTCGACCGCAATCCGGACAATTTCTTCGCCGAGACCGAACAGGTGGCGTTCTGTCCGTCCAACATCGTTCCCGGCATCGATTTTTCCAACGATCCGCTGTTGCAGGGCCGGTTGTTCTCGTATCTGGACACTCAACTCTCCAGACTCGGCTCGCCCAACTTTCATCAAATTCCGGTCAACGCGCCCAAATGTCCGTTCCACAACCTCCAGCGCGACGGCCACATGCAGATGGGCGTACCCAAGGGCCGGGTCAACTACGAACCGAGTTCCCTGCAAGCCGACTCACCGCGCGAAACGGCCAGCGGTTTTAAGAGCTTCGCCCAACCCGCCGACGACGGTAAAAAAGGCCGGATTCGCGCTGAAAGCTTCGCCGATCATTACAGTCAGGCCCGGCTGTTCTATCGCAGTCAGTCCGACATCGAGCAGGCGCACATGGCCGCCGCCTTGGTGTTCGAATTGTCCAAGGTGCAAACCGAAGCCGTGCGCGAGCGCGTGGTCGGGCATCTGGTCAATATCGATCCCGCATTGGCAAAGCGGGTGGCCGACGGCATGGGCATGGCGCAACTGCCCCCCGCGCCCGCGCCCGCCGCGCCGGTCACCGACATGCAGCCCTCGCCCGCCTTGCAGCTGATCGGCAAGATGAAACCGATTCTCAACGGCCGCGTGGTCGGCATTCTGGTGGACGACGGCTCCGATGGCGCGGCGGTGGAGAGTCTGCGCAAAGCCGTCGAACAGGCCGGAGCCAAGGTCAAGATCGTCGCGCCCAAGGTCGGCGGGGCCAAGCTGGCGGACGGCAAGCCACTGGCCGCCGACGGTCAATTGGCCGGGACCCCCTCCATCGTGTTCGACGCCGTGGCGCTGGTGCTGTCGGACGAGGCCGGCAAGCGTCTGGCCAAGGAAGCCGCCGCCGTGGATTGGGTGCGCGACGCCTTCGGCCACCTCAAGGCCATCGCCGCCGACGCCGGCGCGCAAGCCGTACTGCATGCCGCCGGCGTGCAAGCTGATCCCGGCGTGCTCCAGGCGGGCAATGCCAGCGGTTTCGTCGAAGCCGCCAAGACCCGGCAGTGGGCGCGCGAGCCGAAACTGCGCAAACTGCCGTAAGCATCGCCATGGGTTAGCTTGCCGCTGACGGTGTTCGATGCGGGGGCGGATCTTCGGGTCTGTCCCCGCGTTGCTTCCGAGCAGACGCTCGGCCGAACTGAGCAAGCTGTTCTCAAGGCCCTTTCAAAGCGCCTGCTGTCGCCACAGCCGCAACATCGTGTGTGCGTTCACCAGCAGAAAGCAACTTTCGATCAGCGCCCCGCCGATGGAGCCGACCGCGATATTGTGGGTGAGCCAGCAGGCGGTGGCCGCCAGAATGATCGCCCGCATCCGAATCCCCTGTTCGCGATACAAGGCCCAAGTGCCGAGGGTCGCACCGATCACCGCCAGCCACTGCACCGGCTTCGTGATGCTGGGAACCGCCGTAACCCAGATCAGCACCAGAAAAAACCCCATCACCGCGACATGGCGGGTATGCATCGAAACATAACTACGCACCCCGCTCAACCAAGCGGCATACGCGCCGGCAGGCGCGCCGAGCAGAAAAAAATGCGCGCCGATCACGGCGCAGAACACCGTTAAAAAAACCCGCAAGCGCTGGTCATTGCGCTGGGCAAAGGTCAAAACCCCCAGCCCAAAAGCCAGCAGGCCCACCGATTGGGCCAGCGGATTGATTGCGAACAACTCCGCCAAAGCGCGCATGGCGGCTTAAGGAGTGGCAGCCGCCAAAACCGGCTCCACCCGCCGCACCCGATACCACGCCGCGTACAACGCGGGTAGAAACAGCAACGTCAGCAAGGTCGCCACGATCAAGCCCCCCATGATCGCAACCGCCATCGGCCCGAAAAAGGCGTTGCGCGACAGCGGCACCATCGCCAGCACCGCCGCCGCGGCCGTCAGCACAATCGGCCGGAACCGTCGCACGGTCGATTCGACAATGGCCTCCCATTCGCCGCGACCGGCGGCGATATCCTGGCGGATTTGGTCCACCAGAATCACCGAGTTGCGCATGATCATGCCAAACAGCGCAATGGTGCCGAGCATCGCCACAAAGCCGAACGGCTGATCGAACAGCAGCAAAAACAGCGTCACGCCGATCAAGCCCAACGGCGCGGTCAACAGCACCATCACCACCCGCGAAAAACTCTGCAACTGCACCATCAGAATGGTCAGCACCACCAACACGAACAGCGGCATGCCGACCATGACCGACTTCTGACCCTTGGCCGATTCCTCCACCGTACCGCCGGTCTCCAGCCGGAATCCCTCCGGCAACGCGGCGCGAATGGGCGCGAGCAGCGGTTCGATTTGCGCCGTCACCGTCGCCGGTTGAATGGCGCCGTAAACGTTGGCGCGCACCGTGATGGTCGGCAGCCGGTCGCGCCGCCAGATCACCCCCGGTTCAAACCCGTACCGCAGCCGCGCGACTTGCGAAAGCGGCACGCTCTTGCCGCTTGCCGTCGGCACCGTCAATTCACCGAGCACGCTTAAGTGAGTCCGCGAGGCGAGATCCGCCCGCAAGACCACCTCGATCAGTTTGTCGCGCTCGCGATAGGCGGTGACGGCCAAGCCGTTGAGCGCGGTATTGAGCACCTGCGCCAAATCCTGACTGTTCAAACCCAGCAAGCGCGCCTTGTTTTGGTCAATTTCGATGCCGACGATTTTGGATTGTTCGTCCCAGTCGAATTGCACGTTACTGAGATGGGGATTGCCGCGCATGATGGTCGCGACTTCGCCGGCCAGCGCTCGCAATGCTGGCAAATCCTGACCGGACACCCGAAATTGCACCGGAAATCCGACCGGCGGCCCGTTCTCGACGCGGGTCACGTTGGCGAGCAAGCCGGGAAAATCGGTCTCGAACCAAGCGATCAGCCGCGCCCGCAAAGCCTCGCGCGCCTCCATGCTCTGGGTGAGAATGACGAATTGCGCGTAATTGGCCGCCGGCAACTGTTGGTCCAAGCCCAAATAGTAGCGCGGCGCGCCCCAACCGAGGTAAGCCACGAAGTTGTCGATGCCCGGCTCCTTCCGCAGCACCTCCTCCAGCTTATGGACTTCGGTTTCCACCGCCTTGAGCGAAGACCCTTCCGGCAACCGCAGATCCACCATCAGCTCCAATCGAGTCGATACCGGAAAAAACTGCTGTTGCACCTTGCCGAACCCCACGATCGCCAGCGCGAACAGCGCGACCGTGATGGCGACCACCAGCCAGCGGTGGGACACGCACCACTCCACGACACCGCGAAACCGGCGGTAAAACGGCGTGTGGTAAACCTCATATTCGTTGTGAACGCCGGATATCACCGGTTCGACCGGCTGGTGGCGGGCGCGACGCCACCACCGCGCCAACAGCCTGGGCTGGCGCGGCGCGCGCGGGTCCGGCAGCATCTGAAAGCCGAGCCAGGGAATGACGACCACCGCCGCCAGCCACGACAGCAACAGCGCGATCGCGTTGACCTGAAAAATCGAAATCGTGTATTCGCCGGTGGAGGACCGCGCCGTGGCGATGGGTAAAAAACCGGCCATCGTGACCAGCGTGCCCGACAGCATCGGCCCGGCGGTACTGGTGTAGGCGAAGGCGGCGGCCCTGGCGCGCTCCCAGCCCTCCTCCATTTTGACCCACATCATCTCCACGGCGATGATGGCGTCGTCCACCAACAGCCCCAGCGCCAAAATCAGCGCTCCGAGCGAAATCTTGTGCAGACCGACGTTAAACAGCCACATCAGCAGAAAGGTGACCGCCAGCACCAGCGGAATCGACAGCGCCACCACCATGCCGGTGCGCAGCCCCAAGCTGAAAAAGGTGACCGCCAGCACGATCAATACCGCCTCGGTCAACGCCTTGACGAAATTGCCGATGGAGCGCTCCACCACCGCCGGTTGGCTGGCGACTTCCCGCAAATCCACGCCCAGCGGCAGCCGCTCTTGCAAGCCTTCGATCTCCGCTTTCAGATGTTGGCCCAGCTGGATGATATCGCCGCCGAGGGTCATCACCACCCCGATGGCGATGGCCTGGCGGCCGCCGTGGCGCACCCGAGGCGCGGGCGGCTCGACATAGCCGCGCCGGACATCGGCGATGTCGCCGATGCGAAACGCCCGGCCGTTGGCGCGGATCACCGTTTCGCGCACATCCTCCACCGTATCGAACGCGCCGCTGGTCCGCAGATAAATCCGCTCGCCGGCGGTTTCGAAAAAACCCGCGCCGGACACCGCATTCTGGCGCGCCAACGCCTGAAGCACGGCGTTGAGATCGAGCCCGAGCGTGGCCAGCTTGGCGTTGGCGATGTCCAGGTAGATTTTTTCATCCTGCTCGCCGAACAGATCGACCTTGGCGACTTGGCCGACCCGCAGCAGCCGGTCCCGGACTTGATCGGCGTAGGCTTTCAATTCGGCGTAACTTAATTCGTCCGACACCAGCGCGTAGATGTTGCCGTAGACATCGCCGAACTCGTCGTTGAAAAACGGCCCCAACACATTGGGCGGCAACAGGTAGCGGATGTCGCCAATCTTTTTGCGGACCTGATAAAACACCTCGGGAATCATGGCGGCCGGCGCGGAATCCTTGGCGACGAACAGGACCACCGACTCACCAGGGCGCGAATAACTGACCAACCGGTCGACTTGGGGGGCTTCCTGCAATTTCTTTTCGATCCGGTCGGTGAGCTGCTGCTCCACTTCCAAGGCCGTCGCGCCCGGCCACAGGGCGCGGATCACCATCACCTTGAAGGTGAACGGCGGATCGTCCGCCTGACCGAGCCGCTGGTAGCCGTAGACGCCCATCAGGGCGGCGGCGGCGATAAAAAATCCGACCAACGCCCGATGGCGGATCGCCCAAGCCGACAGATTAAAACCGGTCATGGCGGTTTGGCGGCCGCCGCGGCGTCCTGAACCACCGGCCGCACCGGCTGTCCGTCGACCAGCTTGTGCGCGCCGACCGTCACCACCGGTTCCCCGACCTGGACCCCGCTGGCCAGCACCGCGCCGTCCTCGCGATATTGGCGGATTTCGACCGGACGGCGCTGGGCTTTCCCGTCGACCACCACCCAGACCGCCGGCCCGCCGCCTTGATCCACCACCGCCGTCAGCGGCACCACCAGCGCGGTTTCCGAGGACGGGGATTGAACGGCGACTTGCGCGGTCATGCCCAATTGAACCGCCGGGTCGTTGGCGAGCAAGCGGATGCGGGCGCCATAGGTGCGGGTCGCCGCGTCGGCGGCGGGCGACAGCTCCCGCAATTCGGCCGGCAACCGCAACTCCGGCCGCGCCCACAACGTCACCCACATCGCCTTGGCCGCGCGCGTTTCGGCGACTTGACGCTCGGGAATATTGATGGCGATCTCTTTTTCATCGGTGCGCGCCACCCTGAACACCGGTTGGCCGGCGCTGACCACCTGGCCGACTTCGGCGAGCACCCCCGTCACCACGCCGGGGTGATCGGCGCTCAACATGCTGTAGTTCTCCTGATTGTCGATCACGGCCTGTTGAGCGCGCGCCTGATCGCGCTTGGCCTTGGCCGCCTTGTAGGCCGTGACCTTGGCATCGTAAAGCGATTGCGCGATCAGCTTTTTTTCCAACAGGGCGGCGTAACGGTTCTGTTCGGCGTCGGCCAGGGCGTAATCGCTCTCGGCGGCGGCCAACTGCGCCCGGGCGGCTTCGGCGTTGAGCCGCAGGTCGGCGGGATCGAGCCGGGCCAAGGCTTTGCCGCGCTCCACCCGCGCGCCGACATCGACGTGGCGGGCCACCAATTTGCCGGGCACCCGAAAGGCCAAATCCGATTCGTAACGGGCGCGCACCTCGCCGGAATACACCGCCGGAACCGTATTTCCCGTGGCGACCGGCCGCACCAATACCGGTCTGACGGCCGCTACCGACGGCGCGTCCTGGGACGGGCCGCAACCGGCCAACACGGTGACGGCGCACAGCAAACCGGCTGCGGCCTTATGCCGCATGAGGCGCTTCCTTTCGATCGGATGCCGGCACGGTGGAAAACATAAAACGACCCTAGCAGAATGATAATGATTTATGGTTGCCGAATGCTTTTAACGAGGCAATGGTTTATCTGGTCATAACAAAAATGTTCCCAACGGCCGCTTTCGGAGAATTTAGCATGATGTTGACCATGAAAGCCGTGCGCATTCACGCCTATGGCGGTCCTGAAGTGTTGCACTACGAAGATGTGTCGATGCCGAAGCTCAAACCCGATGATCTGCTGATTCGGATTCGCGCGGCGGCGGTCAATCCGGTCGACTGGAAAATCCGGGAAGGTTATTTACAGGACGCGCTGCGGCACCAGCTGCCGCTGGTGCTCGGCTGGGACGTCTCCGGCGAGGTCGTCGAGGTCGGACCCGAAGCCGCCGGCTTTCGAGCCGGCGACGAGGTTTACCTCCGGCCCGACATCGAACGCGACGGCGGTTACGCGGAATACATCGCCGTTAAAGCCAGCGAAGTCGCTCGCAAGCCGGCCGCGCTCGATCACATCCACGCCGCTGCCGTGCCGCTCGCCGCGCTGACGGCCTGGCAATCGCTGGTGGACGCCGCCCAATTGCAAGCGGGCCAAACCGTGTTGATCCACGCCGCCGCCGGCGGGGTCGGCAGTTTGGCGGTGCAATTGGCCAAGGCGCGCGGCGCGCGGGTGATCGCCACGGCTTCGGCGGCCAACACCGGACTGGTGGCCGAACTGGGCGCCGACCAATTTATCGATTACACCAAATTTCGTTTCGAGGATGCGGTCCACGAGGTGGATGTCGTGCTCGACACCATCGGAGGCGACACCCAGGAACGGTCCTGGAAGGTGTTGAAACCCGGCGGGATACTGGTTTCGGTGGTCAGCCCGCCGTCGAAGGAAACCGCCGCCGAACGCGGCGTGCGCCGGGCCTTCGTCTTCATTCACGCCGACGGCGAACAACTGCGAGCCATCACCCGCTTGATCGACGAGGGCAAAATAAAGCCGATCATTCACAGCGTGCTGCCGTTGGCCGAGGCCCGCCAGGCGCACGCCATCAGCCAAGGTGGCCACGCGCGCGGCAAGATCGTCCTCCACGTCGCCGACTGATCCATTTTTGAGGAAACTGCGCCATGCTCAATTTCAGTTTTTATAACCCGACCAAAATTTTGTTCGGCAAGGGTCAAATCGCCGCCATCGCCAAGGAAATCCCCAAAGACCGACGCATCCTGATGACTTACGGCGGCGGCAGCATCAAGCAAAACGGCGTTTACGAGCAGGTCATGGCCGCCTTGGCCGGACGGACCGTGTTCGAATTCGCCGGCATCGAACCCAATCCGACCTATGAGACCTTAATGCAGGCGGTCGAGCGGGCTCGCGGGGAAAAGGTTGATTTTCTCCTGGCGGTCGGCGGCGGCTCGGTGGTCGATGGCACCAAATTTATCGCCGCCGCCGTGCCGTTCGCGGGCGAACCGTGGGACATCCTGGCCAAGCGCGGCCGCATCGAACAAGCCCTACCCTTGGGCTCGATCCTGACCCTTCCCGCGACCGGCTCGGAAATGAACAGCGGCGCGGTCGTCACCCGCCGCGCCACCCGCGACAAGCTGGCGTTCATGCACCCGCTGGTTTATCCGCGCTTTTCGGTGCTCGATCCGGCCACCACTTTTACCCTGCCGCCCCGGCAAATCGGCAACGGCGTGGTCGATGCCTACACCCACATCATGGAGCAGTATCTGACCTATCCGGTCAACGCGCCGATTCAGGATCGCTTCGCCGAAGGGCTGCTGCTGACGTTGATCGAGGAAGGCCCCAAGGGGCTGGCGACGCCGGACGATTACGAGGTGCGCGCCAACATTATGTGGTGCACCACCCTGGCCTTGAACGGCTTGATCGGCTCGGGCGTTCCCGGCGATTGGGCCACTCACATGATCGGTCACGAGATCACCGCCCTGCACGGACTCGACCACGCTCAAACCCTGGCGATCGTGCTGCCGAGCATGCTGGCGGTCAAACGGGACAAGAAGCGGGAGAAACTGCTGCAGTACGCCGCCCGCGTCTGGAATCTCACCGACGGCGATGAGGACGGGCGGATCGACGCGGCCATCGCCAAGACCCGCGACTTTTTCGAGCGGATGGGGGTGCGGACTTACCTGCGCGATTACGGAATCGCGGCCGACGCCGTGCCGGCTCTGGTGAGCCAACTGGAGCGCCACAAGCTGACCAAACTCGGCGAACATGGGGACGTCGATTTGGCCGCCAGTCGCAAGGTGCTGGAATTGAGCGTGGCGGCCTGATTCCAACCCAGGATAAGGGTGGTCGCCAAGCCGCCCCACGCCCGCGCGATCTCCGCCGCCGGCACGCTGACGTTGTTGGCCGGCCGATCCGCGCCTAAGCCACCAGCCGCAATCCCGGCGGCAGCGCTTCTCCAAAGACTCGACCGGCGTCGGTTTCGTCCAGATCCGCGACCTCCTCGACCATCCGCAGCCAGGATGCGGGCGCTTTAGCGGCGCGCAGCCGTTCCAGTACCCGCGCCCGCCATCCGTCGTCCAAGTCGCGTTCCCGGTCGCCGCTGAGCCGCGCCAGCAGCGCGGCCGCAAACGGAGCCGGCGTCACCGCGCGCCAATCGAGCGCGATCACCCGCTCCAGCCAGTCCGCCGCCGCGTCCGCCGGGATCACGTCGTGGGCGCTGCCGTAAGCCGGCACCCGCGTTCCCAAGCGGCCGACCGCCCACCACAGCTGCGGCGATTCGCCCTTGCGCGCCAGCCGCGCCAGCAGCAGCCGGCCCAGCTCGAGCTTGCGCGTCGCCGGCAACCTCTCCAACACGCCGGCCAGCCGCGCCATGTCCTCGACGCCCGGCGTTTTGTCCTTCGCCGCCTTGCCGGTCAGCGGCCGCAGATCGGCCAGTAGATCCTCGCTCAACCGCGCCTGCGCCGCCGCGTCCAAGCCGCCGGCCACCCGCCGCCACAACGTCCACCATTCCGCTCGATTTTGCGCGTCCTGACCGTATTGCATGCCCTGCGGGTACAGCGCCCACAACTGCTTCACCCGCCAGTCATCCAGGGGATAGCCGAATCCTGGCCGCAAACAATAGCCGGTCAGACTGAACCACAGCCGTTCGTGGTCCGCCGAGCGCCGCCGACGCCGCGCGCCTGCCTGCAGCACGCCGGCCAGCTCGCGCAACAGGGGCGTGTCCCAACGCTCGCGCTTGCCGAGCAAGCGCTCCAAATCAGCGCGCAAATTTTTGATTTCTTTTTGTTCGACATCAGTGGCGCGCGCGCCGTAACCACGTTCCAACCGCGCCGCCGCATCCGGAAACCGCGGGTGCAAACGGGCCAGCGTCGCCGCGTCGCCACCGCGCAGTTGAAAAGCCAGACTCCAGCGCCGCGTCGGATCGTCCGCCGCCACGCATTCCACATCCAGCGTGCCGACCTCGGTCAACTGGCTGACCAGCCGCACCGGAGCCTCGCCGGCGGCGTCGCTGTCGATCACCGTGGCGATGGGGGGCAACGGCACGAACTCCTCTTTATCCAGCGCCACGACTTCGCCGGGCCGATAGACCGCATCGCCGGTGGACGACAGCAGATGGAACCGCACCGGCGCGCCGAGCCGCAGCGAAAAGCTTCGATCCAATTGAATCGGCCGACTGTCTTCCGTGCCGCGCGGCAACAAGCACACGCCTTGTTTGCGCTCGCTGTCGCTCTCGACCAGCAAAAAATAACCGCGCGCCGAGCCACCGCCGATCCGCAAACCCTCGCCGCGCCGCGCCAGCCCGTAGGCCACCGCCCCGCGCGCCACCGCCAAATCGGGATCGGGATTGTCGAGCCGTCGCAAGGCTTGTCCGCGCCAGTTCGCCAACAGCCCCAACAGCCGATCCGCCAGCGCCGCGCCGTGAAAAACGCCGCCGTTTAGCAATACGGTATCTGGAATCGGAAGGCGATCAGTGGGTTCGCTTTGGCCCAACGCCCGGCGGGCAGCCTCGGCGTGGTGGTTTAAGAACGCGGCCAGATGCCGGCTGATCGCCGGATCGGCGGCGTAAGGCAGGCCGAATTCGACCACGGCGGCGCGCCGGCCCCGCGGCCGCTCCGCCGGTTCGACCAACGGCAGAAACCCGTCCACCAGCAGCGTCAGGACTTCGTCGCGGCTCAACTCCGCCGACCGCGCGCCGCCGATCAACCGCGCGCCGCCGCCCAGCACCGTCACCGGAACCCGTTCCGGCGCATCCTCCGCCAGCAACCGCTCCTTGGCGTTTCGACACTGCTGCAGCAATTGCGATAGCGCGCCGACGTTCAGGCGCTCTCCGCTCAGACGCGCCTCGGCGATCCGCGCCAGGGTTAAATCCATGTTATCGCCGCCGAGCATCAGATGCTCGCCCACCCCGATGCGAGTCAAGCGCGGTTCGGTTTCGCCGGGCTCGATCTGAATCAAGGTCAGGTCGGTGGTGCCGCCGCCCACATCGCAAACCAACAACAAGCGCGACTCGCCCAATGCGGCCGCTAGGTCGGCGCGATGGCGGTGCAGCCAGTCGTAGCACGCCGCTTGCGGTTCCTCCAGCAACCGCAATTGCGGCAAACCCGCCAGCCGCGCGGCTTCCACCGTCAGCGCCCGACCGGCTTCATCAAACGAAGCCGGCACGGTCAACACCGCTTCTTGACGCTCCAGCGGCTGACGGGGAAAGCGTTGGTTCCAAGCGCTTCTGATATGGGCGAGATAGCTGGCGCTGGCGGCGACCGGCGAAACCTTGGCGATGTCATCCGCCGCGCCCCACGGCAAAATCGGCGCGGTGCGATCCACCCCCGCGTGCGACAGCCAGCTTTTGGCGCTGGCCACCAAGCGTCCCGGCACGCGCGATCCACGCTCGCGCGCCAGTTCGCCCAGCACTGCATCCGCGATATCGCCGGGATCGGAACACGACCAAGGCAATCGCGTATCGGCCGCCGCCAATTCGCCAGCCGCCGGGTGGTAGCGCACCGAAGGCAGCAGCGGCCGAGCCGCCACCGCGCCGGGCGCGATCAACTGCTCGATGGCGAATTGATGGATTTCCGCCGCTCCGGCGGCTTTCAGCTCAGCATAGGCCACCACCGTGTGGGTGGTGCCAAGGTCGATCCCGATCAAATAATCGGAAGTCTTTTGTCGGGCGATGGCTCAGTTCTCCCCCCGCGGATCCCGCATCATCAGCAATTTTGAAATGATCATCCCTCGTTAAACGCTGGCGGCCTACACGCGACGGAGGCTGGCCCTGCTGAATTCGGCGCGCATCTCATCGAAGGTTCGCGCGATGGGAAATTGCGGGAATTCGTCGATCACATTTTGCGGCGGCCGGAACAGAATTCCGGCTTCGGCTTCCGCCAGCATGGCGGTGTCATTGTAAGAATCGCCGGCGGCGATCACCCGGCAGTTGAGGCCGTGAAAGGCGCGCACCGCCTGGCGTTTGGAATCTTCCTGGCGCAGAACGTAATTGACAATCCGATCCTCCACCACTTCCAGACGATGACAAAACAGCGTCGGCCAACTGAGTTGGCGCATTAACGGCGCGGCGAATTCATAGAAGGTATCGGACAAAATTACGACTTGGAAACGCTCGCGCAACCAATCCAGGAACTCGCCGGCCCCTTCCAACGGACCCATTGCGGCGATCACCCGCTGGATGTCAGACAGTTTCAACTGATGCTGCTCGAGCAGCGCCAACCGTCCCCGCATCAATTGATCGTAATCGGGAATGTCGCGCGTGGTCAGGCGTAACGCTTCGATCCCGGTATGCTCGGCGACGTTGATCCAAATTTCCGGAACCAAAACTCCTTCCAGATCCAGGCAAGCGAGTTCCATGAAAGCCCCTAATGTCGTTGCCGGCCGCCCAGGCGCGGCGGCGGATAGTTAATAGGATCGCTGACAAAGGCGTAAATCATAACGCTAACCCGTCGGTTACCGCGATCAGCATGACGGGCCAGCGCTCTAGCGCCCGATTTTAACGATGGATTGATGCTTTGATTATTGTATCAATAGATAGACTTTTGTAGAATCTGCATTTTATCGAGCAGGTTTTTCCAAACCCCTTTTAAAGCTTCACCGCATGGTCTACAGTTTGAACTCAGATACATGGAACACTCTATTTTACAATTTTTTGGTACTGCCCTTTAGATAGGCCATGGCTACCAATCCCAGCAATGTCGTCAGCCAACCCAACGTCCAACTGATCGGGCTGGCCAGACAGCTCGTGCAAAACCATCTCCTCGATGAAAACACCGCGTTAAAGGCGCTCGAACAGTCGCGCAAGGACAATATCCCGTTCGTCGCTTATCTGGTGGAAAACAAGCTGGCTCAAGATAAGGATATCGCCCGAACCGCCGCCCGCAGCTTCAACCTTCCCTTGTTCGACATCGATGCCTTGGACCTCGATTCGGCGGTCGTGCGGCTCGTCGATGAAAAGCTGCTGCGCCGGCATCACGCCTTGCCGTTGCACAAACGGGGCCGGCGGTTATTCGTCGGCTTGAGCGATCCCACCAACCAGCGGGTTCTGGAAGACATCAAATTTCAAACCCGCCTGGATATCGAACCCATCATCGTCAGGCAGGCGCAGTTAGCCAAAGCGCTGGATAACGCTGTCGAGTCATCGGCGTCAGTGATGACTGACGGCGATATCGGCAATCTGGATTTCGGAAGCGAGACCGACGCGGCGGCGAAAGTCGAGACGCTCACTCAGACCGACGCCGAGGACGCGCCGGTGGTGCGCTTTATCAATCAAGTCATCCTGCAAGCCATCAACCGCGGCGCGTCCGACATCCATTTCGAACCTTACGAAAAAACTTATCGGGTCCGGTTGCGGCAGGACGGCATCCTTGATGAAGTCTACAAGCCGCCGGTTTCGATGGCGCCGCGCATGGCGGCCCGCCTCAAGATCATGGCCCAGCTCGACATCGCGGAGCGGCGGGTGCCGCAGGACGGGCGCATCAAATTATACCTGACCAAGCAGCGCGCCATCGACTTCCGGGTCAACACCCTGCCGACTTTGTGGGGCGAGAAGGTGGTCATGCGCCTGCTCGACCCGTCCAGCGCTCAAATGGGCATTGAAGCGTTGGGTTACGAAGATCATCAGAAGGAACTGTTCGTTCACGCGATCCACAAGCCGCAAGGCATGGTGCTGGTGACCGGCCCCACCGGCAGCGGTAAAACGGTGTCGCTCTACACCGCCCTCAACATTCTCAACACCGCCGCCGTCAACATCTCCACCGCCGAGGATCCGGTCGAAATCAACTTGACCGGAATCAACCAAGTCAACGTCAATCCCAAGGTCGGCATGACCTTCGCCAACGCCTTGCGCTCTTTCCTGCGCCAAGACCCGGACATCATCATGGTCGGCGAAATCCGTGACCTGGAAACCGCCGAAATCGCCATCAAGGCGGCGCAAACCGGCCACATGGTGCTTTCGACCCTGCATACCAACAGCGCGCCGCAGACTCTCAGCCGCTTAATGAACATGGGGGTCGCGCCTTATAACATCGCCTCCAGCGTCACCCTCATCATCGCCCAACGCCTGGCGCGCCGCCTGTGTCAGCACTGTAAGGAGGAAATCAAAATTCCACCGGAGGAGCTGACCAATCAGGGCTTTCGCGAGGATGAGTTGCCAGAACTGATCATTTTCAAAGCCGTGGGCTGCGATCAATGCAACCACGGCTACAAGGGCCGAGTCGGCGTTTATGAAGTCCTGCCGATCTCCGAAGAAATCGGCCGCATCATCATGGAAAGCGGTAACGCCCTGCAGATCGCCGAACAGGCGCGGAAAGAGGGAATCAACGACCTGCGCCGGTCAGGTCTCAACAAAGTCCGCATGGGGCTTACCAGTTTAGAAGAAATCAACCGAGTAACAACGGACTAACGGTCGTGGCCAAACAACCTACGCTAGCCAAAACCAAGGCGAAACCAGAAGAACCTACCTTCAAATGGGAAGGAACCGACAAACGGGGCGCCCGCATCAAGGGTGAATTGCGGGCGGCCAACCAAAGCATGATCAAGGCCGAACTTCGCCGTCAGGGCATCATCCCGCTTCGGGTCCGGAAAAAATCCAAACCCCTGCTCGCGTTCGGCGATAGCATAAAATCCAAAGATATCATGCTGTTCACCCGCCAACTCTGCACCATGCTGGGCTCCGGCATCGCGGTGGTGCAAGCCTTGGACATGGTCGGCAACAGCAACAGAAAACCCAAGGTCAAGGAATTGATCTTGAATATTAAGGGCGATGTGGAAAGCGGCACCTCGCTGTCCAAGGCCATGGCCAAGCACCACCTCTATTTCGACGATCTTTATTGCAGCCTGGTTCACGCCGGCGAGGAGGCCGGCGTACTCGAAGTCTTACTTGATAAGATCGCCACGTATCTCGAAAAATCCGAGGCCTTAAAAGCGAAGGTCAAGAAAGCCTTGACCTATCCCGCCATCGTGTTGGTATTCGCTTTCGTGGTGACCGCGATTCTATTGATCTTCGTCATTCCAACTTTTGAAGATCTGTTCAAGGGTTTCGGCGCCGAACTGCCGGCGCTGACCCGCTTCGTCATCCAAGTTTCGCAAGCTTTTCAAGAGTATTGGTATTTAATCCTGGGCGCGCCTATTGTCGCTATCGTCAGTTTCATCCAGGCGCGCAAGCGTTCCGAAGCATTCCGAAAATGGCTGGACCGGATGGTCCTTAAATTGCCGCTGATCGGCGATCTGGTCGCCACCGCCGCCAACGCCCGCTTCGCGCGCACCTTGTCCACGTTGTTCAGCGGCGGCGTGCCGCTGGTGGACGCCATGGTGAGCGTGGCCGGCGCCACCGGCAATTACGTTTACGAAAAAGCCGTTTTGGACATGCGCGACGCGGTTTCCATCGGCCAGCAACTGAATTTCGCCATGCGTCAAAGCAGCCTGTTTCCCGACATGGTGATTCAGATGGTGGCCATCGGCGAGGAAGCCGGTTCGCTCGGCGACATGTTGGCCAAGGTCGCGGATTTCTACGAAGCGGAAGTCGATCAAAAAGTCGATACGCTGACCACCATGATCGAGCCGCTGCTGATGGCCTTCCTGGCCGGCATCGTCGGCACGCTGGTGATCGCCATGTACCTGCCGATCTTCAAGCTGGCCTCGGCGGTCTGACGGCGTCGATCCGATGCCGTTACTGGAACCGCTGGCCGCGTCTCAGGCGTTGTTTACCGTTTTAGCCATCCTTTTGGGGCTGATGGTCGGCAGCTTCCTGAACGTGGTGATCTATCGCTTGCCGCTGATCATGGAGCGGCAGTGGCGGGCGCAGTGCGCGGAGCTGCTCGAACAACCCGACTCAGCCGCCGGCACGCCGGCCTTGAGCCTGTGGGGTCCGCGCTCGCAATGTCCGCAATGCGGGCATTTGATCGCGGCGGTGGAAAATATTCCACTGTTTAGCTTTATCCGGCAGCGCGGCCGCTGCGCTCACTGTCGCGCCTCCATCAGCATCCAATATCCCTTGGTGGAACTGGCCAGCGGCATTTTGGCCGGCATCGTCGCCTGGAAGTTCGGATTCGGCTGGCCGGCGGCGGCGGCGCTGGTTTTTACCTGGATTTTGCTGGCGGCGAGCGTCATCGACTTTCATCATCAACTGTTGCCTGACGATCTGGTGCTGCCTCTGCTCTGGCTCGGTTTGGCCACGGCGCTGTCCGGGTGGTTCGCGCCTTTGCCGAGCGCGGTGATAGGCGCGATGGCAGGCTACCTTTCACTTTGGTCTGTATACCAACTTTTTCGCTTGTTGACCGGCAAGGAAGGCATGGGGCATGGCGACTTTAAACTGTTGGCGGCGCTCGGCGCGTGGACCGGCTGGGAATACCTGGTCACCATCATCATCCTATCTTCGATGGTGGGCGCGGTTTTCGGCGTGGCGCTAATGGTGTTTCGGGGACGGGAGCGCCAGGTTCCGATGCCGTTCGGCCCCTTTCTGGCCGCCGCTGGTTGGATCGCGCTGCTCTGGGGCGAGACAATCCATCGAATCTATTTGAACTGGTTGGGATTTTGAACGTGCTGGTGATCGGCTTGACCGGCGGCATCGGCAGCGGCAAGACCGCCGTCAGCGACCGGTTCGCGCGCCGTGGCGTGCCCGTCATCGATACCGATCTCATCGCCCGCGAACTGGTCGAGCCCGGCCAACCGGCCTTGGCGGAAATCGTTGCCGCCTTTGGCCTGGCTTGTTTGGACGCCGCAGGCCGGCTGCGGCGTGATTACCTGCGCGAGCGGGTTTTTACCGATCCCGAAGGCCGCCGGCGGCTCGAAGCAATTTTGCATCCCCGCGTTCGGACGGCGATGCGGGTTCGCGTCGCCAGTTTGGACGCGCCTTACTGCCTGGTGGTGATTCCGCTGTTGGTGGAAACGGGCATGACCGATTGGGTGGATCGGATTGTGGTGGTCGACGCGCCGGAATCCGAGCAGATTCGCCGGGTCATGGCGCGGGACGGGGCCAGCGAGCAACAGGCCCGCCGGATTCTGGACGCGCAAGCTCAGCGCGATGAACGCCTGTCTCACGCGGATGACGTATTGGAAAATACCGGCGACCTGGATGCGTTAGACGACCGCATAGCGGTGTTGCACGAGCGTTATTTGGCTTTGGCTGAAGCCAAGCCGTGAAGGCGAAGGCAATGGACTAGCCTGCAACGTTCGGAGCTCCTTTCTTTGCATTTTAGCTTGTTGCGCTGTAACCAACGTCCTTGCGCGCGAGGTTTTGCGTGTTTCAAACCGTCTGTTACGAACAACCGCTCAACGAACGAGTTCGCTCGCTATTGCGACTGGAGTTTTTGTTTCAACAGGTCGAATACGCCATCGAAAAGCCGTCGACATGGGATACGCGCGTGGCCTTGCAGGGTTTATTCGATATTCTGACGTTGACCGTGCGTAATGAATTCAAACGGGAGTTGCTCAAGGAGCTCGACCGCCACGCGACCACCCTGGGCCGGCTACGGCAAACCCCCCGAATCGATGTGGCCGCCCTCGACCGCGTGCTGGCGGAAATCGGCGGGGTGATCGATCAAGTGCGCCGCCAAGACAACCAGTTGCAAGAAGCGGTGCGGCAAACCGACTTTTTGAGCGCTGCTTACAAGCGCAGCCACGCGCCCGGCGGTTCCTGTCAGTTCGATGTCCCCGCTCTCCATCATTGGTTACAGTTCGACTATCCGACGCGCGTCGATCATCTGCGCACTTGGCTGTCGCCCTTTAGCTCGATGCGGTCCGCGATCACGCTGATCCTTCGGATGATCCGCGATAGCGCAACACCAAAACCCGAAGTCGCCGCGCAGGGCTTTTTCCAACGCGCGTTGGACAGCGTGTCCCCCCACCAATTGATTAGGGTGCTGATGCCCGCCGGCCAACCCTGTTTTCCCGAAATCAGCGGCGGCCGGCACCGCTTCACCATCCACTTTCTGGAACAGCCCGATCCCAATTTGCGCGCGGTTCAGAGCACGGCCGATATCGCCTTCGAACTCGCGTGCTGCGCGATCTGAAAGCTCGCGATCAGCTGCGTGATAATCGCTTGGTCGGCGGCGGGAAACGGGAAGGCGGGCAAATCCGACGCTTTCACCCAAGCCAAGGGTTGGCCTTCGCGGCCGCGCGGTTCTCCCCGGTAGGCGAGCACCCGCCACACTTCGAGCGAAACGGTTTTATCGGAATACGCATGATCCACTCGCAACCAAGGTTCGGCGGTTTGCAATTGGATTCCGAGTTCTTCAAACAATTCGCGCCGCAGCGCGGCCTCGACCGTTTCACCCGGTTCCAGCTTGCCGCCGGGGAACTCCCACAATCCGCCTTGATGGGCCTGTCGGGGCCGCCGGGCGATCAGCACCGCGCCGGTATCGTCGCTGATAATGCCGACCGCCACTCGCACGGCCGGCCCGACCCAGGCCGCGCTCATGTCCGATACTCGGCGTTGATGCGCACATAATCGAACGATAAGTCGGTCGTCCAAATCCGCGCGCTGGCGCCGCCTCGCCCCAATGCCACCCGGATGGTGATTTCGGATTGCCGCATGACCTGCTGGCCTTGCGCTTCCGTATAATCCGCCGCGCGGCCGCCCTCGCGGACAAGGCAAAGCCCGTCAAGATGGATCGCAACCCGCTCCAGGTTCAAATCCGACAAGCCGGCCCGGCCCACCGCCGCCAGAATTCGCCCCCAATTGGGATCGGAGGCGAAGAAGGCGGTCTTGATCAGCGGCGAATGGGCTATGGTGTAGGCCACTTGCCGGCATTCCGCCTCATTCACCCCCCCTTCGACCGCGACCGTGATGAACTTGGTCGCGCCCTCGCCATCGCGGATGATGGCTTGAGCCAACTCGATGCAGACTTCGCGCAACAGCGTGGCAAACGGGTCGCATTCGCCGCTGTGCTCGGAGATCGCCACGCCGGCTCGGCCCGTCGCCAACAGCACGCAAGCATCGTTGGTCGAGGTATCGCCATCCACCGTGATGGCGTTAAACGACTCGGCGGCTGCGGCGGCTAACATCCGCTGTAACGCGGCTTGAGACACGGCGGCGTCGGTGGCGATAAAGGCGAGCATGGTGGCCATGTCCGGCCGGATCATCCCCGCGCCCTTGGCGATGCCGGTCACCGTCACCGGCTTGCCGTCGATGAGCGAGCTCCGCGTCGCCCATTTAGGCCGGGTGTCCGTAGTCATGATCCCGCGAGCCGCATCCTCCCAACCCTCCGGTCGCAACGCCGCCAGCGCGGCCGGCAATCCCGCGATCAAGCGCGAAAGGGGCAGCGGTTCGCCGATGACGCCGGTCGAAAACGGCAGTACCTCCTCCGTCGAACAAGCGGTCTGTTCGGCCAAGGCCCGACAGCTCGCCTCAGCGTCCAACAGACCCTGCCGGCCGGTGCCGGCGTTGGCGTTGCCGGTATTGATCACCAAATAGCGGGGACGGGCGGCGGCCAAATGCGCGCGCGCGACCGTCACCGGAGCCGCGCAAAAGGCATTTTGAGTGAATACGGCGGCGGCCTCGGTTCCAGCGGCGGCCTCAATCACCACCAGATCGCGGCGGTCGGGATACTTGATGCCGGCGCAAACGGTCCCCAATCGAATGCCATCGACAGTCAGCGGTTCCATTCGAAGCTCCCGTTCAACCCAACTGACCGTGGCAATGCTTGTACTTTTTACCCGAACCGCAAGGGCACGGCTCGTTGCGGCCGACCTTGCGGCCTTCGCGCACGAACGGGGTGTGAGATTCCACGGGATAACGAGCCTCACCGGCGCCCAAAGCGTCCTCCTGGGCCTCGCCCTCGGCCAACGCCGACACTTCGGCATGCTCGAAATGCAAGGCCGAAGGCTCCGGCCGGCGCGGCGCGGGAATCGGCTCCGGCTCGGTCTGGAATTCGGCGCGCGCCATGAAACCGACCGCTTCCTGGTGGATGCGCTGGACCAGCGCTTGGAACATCTCGAAGGCTTCGCGCTTGTACTCCTGTTTGGGATTCTTTTGAGCATAACCGCGCAAATGAATGCCTTGGCGCAAATAATCCATGGCGGCCAGATGCTCGCGCCAGTGCGCGTCCAGGACTTGCAACAGCACCGCCTTTTCGAACTGGCGCATCCAAGGCGCGCCGACCAGCCCCTCCTTGCTGGCATAGGTTTGTTCCAGTTCACGGTGAATCCGTTCGCGCAGCGGCTCCTCATGCAAATTGGTGTCCGCCTCCAACCAGCTTCGCACCGGCGCTGACAAGCCGAATTCCTTTTCCAGGGCCTCCTCCAACCCGGCTGCGTTCCACTGCTCCTCAAGGCTCTGGGGAGGAATATAAGCATCGATCACTTGCTTGAGCACATCGGCGCGCATGTTGCCGAGCGTCGCCGAAACGTCCTCGGCTTCCATCAGCTCGTTGCGCCAGGCATACATCACCTTGCGTTGGTCGTTCGCCACATCGTCGAACTCCAACAGGTTCTTGCGGATATCGAAGTTGTGCGCTTCGACCTTGCGCTGGGCGTTCTCGATGGCTTTGGTCACCCAGGGATGCTCGATGGCCTCGCCTTTTTCCATCCCCAATTTTTGCATCAGTCCCGCCACCCGGTCGGAGGCGAAAATCCGCAAGAGGTTATCTTCCAGCGCCAGATAAAACCGGCTGGAGCCGGGGTCGCCCTGCCGGCCGGACCGGCCGCGCAACTGGTTGTCGATGCGCCGCGATTCATGGCGTTCGGTGCCGACCACGTGCAAGCCGCCGGCGGCCACCACCTGCTCGTGCCGCGTCTGCCAGTTTCGCTTCGTTGCTTCCACGGCGGATTCGGTCGCCTCCGCCCCCAGGGTCTTCAACTCAGCTTGCAAGTTGCCGCCCAATACGATATCGGTGCCGCGGCCGGCCATGTTGGTGGCGATGGTGACGGCCCCCGGCTGGCCGGCTTGGGCGATGATCTCGGCTTCGCGTTCGTGCTGCTTGGCGTTCAACACCTGATGGGGAATTTTCTCCTTCTCCAGCAGTCGGGCGAGCAATTCCGACACTTCGATCGAGGTGGTGCCGACCAAGGCCGGCTGGCCGCGCTGGCGGCAATCGCGGATATCGGCCAGCACCGCCTCGAATTTCTCCTGTTGGGTTAGAAACACCAGATCGCCCAAGTCCTTGCGGATCATCAGCAAATGGGTGGGCACCACCACCACCTCCAAACCGTAGATTTGCTGGAACTCGAAGGCCTCGGTATCGGCGGTGCCGGTCATGCCGGCCAGTTTTTGATAGAGGCGGAAATAATTTTGAAAGGTGATCGACGCCAGGGTTTGATTTTCAGCCTGGATCGACACCCGCTCCTTGGCTTCGATAGCCTGATGCAAACCGTCCGACCAACGCCGGCCGGGCATGGTGCGGCCGGTAAACTCATCGACGATGATCACCTCGCCGTCGCGCACGATGTATTCGACATCCTTGTGAAACAGGGCGTGCGCTCGCAAACAGGCGTTGAGATGGTGGAACACGCCGAGGTTGGCGGCGTCGTACAAGCTTTCGTTGCCCTGCAACAAACCGCCTTCCACCAGCAGATCCTCGACCCGTTGGTGGCCGTCCTCGGTCAAATAAACCTGCTTGGCTTTCTCATCGACCCAGTAGTCGCCCGGCCCTTCTTCTTCTTTCTGACGGGTCAACTTCGGCACGATTTCATTCACCCGGCGATAAAGGTCCGAGCTTTCCTCGGCTGGGCCGGAGATGATCAGCGGCGTGCGCGCCTCGTCGATCAGGATCGAATCCACCTCGTCCACCAGCGCGTAATGGAGCGGCCGCTGCACCTTTTGCTCCAAGCCGAAGGCCATGTTGTCGCGCAAATAGTCGAAGCCGTATTCGTTATTGGTCCCATAAGTGATGTCCGCACCGTAAGCCGCCCGCTTCTCCTCGGGGCTCATTCCGGCGACCACCACCCCGACGCTCATCCCCAGAAAGCTATAAATCTGCCCCATCCATTCGGAGTCGCGCCGGGCCAGATAATCGTTGACGGTCACCACGTGGACGCCCTTGCCGGTCAGGGCGTTGAGATACACCGGCAGCGTCGCGACCAAGGTCTTGCCCTCGCCGGTGCGCATTTCGGCGATCTTGCCTTCGTGCAAGACCATGCCGCCGATCAACTGCACGTCGAAATGCCGCATTTCCAAGGTCCGCTTGCTCGCCTCCCGCACCACGGCGAAGGCTTCGGGCAACAGCGAATCAAGCGGCTCGCCCTTGGCCAGCCGGCTTTTGAATTCGTCGGTCTTGGCGCGCAATTGCGCATCGCTCAACGCGGCGATGGCCGGCTCCAGGGCATTGATCCGCTCCGCCACCTTGCGCATGGGGCGAAGCACCCGGTCGTTGCGACTACCAAATAAAGATTTCAGAATGTTCATCAATCGTGAGCCTTTCCTTCGTCGCTCGAACAAACGCTAGTCAAGCTGTGAGATCAGTTCGGACAAACGGAAATCATAACTCAGCGGCGGGATTTTTGCGTGAGGCGCGGCGCGGGCGACGGGCTTAAAAACGAAAACGGCTTTCCGACCATAAGCCGGAAAGCCGCGCTGAATCTGAGGGCGAGCGTTGAAAATTCGCTCAGCGTGACGCCTGGGCCGGTTGCAGGTAGGAAATCGGCACCTGCCGCTCGTCGCTGAAAGTCACCTCCTCCCAAGCCGTTTCATCCGCCAGCAAGGCGCGCAACAGCCGGTTGTTGAGGGCGTGGCCGGATTTATAGCCGTTGAAGGCGCCGATCAAACTCCGCCCCAGCAAATAAAGATCGCCGATGGCGTCCAAAATCTTGTGCTTGACGAATTCGTCCTCGTAACGCAGGCCGTCTTCATTGAGGATTCGATAGTCGTCGACCACGATGGCGTTATCGAGAGTGCCGCCTAAGGCCAGCCGCCGCTCGCGCAGGTATTCCAAGTCGCGCATGAAGCCGAAGGTGCGCGCCCGGCTGACTTCCTTGACGAAGGAGGTGGTCGAAAAATCCACCGCCGCGTGTTGGTTGCGCCCCTTGAACAGCGGGTGGTCGAAGGCGATGGTGAATTCGACCTTGAACCCGTCGAAGGGGTCGAAGCGCGCCCATTTGTCGCCGTCTTCCACCCTGATCGGACGCTTGATGCGAATGAAGCGCTTGGGGACGTTCTGCTCCTCGATGCCGGCCGACTGAATCAAAAACACGAAAGGCCCGGCGCTGCCGTCCATGATCGGCACTTCGGCGGCGCTGACGTCCACATAAGCGTTGTCGATGCCGAGCCCCGCGAACGCCGACAGCAAATGCTCCACCGTGGAAATGCGGACATTGCCCTTGACCAACGAGGTGGACAGTTGGGTATCGCCGACGTTTTGCGGACACGCCTTGATTTCAACCGGTTCCGGCAAGTCGACCCGCCGAAACACGATCCCGGCGTCAGGCGCCGCCGGTCGCAGCGTCAAATAGACCTTATCGCCGGTGTGCAGGCCGACGCCGGTCGCCCGAATGCTGTTTTTCAAGGTTCGCTGCCTAATCATGTTAGGTCCCCCAACACGTCGATTGAACTGGAGCTTGGTGCCTTGGAGCGGCGCGCGGGAGCGCAGCCGTTGGATCGACCGACCCGCTTTCAGCAGCCGGTCGGGCCCCAACACACACCTTCAGGCGTTGCGGTCAAGATACCACATTCCGTCGCTAATCCGCAACTTTTGTTTCCCAATCGCAACTAATACTGTTGCTAAGTTGAGAAACCCTGGGCTCCTAGCCGAACCGCAGTGATCGCCGGTCGAGGGCGGCAGCGTGGCCCTCGATCCGCCGGTCATCGCGCCAACCTGACACCGCGCCGGCTCAGTCGGCTTGGCGGCGCAAAAAAGCGGGAATATCGAGATAATCCAGTTCGTCGTTGCGTTCCCGCTCCCCGCCGCTTTCCGCAATCGCTTTCGGACGCCCGCTGGGCCGCTCGGCCCGGAAATGCGGCTCCGCGTCGACCGAACGCTGCACCAGCTTGAAAGGCGGCATCATCGCTTCCTTGTCCTTGGAGACGGATTGCTTGGCCGGCGCGCCTTGGCCGATCCCGGTCGCGACGATCGTGACGCGCAGCTCGTTGTGCATTTCCGGATCGATCGCCGTGCCCACCACCACGGTGGCGTCGTCGGCGGCCAATTCCTTGATGGTGTTGCCGACTTCCTCGAACTCGCCGATGGTCAGATCCATGCCCGAGGTGATGTTGACCAGCAGGCCCTTGGCGCCGGACAAGTTGACGTTTTCCAGCAGCGGGCTGGCGATGGCCGCTTCGGCCGCTTCCCGCGCCCGCCCGTCGCCGACCGCCCGGCCGGTGCCCATCATCGCCATGCCCATTTCCGCCATCACCGTGCGCACGTCGGCGAAATCGACGTTGATCAAGCCGGGTCGGGTGATGAGTTCGGCGATACCCTGGACCGCGCCCAACAATACATCGTTGGCGGCTTTGAAAGCGTCCAACAGGCTGGCGCCCTTGCCGAGCACGGTCAGCAGTTTTTCGTTGGGAATGGTGATCAGCGAATCCACGGTTTCGCCCAGCTCGCGGATGCCGCGCATCGCCACTTCCATCCGTTTCTTGCCCTCGAAGGGAAACGGCCGGGTGACCACCGCCACGGTCAGAATGTTCATGTCCTTGGCGATCTGCGCCACCACCGGCGTGGCGCCGGTGCCGGTGCCGCCGCCCATGCCGGCGGTGATGAACACCATGTCGGCGCCTTGCAGCACCTCCTGAATCCGCTCGCGGTCTTCCTCGGCGGCTTGGCGGCCCACGTCCGGATTGGCGCCCGCGCCCAAGCCCTTGGTGATGTTGGCCCCCATTTGCAGAGCGATGGGCACCATGCAGGCTTTCAGCGCTTGCGCGTCGGTGTTGGCGCAAATGAAATCGACGCCCTCGACGCTGGCGCTCAGCATGTGCTGCACGGCGTTGCTGCCGCCGCCGCCCACTCCGATCACCTTGATCACCGCGTTTTCCATCTTTGCATCCATCAGTTCAAACATCATGGCTTCTCCTCAATGAATGATTTGTAAACCGATCCCGAATCTAAAGAGCGACCGAACGTCAAAAATTTCCCTGAAACCAACTCATCATCCGGGTCCACAACCCCTGGCGGCCCGCGCGTGATATCGGATTCGACCTCAGCGGCCGATTTTCATGGCCAAACAACAACAACCCCACCGCGGTGGCGTAAATTGGATTGCGCACCACATCCTGCAAGCCCGCCACATCGTGGGGGAAACCCAGCCGCACCGGCATGTGTAAAATCTCTTCGGCCAGCTCCACGACCCCGTCCATCTTGGAACTGCCCCCGGTCATCACCACGCCGGCCGCGATCAAATTCTCAAAGCCGCTGCGCTGCAGCTCCGCCTGAGCCAGCTCGAAAAATTCCTCGTAGCGCGGCTCCACGACTTCGGCCAGCGCGTGGCGCGAGAGCGAGCGCGGCGCGCGGTCGCCGACGCTGGTGACGTCGATGCGCTCGTCCTGGCGCGCCAGCTGTTTGAGGCAGCAGGCGTGCTTGATCTTGATTTCCTCGGCCGACTGGGCCGGGGCGCGGAACGCCACGGCGATGTCGTTGGTGACCTGATCGCCGGCGATGGGAATCACGGCGGTATGGCTGATCGCTCCGTGGGTGAACACCGCCAAATCGGTGGTGCCGCCGCCGATATCCATCAAGCAGACGCCCAAATCTTTTTCGTCCGGGGCCAAGACCGCCCGGCTGGAAGCGAGCTGTTGCAAGATGATGTCGTCCACCTCCAGGCCGCAGCGCTGCACGCATTTCACGATGTTCTGCGCCGCGCTGATCGCGCCGGTGACGACGTGCACTCGGGCTTCGAGCCGCACGCCCGACATCCCGACCGGGTCTTGAATGCCTTCCTGGTTATCGACGATGAACTCCTGCGGCAGGATGTGCAGGATTTTCTGATCGGCCGGAATGGCGATCACCCGCGCCGCCTCCATCACCCGATCCACGTCCTGCGGGGTGACTTCCCGATTCTTGATGGCGGTGACGCCGTGCGAGTTGAGGCCCCGGATATGGCTTCCGGAAATGCCGGTATACACCGAATGAATCCGGCAGCCCGCCATTTGCTCGGCCGCCTCGATGGCTCGCTGAATCGACTGCACGGTGGATTCGATGTTGACCACGACTCCTTTTTTCAGGCCCCGCGAGGGATGCGAACCGAACCCGACCACCTCGATGCCGCCGTCGGGGTTGACCTCGCCGACGATGGCGACCACCTTGGAGGTGCCGATATCGAGCCCGACGATCAAATTCTTCTCTTCTTTTCTGGACATCACGACTCCATTGCCGACGCTCACCCCGCCGCGGGGACCGCGCGATCCGCCTTCCACCGCACGGCGAACCCGTTGACGTAGCGCAAATCCACCACTGCGATCCGCTCGATTTGCCAGGCCAGCAAGCGCGGGTAAACCCGCGCCAAGCGCCGCAGCCGCTGCTCGAACTCCTCGCGGCCCAGATACACCTGCAGGCCGTTGTCGAAAGTCAGCCACCACGCCCGGCGGGCGTCTTGCACCAAGCGCACCAGTTTCAGCCCGAGCGGGTCTAACAAGGCCCGCGCTTCCCGATACGCCTCGATCAGTAGCTTTTCATGGCCGTCCGGACCGGCCAGCTTCGGCCAGGGTCCGGGTTGGCGCAACACGCTCGGCCGGAACCGAACGCCGTTGACATCCACCATCTCCTGTTCGCCCCAATGCCCGAAGGCGACGCGCTCGCGCAGCTTGATATGCACGCTGTCGGGCCACCAGCGCCGCACCGAAACCGTCTCGATCCACGGGTTGCCGGCCAGGGCCGCGTTCAAGTCGTCCAGGTTGGCGACGAAAAAATTTTGACCCACGTAGGTTTTCGCGAGGCTTTGAAAATCGGCCTCCGCCAGATTGCGCAATTCGCCCTCGATGCGGACCTGACGCAGCGGGAACGCGCCCGGCTCCCGCAGCTTCTGGCCGCCGATCCGGGCGCCGTGGCCGACCGCCGCGAACACCAGCGCCACGCCCAACCACCGCAGCGGCGGACCCCAAACCTTCTTCCACTCATCCCGCCGGTTCGACGGTTCGCGCTTGAGCGGCGTCGCGCCCCGATGGTGGCGTTTTTTCCAGAATCGCATGGCCGGCGTCCGCTCAGTCAGCCCGCGCCAGACTGGTTTCCAGGATGCGCCAGACCAGTTCCCCGAAATTCAAACCGGTCGCGCGCGCCGCCATCGGCACCAGGCTGTGATCGGTCATGCCGGGCACGGTGTTCACCTCCAGCAGCCACGGTCGGTCCTCGCTGTCCACCAACAAATCCACCCGCCCCCAACCGTAGCCGCCCACGGCGGCGTACGCTTGGCGCACCAGTTCTTGCAGTTCCGCTTCCCGCGCCTCGGGCAACCCGCAGGGACACAGATAGCGGGTGTCGTCGGCGTGGTATTTGGCTTCGTAGTCGTAAAACGCGCGCGGCGTTTCCAGGCGGATCAACGGCAGCGCCTGGCCCTGGAGCACCGCGCCGGTGTATTCCCGCCCCTGAATCCAGGGCTCGACCAGCACCGGCGAATCGCAAGCGGCGGCCCGCGTCCACGCCTCCTTCAACTGTTCGGCTCGATCGACCCGGCTGATGCCGATGCTGGAACCCTCCCGCGAGGGCTTCACCGCCAGCGGCAAACCCAATTCGCCGGCGGCCGCCGTCAGCTCCGCCGCGCTTTCAACGATACGATAGGCCGGAGTCGGCAAGCCCATCCCCAGCCAAAGCTGCTTGGTGCGCAATTTGTCCATGCCCAGCGCCGAGGCCATCACCCCGCTGCCGGTATAAGGCAGGCCGAGCGTCTCCAACGCGCCTTGAATGACGCCGTCCTCGCCGCCGCGCCCGTGCAAGATGACGAACGCCCGGTCGAACCGGCCGGCGGCCAGCGTTTGCAAGACCGCGCGGTCGGCGTCGATTCCGTGCGCGTCCACGTTCGAGGCCCGCAGCGCCGCCAGCACCGCCGCGCCGCTTTTGAGCGACACCTCCCGTTCCGCCGACCAGCCGCCCATCAGCACCGCCACCTTGCCGAAAGCCGTCGGATCGCTCACCGCCGTTCGCCGCGTCTGTTGCATTCGCTGTTCCCCTCACTTGCCTTTGCCTGAACGCACATGTCGGTCGCGCGGATCTCAGCGCGTGTCCGGCAAGCCGTCGCGGCCCAGTTGCGCCGCCATCGAGCCGATGTCCCCGGCCCCCATCAGCAGCACTAAATCGCCGTCGCGCAGCAAGCGCGGCAGCACCGCCGGCAGATCGGCGGCGCGCTCGACAAAAACCGGCTGGACTTTGCCGCGCGCGCGGATCGCCCGGCTGAGGCTGCGCCCGTCCGCGCCGGGGATCGGTTTTTCACCGGCTGGATACACCTCCAGCAGGATCAAGCTGTCCACCTCGGACAGCACCAGGGCAAAGTCGTCGAACAGGTCCTGGGTCCGGCTGTAGCGGTGCGGCTGAAAAGCCAACACCACGCGCCGCTGCGGCCAAGCGCCGCGCAACGCCGCCAGCACCGCTTGAATCTCGCGGGGGTGATGGCCGTAATCCTCCATCACCGCCGCCCGCCCGCCATCGGGCAAGGCCACTTCGCCGTGCTGTTGAAACCGCCGGCCGATGCCCTGGAAATTTTGCAAGGCGCGGCGGATGGCGGTTTCCGACACGCCCAGTTCGTGGGCGATGGCCAACGCGGCCAGGGCGTTGAGGACGCTGTGGCGGCCCGGCAAGTTCAAGGTGATCGGCAAGGGCGATTTGAGATTGGGCAGATGGGCCAAAAAGCGGGTCCGCAACCCCTCTTGCGCGATGTCGGTCGCCCGGGCGTCGCAATCCTCGCTGGTCCCGTAGGTCAACACCGGGCGGCTGACGCGCGGCAAAATCGCCCGCACCTGGGGGTCGTCGGTGCACAGCACCGCCAAGCCGTAAAAGGGCAAGTGGTGCAGGAATTCGATGAAGGTTTCGCGCAGCCGCTCGAAATCGCCGCCGTAGGTCGGCAAATGGTCGGCGTCGATGTTGGTGACCACCGAGACCATGGGCTGCAAGAACAAAAATGAGGCGTCGCTCTCATCGGCTTCGGCCACCAGATAGCGGCCGCCGCCGAGCCGGGCGTTGGCCCCGGCGCTGTTCAAGCGCCCGCCGATCACGAAGGTCGGATCCAACCCCCCTTCAGCCAGCAAGCTGGTGATCAGGCTGGTGGTGGTGGTCTTGCCGTGGGTGCCGGCGACGGCGATGCCGTAGCGGAACCGCATCAGTTCAGCCAGCATCTCGGCGCGCGGCACCACCGGCACCCGCGCCGCCCGCGCCGCCGTCACTTCGGGATTGTCCTCGGCCACCGCGCTGGAAATCACCACCACATCGCAGCCGGCGACATGCTCGGCCAGATGGCCTTGCCGGAATATCGCGCCCAACTGCTCCAAGCGCGCGGTGACCGCGCTGGCCCGCAGATCCGAACCGGAGACGTTGTAGCCCAGGTTCAGCAGCACCTCGGCGATACCGCTCATCCCGGCTCCGCCGATGCCGACGAAATGAATGTGGCGGATCCGGCGCATGTCGCGCCAGGCTTCCGGAATTGCCGCCAGGCTAGGTTTTCCCATCTCGCCCTCTCCCGTTACATCGATCAACTGGTCCATCCATCACCCGCGCGCCTGTTCGAGGCACGCCCTCGCCACCTGCTCGGCGGCTTCGAATTGGGCCAAGGTCCGGGCTGCCTCGGCCATCATGAGCAACCGCCCGCGATCGTGGAGCCGCTCGCGTAGCAAAGCGGCCAGCCCTTCGGCCGTCAGTTCGTCCTGCTGGCGGATCAACGCCGCGCCGCCGCGCTCCAAAAATCGGGCGTTGGCGGTCTGATGGTCGTCCACCGCGAACGGGAACGGCACCAGGATCGACCCGACGCCCGCCGCCGCCAGTTCGGCCACGGTCAGCGCCCCGGCCCGGCACAACACCAGATCGGCCCATCCGTAAGCCTCGGCCATGTCCTCGATAAACGGCGTCAAGCGCGCCGTCACGCCGGCTTCCCGGTACGCGGCCTCCGCCGCCTCGCGCAACTGTCCGCCCGCCTGATGCCAGACCTCCGGGCGCTCGTGCTCCGCAAGCAACGCCAGCGCTCGGGGGACGAGTTGATTCAACGCCAACGCGCCTTGACTTCCGCCCACCACCAACAGGCGCGGCAATCCGGCGCGGCCGGCGAACCGTTCCGCCGGCCCCGGCAACGCCGCGATCCGCTCCCGCACCGGATTGCCCACGGTCAGCGCCCGCCGCGCGCTCGGAAAGGTGGAGGGAAACGCCTCCAACACCCGGTCGGCGATCCGCGCCAGCCAGCGGTTGGTCAAGCCCGCGATGGCGTTTTGCTCGTGCACCACCAGCGGAATGCCGAGCGAGCGGGCCGCGACGCCGCCGGGCCCGCTGGCGAAACCGCCCATCCCCAGCACCACGCGCGGGCGCAGCCGCCGCAGGATCGTCCCGGCTTGCCACAAGGCCCGACCCAGCATCAACGGCATCTCCAGCGCCCGTCGCGCGCCCTTGCCGCGCAGCGCGGCGACGCCGACCCATTCGATCGGAATTCCGGCTTTCGGCACCAGCGTCGCCTCCAGACCGCGCCGGGTGCCCATCCACACCACCGGCAGGCCGCGCTCGCGCAAGCGCTCGGCCACCGCCAGCGCCGGAAACACATGGCCGCCGGTGCCGCCGGCCATGATCAACACCGGCCGCGCCTCGTTCATTCGCCGTAACCTCCCCGCCGGGTTTCCCCGTCGATGCGCAACAGCACCGCCAAGGTCACGCACATCACCACCACGCTGCTGCCGCCGTAGCTCATCAGCGGCAAGGTCAAGCCCTTGGTGGGCAACACGCCCATGTTGACGCCCATGTTGAACAGCGCCTGGATTCCGAACCAAAGCCCGATGCCGTAAGCCAGATAGGAACAAAACTCCAAGCCCAAATCCTCGGCGCGGCGCGCGATCTTGAAAGCCCGCCACACCACGATCATGAATAAGGTGATGATGACCAGAATGCCGGTCAAACCGAATTCCTCGGCGAGCACGGCGAACAGAAAATCCGTATGCGCCTCGGGCAGATAGAACAACTTCTGCACGCTCTGGCCCAGACCGACCCCGAACAGTTCGCCGCGGCCGATGGCGATCAGCGACTGGGCCAATTGATAGCCCTTGCCGAACGGATCGTCCCAGGGGCGGAGAAAGCTCAACACCCGGTCCTGCCGGTAGGGCGAGGACAGAATCAGCACCGCCATGACGGCTGCGGTGCCCACTTGCAACGCGCCGAACTGCCAGAGGTTGACCCGGGCCAGGAACACCATCCCCAAGGCGGTCGCCATCAGCACCACCACGCTGCCGAAGTCCGGCTCCAGCAACAGCAGCACCGCCAGCACCGCCAGCACCGCCATCGGCCGGGCGAGCGCCAGCGCCGAGGTTTTAAAATCGGCCGTCTCTAACTCCTCGCCGTGGCGCTTGAGATAGCCCGCCACATAGATCAAGGCGAACAATTTGGCGATCTCCGAAACCTGGACGTTGATCGGGCCGACGCCGATCCAGCGGATGCTGCCGTTAACCTCCCGGCCGACGCCGGGGATCAGCACCAGTATCAAAAGGCCGAACGCCGACGCCAACAACAGCGGCCCGGCCCTGCGCCAGCGCGCCATCGGGACCTGATAGGCGACGCCCGCCGCCAGCAGCCCGACCATCACGAACACGCTCTGGCGGATCAAAAAATAAAACGGTTGCCCTTGGCCCGATTTTGGATCGGCGCTGATCGGGATCGAGGCCGACGCCACCATCAACAAGCCCAGCACCAGCAACAACAACGCCGCAACCAGGATCCAGGGATCGGGAAACGCCAACGCCGAGCGGCGCTCGCCCGCGCTCGGCAGCCGGTTTCGAGCCCCGTGGGCGACGGCGGCGCCGGTCATCGGTTCAAACTCCTGACGGCGGCGGCAAACACCGTCCCGCGCTCCTCGTAGCCGCTATACATATCGAAGCTGGCGCACGCCGGCGACAACAACACGCTGTCGCCGGATTGGGCGCAGCGCGCCGCTTGAATGACGGCCTGCTCCATGTCGGCGGCGCGCCAGACCGGCGCGCTCTCGCCCAAGGCGGCGGCGATCAACGGCGCGTCGCGACCGATCAGCACCACCGCCCGCGCCTTATCGGTCAAGGCCGCGCGCAACGGCGCGAAATCCTGGCCCTTGCCGTCGCCGCCGGCGATCAGCACCACGCGCCCCGGCAGGCCGCGCACCGCCGCCACCGTCGCGCCGACGTTGGTACCCTTGGAATCGTCGAACCAGCGCACGCCGTCGCGCTCCAGCACCAGCGTCGTGCGGTGCGCCAAGCCGGTGAATTCCCGCAGCGCGGCGAGCATTCCCTCCCGGCGCAAACCGAGCGCCTGACCCATGGCCAGCGCCGCCAGTGCGTTGGCGAGGTTGTGATCGCCGCTGATTTGCAATTCCGCCGCCGCGATCCACGGTTCCGCGCCGCGCGCCAGCCACGTCTCCCCGGCGTGCTGGCGCAGGCCGAACTGGCCCTCGCCCGGCGGGCTCAAGCTAAAGCGCAGCACCTGCCGGCCCGGCTCGACCATCGCCGCGACCGCGGGGTCGTCGCCGTTGATCACCATCGTCCCATCGCCTCGAAAAATCCGGCGCTTGGCGGCGATGTAATGATCGAGGGTGGCGTAGCGATCCATGTGGTCGGGGCTGATGTTAAGCACCGTCGCCACCCGCGCGTTCAGACTGTGGGTGGTTTCCAGCTGGAAGCTCGACAGTTCCAACACATACACGTCAAGCGGCTTGGCGGGGTCGGGATTTTGTTGTTCCGCCGACCACAACTCCAGCGCGGGGGTGCCGAGATTGCCGCCCACCGCCGCCCGAAGGCCCGCGAGCCGGGCCATCTCGCCCAGCAAGGTCGTCACCGTGCTCTTGCCGTTGGAACCGGTGATCGCCGCGATGGGCGTCCGCGCCAATCGGACCAGCAATTCGATGTCGCCCCACACCGGAATACCGCGCGCGGCTGCTTGCGCGATCGCCGGCGTCGCCACCGCCACGCCCGGACTGACCAGCAGCCGCGCCGCCTTGGCCAACAGCGCGGGATCGAAACCGCCCAGATGGCACGGGAGTTCGGGAAATTCCGCGCGCAGCGCCGCCAGCCCCGGCGGGTCGCGCCGGCTGTCGGTCACCGCGACGCTCGCGCCCAGCGCCGCGAGCGCCCGCGCCGCCGACAAGCCGCTCTTGCCGAGTCCGACCACCACGGTGGTTCCATCCAGTTGCAGCACGCGCGGACCTCCCCTCAACGAATTTTCAGAGTTGAGAGTCCGACCAACACCAAAATGATGGTGATGATCCAGAATCGGACGATGACTTTCGGTTCCGGCCAGCCCTTGAGCTCGAAATGGTGATGCAAGGGCGCCATGCGGAAAATTCGTCGCCCGGTGAGTTTGAACGAGCCGACTTGCAGGATGACCGACACGGTTTCCATGACGAACACCCCTCCCATCACGAACAGGACCAGCTCTTGACGGACCGCCACCGCGATCACGCCCAGCGCCGCGCCCAGCGCCAGCGCCCCGACATCGCCCATGAACACTTGCGCCGGATAGGCGTTGAACCACAGGAAGCCCAAGCCGGCTCCGACCATCGCGCCGCAGATCACCATGACTTCACCCGCGCCCACGACATAAGGAATATCGAGATACCCCGCAAAGATCCGATTGCCGGACGCATAGCAGAATACGGCCAACGCCCCGGCCACCATCACGGTCGGGACGATCGCCAGCCCGTCCAGCCCATCGGTCAGATTGACGGCGTTGCTGGCTCCGACGATGACGAAGTAGGTCAAGGGCACGAACAACCACCCGAGATTCAAGGCCACGTTCTTGAAAAACGGCACGATCAACTGCGTTTCGACCGGCGTTTGCGCGGTCAGATACAACAGCAGCGCCGCCGTCAGGCCGACGATGGACTGCCAGGAATATTTCGCCCGCGCCGACAAGCCCTTAGAGTTGCGTAAGATCAGCTTCTTGTAATCGTCCGCCCATCCGATCACGCCGAACGCCAGCGTGGTCAGCAGCACGATCCAGACATAATGATTGCGCGGGTCGCCCCACAGCAGGGTGGCGACCGCGATGGCCACCAGAATCAAGGCCCCGCCCATGGTCGGGGTGCCGGCCTTGGCCAAGTGGCTTTTCGGGCCGTCCTCGCGGATCTGTTGGCCGATCTGATAGCGGCTCAAGCGCTGGATCATGGTCGGTCCGATGATGAGCGAGATCAGCAAAGCGGTCAGGGTCCCCAAAATGCCTCGCAAGGTCAGATATTGAAAGACGTTGAATCCTTTATAAACATTATCGGTCAGCCATTCGGCTAGCAGCACCAGCATCAGTTCTTTCCCTCCGGATTGGCGGCCGCTTCGCCGGCGTCCGCCAACGCCGCCACCACACGCTCCATCCGCATGCCGCGCGAGCCCTTGACCAGCACCACCGCCGGCCCGCCGGGTTTGATATCCTCGGCCAGCGCGGCAATCAGACGGTCCGCATCCATGAAATGGCGGCCGCCGCGCTCGAACGCCGCTACTGCGGCCTGGCTGTGTTCGCCGAGGCCGTACAAGCGTTCGAACCCAGCGGATCGAGCCTCCCGGCCGGATTGCGCGTGCAGTTCGTCCGCCGCCGGCCCCAGTTCCCACATATCGCCGAGCACCAGCCATTTTCGGCCCGGCTCGGCGCTCAAGGCATTCAACGCCGCGGCGAGCGAAGCGGGATTGGCGTTGTAGGCGTCGTGAATCACCGCGCCGCCATGCCGCCCCTTCAGCCGCTGCATCCGGCCGCCGACGCCCCGCAAGCCTTCAAGGCCCTGGCGGATCTCCTCCAAGCTCGCGCCGACCGCCGTCGTTGCCGCCGCCGCCGCCAAGCTATTTAGCACGTTATGCCGTCCGGGCAGCGGCAAGCGAATCTCGATCTCTTGGCCTTCGACCCGCAGCCGAAAGCGGTTGGCGGCGGGATCGAGCAGCCGGCCGCTGACTTGCGCCGGCTGGTCCAAGCCGAAATCCACGATCCGCCGGTCCGGGTTCAGGCCGGCCCAATAACCGGCAAAGGCGTCATCGCGGTTGATGATCGCCACGCCCTCGGGGCCGAGTCCCTGGAAAATCTCGCCCTTGCCTCGGGCCACCCCGGCCACGTCGCCGAAACCTTCCAAGTGACAGGGACCGGCATTGTTGACGATGGCGACATCCGGCTGGACCAAGCCGGTCAGGTAGGAAATTTCACAGAGGTGGTTCGCCCCCATCTCGATCACGGCGTAAGCGTGTTCCCGGTTCAGCCGCAACAAGGTCAACGGCACGCCGATGTCGTTGTTGAGATTGCCCTCGGTCGCCAGGGTCGGCCCCCGAAGCCGCAAGATCGACGCGATCATTTCCTTGAGGGTGGTCTTGCCGTTGCTGCCGGTCAGCGCGATCAAGGGGCCGGTAAAGCGTTCCCGCCACGCCGCGCCCAACTGGCCCAAGGCCAGCAGCGTATCGGCCACTTGCAGCCTCGGCAGCGGGTCGGCGAGCCGCCGGCTCACCAACGCCGCGCAAGCGCCCCGCTCCCGCGCGGCGGCCACAAAATCGTGGCCGTCGAAATTCGGTCCGACCAAGGCCACGAACAGAGCGCCCGCCGGCAGCCGACGGCTGTCGGTGCTGACCTCGGTAAATCCGGCGTCCTCGCCGGACAGCTCGCCCCGCAACAGCCGGGCGGCGTCGCGCAGGCGCAAGGGTGTAAACGCTTCAGCCATTCACGCGGCCTCATCCTGACAGGGGAACAATGCCTGACGCGCGACCGCGCGGTCGCTAAACGGCAGCCGCTCCGCGCCGATAATCTGATAATCCTCATCGCCCTTGCCGGCGATCAGCACGCTATCGCCCGCTTCGGCCTCGGTCAGCGCGCGGATGATGGCGGCGCGTCGGTCGCGGACCGTCGCCGCCGCTTGCGGCCGGCGCATGCCGCTTAGAATGTCGCGGACGATTTGTTGGGGATCCTCGGCGCGGGGATTGTCGTCGGTCACGATGATCCGGTCGGCCAAGCGCTCGGCCACCGCGCCCATCAGCGGGCGCTTGCCGGCATCGCGGTCGCCGCCGCAGCCGAACACGCACCACAATCGGCCGGCCCCGTGTTCCCGCAACGCCCCCAGCGCCTGTTCGAGCGCGTGCGGGGTGTGGGCGTAATCCACCACCGCCAACGGCCGTCCGCGCTCCCCGCCCAAGCGTTCCATCCGACCCGGCACGGAGGCGGTTTTCGCCACCCGCGCCAGAGCGTCGGCGAAGGGCAGCTCCAAAACCAACAACGTCGCCAGCGTCGCCAGGACGTTGCTGGCGTTAAACCGCCCCAACAGCCCAAGCTCCAACTCGCCCTCGCCCCAGGACGAGCGCACCCGCAGCCGCAGGCCGGCCGGAGTCAAACGCAAGTCCTCGCCCCAAATGAAGCGATTCAAATCCTGCGGACGCTCGCCGAGGCCGTAACCGACCACGGTTTCCAAGGCGCGCAAGTCGGCGGCGAGCCGGCGGCCGAAGGCGTCATCCAGATTCAACACGCTCCAGCGCGGTTGATGCTGGAGGAACAACCGGCGCTTGGCCGCCGCATAAGCCTCCAGACTGCCGTGATAATCGAGATGATCTCGGGTGAGGTTGGTCAGAACCGCCGCCGCGAATTCCACGCCGTTGATCCGCCCCTGGTCCAGCGCGTGGGAGGACACCTCCATGACCGCGTGACGGCGGCCGTCGGCGGCCAATTCCGCCAACCAACGCTGGATCGCCAGCGGGTCCGGGGTGGTGTGCGCCGAAGGTTCGGTCCGACCGTAGACCCCGACTCCCAGGGTACCGGCGATGCCGCACGGTCCCGCTGGCGCATCAGTCAGCGCCTGGGCGATGAAATGCGCGCACGAGGTCTTGCCGTCGGTGCCGGTGATGCCGATTACCCCCAAGCGCCGGGCGGGCTGACCGTAATAGCGCGCGATGATCGGTCCGAGTTTCTGGCGCAATCCGGGCACGGCGAACAGCGGCAGCTCTCGTTTGACGGCGGGCAACTCGCCTTGATAAGGCGGCTCCCATACCACGGCCGACGCGCCCGCTCGCTCGACCGCCGCCAAGAACGCCAAGCCGTGCCAGCTGCCGCCCTGAAGCGCGAAAAACACGTCTCCCGGACGGACCGCCCGGCTATCGACCGCCAAACCGGTCACCGGCCGCTCGGCCAAATGCTCCGGCACGTCGGCGTGATCGCCCATCAGTTCGCGCAAGCTCAGCGTCATGGCGGCCTCAGGGAGTCGCGTTAACCGCAGGAGCGGTCCCGGCGATTTTCATCGTCGGCATGTCATCCGGCGTGATGTTTAACAGCCGCAACACGCCGCCCATGGTCTTGCCGAAAACCGGGGCGGCCACCGTACCGCCGTAATAAGCCCCGCTCTTCGGCTCGTCGACGATAATGACCATCACCAACCGGGGATTGCTGGCCGGCACCATCCCGGCAAACAGGGAAAAATAACGATCGCTGGCATAACGCCCGTTGACGATCTTGTGGACGGTTCCGGTCTTGCCGGCGACTTGATAGCCGGGAACCGCCGCCTTGAGCCCGGTGCCTTCCTTGCTGACCGCCTGTTCCAACATGACCCGCAACTGGCGGACCGAGCGGGTCGACAAGAGCCGGCGTTCTTCGCTCGGATCGAGCGGTTGCTCGCGCTTTAAAACGGTGAGCGGCCGGCGGATGCCGTCCGCCGCCAGCACCACCCACGCCTGCGCCAGCTGCACCATATTCACCGACAGCCCGTACCCAAACGAATGATTGGCGTGTCCGATCTCGCCGCCCCACTTGCTGAAGTGGCGCAGGACGCCGGCCTGCTCGCCGATCAAGCCGATTCCGCTCGGCGATCCGAACCCGAGGTTCTTGTACAGCTGCCACAAGCGTTCGGCCGGCATCGACAGCGCGATGATGCTGGTGCCGACGTTGCTGGATTTGCTGATGACGCGGGTGACGTCGATCGTTTTGTAGTTATGAACGTCGCGCACCTGGAAACGGCCCAGCTTTAGCGTTCCCGGCGCGGTATTGATCAAGGTGTGGGGCGACCACCTACCGCTTTCCAGGCCCAAGGCCACCGCGAAGGGCTTCAGGGTCGAACCCGGTTCGTAAACGTCGGTAACCGCCCGGTTGCGCAGCAATTCCCCGCGCAGATTTTTCCGGTTGTTGGGATTGCCCGCCGGTTGATCCACCATCGCCAGAATTTCGCCGGTCCGCACGTCCGCGATCACCGCCGAACCCGCGCTGGCCCGATTTTCCAACACCGCCGCCTTAAGCGCCCGGTAAGTCAGATATTGCAAGCGCCGGTCGATGCTGAGCACCAGGGGCTTGCCCGGCCGCGGGGCGCTGATGCGCTCGACGTTCTCCACCACCTGGCCCATGCGGTCCTGCATCACGCGCTTGCTGCCCGGAACGCCGCGCAGTTGGGCGTCGAAGGTCCGCTCCAAACCCTCCTGTCCGGCATCGTCAATGTCGGTAAAGCCGAGCAAATGCGAGGTGACTTCGGCGTCCGGGTAGTAGCGGCGGTATTCGCGCTTGGAATACACGCCGGGAATCTTGAGCGAGATCACCTGCTGGGCGAGGTTCGGCGGCAAATGTCGCCGCAGATAAAGGAACTGGCGGTTTTCGTTTTCCGCCAGTTTTTTTTCCAGCTCGCCGGCCTCCAAACCGAGCAATCGCGCGAGTTTCGGCCAGCGCTCGCGCTGTTCCAGAAACTGTTTCGGCTGGACCCAAATCGAATCGACCGGCGAACTGACCGCGAGCGGTTCGCCGTTGCGGTCCAGGATCATGCCTCGGTGGGCCGGTATTTCGACCACGCGCAGGAAACGGTCCTCGCCTTGCTCCTGCAAGAAATCCTCATTCACCAATTGCAGATACGCCGCGCGCGCGACCATGGCGCCGGCGGCCGCCAGCAGTAGCCCCAACACCAAGCCGTGCCGCGTCATAGCGGGCAGATAGGCCCGCGCGCTTTGCCGCGCGGCTTCCAAACCCGTGAGGATCGATGGCTTAGTCATTGGGCTTGATGTAAAAAACATCGGCGGGATCCGGGATCATCATGTTCAAACGCTGCCGCGCCTTCTCTTCGACGGCGGCGTCCATCACCAAGGTGCTTTGTTCCAGCTGCAGCGATTCCCATTCCACATCCAGAGTGTCGCGTTCCGCTTGTAGCTTCTGTAACTGGATAAAAAACTGTCGGTTGACATGCCGCGTGTAAACGACTCCGACCCCCGACGCCAGGACGGCGCCTGCCAACACCAATACCGTTAATAATTGGGCTTTCATCCGAGCCGCTCCGCCACGCGCAATATCGCGCTGCGCGCGCGCGGATTGAGCGCGGCTTCGCGAGCCGTCGGCCGAATCGTCCGACCGACCCGCCGAAAGGTTATCCCTTCCGGCGCGCCCGCCACCGGCAAATCCAGCGGCAGTTCCCGGCCCCGCGCTTGCCGCTGGATGAACTGCTTGACGATGCGATCTTCCAAGGAATGAAAGCTGATCACCGCGAGCCGCCCTCCAGCAGTCAAGGTCTGAACCGTCTGCGGCAATACCGACCGCAGTTCGCTCAACTCTTCGTTAACCGCGATGCGAATGGCTTGAAAGGTCCGGGTCGCCGGATGTTTGCCCGGCTCGCGGGCCGGCACGGCGGCGGCGACGATCTCGGCCAAATGCGCCGTGGTCGCGATGGGCGCGCGCTGGCGGGCGGCGGCGATGGCGCGGGCGACTCGCCGGTGAAACCGTTCTTCGCCGAATTCCACAAGCACCTGTTCCAGTTCCTTCTCGCTGACCTTAGCGAGCCAAGCGGCGGCGCTGCCGCCGCCGGTCGGATCCATCCGCATATCCAATGCGCCGTCGCGCAGAAAACTGAAGCCGCGAACCGGATCGTCCAATTGAGGCGAGGACACCCCTAAATCCAACAGAATGCCGCTCACCCGTCCCTTCAGACCGCGTTCGTCCACAATCTGGCTCAACCGGCTGAACCGCGCCCGGACAAATTGAAAGCGCGCGTCGTTCTGAAAACCGGCCCTCGCCCATTCCGCGGCCGCCGGATCGCGGTCCAGAGCCAACACCGATCCAGCGGGACCCAATCGTTTGAGAATCTCGGCGGTATGCCCGCCCCGTCCGAACGTGGCGTCGACATAGCAACCCTCCGGGCGGACCGACAAGGCATCCAGCGTCTCGTCGACCAAAACCGGTCGGTGCGGGACCTCCACCGGCGCGCTCAAAAGGCCAGCGCGTCCAAATCCGGCATGGGTTCGCCATCGTCATCCCCTCCATCGAGCGCCGCATCGCACCACGCTTGCCAAGCCGGTTCGTTCCAAATTTCAAATTTATTGCCCTGCCCCACCAGCACCACGCGCCTTTCAAGCCCGGCGAATTCCCGCAGGGGGCCTGGCAATAAAATCCGGCCGCCGCTGTCCAAAACGCATTCCTCGGCATGCCCCAACAACAACCGCTTTAAAGCGCGGGCGCGTTTGTGGGTGCTGGAAAGTTGGATCAGCTTGCATTCAATCTCTTCCCATACATTCAGGGGATACAGCAGGAGACAGCGGTCGCGGTCGATGGTCAGCACCATCCGGCTCTCACATGCTTCCAATAGCCGCTGGCGATAGGCCGTCGGTATCGATAAACGGCCCTTGTTATCCAGCGCCAATTGATGAATGCCTCGGAACAATGATGGCTCCCTTGAGTGCGCTGAAAAGTCCTCATACCCCACTTTCTCCCACTTTTCGCCACTAACTATAGGTAGAGCCGCCGGTCGATGTCAAGAAATCCTCTTAAACGTCCATATTATTTTTTCAAATAAATTCAATATGTTTTATTTTTTCAATAGCCGATTATCCGACAAGAGCCTAAAAAATTTTCGCCCTGGAGCCAATTCTTCAATGTTCGCCAAAATGCCAACAACGAAGCGAAAACTGGAAATGGCTTTACCGAAACTCCCGCGCGGCTGTTGCAATACTGATCCACAATAAAGCGCCGTTCACAGTCTCGGTTCTATTTCGGACACGCCTGCGCAAAGGCGGATAAGGGGGAAGTTCTAAAGAGGGAACCGGCCTATAAGCCGGGTTCTGTCAAGGACGGCCATTCCTCTGCGACGTCTGTCGCCAGACGCCTGTAGCGACCTACCCGGGAGCCGCGCGGACCACGCGAGTGCGCTCCCCTATTTGGTCTTGCTCCGGGCGGGGTTTGCCGTGCCGCGCCTGTTACCAGCCGCGCGGTGCGCTCTTACCGCACCTTTTCACCCTTGCCGGTTCTTGCGAACGTTGGCGGTATGTTTTCTGTGGCACTTTCCGTCGGCTCGCGCCGCCCAGGCGTTACCTGGCGCCCTGTCCTGTGGAGCCCGGACTTTCCTCCATACCGACGAGCGATACGGCGGCCGTCCGGCCGATTCCCGCGCGTAGTGTCCACATCGAAGCGGTGCTTGGCAAGCAGAAATCACGATTCTTCATCCGCTTGCCGCTCTCCCATCGCCAGCGCCAGTTCATAGAGCGCCCGCTTGCGCAGGCCCGTCACCTGGGTTGCGACGACCACGGCCCGGCTCAGCGGCAGCTCCGAAAGCAAGGCGCCAAGCAGCAGCCGGTTCTCCGGCGTATCCGTTTCAACGGCGGCCGGCGCGCCGTGCGCCACGATCACGAACTCACCCTTGCCGCGATGGGAATCCGCGACCAGCCACGCGCCGAGTTCCGCCAAAGTTGCGCAATGGACTTCTTCGAACCGCTTGGTGAGTTCGCGAGCGACTGCCGCCGGACGTTCGCCGCCGAACTCCACCGCCATGTCGCTCAAGGCATCCGCGATCCGGTGGCTGGCTTCGAAAAAAACCAGCGTGCGCGCGTCCGGCGCTAGCGCGCGCAAGCGGGCGCGGCGAGCGCCGGTCTTGGCCGGAAGAAAGCCTTCGAACACAAAACGATCCGTCGGCATCCCCGCGACCGCCAAGGCCGCCAACAAACTGCTCGGCCCCGGCACCGGAATGACCGGCAAGGCCCGACGGCGCAGTTCGCGCACCAGCGGAAATCCCGGATCGCTGATCAGCGGCGTGCCGGCATCCGAAACCAGCGCCACGTTCTTCCCCTGCGCCAACAAAGACGCGATCTGCTCGATCCGATTGCGTTCGTTGTGCTCGTGCAGCGATAACAGCGGTTTGTCGATCTCGAAATGCCGCAACAGCTGGCCGGTGTGGCGGGTATCCTCGGCGGCGATGCAATCCGCTTCCCGCAAGATTCGCAGCGCCCGCAGGGTGATGTCCTCCAAATTGCCGATGGGCGTGGCCACCACGTACAGCGCGCCGGATTCGACGGTCATGCTTCAACCCTTTACAATGCGTGAGCTTTTGGAGAGTCCGTCTTGTTTTTTGGAGACCGTCCGTGATCAGCCGCGTCGCGCAGGGAACCGCCGCCGAGGATTTCGCGCTCCGCTATTTGGAAACGCGGGGGCTGATCTTGGTGACGCGCAATTTTCGCTGTCGGGTCGGCGAACTCGATTTGATCTTGCGCGACGGCGAACACCTGGTGTTCGTGGAGGTGCGCAGCCGCCGTCACGACCGTTTCGGCACGCCCGCCGAATCCGTCACCCGCCGAAAACAGCAGCGGCTGTTGCGGGCGGCGGCATTTTACCTGCAACGCCAGCGGCTCGACCTGCCCTGCCGTTTCGATGTGGTGGCGATTCTCCAAACCGGGAACGAAGCTCAGGTCGAATGGATTCAGGACGCCTTCCAGCTTACGTGAATTTCCGCCGTTTCGTCGAAGTAACCGAGTATTCCGCTGATGACCGTTGATAAAACCGCCCGATTGCACGATTTGTTGGCCCGCCGCATTCTGATCCTCGACGGCGCGATGGGCACCATGATTCAAAGTTACCGGCTGCAAGAAGCCGATTATCGCGGCGCGCGGTTTCACGACTGGCCGATCGATCTCAAGGGCAACAACGATTTGTTGGTGCTGACTCAACCGGCGATCATCCGCGAGATTCACGCCGCCTATCTGGAAGCCGGGGCGGACATCATCGAGACCAATACCTTTAATTCGACCTCGGTTTCGATGAGCGACTACCGCATGGAAAGCCTCGTCCCCGAACTCAATCGCGAGGCGGCAAGGCTGGCGCGCGAGGTCGCCGACCGCTACAGCACGCCGGAGCGGCCGCGTTTTGTCGCCGGCATTCTCGGTCCGACCAACCGCATGACCAGCCTGTCTCCCGACGTCAATAATCCCGGTTTCCGCGCCATCACCTTCGACGTGTTGGTTTCCGCCTACATCGAGGCGGCCACCGGTCTGATCGAAGGCGGCGCGGATATTCTGATGGTGGAAACCATCTTCGATACCCTGAACGCCAAGGCCGCGTTGTTCGCCATCGAACAGATTTTCGAGCAAGCCGGCGCTCGCTGGCCGGTGATGATTTCCGGGACCATTACCGACAGGTCCGGGCGCACGCTGTCCGGCCAGACCACCGAAGCATTTTGGAATTCGCTGTCCCACCTTCGCCCTCTTTCATTCGGCCTGAATTGCGCGTGGGGCGCGACCCAGCTCCGCCCTTATGTCGCGGAACTGGCCCGCATTGCCGATCTGCCGGTTTCCGCCCATCCGAATGCCGGTCTGCCGAACGAATTTGGCGAGTACGACGAGACGCCGGAGACCATGGCCGCCACCATCCGGGAGTTTGCCGAAAGCGGTTTTCTCAACATCGTCGGCGGCTGCTGCGGGACGACGCCCGCCCACATCCGCGCCATCGCCGAGGCGGTCAAGGATTTTCCGCCGCGCCCGATCCCCGCCATTGAGTCGTATTGTCGGTTAGCGGGTCTGGAACCATTGAACATCGGCCCGGATTCGCTGTTCGTCAATGTCGGCGAGCGCACCAACGTCACCGGATCGGCGATTTTCAAGCGGCTGATCACCCGGGGCGACACCACCGCCGCGCTGGAAGTCGCCCGCCAGCAGGTGGAAAACGGCGCGCAGATCATCGACATCAACATGGATGAAGGGATGCTCGATTCCAAGGAGGCGATGATCACCTTTCTCAACCTGATCGCGGCCGAACCGGACATCAGCCGGGTTCCGGTGATGATCGACTCGTCCAAATGGGAGATTCTCGAAGCCGGCCTCAAGCATATTCAAGGCAAAGCCATCGTCAACTCGATCAGCTTGAAAGAAGGCGAAGCGGAATTCATCCGGCAGGCGAAGTTGATCCGCCGTTACGGCGCGGCGGCCATCGTCATGGCTTTCGACGAACAGGGTCAGGCCGACACCGAGGAACGCAAATTCACGATCTGCCAGCGCGCCTATCGGATGCTGACCGAACAGATCGGCTTTCCGCCGCAGGACATCATTTTCGATCCCAACATCTTCGCCGTCGCCACCGGCATCGCCGAGCACAACAACTACGCGGTGGATTTCATCGAAGCCACCCGCCGGATCAAGGCGGAATTGCCCAACGCACTGGTGTCCGGCGGGGTGTCCAACGTGTCGTTTTCATTCCGGGGCAACAACCCGGTGCGCGAGGCGATTCATTCGGTGTTCCTCTATCACGCCATCCGGGCCGGGATGAGCATGGGCATCGTCAACGCCGGTCAACTGGCGATTTACGAGGACATTCCGGCGCAATTGCGAGAACGGGTCGAGGATGTGATTCTCAATCGCCGCCCGGACGCCACCGAACGGCTGCTGGACATCGCCGACCAGTACAAGGACGACGGTGGCGCGGCCGGTCCCAAGCGCGAGGAGCAGGACTGGCGTTCCTGGCCGGTCGCCAAGCGGCTGGAGCACGCGCTGGTCAAGGGCATCGACGAGTTTGTCGAAGCCGACACCGAGGAAGCCCGCCAACAGGCGGAACGGCCGCTGCACGTCATCGAAGGTCCGTTGATGGATGGCATGAACGTGGTCGGCGATCTGTTCGGCGCGGGCAAGATGTTTCTGCCGCAAGTGGTGAAATCGGCGCGGGTGATGAAAAAATCAGTCGCCTATCTGATTCCGTTCATCGAAGCCGAGAAAGCCGGCGGCGAACGCCGCTCCAACGGCCGGATCGTGATGGCGACGGTCAAGGGCGACGTGCACGACATCGGCAAAAACATCGTCGGCGTGGTGCTCCAGTGCAATAACTTCGAGGTGATCGACCTGGGCGTCATGGTGCCCGCCCAGAAGATTCTCGACGCCGCCCGCGAACACAACGCCGACATGATCGGCTTGTCCGGCCTGATTACGCCGTCGCTGGATGAAATGGTCAACGTCGCCAAGGAAATGAAACGGCAGGAATTTTCCGTTCCGCTGCTGATCGGCGGCGCGACCACCTCCGTCATGCACACGGCGGTCAAGATCGACCCGAACTACCCCGGCCCGGTGATCTATGTCAAAGACGCCTCGCGGGCGGTCGGCGTGGCCCAAAATCTGATCGGATCTGAAACCAGGATCGATTACATTGCCCGCACCAAGGCCGACTACGTTCAGAAACGCGAACAACATGCCAAACGGCGCGGTCGGGAACCGCTGCTGCCGTTCGCCCAAGTCTCCGCCAACCGGCCGCAACTGGACTGGTCAACGACCCCGCCGCCACGCCCGACCTTCCTCGGGGTGCGCGCCTTCGACGATTATCCGCTGGTCGATTTAGTAGAGCGGATCGACTGGACGCCGTTCTTCCAGGCGTGGGAGCTGCGCGGCCGCTACCCGGCCATTCTTGATGATCCCGCCCAGGGCGCGGAAGCCCGCCAGTTATTCGCTCAAGCGCACGCCATGCTGGATAAAATCATCACCGAACGCTGGTTGACGGCGCGGGCGGTGATCGGCTTTTTCCCCGCCAATCGCAGCGGCGACGGCGACATTACCCTGTATACCGATGAGAGCCGCCAACAGGTTCTGCTGACCCTGCACCACCTGCGCCAGCAAACGCCGAAACCGGATGGTAAACCCTATTATTGCCTGGCCGATTGGATCGCCCCGCAACAATCCGGTGTAACGGATTATTTGGGTGCATTCGCCGTCACCGCCGGGATCGGCATCGATGAACGGGTGTCGGTTTTCCAGCAGGCGAATGACGACTACAGCGCCATCCTGTTGAAAGTGCTGGCTGACCGGCTGGCGGAAGCCTTTGCCGAGCGCCTGCACGAGCGGGTGCGCAAGGAGTTCTGGGGCTATGCGACGGACGAGGCGTTGGACAACGAGGCCATGATCGACGAGCGCTATCGCGGCATCCGGCCCGCGCCCGGCTATCCGGCCTGCCCCGATCACACCGAGAAAGGCTTGCTCTGGCAACTGCTGGAGGTGGAGCGCAACGCCGAGATTCACCTGACCGAGCATTTCGCTATGACCCCGACGGCGGCGGTCAGCGGCTGGTATCTCAGCCATCCCGAGGCCCGCTATTTCGGCGTCGGCAGAATCGACCGGGATCAAGTGGCGGACTATGCCCGGCGCAAGGGCTGGACGGTTGCGGAAGCAGAAAAATGGCTCGCGCCGAATTTGGGCTACGAACCGGAGGGGTAGGCTTTAGCCGAGCGACGATCAGGCGGCGAACCAGCTCTCAAGGTTGGTCCACTCCGCCGCCGGATCGGCGCTGATCGAGGCGATTTTGCTTTCCAAATCAGCCCACATCGACTCGTCGACCAACTCGTAGCTGTGGCCCCAAAACAGGAATACGCCGCCGTTGGCCTTGGCTTGTTCGTAGCGGCTCCAAAACGCGGGATCGGCGAACCGGCAACTCACCCCCAATTCCAAGGGATCGGCCGGCGGCAACACCAAATCCCGCTCTGTCACGGTGCGGGCATACCCGTGACCGGCGGCGCGGACAGCGTCTTTCACGGCCGCGTTGAACGTTCCGAAGGGATAACAAAATCCGCGCACCGGCTGTTGAAACCATTCTTGCAGGAGACGGCGGCTGTCCCCGATTTCCCGCGCCAATTCCGCCGGCGATAAATCCGGCAGATTCGGATGGTTCGTCGAATGGTTGGCGATTTCAAAACCGGCGTACACGGCTGATAGCTCCGCTTGACCGAGCCGCCAGACTTCCTTATGTCCGTAGGTCCAGCTGTAGGAACGTTGCCGCTGGTGCAAGCCAGGATTTAAGTTGAAAGTCCCGGTCGCGCCGTGACGGCGCAACAACTCCGTCAAGCGGGCATCGTCGACGACTCCGTCATCCCAGCTTTGCGCGACCTTCATCCCTCACCCCAAGCGTTCGACCGGCCTGTCAAACGGGCTGGCGCTTCAAAATCGAGCGGCTCGGCTACCATTCGCCATTACGCACCCGGCGCACCAGGACCGTCAGTTCCTCATCGGGCACATCGCTCAAGCCGCGAATCATTTCGGCGAACAGAATCGGGCGTTTCATCACGATTTCGCGGATGTCGCTGGACACCTTGCCAGCCAGCGCCAGCAGTAAGTCGGCATCCTCACCCAGATCGGCAGCCAGCTTTCTGATGGTATCTTCAGACGGTGGGGATACGTCGCCCCGCTCGATCTTGCTCAAATAAGCGGGTTCCACGCCAATCCGTTGGGCCGTCTGTCGGACTGAATAGCGCCGGTTCACTTCGCGGCGCTGTTCGCGAAGCTGGCGCACATAGCTGCCAAAATCCATCGTTTTTCCCCTTGTTCGTCTTTTATAAAACAATGAAGAATAATGTGTTAAACTAAGTAAACACTTTAAAATCAATTATTGGTTGTTTTGCATCATCTCCATAGAGTTTTTTTGGTCAGCTTGGAATTATCTAACACCCATGTTGTAATGCCTACACTAGAATAATAAAATTGTAACTCAATAAGAGCATTTATATCAACTGTCTCCTACACATTATTGAGTGAATCTCTTTGATCGGGTGATACGCTTGCCGCGATCAACCCTCAATCGATCCCGCTCGGTCGTTGCCCTCCCGCCGTTTGCGAATCGCAATGAGCATAGCGTCTAGATCGAGCGCCTACCAATCTACGCCCGTGAAAACTCGCCCGCAGCGCCATCCGGCGGGCGCGGGCGATCCCCGAATGATGAAATCGCCGGAATTTGATCGGTAAATTGGTGTTTTTAGTCGCACTTCAGCTGTGCAAGACGCGCGGATACCGCACTTAAACAGTGCGGTATCCGAGTCGATCTAAGCGTTGCTCCATCGCCTTGATCACCCCTTCAACGGTATTTTCCACCGTGTTCGCTCCAATCCGCGGCTGATCCACCCGCCGTGATCGAAGGCGCTGCACGCCGTATCCAGCAGCCTTGAGACAGTAGCCTTGAGACAGTCGCGCGTCCGACGCGGCGGGCGCCAAAGCCCTTTATAAAAATGTATTGGCTTGGATTTTGCTCAATCGCTTCCAAGACCCAGCAGTCAACGCCAACCTCAAGGGCATCCTGATGATTATCGATTGGCAACGCTACGCCGCGCCGGGTTTCTACGACGAACTGATCGACAGCAGGACAGGGCCCCGTCCGGCGGCCCAGGCGCTTTGCGAATATCTTGCCTCTTTGAGCGCCGAGGAGTTGCGCGAGCGCAAGACCGCCGCCGAACTCGCGATTCTGGTGATGGGGATCACCTTCACCGTTTATACCGAAGGCGGCAGCATCGACCGGGCCTGGCCGTTCGACATCGTGCCGCGCATCATCCCCAAGCACGAATGGGATCGCACCGACGCGGGTTTGCGGCAGCGCGTTCAGGCGCTCAACCTGTTCATCGACGACCTCTACCACGGCCAGCAAATCATCAAGGACGGTGTTTTTCCGGCCGAGGTGCTGGCGCAGTCGGCTAATTTTCGGCCGCAATGCGTGGGCGCAAACCCCCGGCATGGCGTTTGGGCGCACATCTGCGGCTCGGATTTAGTGCGCGACTGGGACGGCACGCTTTATGTGTTGGAAGACAACTTGCGCGTGCCCTCCGGCGTGTCCTACATGCTGGAAAACCGAGTCGTCACCAAGCGCGTCTTTCCGGAATTGTTCGAGTACCAGCGCATCCAACCGGTCGATGACTACAGCTTGCGCCTCTACGACATGCTGGCCTCGCTCTCGCCCCGCCCGGCCGATCCGCCGACCGTGGTGGTGCTCACGCCCGGCATTTACAATTCGGCCTATTTCGAGCATTCCTATCTCGCCCAGCAAATGGGCGTGGAACTGGTCGAGGGCGGCGACTTGGAAGTCGGCGTCGATGATTGCGTCTACATGCGCACCATCAAGGGATTGGCGCGCGTGGATGTCATCTACCGGCGCATCGACGATCTGTTCATGGACCCGCAAGCGTTCCGGCCTGACTCCGCGCTGGGGGTGCCGGGCTTGATGCGGGCTTGGCGCAAAGGCAAGGTGGCGCTGGCCAACGCGCCGGGCGCGGGGGTAGCCGACGACAAGGTGGTCTATGCCTTCGTGCCGCAGATCATCAAGTACTATCTCGATCAAGATCCGCTGATCCCTAACGTGCCGTCCTATCTGTGCCTGCGGGAACAGGACCGCCAACACACGCTGGCCAATCTGGACAAACTGGTCGTGAAGCCGGCTAACGAGTCCGGCGGCTACGGCATGTTGGTCGGGCCGCACGCCACGCCCGCCGACCGCAAACGCTTTGCCGAACTGATCCAGCAAGACCCGCGCAATTACATCGCGCAACCCACCTTGGCGCTATCGACCTCGCCGACTCTGTGCGATCAGCGCATGGAGCCGCGCCACGTGGATTTGCGCCCGTTCGTGCTGTCCGGGCCCACCACCTATGTCACCACGGGCGGCTTGACCCGAGTGGCGCTTCGCAAGGGTTCGCTGGTGGTGAACTCCTCGCAAGGCGGGGGCAGCAAGGATACCTGGATCGTCGACACCGAGGGCCATTGATCATGCTTTCCCGCGTCGCTCAAAACATTTATTGGCTGGCCCGCTACATCGAGCGCGCCGAAGACACCGCGCGCATCATCAATGTTAACAGCAATTTGCTGCTCGACCTGCCCCGCAGCATGACCTTCGGCTGGCTGCCGTTGGTCTTCATCGTCGGGTCCGAGAAACAGTTTTTCGAGAAAAACCCGAATCAGCCCGACGAAGAAAACATCGTGGTGAAATTCTTGATCGGCGACAGCGAAAATCCCGGCTCGATTCTATCGAGCTTGGCCTACGCTCGCGAAAATCTGCGCACCACCCGCGACACCGTGCCGCAAGAAGCGTGGGAGCAGATCAACAGCCTCTACATTTTCGCGCGCGACCACCTGCCGACCCGGCGCGGGCGCTTTGAATTCCTGCGCCGGGTCATCCACGGGGCGCAGCAGATCAACGGGATGCTGGCCGGCGCCATGAGCCGCACCCCCGCCTACGATTTTGTCCGGCTCGGCCGCTTCCTGGAGCGCGCCGACATGACCAGCCGGATTTTGGATGTCCGTTCGGCCAACCTGTTGCCCTGCCGCGATGAGCCCGCGCTGCCCGTCATGCAGCAAAGCCAAAGTCAAACGGGCGGCGGCCAGACGCAGAGCCTGATCGCAAGCGAGCAGGAGGAGCAAAACCCGTTCGAGAGCATTCAATGGATGAGCGTGTTGAAATCCTTGAGCGCTTATCAAATGTACCGCCAGCAAGTGCGCTCGCGGGTCGGCGGTTCCGATGTCGTGAAATTTTTGCTGCAAGACCCGGCATTCCCGCGCGCCGTGTTGTTCTGTTTGAAGGAGTTGGAAACCTGCCTGCGGAATTTGCCTAAAAATGCCGAGCTGCTCGCGACCCTCCACGCGCTGCAACAGCAACTGAGCGCGATGGAAGTTTCGGAACTGGCCCACGCGGGCTTGCACGAATTTATCGATCAGTTCCAGATCAGCCTGGGCGAGTTGCACGATTTGATCGCGGAGACTTATTTCATGAAGTAAGCCCGCCCACCGCCGCGCCGCCGGTTGCCGGCGGGCTGTACTTTATTTAGCGCTCGCGCGTTGCGGCCCTCCCGTTCCGTGCCCGACAATAGGCCACTCAACCTCCAATTCCAACGCGCGCGAGGAGTTCCGTCCGTGGCCTATCAGCATCGTTATCTAGACGGCAGCCCGCTGGCCTTGCCCGCGGGCAAGATCGTCTGTATCGGCCGTAATTATCTGGATCACATCCGCGAATTGAACAACGCGCCGCCCGAAACGCCGATCCTGTTCATCAAGCCCTCCACCTCGTTCAGCGCGTTGGACCAGCCGATCCGTTTGCCCGGCGGCCGGGGCAGTTGCCATCACGAGGTGGAGCTGGCGGTATTGGTGGGCCGAGAATTGCGCGCCGCCGACGCCGCAACCGCCCGCCGGAGCGTGGCCGGTTACGGCATCGCTCTAGACCTGACCTTGCGCGACCTGCAAACCGAGCTCAAGCAGAAGGGCTACCCTTGGGAAACCGCCAAGGCGTTCGACGGCTCCTGCCCGCTGTCGCCCTTTCTCAAGCCGGAAGCGCTGGCCGATCCGCAGGCGACCGATCTGACGCTGCGCATCAACGGCGCCTTCCGTCAACAAGGCAACACCGGACAGATGATGATCGGCATTTTCGATCTCATGGCCCATATTTCCACCCACTTCACCCTGCTGCCCGGCGATGTGGTGCTGACCGGGACGCCAGCCGGGGTCGGACCCCTGCATTCCGGCGACGAACTCCTTTTGGGTCTGGCCGGTCGCGACTTTGCCGCGCGGGTCGGCTGAGGCCCTCGGCCAGTACCCGCGCGCCGGTCGCCCTCGACCTCGATCGTCCAAACCTGCGACTCCACGGCGCGCGCCTGATGTCTGTCATCCGCTAAGGCGGCGACTTCATGAACGTATTGATCATCTACGCCCATCCCAACCCGCGCAGCTTCAACCGGGCCATTCTCGAAGTGGTGGACACCACCTTGCGCGCTCGCGGCTATGCTACCCGGATTCACGATCTCTATGCCATGGACTATCGGGCGACCCTGGACGGCGAAGACCTTATCCGCAACTGGCGCGGCGATCTGGCGGCGGATATCCGGTCCGAGCACGAAGCCCTGCTGTGGGCGAGCAAGTTGGTTTTTATTTATCCGATCTGGTGGTTCGGACCGCCGGCGATCTTGAAGGGGTGGATCGATCGGGTGTTCAGCCGCACCTTCGCTTTCGACTTCGGCCCGGATGGCATGATCGGTTTGCTCAAACACGAAAAAGCCCTGATTCTCAACACGCTCGGTGGAGACGAAGCCACTTACCAGCACGCCCGTTGGCATGAGCTGCTGGCCCGGCCGATGGTCGAGGGAATCCTGGGCGCTTGCGGGATCCGTCAGGTCGTGTACCGAGCTTTCTACCAAGTGCCGACCGTTTCCGACGTCGAACGACAAGCGATGCTGGCTGAAATCCGCGCGCTGGTCACCGCTTTCTAAACCGCTTCGGCCCGCCCGTTCGAGACCGCCGCAACAGCGATCACCCATCACACTTTTAACGGACCGACCGGTCTAATTGATCGGCCTTCATGCAATTGCCGCGCGCCCTTCCCTTCTCCGCGTCGCGCTTGGCATAATGCCGCACCACCAATAAGTCTTTCCGATCGGATGCTCCATACGGAGCTCTTTCCACCTCGGCCGTATTCCGGCAAGGGAGTACAACAACAATGCGCGTCCTGCTCACCACCAATGAATATCCCCCCTACGTCTACGGCGGCGCCGGCGTCCACGTCGAATATCTGTCCCGAGAATTGGCCAAGCTCACTCCGGTCGAGGTACGCAGCTTTCATGACCAAACCCTCAATGAAGGCCAGTTGCACGTTCGCGGCATCAAGATGGACACCACCCATTTCGCCGGCTGCCCGCAATCCTTCGTCTCGCCGCTCAAAGCCTTAAGCACCTGTTTAGCTTTCGTCGGCCAGGGCATCGGCGATCTGGAAGGCAGCGCCGAAATCATCCACTGCCATACCTGGTACGCTCATTTCAGCGGTATCCTGGCCAAAATTCTGTATAACATTCCGATGGTCATCACGGTTCACTCGCTGGAACCGCTGCGGCCCTGGAAGCGCGACCAGCTCGGCCACGGCTACGACCTGTCCTGTTGGATCGAGAAAGCCGCCCTGGAGATGGCCGACGCCATCATCGCCGTCTCGCGCAGCACCCGCGATGACATTTTGCGCCTGTTCGATGTGGACCCGACCCGGGTCGTGGTCATCCCCAACGGCATCGACACCGAGGAATACCGGTCGATTCAAACCCCCGACACCATCGCGCAATTCGGTATCGACCCCGACCGTCCCTTCGTGCTGTTCGTCGGCCGGATGACCCGCCAAAAGGGGCTGTATTATCTGTTGCAAGCCATCCCCCATCTCGACCCCAAACTCCAAGTGGTGCTGTGCGCGGGCGACGCCGATACCCTCACCATGCAGCGCGAATTGGAAGAAATGGTGCAGGAGCTGCAAAGTCGGCGCGACGGCGTCATCTGGATTCCGAAGATGGTGCCGCGCCAAACCACCATCGCCTTGTACTCGCACGCCGCCATTTTCTGCTGCCCATCGGTTTACGAACCGTTCGGGATCATCAACCTGGAAGCGATGGCCTGCGGTACTCCGGTGGTCGGGAGCGCGGTCGGCGGCATCAACGAAGTGGTGGTGCACGGTGAAACCGGTTTTCTGGTCGACCCGCATTTATCGTCCGAACCGCCCCATGACCCCATCGCGCCCGCCAAGTTCGAACAGGGCCTTGCCGAGGCGATCAACCGGCTGGCCGCCGACGAGGATTTGCGCGAACGCATGAGCCAAGCCGGCCGCGAACGGGTCGAGCGTTATTACAGCTGGCGCAGCATCGCCCAGCAAACCTACGATCTCTACCGCCGGTTGCGCCCGCAACGGAGTTGACGGTCCTCGCGGGCTGATGGCGCATAGAGGTTGCCGTGGGGTTCCTGCTTACCGGACGCCGCCAGCGGGGCGTTCGCGGTCGGGGCGATTCCAAAAAGCGGTCGGTATGAGGTTAAATCCAAGACTATAATTAATGAAATAAGCTCTTGCTGTTTAAGTCTGGCATTAATCTTTACAAGGATTCTTTAATGGCTACAGCAACTCCTGTTATCGAAAGTTCCCTGACCACGCCTAAAGTGCGCTCCATCTCCGTGGAGCAACCCTGGCAATGGCTCGCCGCCGGCTGGAAAGATTTATGGCGCGCCCCGACGGTCAGTATTCCGTATGGCCTGATGTTCGTGGTGATGGGTTACGCGCTGGTTTACACCATCGAAACCCGCTTTCAATACGCCTTGGCGTTGACGACGGGATTTTTGCTGGTGGGCCCTTTTCTATCGATGGGCCTTTATGATGTCAGCCGGCGCTTGGAAGCGGGTCGGACGCCCACCTTGCCGCTCGCCTTGACCGCGTGGCGCAACAATCTCCTCCCCATCGCCCTGTTCGGCGTGCTCATCGGCCTGCTGATGATCGTTTGGGTCCGCTTGTCCTCGCTGCTGTTCGCGGTTTTTATGGGCGGCACTAACTTTTCGGTGGACAGCTCGCTGACGGAACTGTTCTTTAGAGGGAGCGGCTTTAAATTCCTGCTGGTGTTCGCGCTGATCGGCGCGGTCGTCGCCGCGGTGGTGTTCGCGATTAGCGTGGTCTCCATTCCGATGATGTTGGATCGCAAGATCGACTTCATCACCGCCGTGCTGACCAGCCTCACCGCCGTGCGAGTCAATCCCGGTCCCATGGCGCTGTGGGCGATCCTCATCGCGATCTTTACCGGAATCGGCCTGATCACCTTTTATCTGGGCCTCGCCATTGCCTTGCCCTTGGTCGGCCATGCCTCCTGGCACGCCTATCGAAGTTTGGTCGATGACGACAACATCGAACAGCAGGCATTCTGAACCATGACGCCTGCTGGTTGACCGACAACGCCGGACGGCCGCCCGGCGTTGTCCGTCGGCTTCAGCCAGCGCAACGCCGCGCGCAGCAGACGTCGGCGCGCGAGCCCGTCAAGCCGCGCGGGGAAGCCAAGCTTTCGAGCTATCCCGCCAGCCGCCGCAATCGTTTCAAAAACGCTCCTTCGTCCGGCTGTCCGCCCGCGCGCTGCGCCTCCCACAAGGTTTCCGCCAAACACTCCATCATCAGATGCTCGGCGGCATGCGCGTCGCTCGCGCGCCGGCAGAGCTGTTGATAAATAGCGCGAATGCCCTTCGGGCGATTGCCGCCCACTTGCTCGCGCAGGGCGATATGCATTCCCATGTGCAGAAACGGATTGGTCTCGCCCATTTCAGGGAAGTAGTCACGGCTCAGGACCGATTCGACATCCCGCAACAGCGATTGGTACTCCGGATGCGCGCGGATGACCTCGGCGATCAGCTGTTCCAGCGGTTCCAGCGGCTGGCCGGCGCTGGCCTTGCTCCAAACCGCGCGGTAATAGCGGCGGATACTGTCGCGGTCGTTGCCGAACATCAGCTCATCTCCGGTTTATCGGGATAGGCGCACAGTTCCCGAATCGGACAGCCCGGACAATTCGGCTTGCGGGCGGTGCAAATATAGCGGCCGTGCAGGATCAGCCAGTGGTGCGCGTCCTGCTTGAATTCATCCGGCGTCGCGGCCAGCAAGCCGGCTTCCACCTGTTGCGCGGTCTTGCCCGGCGCGAGCCCCGTGCGGTTGGCCACCCGGAAAATGTGGGTGTCAACGGCAATGGTGGGCTGGCCGAACGCCGTGTTCAAAACTACATTGGCGGTCTTGCGGCCGACGCCGGGCAAACTTTCCAGGGCGTCGCGCTCGGCCGGCACCTCGCCGCCGTGCCGCTCCACCAACAAGGCGCAAGTTTTGAGAAGGTTAGCCGCCTTGACATTGTAAAGGCCGATGGTCTTGATGTACTCCTTCAACGCGGCCTCGCCCAAGGCCAGCACGGCGGGCGGCGTGTTCGCCGCTTCAAACAACCGCTCGGTGGCTTCGTTAACCTTTTTATCGGTCGCTTGCGCCGATAACATCACCGCGACCAATAATTCGAACGGACTGCGATAGCGCAGTTCGGTGGTCGGTTTCGGTCTGGCCTCCCGCAGCCGTTCGAACACTTGATAGCTTTGCGACGCATTCATGAAAGCAACACGGGTGGAAAGGATAGAGTTTAACCCGAAAACGCGACGCCAGATTTCAAAGCCGCCGGCGGTTTTGTTGCGCGATATGCTGCAAAAGCCCTGACGCCGCCTAAAATTATTTCCGTAAAGCAGTCGGACGCGACTATAAATGACTTTAAGCGATGTCCAATGTCCGTTAAGTCACGCCTCCATCGTATCGCCGAGCCACATCGATCAAAAAATCGACCGATCCTAGAGACCAGAGTAATCAATCCCATGGAAAACGATCTGGAGCACGATATTCGCAATCTCGCTTACCATATTTGGCTTACGGCGGGCAGTGATTTCAGTCGCACCGCCTTAGACTTCTGGGTCATGGCCGAACAGATGATGATCGAGCTGACGGCCGATTCGGCCCGACGGGCCAACACCGCCGCCACCGCCGCCGTCGAGAACGCGGCCGCTTGGCCGTCGGCCTTGCGCACCCTCTATCTTTATCGCATCCGCGAACTCGCCCACAACATGTGGGCGACGAGCGTCGAGCAACGCGACCGCTCGATGGATTATTGGTTGGCGGCCGAAAAGCATTTAAGGTTGCTGGCGGAATCAGCGGCGCGGACCGCCGGCGCTAATTTCGGCGCGGAGGACGTGTTGATCAGAACCTTCGAGACTCTAGCGCCCACCAGCTATTTGGAGCAGATCCGCAAGAACGCCTACCAGCTTTGGGAAGCGGCGGGACGGCAGTACGGTTCCGCGCTCGATTTCTGGCTGGTGGCCGAGCGAAAATTCCTGGATTCGCTTACCGATAACGGGCCTTCGCCGATCCCCCCGCGCGCCGGGCCGCCCAAAAAAACCAAACACGACGACGCCAAATCATAATGGCGAGGGATTGCTCCCAGAACCGACACGTTGTTGGCAAAACCGAGCGGGCCGATCACACAGGCCCACCGAACGACCGCCCTCGCGCGACCGTTTCGGTGTCCCCGGCCCTCTTAACGCAGGCCGCGCGCCAGTCCGAAACCCGCTTCAACACGACTGGCGCACCCCCTTTAGGCGCTGGCCCGCTGGGGGCTCGCCACCGTCGCGACCGGCTTGACCCGACGCTTGGCGCGCGCGTCCAGGACGTTCTTGACGGCGATCAGACACCCCAAGCCGATAAATGCGCCCGGCGGCAGAATCGCCAATAAAAAACCTCGATAATCCGCGATGATCCGCAGCGTCAGCGCCTTGCCGGCCTCGCCGAACAGCAGTTCCGCTTGGCCGAACAGCGTCCCTTGACCCAGAATTTCCCGAAACCCGCCCAACATCACCAGCGCCAGCGTAAATCCCAAACCGGTGGCCACGCCGTCCACCGCCGACGGAGCCGCGCCGTGTTTGAACGCGAAGGCCTCGGCGCGGCCGATCACGCAGCAGTTGGTCACGATCAACGGAATGAAGATGCCGAGCACCGTGTACAGTCCCGGCAAGAAAGCGTGCATCACCATTTCCACGGCGGTCACCACGCAGGCGATCACCAGCACGAACACCGGAATTCGCACCTCCGGCCGCACCAAATTGCGAATCAGCGAAATCGCCACGTTCGAGATCAGCAGCACCAGCGTGGTCGCCAAACCCAAACCCAGCCCGTTGACCACCGAATTGGAGGTCGCCAGCAAAGGACACAGGCCAAGCAGCGCAACGAAGCCAGTATTCTGGGTCCACACGCCATTTTTTAAGATTTCCCGATAGTGGGTTTCGCTCATGAGGGCTGCCCCTTGCCGGCGGCGGCCGGCGCGAACAATTGATCGCGGTGGGTTTGGACGTATTCCAGAAACCGGCGCGCGGCCTTGACCACGGCGCGCGGGGTGATGGTCGCGCCAGTAAACTGGTCGAACGCGCCGCCGTCCTTCTTGACTTTCCAAGCCTCGGGCCGCGGATTTTCCAAGGATTTATCGGCAAACGCCAGAATCCAGGGCGATCGCTTTTCATCGATCCCATCGCCCAGCCCCGGCGTTTCCTTATGCGCCAACACCCGCACTCCGGCCAGGACGCCGTCGGCGTAAACGCCGACCAACAATTGAATCGGGCCGCTGTAGCCGTCCGGCGCGAACGGCGTGGCAAACACTGCGACCGGCTGGCCGTTCTTGCGGGCCCGATAAACCGTTACCGGCTGATCGGTGCCCAACCAGTCCGGGGCCACGACTTCGATGCGATCCTCGACCACGCGGTTGTCGTAGCGATCCGCCGGAACCAACTGATTGAGGCTGGCTTCCAGCGCCGCCTGTCGGGCTTGGGCGATGATGTCCTTGGTGCTGGTGTAGGCCAGCGCGACCAAACCGGTGCCCACGATGGCAAAACTGGTCAGAATCAGGGCCGCGATGCCCATGTTGCGCGCGAGCGTCTTCATTCTCGCCGCGCTCCGAACACTCGCGGCGGCGTATATAAATCGATGGTGGGCGCGGCGATGTTCATCAAAAGCACCGCGAACGCCACTCCGTCGGGATAACCGCCAAAGCCGCGAATGATATACACCAGAAGGCCGATTCCGGCTCCGTAGAACAACCGGCCGCGCGGCGTGGTGCTGGCGGTGACCGGATCGGTGGCGATGAAAAACGCGCCGAAGATCGCCGCGCCGCTCCAGAGGTGAAACCACGGCGGCGCGTAGCGCTGCGGATTGACCACATGGAAAACCGTCGCAACGACCGCCAGCGCGCCCAACATGCCCACCGGAATTTGCCAAGCGGCGGTGCGGGTATACACCAACCACAATCCGCCGGCCAGAAAACCCAGCGTCGCCCATTCCCAACCGCTCCCGGCGACGATGCCGAACACCGGGCTGTTGCGAATCTCGGCCACGTTCAGCCCCAAACCCAGTTGGGTGCGCAACACATCGAGCGGGGTCGCGCCGGTCAGCGCGTCCGGCGCGAACCGCTCGGGCATCACGCCGCCGAAAATCGCCCGCAGCGTTTCTGACCACGTCACGGCCTCGGGCTGGCCGAAGCCGTGCGGGATCAACCAGGTGCTCATCTCGCGCGGAAACGAAATCAACAGCACGACATATCCGATCATCGCCGGATTGAACGGATTGTAGCCGAGGCCCCCGTACAAGTGCTTGGCGACGACGATGGCGGAAACGACGCCGGTGGCGGTCAGCCACCACGGCGACAGCGGCGGCAGCGCCACCGCCAACAACCAGGCGGTCACCACGGCGCTGTAATCGTTCAGCTGCGCGACCGCCGGTTTGCCGCGCGCCAGCAGCATGGCCGCCTCGGCCGCCAGCGCGATTGAAGTCGCGAGCGCGAGGTTGACCAACACGCCCCAACCGAAAAACCAAATCAGGGCCATGATGCCGGGCGCCATCGCATACAGCACCCGGCGCATCAGCTGAGCGACGCCGGCTTCAGCCAGGATGTGCGGAGAGGTGACGGTTCGGAAGCGCACGAGGATCGTTCAATCGTTTGCGGCGGGCGTTTCGGCGGCTTCGGCGGCCGCCGGCGCGGCGGCCTTGGCGCGGGCCACGGCGGTTTCAACGCTGGATTTTTCAGCCGGCGCATCGGCGCGGGGCGGCGCTTTCTGCCGCAGTTTGGCTTCCCGCTCCCGCTTCTCGCGTTCCAGTCGCTCCAGCCGGGCTTGATGGCGCTGGCGGGCGAGTTCGGCTTTCTGCTTTTCCTTTTCTTGCGCCCAGATTTCGTTCTTGGCGTAGCGGTAGAACTGCACCAGCGGAATCCGGCTCGGACAGACGTAACTGCAGCAACCGCATTCGATGCAACTGAACAAATGATAATCCTGGGCCTTGTCGAATTCCTTGGCGCGGGCGTGCCAGTACAACTGCTGCGGCAACAAATCCGCCGGGCAGACATCCGCGCACGCCCCGCAGCGGATGCAAGGCAAGGCTGGCTGTTCCGGGGTCAGATTCTCAATCCCGGCCGCGAGGATGCAGTTGGCGGCCTTGGTCAGCGGCACTCGATCATCATAGAGGGCGAAACCCATCATCGGCCCGCCCATGATCAAGCGCTCCACGCCGTCCTGGTAACCGCCGCTTTGGGCGATGAGTTCGGCGAACGGCGTCCCCAGCAAGGCTTCAAAATTTTGTGGCCGCCGGACCCGGCCGGTGACGGTAACGATCCGGGACAGCATCGGTTCGCCGCAGTCGATGGCGCGGTGCACCGCGTAGGCGGTGGCGACGTTGAAACACTGAACGCCGACATCGACCGGCAAGCCATCGACCGGCGTTTCCTTGCCGGTCAACAGCTTGACCAGCTGCTTGACGCTGCCGCTGGGGTAGCGGGTCGGCACCGAGCGCACTCGGTAGCCGGTTCCGGCGCAGGCGGCGTTCAGCGCGGCGATGGCTTCCGGCTTGTCGTCCTCAATGCCGATCAGCACCTCGCGCGGGTCCAGCAGATGCACCATGATCCGCAGGCCGGCGACGATGCCGGCGGCCCGTTCGCGCATCAGCCGGTCGTCGCAGGTGATCCACGGCTCGCACTCGGCCCCGTTCAAGATCAAGGTTCCCAAGCGCTCGCTGCGGCCGCTCAAATTCAGCTTGACCGCGCTGGGAAACGCCGCCCCCCCCAAACCGACCACCCCGGCGGCGCGCAGCAGGTTGCGAACCGCGCTGTGATGCAGCGTTTGATAGGCAACCGGCTCGCGCTCGATCCAACGTTCCTCGCCGTCCGTTTCAAGGGTCACGCACCAATCCGGCAAGCCGGACGGATGCGGCACCGGCTGCTGGTCCACCGCAAGCACCGTGCCCGAACTCGGCGCGTGCACGGCGGCGCTGATATAGCCGTCGGGTTGGCCGATGAGCTGGCCTTTCAGCACGCGCTCGCCCGCTTGCACCAGCGGTTTGGCGATGGCGCCGATATGCTGGCGCAGCGGGACGACCAGGCGTTCGGACAAAGCGCTGAGTTGAATGGGCCGCTGGTTGGATTCGCTCTTATGGCGGACGGTTTTCAACCCGCCGTGGAAGGCAAACAAACCGCTCATGCGGCGACCTCCGCCACCGGGGGTTTGACCGCTGTTTCCGCGATGGGATAGGTCCATTTCCACGTGGCGATGGTCTGGGCGATGGGGGTCATGTGAATGCAGTCGACCGGGCACGGAGCCACGCACAGCTCGCAGCCGGTGCATTCCTTGGCGATGACCGTGTGCATGTGTTTGGCCGCCCCGAGAATCGCATCCACCGGACAGGCTTGAATGCACAGCGTGCAGCCGATGCAATTTTGTTCGTCGATCACCGCGAGCATCTTCGGCTTCTCGACCCCGTTTTCCGGATTGAGCGGTTTGGGGTCGCGGCCCAGCAGTTCGGCCAGGGCGATGATGCCGTTTTCGCCGCCCGGCGGACATTGGTTGATGTCGGCCTCGGCGGCGGCGATGGCCTCGGCGTAGGGACGGCATCCGGCAAAGCCGCATTGACCGCATTGGGTCTGCGGCAAAATCGCATCGATCTTATCGACGATGGGATCGCCCTCGACCTTGAACCGCACGGCGGCGAAGCCCAGCAGCAGGCCCGAGGCCCCCGCCAACACGCCGAGCGCGATCACCGCAAGCCACATCGTCTCACCCTCGCACCAAACCGGCGAAGCCCATGAACGCCAGCGACATCAACCCGGCCGTCACCAAGGCGATGGCCGCGCCGCGAAAGGGAACCGGCACATCGGCCACCGCGATCCGCTCGCGCAGGGCCGCGAACAGCACCATCACCAGCGAAAAGCCGACCGCCGCGCCGAAGCCGTAAAGACCCGATTCGACAAGGCCGTGCCGCTCCTGGACGTTCAGCAGCGCCACCCCCAGCACCGCGCAGTTGGTGGTGATCAGCGGCAGGTAAATCCCGAGGACTTGATACAGCAACGGGCTGGTCTTATGCACCACCATCTCGGTGAATTGCACCACCACGGCGATCACCAGAATGAAAGTGATGGTGCGCAGATACTCCAAACCGAGCGGCGCGAGCAAATACTCGCTGCTCAGATAAGCGCAAACCGACGAAAGCGTCAGCACGAAGGTGGTGGCCAGCCCCATGCCCATCGCGGTTTCCAGCTTGCGCGAAACCCCCATGAACGGACACAACCCCAGAAATTTCACCAACACGAAGTTGTTGACCAAAATGGTGCCGATCAGAATCAAGGCATAGTCTTTCATGGGCGGCGCTTTCAAGCAGCGAGGTTGGCGCTTTGCATCGAATCGCGGTGAAGGGCCTTAAGGCCACACGCTGACCGCCAGAGCATTGCAAGGCGGGACGGGCCGCTTCAACCGGAAGACAGCGCATTAATTAGCAGGCGCTAATCTAGCAGATTGCCAGGAATCCTGACCATACAGCTTGGGCGCATGAACATAACCGAAAAGCATATCAATCCCGGCCGTCGATTATCTCAAGTAGATATTAAACGTCGTTCTCAAGAAATGAGATCGGAGCGGTCGCGAGTTAATCCGGCTGCAACAAGAATTCCATCAGCGCCTTTTGGGCGTGCAGGCGGTTTTCCGCCTCGTCCCAAACCCGGCTTTGCGGTCCGTCGATCACCTCGGCGCTGACTTCCTCGCCGCGATGGGCCGGCAAGCAATGCAGGAAAATGGCATCCGGCTGGGCTTGGGCCATGATGTGAGCCGTCACCTGATAGGGGGCGAAATCGCGCAACCGCCGCTGGCGTTCTTCTTCCTTGCCCATGCTGGTCCAAACGTCGGTGGCGATCAAATCCGCGTCCTTGGCCGCCGCCATGGGATCGCGCAGCAGCACCGCGCGGCCGGCGGCCCGTTTTAGCAGTTCGGCGTCCGGTTCGTAACCGGGCGGCACGGCGACGCGCAACTGAAACTCAAACTGGCAGGCCGCTTCCAGATAGCTGTTGCACATGTTGTTGCCATCGCCGATCCAGGTAACGGTTTTGCCGCGAATCTCGCCGCGATGTTCGATAAAGCTCTGCATGTCGGCCAGCAGCTGGCAAGGATGGTTGTAATCGGTCAACCCGTTGATCACCGGTACGCCGGAACAGCTGGCGAAGCGCTCCACCAAGGCGTGCCCGAAGGTGCGGATCATCACCAGATCGACCATGCCAGACAGCACCCGCGCCGTATCCTCAATCGGTTCGCCCCGGCCGAGTTGGGTGTCGCGCGGCGCCAGAAAAATCGAGCTGCCGCCCAATTGCGCCATGCCGGCCTCAAAGGAAATCCGGGTGCGGGTCGAGGCTTTCTCGAAGATCATGCCCAACACTTTTTGAGCGAGGGGCGCGTGGCGCTCGCCTCGCCGGCGCAGGGCTTTCAACTCGGCCGCCCGACGCAAGACGCTTCGCAACTCAGCGGGCGTCAGATCGAACAGGCTCAGGAAATGGCGCGTTTTCATGCTTGTCATTCACCACAAATCCGCGGATTCAGGGATAATCCGCCAACGGCCGGCGCGCTGGCTGTCACCACAGCGGGCCGGCAAACCCTTCATGGACTGCTTTCCCGAAAACAAAACGGCAGCGGTGATGGGCTGCCGTGATTTGAGCATAGTATAAGCCAGCTTTTAGCGACGGACAGCTAAAAAACCGATAATTTATCCAGCCCGGCGAACTGCCCGGTTTTAACGGACTTTCACAATGCAAGCCAATTACTGTCCGCAATGCGCCAGTCCGCTGCGCGAAGACGACATCGACGGCCGGACCCGACGCCGCTGCGCCGCCGCCGGTTGCGGCTATATCTGGTGGAACAATCCGGTCCCGGTGGTCGCCGCCATCGTCGAGTTGGAAGGGACGGTGATCCTCGCCCGCAACAAGGGCTGGCCGGAAAACATGTTCGGGCTGGTCACCGGCTTTCTGGAGCAAGGAGAAACGCCGGACGCCGCCGTGTTGCGGGAAGTGCGGGAAGAGCTGGGCCTCGCGCCCGAAACGGCGCATTTTATCGGCTATTACCCCTTTTTCGAGATGAACCAGTTGCTGCTCGCCTTTCATGTGCCGGCGGCGGGAACCGTCTGTTTGGGCGAGGAACTGGCGGCCATCAAACGGGTTCCGGTCGAGCGGCTCAAGCCGTGGACCATCGGCACCGGCCCCGCCGTGCGCGACTGGCTGGCCCGGCGTTCCGGGGCGCCCTAAGGACCGTCGCCGATGTTGGCTGAGTTTTTGGGGCCATTGCGCGGCGTGTTGGCTTTGAGCTTGTTTTTGCTCAACACGCTGTTCTGGTGCCTGCCCTTGTACCTCCTGGTTGCCCTCAAACTGACGGCTTTGCAACCTGGGTGGCGGGCGCGGTGCTCGCGCGGCTTGACGCGCGTCGCCGAAGCGTGGGTCGATGGCAATAACGCCATCTTGCGTTGGACCCAGCGCATCGAATGGGACGTGCAAGGTCTGGATGGACTCCAGCGGGACCAGTGGTATTTGGTGAGCGCCAACCATCAATCCTGGATCGATATTCCGGTGGTGCTGCGCGCCTTAAACCGCCGCATTCCCTTTCCGAAATTCTTCACCAAACAAGAATTGATCTGGCTGCCGTTGCTGGGAGGCGCGTGGTGGGCCTTGGATTATCCGTTCATGAAGCGCCGTTCGGCGGCCTATCTGGCCCGTCACCCCGAAGCCCGCGATCAGGATTGGGAAACCGCCCGCCGCGCCGCCGAACGGTTGCGCGCCGCGCCGGCGACCATGCTCAATTTTCTGGAAGGCACCCGCTTTCGAGCGGAAAAACATGCCCGCCAGCAATCGCCCTACCGCCATCTGTTGCGGCCCAAGGCGGGCGGCGTGGCCGCCGTGATGGAAAGCCTGGGCGAGCGGTTGCAAATCCTGCTGGATGTCACCATCGTTTACGCCGACGGCCGGTCGAGCTTTTTGGATTTGTTTCTCGGGCGCATCCGGGGGATCACCGTGCGCGTTCGCCAATTGCCGATACCCGAGGAATTGCGGGGCGGCGATTACCGGCGCGACCCGGAATTTCGCGCGGCCTTGCAAGCGTGGATCGCCCAATTCTGGGCCGAGAAAGACACCCTGATCGGCCAACTGCGCGCCGCTTGACCGCCGCGTCAATTTTGGGCGATGGTCTTCAACAGTTCGGCGTACTTGTCGGCTTCGGTGGTGTGCAACAAGCGCCGGACCACGGCCGCCAGCTCGCTGACATGACTGTCTTGAACGACCCGCTTGATTTCCAGCAAACCGGCGGGATGCATGCTGAACTGGGTCAATCCCAAGCCCAACAACAAGCGGGTATAGCGCGAATCGCCCGCCATTTCGCCGCACAGGCTGACCGGAATCCCCGCCTTCTGGCCGGCGCGGATGGTGTTGCGAATCAGCATCAGCACCGCCGGGTGCAGCGGATCGTAGAGGTAGTTGATCTCATCGTCCACCCGGTCGATCGCCAGCGTGTACTGAATCAGATCGTTGGTGCCGATGGACAGGAAATCCAAATAGCGGGCGAACTGGGCCGCGCACACCGCAGCCGCCGGCACCTCGATCATGCCGCCTACCGGTAGTTTCTCGTTGAAGGCCAGGCCCCGCTCGCGCAGTTCTTGCTTGGTTTCGGCCACCAGTCGCAACACCTGGAACACTTCCTGAACGGCGGACAGCATCGGAATCATCATCCGCACCGGACCGTAAGCGGAGGCGCGCAAGATGGCCCGCAACTGCGGGCGGAACATTCCCAAATCCTTCAAACACATCCGAACCGCGCGCAACCCCAGCGCCGGATTGGTGCAGACCGGCCCGCCGCGCCCTCCATCCACCTGCTTGTCCGCGCCGAGATCGGCGGTGCGGATGGTGATGGGACTGCCCTCCAGCACCTTGATCACGTGCAGATACGAGGCCAGATGCTCTTCTTCGTCGGGGGTGTCGCTGCGGTTCATGAACAGAAATTCGGTCCGGTACAGACCGATGCCGTCGGCCGCCACCTCCCGCACCGCCACGGCGTCCTCGGGCAG
>ERZ761602.544-NODE-544-length-80295-cov-7.496535_pt1 | contig 80295 bp, 74 predicted proteins | sample MGYA00512165_ERZ761602 | MGnify/ENA primary metagenome ERZ761602 (study PRJEB28899, sample SAMN02445085) | bioreactor sludge metagenome | biome: EBPR sludge; isolation source: Thorneside wastewater treatment plant | place: Australia: Brisbane, Thorneside Wastewater...
AAAGAGGGGAGGGCCGGCGGGGGAAGCCGGCCCGGGGGCTGGAGGGTGGGAGCGATCACGGGCTTGGTTGGGGGGATAGACCCGCGACTCCTTTTTCTTGGCTGTCGGCGAGCCGCTTGAGCTGGTCCGACACCGTTGGTTTTCCGCCCTCGATAGGATCTTGAGATGGAATTGCTACCGGGTTGTTGGGGATCTCGGCGCGTTCCCGCATCCCTGCGCGCGTCAACTTGCCAGCCGGTACCCGCGAATCGGCGGGAGAAAGGGCGCTCCCCCATCGGCCAAGGTCCTTCGTTGAGTGCCCCATCACTTCCATGTCATCTTCTGGCTGCAAACCAAGAGTCATCATAGCTCTTGGATCCTTCGCATCTTGAAGCAGTCTATGGCCGCCAGTATTCTGTCTATCCTTGTCCAGGATGACCTTGCTCGGTTGTGGAGTGGCAACGGGGTCCGTAGCGGCTATGGGAAACGAGTAACGGATACGACCTCGATTTTTCTCGGCCGGAGGTCCTCAAGAGCATCTGCTAAGTGCGTCACAATCCGGCACGCGAGGGGATGTACCGCAAGCCAAAGGAACATCTTGGGAGATCGCGCTCGCCTCTGCGGGTCAGCCAGCCCGGATTGGATCCTTCCCACCCCGGCCGCACCATCACATGAAGCAAGCAACAAGCCAAGGAGCAACGAAGTCGGTCACACAAACAGGGCTCGCCCGAGGTTCGGGAAAGAATTCAATCGCCCTGCATGTCAAAGTTACCGCTGAGGATGATGTAGTCGAAAATCGACACCTCTCCGTCGAAATCGAGGTCGGCGCTGCTTGGCCGGTGACCATTCGCCCCAACCGTGTTCCAATTCGCGTCCGCACTCGTTCGCTCAAAGTACTGCGAAAGGATAATGTAGTCGAAGACCGTGATCGCGTTGTCGCGATCGATGTCACCGCCAAGAAGCGTGAAGTTCAGACTTGCCGACCCGCCGGCACTGAGGGTGACACCGGAAATCTTCCGTTGCAAGAAGTGGCGCGTTCTAATCCGGTAATCACGGGTGCCGAGCGTTGGCTCATTAAGGGTGAAACTGCCATCCGCCCGCAAATAGATACTCCGGTTAGCAACGAGTTTGGTACCTTCATAGATGGAGAGAAGGGCTGGGAAGCCGTCCCAGGTGCCGCCGTAGTCGGGTGACTCGACGCGCCCCTCGATGCGGCCGGTCATGGACAGCGGAACCAGCATGGCGCCTCCGGAAATACTTCCTGCGGACGCCGACGTGCCTGAGAATCGCACGGCAACGATACCGTTGGGACTCACCGCGTTGGGCAAAACAAGCGTCCGCGTATACGTGTCGTCCGGCATGGCCACGAGCGAGGCAATCGGCACCTTGCCGCTGGAGCTATTCCAGCGCCAAGCTTGCGTCGCAGCAAAGGAGCTTCCATTGTCAAACCCGTCGGCGCCAAAGACATTGCCAGCGTTATCCAACCCTGTGACGTCGATGCTTCCCGACCGTGAAATCTCAACGATTTGCCCACCTGCATAGACCCATCCGAACCGCTGATTTTGGAAGTTCACCGTCTTGGAGCCCGCTCCCGCAGCTATATAAGAGTCGTTGAGAAAAGCGGAGGTCAAGGTGAGCCCGACCGTGTTCGGCGCGGCACTCCATGGCAGGGCGAAGGAGGTTGCTCCGTTGAAGAGATGAGCAGTATCCGAACTGCCTGACTTCACAGCGACGAGCGCACCGTCGCGGTTGATGCTCTGACGAATGGACCGACCACCTATATTCTGGGTTGACGGTACGGCGAGTAGCCGCAGCGAGGCGTCATAGGTGCCGAGAATCGTCCCATCGAATTTTGCGAGGACGTGCTGAGTGCCATTCCAAAAAATGCCTTCGTCATCATCATTGGTCAGCCTAACCTCGCCAGCCGCAAAATTCGACACGTTGCCAGTTACGATATCGAATCTGTAGCTCTTCGGACCGGTGGGATCGTAGACTGAGGCAAGCCGACTGGCAGTAAGACCGCGGATTGAGGCTGTACTGCTGGACACACGCCAAAAAATGGGACCATTGTCGGCCAAAAACACGTTGTTCGGAAAGGAGTTGTAAAACGCGGTAAAGTCGCCGCGATTATTCACCTGATACACCGTGACCAGGGGGGAACCCAGCCCCGGATCAACGAAAGCATACTCGGGAGCAGCCAAAGCACGATGAGCGAGGGCCACCACGCCCAGAGCTAGCAATGAACTTAGGAGCTTCATCAGTGCACTGTACCACCCTTCGAGGTCCATGAGTCCTTTAAATGTTCCGGAGGATTGAACCGACATCACAAATACAGGGCCCACTTCACTTTGTCACGCGAGCGCCGCGGCCCAACCCGGGTTCGGATGTTGCCCCAGGATCCGAACACATGGAATGCGCAGACGAGGAACTCTGGTGCCATTCTCGCAAAGTTTGGAATCTCACCGACAATGAGTCCAGTGATCTGAAAATCGGCGATCGCGAATTCCACAGGTTTATGCTGAACTCCCGGTCCCGCCGGTTCGGGGCAGAGCCCTGAGCGCCGCGAGGGGCGAGGGCGTGGCCTTGGGCCGAATCGGCGCCGACCGGCGCGCCCCCCTTATCGACCCAGGGTTTTCGCTTCTTCCAGGCTCAGGCGGCCGTCGGAATTCGCGTCGGCGCGGGAGATGGAATTCCAAAGACCCCGTGCCTCGGCCGCGGTCACGAAGCCATCTTGGTCGCGGTCCAACCGCCGGAAGGTGCGCACGATGATGCCATCCACCGCGCCGCCCCGCCCGAGCGATGAGGCACTTCCCTCACCCGGCTTTTCGCCCGGAACGATGAATTCCAGATAGCCCAGGTGCATCTCGTCGTAGGTCTGGGCGCCCCAGCCGACGCGCCGGTTTGGGTCAGGATTGTTGGGGTTCTCCGCGCTGTTGTCATACCAAGCGGTGTATTTCAACTGGTCACCGGGCTTGACCTCCATCGGATTCTTTAGGATGTAGTTCAGTTGCCAGTTGAAGTCGTAGCGCGGGACGTCCAACAGCACCCGGCTTTTGCCTTCTCGAACCAGTTCATATCGCGCCGCCTTGCCGCGAACGTGCATGTGGGGCAAGAAGCTGAGGATCTTCGCTTGGAACGGTACATCCAGCGTGGCCGAGACCTCGTGGTTGGGGGCCCCCGGCGGAATCGATAGGCGCAGGCTCGCGAGACTCGTGGTGTGGACCTCGTTCACGACCGGAGTCTTGGCAAAGACAAGGCCGATCTTGGTTTGGTCCGAGCTCGCCTTTCCATAGGGGGTGTAATGAAGTTGGAACCGAAGAGTCGAGCCCTTGGGAAGCCTCTTTGCGAGCCCCGCCGGATAGATCGACGCACTGTAGCCGGGGACATAGCCACCGAAAAACCCTCCGAGTTCGGCCAAGGCCTCTTGTTGGGCCGACCACCGCTCTCCGGGCTTGCGGATGAAGACAAGGACGTGGTGAACCGCCCGTCGATCGCCCGGAACGACCTCGATCTTCTCCACCCATTTGTCTTCTGAGAAGGTCGTCGGAACATCGACGTTGACGTAGTTCATGACCCCACTTTCTTGGATGGGGATCGGCTTAGGAATCTGGAAGACGGCATCGGGCTTGCCGATCGTCCACCCCTCCACAAATCGCAGAGGCTCGGGCGCGTCTTTCGGGTCTCCTTTGGGCATTCCTCCGGCAATCCATTCTCGCAGAGCGGCCTTGTCGCCTTCACTCAGCGAGCGGTCGTTGGCCCAGGGTCCGGTGCCCTTCGCCGCGTACCAGGGCGGCATAATCCCCTCCTCCACGACGAACTCGAGCATCTTGGCCCGCGAACTCACCGCCGCATAGCCATCCAGGCTGAAGGGCGCCACGCCTCCATCCCTGTGGCAGGTCATGCAGTTCTTTTGGATCAGGTGCTGGATCCGTCCGTGGTAGGTCGGGACCTCGGCTTTGGTGGCAGTGGCCTCGGCCAAGAGACAACCCGGGGCGTCGGTCGCCGGAATCGCGGGCGCGTTGCCGTCCAAAACCGAGTTGAGGGCATCTTTCAGAAAGTTGTTCCGAGGCTTGGGCAGTCCGCTCCCGATTCCAAATTGGTCGTCCACCGCGCCCCGATAGCGCAGGCGTCCTTCGGCATCAATCAGAAAGACCTCGGTGGTGGTCTTGGCTTGGAGCGTGGGCACCCAGCGGCCGCCCGGCTGATGGAGATAGGGGCCGCTAAACTTCCAGCGTGCCGATTGATCCCGCATCTCGGCAGGGTCCTCAGTCTCGGTGGGGTTCAGATAGACGAACTGGACGCCCCTCGATTTGAACTCGGCTTCCAACCGACCCAGGGTGGGGCCGTACTTGTTGCAAAGTGGGCACGTCGTGCTGGTGAGGGCAACGACCGTCGCCTTGGCTCCCGGGACGGGCACCTCGACCGCCGCGCCATCGAGTGACTGCCCCGAAAGCTGGATTCGCAACCCGATGTTTCGCACGGAGCTACTCGGGGCCGCTTGCTTCACCGGAGCATCTGGCTCTTTTTGGAAGATCCCCACCCCAAGTAGCAGGGCCGTCGACGCAAGGAGCAGGATCGTCTTCATGATGGACTTCTCTTATCGGTCACAACGTCAGGACCATCCAAAGGGTTCAGTGGATGGTCCTTCGATTTTGACCTTTACTTGACCGAAGTCACGCCAAACTCGGTGACGATTCCGCCCTTTTGCTCCCAGCGGTTCGTCGTGGGGTTCCAGAGCGGGGCGCTTCCCATGATGGTCTCTGAGCTCTGCTTCATAAAGTTGAGTTGGCTCGACATCATCTGATGGGCGTGATTGCTCATCATCTGGCGGGCTTGGACGACATAGCTTTGTTCCTCGGGGGTCAGCTTCGCCCCGAGATCGGCCCGGACCAAAAGTTTTTGGAGCGCATCCATGGTCGGCCACTGGATCATGTGCCCGATCACCTGGCCCACGTTCAGCTGGAACTGGTCCCTCGCCTTGCGATCTGCTTTGGCATAGTCTCGCGCCAACTCAAGCCGCAGCTTCTCGCGCGAGGCTTCCCCGATCTTGGGCTCGGGCTTGCCGCTTTGGACCATTCCCAAAAAGAGGAAAGCATCGATGTACACGTCAGCGATGGGCTTGGTGAAGAGGGGGGCTTGCAGATGGAGCGGCTTGTGATTGCTGCGATACACCTCCAACATCAGAGCGCTGTATTCGTCCCCTTGTTGAACCAAGTCCTCGGCCCGGGTCAGGAAGCCCAGGATATTGGCCATCAGGGCGAGGCGCTGAGTTCGCTCGGGGAGCTGGGCCAATTGGCGGCTGCCGTCGATGGTTCCGATCACGGCCTGAGGAGTCTGACCATCGTTCCAGAGTTTTTGAAGAATTCCCTTCATGCGGCTTCGCTGGTCCGGATTGAACTTGGCCAAGACGAGACTTTCGGACGCGCGGATGAAGTCGCTGAGGACCTGATCGGTGAGTTCGGGCGTGCCGCCAAAGTCGAATTGGGCCTTTCCGAGCTGGGGCGTGGTGGCAAGGGTCGCCAAAATCAGTAGTGAGATGTTTCGCGTTTTTGTCATGACAAAGTTCACCCCTTGAGGTTATGTGAGGGATGGGGCGGGACTCCGCGACACTGCCAGTCGCCGCTCCGGAGTTCTTTAGTGATACCCGCCCCCGAGACCGACCCCGGGTCCTTGGTCCCGTCCCTAAGGGTCGACGCCAGATCTTCCGATTAGGTACATTAGCGTTGCGAACGGGATCCCATCCCGCGCGGGCCGGAAAACTTCCGGCAGACAATTTGGGGGCATAGCTCAATGGGAGAGCACCTGCTTTGCAAGCAGGGGGTTAGGGGTTCGAGTCCCCTTGCCTCCACCAAATTCCCTCGCAAGAGACGACCTGCGCGGTCTGTATCCTCCAGTCCCCGGCGACCGGCAGGGTTTCCACTGGCCTTCCGCAATAACTCCAAGATCGAATCTGACGGCACAACCGGCCCCGATGCACCGCGACCTGTTCTGGCGTCCCTTGGGCTCTGGTCTAGCAAGAAACTTTCCCGACCAGATCCGAGGTCAAGAGACCAAGGCCTGGGAAGCCGCCGAAGGGATCCGGTAACCGATGCAAGAGAGCATCCCGCCCGGGAGCTAGCTCAGCCTGCTACGCGCTCGGTTTGAGATTCCGGCGGCGTCGCATCCACCAGATTCCGCCCGCGACCAGGGGCAGCCAGATCGGAGCAAAGACCAGCAACGAGATCCCGAACCGGCCCACGCCTCGGCCGAGGCCGATGAGCGAGTTGGTCGAATCGGTCCAGGCGTCATTCGCCCAAGCCTTCGAGTCACTGCGCTGCACCACCTGTGCCGGAGAGCGGAACTCAACGACGATCGTCGAGAGAGCGGCGAGCTGTTCCTGAGAGCGCCGGATCGCATCCATGCTCTCGATCTCTTGGCGAACGCGAGTCAGTTCTTGGTTGACCGCCAGGCTGTCCTTGAGGGACTTGCTCTCGCGAAGAAAGCCGAGCAAAACTTTCTCTTGTTCGCGCAAAACGGTGAGCCGGGCGCGCAGGTCCACCAGTTGGGTCGTAACGTCCTCGCTCTCAATGCTCTTGCTCACAAGGGTTCCATATCCCTCGAAGGTCCCGATCGCCTGATCGAACTTGTCGACTGGGACCCTCAGAGTCATCGACAGGCTCGCGCGCACGGAGTTCAGGTTGTTCGATGCGGTTGCTTCGACGTAGCCTTGGGACTGCAGAACCCACTTGGTGGCCAGAAGCTCGGCCTCGGCCAGGTCCTTGACTTCCACGGTCAGCGAGGCGGTGCGGATGATCTCCCGAGTCACCTTCTGGACGGAAGCCAGCGAGGCATCGGCGGACTCAGCGTCGACGCTGCCTTCGGCTATGGGGGCTTTAGCCGATGTCGCCCCGGCATTAGAGGTGGTATCCCGACCTCCAGAACATCCCACCAGCACCACAAGGGCCAAGAGCCACACGACACACGACAACACACGCATATCCGTGCGAACATTCCGCCGTCCTTCTCCCGTTCCCAAGGCCTCCACCTTTTTGACTAAAGAGGGGCGAAAATCCGACTCATAGCCGGAAGATCAGGCCCGCGGTGATGTAGTTCACCCAAGCAAAATTCTTCACTCGGGGGACATCGGCTCCACCTTCCAAAACTCGATAGCCCAAGAACCCAGTCGTCCCGGGTCCCAGCTGACGTTTGACCCGAAGGCTCAGATCGATCGCGCGACCCGGCCCGCCTGCGAGTCCGTCGAGCTCAACTTCGTAGTCGAACCCGGCCGCAAGTTTGCCCTCGCCATAAACGTGGAGCAACGGAACGAAGCCCGTGTTGCTCTCGGAGGCGACCGTCGCCCCCTGCCGCAAGCGAATCTCGGCGTCGCGGATCTTGAGCGTTCCCCCCACTGACCAGCCACCCTTCCAAGGCTTTCGATAGGTGAGACGATAGCTATCGAATCGGTAGGTCGCCTCGGCGTCCCCGGGCGCAAAGTTCTGGCCCGCAAAGCTCGTCGCCGCGCCCAGACTGCCGTTGCCAGACTGTCGAAAAGGGGCATAGAGGATCTTCCAACTGCCGCCCGACCGGTCTTGATAGATCAGCGAGATCCGACCAAACGTCCGCCACTCCTTGCCCACCAGTCGGGCGACATCGACCTCGGTGCCCGTCGACTTGGGGACTTGGGCCGAGTTGTATCGGGTCGAAGTCAGACCGGACTCGAGGTCGAGGGTCCACGGGCCGCGCTCACCGTGGGCCACGCACGCCATCCCGATAAGGCTGAGGGGAATGAGAACTTTCATTGATGGAAGGTTACGAATCGACTAGCGCACCCGTTCCGCCGGGGCCGGTCCGATCCAATCCGTGTCGATACCGTGGGCGATCAGGATCTCCGAGATCTGGCCGATGTGTCCGTGCAAGTGCCGCAGGCTCAGGATCTGCAGTTCGACCCGGCTGACGGTCGGATACCACGTGAATCCGGAAGTTTCGGCCTCTAGGTCCAGCGCATCAATCCGGCTATCGACTTCCGACACGATCAGGTCGATGCACTCCAAGAGCTCGGGCTGGGTGTAGGGCGTCACCTCGGGAGCCTCACCCTCCAGATAGGTGCAGTCCAGCCGGTGCTGGGGCCAGGGGAGGAACGACTGCAGATCAGGAAACAGGTAGAGATGGGCATAAGCGGCCGCGTGGTAGGCGATCCTCCATGTTTGCCGGGGATGAGGGCCTTGGGTCCAGACAGAATCGGGGCAAAGCTCCACACACTGCCGCAACATCGCGAGCGCCGCATGGTTTTGCCGCTTGATTGCTTGACGAATGTCCACGTAATGCAGACGAATGAAGGGGCATTGGTGGTTCACCGGTCGTCCGCAGAGCGAGAAGGCTCCGATCGAGTCGAAGCGTTTCGGGGCACACTGGAAGAATGAGTGTAGCGATCGGAATCGACCTCGGAACGTCAAGCATCAAGGCAGCCCTCGTCGACGCCGAGGGCCAGATCCTTGCTACCGCCCAAGCTCCCGAACAAGGCGAACACGCCATCTCTGCTCCCCACCCGGGGTGGGCCGAGCAGGACCCGCGCGAGTGGTGGCGACTCACTCAGGAAGCCCTTGGAGCCTTGAGGCTAAAGGCCCCAGACGCCTTCGCTGCCGCGACCTGCACGGGAATCGCCTACCAGATGCACGGCCTGACCCTGGTCGACTCGAACCTGGAACCCACCCGTCCGGCGATCCTCTGGTGCGACAGCCGGGCGACCGAATCGGGCAATCGGATTGCGGCTGAGCTTGCAGAGTTCACCGCTCGAACTGGTAGCCAACCCGGCAACTTCACGGCCAGCAAAATTCGGTGGGTGGCCGACCACGAGCCCGAAGCCCTCGCCCGGGCCGCCTCGATCCTGCTGCCCGGCGACTTCATCGCGGCCAAACTCGGAGCACGGATTTCGAACACTCCTAGCGGCCTCAGCGAGATGATGCTCTGGGATTTTGATCGGGGCTCGCCCTACGACGATGGTCAAAAGGCGACCGGCGCAAACGCCAGCCAATGGCCAGAAGTGCTTCCCACTTTCGGCGATCAGGGGGGCGGCATCACCTACCGAGCCGGGGATCAGCCCAATAACGCCCTCGCGATGGGGGTGCTCCAGCCGGGGGAGGTGGCCGCGACGGCCGGGACATCGGGTGTGCTCTTTAGCGTTTTGCCCAACCTTCCCAGCGAGCCGAACCAAGCCGCGAACGCCTTCCTCCACGTGAACGGCACCGTCGGGATGCTGCTCTGCCTCAATGGAGCGGGGTCGGCCTATAGTTGGTTCCGCCGGACCCTTGCCCCGGGGTTGACCTTTCCCGAACTCAATGCACTGGCCGAATCGGCTCGGGCGCTGGACCTGCGGATGCTTCCCTTCGGCAATGGGGCCGAAAGGATGCTCGGTCAAGCCAACCCCGGCGCCAGCTTTGCCGGGCTCGACTTTGCCCGCCACGGGCTCGCCGAGTTGGCGCGGGCGACTCTGGATGGGGTCGCTTTTGCCTTGGCCCACGGCCAGTTGCTTTCGGGTTCGGTCAAACGGGTTCGGGCGGCGCGGGCGAACCTCTTCCTGTCTGACCTTTTTGCCCAAACGATGGCAAACCTCTTGGGAGCGACGGTCGAGCGGGTCGAAGCCGATGGCGCGGTCGGCGCGGCAATGGGAGCCCTCTACGGGGCCGGCTACGCCGACCTGAACGTGATCACCCGCACGACCCGAATGGATCGAGTCTTTGAACCCGATGCGGCCGCCGAATCGGACCGAGAGCGCTTCGATCAGTGGCGGTCAGAGAGTTTCTAGGAGCAGCCTCCGGCTTGAGAGAGGTCCTAGCTCCTACTCAATGCCTGCTCGAACAGCCAGCGGGCGAGGGCTGATTTGCTCATCTTCTCGCTGGCGATGCGTTCGCCATCGCGGAACTGAAGCGTGATCTGGTTGGTCTCGCTTTCGAATCCCGTTTCGGCTCCGGCGACGTCGTTGATTGCGATCGCGGAGAGATTTTTCCGCTCCAGCTTTCCTGCGATCACCTCAGGGTCGTCACCGACCTCGGCGGCAAAGCCGATGGCCCGCGTGCCCGGGCGAGCGGCGGCCACCGCTTCGGCCAAAACGTCGGGATTGGGCAAAAGTTCCAGTTGCAGCGGCTCAGACGAACGCCGGATCTTGCCCAGAGAGGGCGAAGCCGGGCGATAATCGGCGACCGCAGCCACGCCGACGATCCAGTCCGCGCCGGGGGCCATCTCGACCATCCGGTCGCGCATCTCGATGGCGGTCTGGACGGGAATGATCTCGGCCTCGACCGGGAGCCGGGCGCGTTGTGGTCCCGCCACCACGATCACCCGCGCACCCATCCTCAGCGCGGCACGGGCGAGCGCGGCACCCATCTTTCCGCTGCTCCGGTTGGTCAGATACCGGGCGATGTCAATCGGTTCCTGGGTCGGGCCGCTGCTAATCAGCACCGTTTGCCCCGCCAGTTGGTTCGACCGCGAAAGCACTTCTTGAACCTCATGGACGATCACCTCGATGGGCGGAAACTTGCCTTGTCCATTCTCGCCGCAGGCCACATCGCCGGTGCTCGGTTCCAGCCACTCGGCCCCTCGATCCATCAGGATCCCCCGCGCCTGCAGCACCCCCGGACTGGAGTACATGGTGGGGTTCATCGCCGGGACCACCATCAGCGGGGCTTGGCTCGCCACGGCGAGGGTCGTGAGCATGTCGTCAGCGACTCCGTGGGCCAGCTTAGCGAGGGTATTCGCCGTCGCCGGTGCCACCAAAACGAGATCCGCGGCTCGGGCCCAGTCAATGTGGGCCATCCGTCCCCGGTCGGGCTCATCAAAGGTATCGACCAGGCAGGGCTGCCCGGTTAGCGCCTCGAACAGGGCAGGTGTCACGAAGTTCTGCGCGGAATCGGTGAGGCAAACCCGGACCTGGTGGCCTTGCCTCATGAGTTCGCGCGCCAGGTCGCACGCCCGATAGGCGGCGACGCTTCCACTCACTCCCAGAATGATCCTCATGACCTCTCCAGGATATCTTCCAGATCGGCCAGCGCGGTTTCCAGGTCGTCATTAACGATCTGAAACTGGTACCGCTCACTCAGGGCGATTTCGTTTTCGGCTTCGACGAGGCGCCGTTGCAGGGCTGCGGGGTCTTCGGTTCCCCGCCCCACGATCCGCTCTCTCAGTACCTCCAGCGATGGCGGGAGAATGAAGATACTCACGGCCTCGGGGCGCTTTTCCATGACCTGAAGAGCTCCCTGAGTCTCGATTTTGAGGACGGCTACCAGCCCCTCGGCAAGCAGGGCCTCCATCGGCTCAATCGGGGTGCCGTAGTAGTTGCCGGCGTATTCGGCATGTTCCAAAAACCGGCCCTCGGCGATGAGGCGCTCAAACTCCTCCCGGCTGAGGAAGAAGTAGTCGACTCCCTCGCGTTCGCCCGTCCGGGGAGTCCGCGTCGTGGCCGCGCAGACCCGCTTCAGCCGTGGGTTCCGGGCCATCCAGAGGTCGAGCAGGGTGTCCTTTCCGACTCCGCTGGGGCCTGAGAAGATAAGGAGGCGCCCGGTGCTCATTGGAGAAGGTCCACCAGGCGTTGTGCGACCTTGAGCGGGTCGTGCCGAACGTAGTCGCTTTCGTTCATAAAGTTGCCGACGATGGCGCGAAGGCCCATCGCACGGATCCGCTCGATGTCCGGATCGACGAAGTACTGGTCGCTACTGCGATACTTCTCCAACGTCACCGAACTGGGTGTTCCAGTATTCACCACGACGTAGTCAAAGACCTTGCGGTCGACGTTGGCGATGATCGCGCTGACGTGCTCGCTGGCCGTGAATTGATCGCTTTCCCCGGGCTGGGTCATCACGTTGCAGACATAAACCTTCGGAGCCTCGGCTTCGGCCAGGGCTTCGCTGATTCCGGGGACCAAGAGATTGGGGATCACGCTGGTGAAGACGCTCCCCGGCCCCACGACGATCAGATCGGCCTCGCGGATCGCGGCCAGCGAATCGGGAAAGGCCTTAACTTCGCCCGGATCGAGGAAGATCCGGCGGATCCTCCGCCCTGATTCGACGATCGCGGTCTCGCCGCAGACCTCGGTGCCATCTTCGAGCACGGCTCTTAGGCGCACCTGGTCGAGCGTCGAGGGCGTGACCCGACCGCGGATGTTGAGAACCTCGCTGGCCATGCTGAGGGCCTTGTCGAAGTCGCCGCCGCACTGATCCACCAGGCCGGCGATCAGCAGGTTCCCCAGCGAGTGCCCGGCCAGCGATCCCCGGGCATTCTTGAACCGATGCTGGAAGACATCGGTCATCAGCTTTTCGGCGTCGGCGAGGGCCACAAGGCAGTTGCGGATGTCACCGGGGGGAATGATGCCAAGTTCTTTGCTCAGTCGCCCGCTACTTCCGCCATCATCGGTCACGGTCACGACGGCGGTGATGTTGCTGGAATGCTGCTTGAGGCCGCGGAGCAGGGTGCTGAGACCGGTCCCCCCACCGAGAGCGACGATGCGGGGCCCAGCCGCGAGTTGCTGGCGCCGCACCAAGACGTTCACCACCTTGCCGTCCTTCATGGAGGGGTTGAGAATCTCGACCACCCGTCGGACGCCATCTCGGACGCCTTTTACGATGAGGATCACTCCGAGCAGCAGCAATGCTCCGCCCAAAAGGTGGTTGGCTTGGTCGACCTTATCGCGGCCGACGAACTGCGCGATCCCATCATCCCAGGCCAGAGCGACTTTTTGGATCTGCGGCACAACCCGATGGAAGAAGCTGAGTCCGAAGCCCAGCATAAAGGTCACCAGTCCGACGAAGACAAATAGACCCGCCCACCGTAACCCGGCGGTCGGAGCCATCAATCGCCGGATGCGGTGCCTGCTAATCACGCTTCTTTTTCTTGTCCTTTTCGTCCGGAGCGAACAAGGTCGTCAACGAACTCCCGATCAGGGTGTAGAGGGTCGCGCCGATGAAGGCGGCGGTGAAGTTCTCGGTGCGGAACCCGATCGAAACTTGCCCGGCCATATTGAAGACAAGCGCATTCACGACCCAGCGAAAGAGACCGAGTGTAATGCAGCTCAAGGGCAGGGTCAGGAGGTTGAGCAGGGTACCTACCGTCGCGTTTAGGAGAGCGATCACCCCGACCCCGAGGAAGAGCGCAAAGATCTCACCGGCGGAGCTGTACGCCACGGTGAAGCCCTTCACGAAGAGTGAGGTCAAGAAGGCCGACAAGACCAACGCGACCACCATCAAAGCCCATTTAACGAGGAAGGTCCGCACGATACTTCCGGCAATTGTATCCGGTTGAGCGGGTAGCCTCCTTTTCGATGCTTCGCTGGATCATGGCCTTGGTCTTTTTCTGCATCGGCTGGGCCGTAGGTGCGAAGCCGATCATCTGCCTAGACCCTGGTCATCCCAGCGAGATCGGGCCAGGAACTCGGGGCAAAAGGATCACCGAACTGGAAGCCGTTTGGCTGGTTGCCAAAGAACTCGAACCGCTCCTCAAGAAGGAGGGCTACACCGTTGTGATGACCAAGAAGTCCATGCGCGAAAAGGTCACCAATAAGCGCCGGGCCGAGATCGCGAACGCGGCGAAGGCCGACCTGATGCTGCGGTTGCACTGCGATCACGCCCCCGGCGAATCGGGGTTTGCGACCTTCTTTGCCGACCGCCAGGGCCGCGATGGAAAAGTCACCGGGCCCAGCAAGGAGGTCCTTCAGCGAGTTAAGCCGATGGCGAGCGCCTTCCACCGGGCGTGGGGCGAAGGCCTTGCGGGCAGTCTCGAAGATCGAGGCCTACGGACCGAACAGAAAACCGCCGTCGGGGCGAAGAAGGGAGCCCTCGTGGGGTCGATCCACTCCAAGGTCCCCAGCATCCTGGTCGAGATGGCCGTCTTGAACAACGACGGTGACGACCGGTTCATGGCCAGCGCGGCCGGACGCACCAAGATGGCCCGGGCCCTGCTCGCCGGAGTCAAAGCCGCCCTCGCCGCCGATCCCGCCAAGAGGTAACTAAGCCCGATCCCGCATCCGATAGCCAAAGCCGCGGATCGTGGCGATGGTCTGCCCCGACCCAGCCTGGCTTAGCTTCGTACGAACGCGGTAGATGAGAACGTCCAAAGAATTGCTGCCCTCGCCAGCGGCATAGCCCCAAACGGCTCGGTAGATCTCATCCCGGCTCACCGACCGCTGGGCGTTTTGAACCAAGTAGTGTAAGAGCGAGTACTCGGTTTCGGTCAGGCTCAGGGCGACCGCCCTCACCCGGACTTCATGCTGGGCTTGATCGATGACGAGGTCCCCGAGGGTGAGGTTCGAGACCACCTGAGGTGTGCGCGGCGCGGCGCGGCGCATCAATGCTTGAATCCGCGCCACGAGTTCATGGGGGTCGAACGGCTTGGTGAGATAGTCATCGGCCCCAAGACCCAACCCGGTGACTTTGTCGATCGAGTCGCCTCGCGAAGTGAGCATCAAGATCGGGAAGTCGTACTTCGTTCGGATCCGGCTGCAGAGTTCGGTGCCATCACCATCGGGCAAGCTGAGATCAAGGACGAGGAGTTCCGGTGGAAAGGCCTGAATGGTTTTCCAGGCATCGGCGACACTGTGGACCGTCTCGACCGCGAACTTGTGAGAGGTCAAAAGCCGACCCAGGCTCCGGGCCAAAAAGAGGTCGTCATCACAGACGAGGATCATGGGGCCTCCACAGGAAAGCGCAGTCGCATCGTCGTGCCCCCACCGGCTTGGGATTCGATCTCGATCTCGCCCCCAACCTCCCGCAAAATCTGGCGACAACTATAGAGGCCAAGACCAAAGCCATCGGGCCGGGAGCTCTGGAAGGCGTCGAAAGCTTTCTCGATCTGCTGAGGTGTCATGCCTGGTCCAGTGTCCGAAACCTCGACAACAACCCACTCGGGGCTCACCCGGCCCTCGACCAAGATCTGGCCGCCGGGTGGGGTCACCTGAAGGGCGTTTAGAAAGAGGTTCATAAAGAGGTGCTCCAGCCGGGCCGCATCCCCCAAGACGTCGGGAAGTTCGGGAGGCAACCGCACCTCCAGTTGGACACCCGCCAGACCAAGCGACGGAATGAGGAGCTGGTACATCCGGTGAACACACTCGGCCAGGCTCACCCGAGATCGGGCGATTTGGGCTGGCTTGGCATAAGAAAGGAGCCGGGCAGAAAGGATGTTGAATCGGTCGAGGTGGGTCTTGACCGCATCTAGCCGCGACTCCTCGGCCCCCCCAGGCATCGAGAGATCGAGCTGAATCGCGCTCACGATATTGCGGATATCGTGAGCGATCGAAGCTGCTAAGGTTCCGGTGATCGCGAGCTTTTCGCTTTGGATCATCTTGGATTCCGCGGACTCCAAGTCCTGCTCCAGCGACCGAAGGTGGGCCTCCCTCTCAAGCTCACCGCTCACCCGCATCCCCATGACCGAAAGGAGGCGCAGATCGTCCTCGGTGACCTTTGTCGAGCTGTGATGGTCGAGGATACAGAGAGTTCCGATCACTCTTCGGTCCGAGGTCCGCAGTGGAACCCCTACGTAACGAGTTACCCCCACGGTGGCGGGGAGCACCTGGGCCGTCCGAGGGTTCTCAAGGGCGTTCTGGATGACGAAAGGGGCATCGACCTCCAGGCAGAACTGGCAATAGGTGTTGGCCAGTTCGTTCTGGGTCATGGCCGCGACCTCGGGAATCGGACTCGCAATCGCCTGGAAGCGCATGAGGTCGCCTTCCAGAATGCTGAGCACGCTCGTCGTGTTGTAGAAGTCGCTCAACCCCCGAACGATCCTTCGGTAGACGGCGCTCGGCCGAGGGTCAAAGTACAGGCTGATCTCCTGGATGAGATCCTGGATCCGGCGGCGGTCGAACTCGGCCGTCCGGTCGGTAAAGGTCCAGAGCCGGGCAAAGGGGACACCGTTCTCGTCTTGGACTGGTCGGGTATGGCGTTCGAGGACCGCATATGGATCCTTGAGAACTAAATGATCTTCTTGAATGGTCAGGGGGTCTCGGTAGACTTGGTCAAGATTGGCGAGCCAATCCTGGTAGTCCGCGATCCGATTGGCGACCCACTGCCGTACGGCTTCAGGATCTTCGCGGACCGCATCCTGGTGGGCAAAGCCAAAGAGCTCCCCCAGCTTCTCGTTGGTGACGAGGGTGGTGTGGTGGAGGTCGGTCAACATGACTCCGACCTCCACCGATCCCAAGATCGATCTCAGGACTCCATCGCGCTCTCCGGGTTGCATCGCTCGGAGGGCAACCGACGACTTCGAGAAGGGCATCTTGGCGAAAGTCTAGCCGTTTGCTGGATTGGGATACAGCCCCATGTTGCTGGGTTGATAGGCTGGACGGAAGACTTTTTCCACCGTGTCGGTCCCGGCCGAGAGGAACGGGGTAAGGGCGGCGACCACTTGGTCGATGCTCGTCAGACCATAGGTCCGCTCATAGACGTTGTTGTTGGGAGGATCAACCTCTTCGGGGGTGCCACTTAAGCCAGTGATCTGCGTGAGGCCGAGTTCATCTCCGATCAAGCGGGCCAGGGTGCGGTGATCGCTTTCCACTCCCATGATCTGGGCCGCCAAGACCCGAAGCGCGGGGCTACTAAGATCTTTCACCCCAATCAGATAAGCGGCGATGAAGGCATCTTCGAGGGTCACCAGCGTGTTGATGGTCGTCGCGAGATCGGTGAACATCCCGGTTGGGAAAAAGTATGAGAGTTGGGCATCTGTCCCTCCCGTCGCCGCTTTCAAGAGGTCATAGTGGAACTTCTCCTGGTCACGGGCGGCCGTGATGTAAGACTGATCTTCGGGCGAGAGGTCGGCGAAAAACGCGGCATCCTCGATGATCGCCGTGTACATGGTGGTGGCGAGAGCCTCAGCAATCTTCGCCGCTCCGAGAATGGTTCCATCGAGGCTCGTGTCGGCAACCGCGACTCCGCTTCCGCCGCATCCGGCCAGGACTCCTCCGAGTAGGGCACCCGCTCCGGTGATCGCGGCGGCCTTGAGCAGCGCACGTCGATTCATAGTGATTTCTTCGAGATTCATTATCGTTTTCCTAGAAAAAGTGGCCGCGCCTTTGGGGAAACGACGCGGCCAAGTGAGTCTCCTGAACTAGCGGCGCGGAGACCGGCGACGCCGCACGAGCGTGGCCAGACCGGCACCGAGTGCAAGGAGAGTTCCGGGTTCCGGAACTGGGTTGATGGCAATGTCGCGAATGGCCAGCGAGTCGCTCGTTTGATCGCGGCCGATCATCCCGAGGTCGGTTGCCATACCGGTCGAGAGGTTGATGCGAGCAAAGCGCGAGCCCTGCATCCCCGCGGATTGGAGAGCGGCGTAGGCCATGTCCATCCCGGCCACGGTCATGATGTCGAATCCGGCAAGGGCCGAGACGTCCATGCCCAGCATCCCGACGTTGACTTGGGTCCCGTTGTTGGGTGGGACTTGGCGGGTCAACATGTCGCTCACCGAGTCGATGTTGTAGAGCGTCGTGGTCGTCGCCCCCGGGAAGTTGTTGGTATAGGCCGAGGCGACGATGTGCGGTCGGCCCGAAGCTTGGTTCAGCATTCCGTCCACCACCGTGACCCCTGTCGCGACGTTGATGCGCAGGTTCTGGCCCTGGTTGCTCGTGACGCGGAGTCGGTCGGGGACGGGGTTGAAGTCCACGCCAAACTCGGTCCCCATCAGGCTCAGCGGGGCACCCGTGACCGAATCGGTGAGCGAATTCACGAAGGTTGCCATGCCCGTCATCGGCTGGATCGTGTAGATCCGACCAAACGAGCCGACCCCATAGAGCATATTGTTGGCGGGGCGAAAGTCGATTCCAACCAACGACTCATTGGGGGCCAATCCCCAGATGAAGGAGGCTTGTTGAAGCGATCCCGGTGCGCTGGAATCGAAGCGAACGAGTTCGTTTCGAGTCGTCAAGCCATACACCATGGCCGCTTGGCCGGGGAGAACAAGGGCCGTGAGTCCGGCCAGGATAAAGATGCGATTCTTCATAGTCCTTTCCTTGCGCGAGCGGTCTGCCGCGCTCAGAAGAACTTTACAAATCAAATCCCGCCAAACTGGGTCCTCGCCATGAACTGTTCATGTCGTTCATGAATTGTTCATGCAAGCCGGTTGGTTGGTTCCGAGATCCCATGATCCTCAATCTCTCGGAACCACTCGATAGATGACCTCAACCTGCTCACGGCCCTTCACCCGAACCGAATCAATCTGGTCTGCCGTGAACTCCTCCCCCAAGGCTTCATGGGTCGTCCGATCGATCAGGATCTGGGTCCCGTACTCTTTGTTCAGTGCCTCCAGCCGGGCAGCGAGATTCACGCTATCGCCCAGGACGGTGTAGTTCAGCCGAGTCGGACTGCCGACGTTCCCCACGAGAACCTCTCCGGTGGCGATGCCAAATCGCACGTCAAATGGGAGGCCAAGTTCTCGGAGTCGACGGACCTCGCTCAACCCTTGGAGGGCGGCCCGAACAGCCTTCCGTTCGGATTCCTCGACCCTCTCGGGGGCTCCCCAAAAGGCCATCAGGCCATCTCCGGTGTACTTGTCGATCGTTCCTTCATGCAGCTTGACGGACCGACTCAAGACCTCCAGATATTGCCCCAGCACCCGGAAGGTCTCCTCCGTCGAGTGGGTTTCGCTGTAGGTCGAAAAGTTGGCGATGTCGCAGAAAAGGATCGTGATCCGGCGGCGTTCTCCTCCTAGCTCGGCGAGTTCGCCTTTCCGGAGCAACTGACGCGCATAGTCGGCAGGCACGAGGCGCTGGAGCGACCCCAGAGCGGTGCGCATCTTGGCCGTGCTCTCCACGAGGTCATTGATCTCCTTGATGCGACTCACAGGGAGTTCCCGTTCCGAAATCTCCAACCGCGTCAACCGCTCGGTCTCGTCGGCGATCAACGTTAGAGGTTGGGCCAGTCGGCGGGCAAGCCAAATGCTCAGCAAGAAGCTTCCGAGGAGCGAGGCAATGCTAAAGCCGATGAGGATTTGGGAGGTCTTGCGGAGACCGACCAGCAGATCCTCTTCTCGCATCAAGGCGAACACGTACCACGGTGGAGTTCCATCGGGGGTCACCGGGACGTAGCCTCCGAAGTACCGCACCCCGTCAAGCTCGACGTCCATCACCCCACTCGGCAGGGGGCCATCCGGCATGAGCCGGCCCCGGAGCACCTTGAAGCCCTCTTGAACCGGGGCCATGACCTTGCCCGCAGCTTCGAGGTCGCCGCTCCCCTTCAGTCGTTCGAGGTCTCGGTGGGCGATCAGCCGCAAACTCTTTCCCTCTCGGACCTCGGCCACAAAGACTTGCCCGCCTTTTCCGAGTTCGAGTGTTCGGACGAAGTTGCTAAGGCTGGCCAGGGCAATGTCGGCCGTCACAACCCCTAAAATCTCTCCCCTTGGGGAAAGGATCGGGGCCGCGCAGGTGACCCCCAACACTTGTTGCCCGCTCGGGGTCCGGAAGGCGTAGGTCGGAGTCCAGACCGGTCCCTGGGAACTCGCGGCTTGCTGATAGAAGGGGCGCTTTCGGGGGTCGTAATCCCAATTCTTTTCCTTGCGCAGAAGTTGGCGATCTCGATCCAAATCATATTCGCGCATCTCAAAGCCACCCTGGGAACTTCTCAAACTGGTCTGGAGGATCCGCTGTCCGCTTCGGCGCTCGACGTGCATGTAGTCCCCCGTCGCCTCGACGCTGATACTCACGTAGGTCAGTTGGGGAAAGCTTTGTCCGAGGGCAACCAACGTCGGTTCGAAATCGCCGAGGAGCCGGGAATCGAGGGGAGAATCGGAACTCTCGATCCTCCGCTTGAGGAACTCGGCCGCGTTCTGAACGACCCCAGCCTCGGTGCGGATGTAGCGCCGAACCAACGTGCTGGACAGGGCCACGTTGGTCTCGGCAACCTCGACCAGCGACGTTCGGAGGCGCTGATATCCCACGCTGAGGACCACCGCCACCGTCAGGAAGACGATCCCGATCGTGGTCAGCGCAATCTGGGCCCTAAGTCGCATGAGGAGAATATGGTACTAGGCGTGCCAAAATGGTGGGCGATGTCGCCCCTATTGGCCTTTGCCCTTCGTGCCGCCACAGCGGGTGGAAAGCGGACCCTCGCCTACTTTCAGACTGCGGTCGAGGTGGAGCGGAAGGCCGACACCAGTCCCGTGACGCGGGCCGACCGGGAATGCGAAGAAGAGATCCGCCGGATGATCGCCGCCGAGTATCCCGACCACGGAATTCTGGGCGAGGAGCAGGGCGAATCCGGTGACGCGGCTGAGCGCTGGGTGATTGACCCGATCGATGGGACCAAGTCCTTTATCTCCGGAGTTCCACTCTACGGCACCCTTCTTAGTTTCGAGGTTGATCACAATCCGATTCTGGGAGTCTGCTACTTCCCCGCTCTAGACGAGATCGTGTACGCCGAGGCGGGGGAAGGCGCTTTCTTCAACGGGCGTCCGGTCCGGGTCTCGAAGGTGCGAGACCTGAGTGAGGCCACGATGGTCTGTGGCTCCCCCGGATCGATGCGGAAACATGGCCGGGAACCGGGCTGGATGAGCCTTGTCGAGACCTGCCGGGTCAGCCGGACCTGGGGCGATGCCTATGGACACGCGCTCGTCGCCACCGGTCGCGCCGACTTAATGATCGATCCGATCGTGGAGTGGTACGACCTGAGCGCGATGAAGGTCATCGTCGAGGAGGCCGGGGGCCGTTTCAGCGACTTTGGCGGCCAGAGCGGCATCCACCGCGAAGCGATCAGCACCAACGGGCACCTCCACGCGGCGGTCTTGGAGCGGTTCGCCGGTTGAGGTTGCTCGGCATCGACTTCGGTTCGGTTCGGATCGGAGTGGCGGTCGGCGAGACCGAAGTCCGCATCGCTTCGCCCCGTCCGGCCCTAGACGCCCGCGGCAGCATCAAGGCCGACGCCGAGCAGGTCCTGCAGTTGGCCCGCCGAGAGGAGGTCCAACGCATCGTGGTCGGGATTCCCGAGCAAGATGAAGCCGAGAGTCGCCAAGCACGGGTCTGCCGAATGCTGATCGAGCGGCTCACCGAACTCGGGGCCGACGCGGTCGGCGTAGACGAATCCTACACCAGCGTCGAGAGCGAAGCGGCCCTCAGAGAAACCGATCTGAAAGCCAGCGAGAGACGCAAGCGGCGCGACGGGGAGGCTGCTTGTCGTATTCTGGAGAGATACTTCCGGGTCTTGGATGAAGCGTAAAACCCTCCGCATTCTGATTTTCGCCATGGTGCTGCTCCCTCTATTGGCCGCACTGGGGGGTCGGCTCTACCTACAGAACGGAATCAAACCCCTGCCTAAGGGAGAGCCCGTGACGGTGCGCTTTGACAAAGGCCAAGGGCTGGGTGCGGTCCTCGAAGAGCTGGAAAAGAAAGGCGTCCTCCGAAGTGCAGAGATGGCCCGACTCGCCTTGCGACTCCAAGGCAAGAGTCCGACCGTCGGCGAGGGCACGTATCGCTTTCGGCCGGGGATGACGCTCGACGAGATTCTGATGTCGCTCAAGCGCCCCGTCGCTCAACCCGTCCGGCTGCCCGAGGGATGGTGGATCGCACGCACGGCCCGACGGTTGGAGGAGATGGGGGTCTGCAAGGCGGAGGAGTACATTGAACTCGCGAATCAGCCCGAGAAGTTTGCCGACGTCGTCGACTTTCCCCTACCAAAAGACAGCTTAGAGGGTTATCTCTTCCCCGATACCTATGACCTTCCACCCTTGCTCGGGGCTCGGGGCACCATCGTTCGGCAACTCAAGAATTTCGAACGGCGGGTTTGGCCCAAGGTGAAAGGGCGCGATGTCCACCGAATTCTGACCATCGCCTCGATGGTCGAGACCGAGGTCAAAGTCGATGCCGAACGACCGCTCGTGGCGGGCTTGATCGAAGAGCGGCTCCGTCGGCGAATGCGACTTCAGATCGATGCGACCGTCCTCTATGCCCTGCAGGAGTGGAAGAACCTGGGTCCCGGCGTGGTCAACTCCGTCGATCACCCCTACAACACCTACCGGATCAGCGGATTACCGCCCGGTCCTATTGGGAGTCCAGGCCTCAAGAGCATCGAAGCCGCCCTAAAACCGACTCCAACCCGCAAGCTCTTCTATGTGGCCAAGCCAGACGGAACCCACTTCTTTAGCGAGACCTATGACCAACACCTCGTGAACATCCGCCGAGCCAGGAGCATGACCCGATGAAGAGTTTTCGAAGCGGAAAGTTTGACCGGGGCCAGGCCCCCAGGGCGCTCCAAAAGCTTTGCCCCGACCAGGCCTTCGACCAACTGACCGACATCCGGCCGGCCGAACTCACGGCCTTGGGCTTCAAGGTCGTCCTCCTCGACGTCGACAACACGCTGCTCCCCTGGCGGGATCACACCGTGCCCGAGAGCTCATTGGCGTGGATTCAAGAAGCGAGGAGTGCCGGACTGCAACTTTGCCTCGTCAGCAATACTCGCAACCTCGACCGACTCGGCAGATTGGCCGAGCAGATGGGGATCGACCACCTGAAGGGGAAGTTCAAACCAAGCCGGGACATGTACCACCAAGCGGCACAAAAATACGGAGTCGAACCCCACCAGATGGTGATGGTCGGAGACCAAATCCTGACCGATATCCTCGGCGCAAACAGATCGGGGGTGACCGCCTATCTGGTCCGGAGGATGTCGGACCGCGAGTTCTTTGGAACCCGAGCCAACCGGATCATCGAATCCATCGTCCGGCCGAGTCTCTATCGGGCCATGATCGACGAGGATGATGATCTCCCTATCGTGGCTCCGGTCGGACTGCTCCAGCGCCGGATTGTTCGCCAGATCCTCAAGTTCGGCATCGTCGGGGGGTCCAGCTTTTTGATCGACGCCGGGTTGCATAAGATCCTCATGTTCTATGTGCAGCTTGAAGGCCAACCCGTCAGCCAAGTCTTCGGACGGTGGATTCTTGGTGGCTCAGCGACCGCAGACGCGGCTCACGATGCGGCCTTTTTAGGCTTTAAGATCCTGACTTCTTCGCTTGCTATCCTGAATAGTTTCTATTGGAACCGCAGGTGGACGTGGGGGATTCGGGGCAAGGAAGAGCGTGGGCAGCAGCTTGCCCGCTTCATCGTCGTGAGCCTCATCGGCCAGGCCCTGAACACGATCATCAGTTCGGTGATCAACGCAATGGCCAAGGGGACCCAGGAGGGCAACTGGTGGCTGGCGACGCTGGTGGCGGCCGGTCTGGTCGCGATTTGGAACTTCACTGGTCAGCGCCTTTGGGCCTTCCGGCGAGGGACGGCCAAGTGACCGAATGGTGGGAATGGCGGGATGCGCCTCGGGCCGAATTCGCCGTGCTTGGGGATCCTGTTTCGCACTCTTGGAGTCCGGCCATGCAAAACTACGCCCTCCGCGAGCTCGGGTTTCCGTTCCGCTATGTGGCGATTCGCGTTCCATCCGGTGAGTTGGGCGAGGCTCTCGCGCACCTGAGCGGGTTGGGTTACCTCGGGGTGAACTGCACGGTTCCGCTCAAGGAAGAAGCCTTTGCTTGGGCAGAGACCGTGGATCCCGAATCCGCCGCCTATGGTTCTCTGAACACCTTGGACTTGCGAACCGGTGCGGGACTCAACACCGACGCCCCTGGTTTTCTGGATACCTTGGCCGATCTGAGGCTAGGTTCGGGTTCTCGGGTCTTGCTCATCGGGGCGGGGGGTACGGCGCGGGCTCTTGCTCGGGCGCTGGTGGGGTGGCGGCCCGAGGGCGGGACCCAGGGCGCGAGCGCAGCGAGCGGGGCCCCTGGGTCGGGATTGGCCTCCGGGCCGGGCCGCCACCACACTGGCGCCATTCAACTCGTGCTCACCAACCGAACTCACGCTAAGGCCGTCGCGCTCGCCCAACAGGTTGGGGCCGAAGTCCAAGAGGGGCTGGATCTCACCGGGTACCACCTCGTCATCAACACCACGAGCGCGGGGCTAAGCGATGAGCCTATGGAACTCCACTGGCCAACCGATCATCCCGGTGTGGCCTACGATGTCTTCTACCAAGAACACCCGACCCAATTCTTGATTGGCGCCCACCGGGCCGGATGGAAGACGAGGGATGGCCGTGAAATGCTGGCCGCCCAAGGCGCGCGGGCCCTGGGTTGGTGGCTTGGCCACGAGGTTTCCCGAGAACTCCTACGGAGGTCTTTACCGTGAGAATTCTTCCGCCCGACGCCGACGGCTTGATGGAGGCCGCGATGATTCTTCGGCGGGGCGGCATCGGAATTGTCCCCACCGAGACCGTTTATGGACTTGCCTGTGATGCAACATCGGCCATTGGGGTGGCCAGCATCTACCGCGCCAAGGGTCGGCCAGCCGACAACCCATTGATTCACCACGCGGCCAACATCGATATGGTTCAGCAGATCGCGGATTGCAGCCATCCCGCGGTCGAGAGCTTGGCCGAAAGCTTTTGGCCTGGGCCGCTGACGCTGATCCTTCCGGCCCGGCCAAGCGTTCTGCCGGAGGCGATTGCGGGTGGATCGACCGTAGCGGTCCGCATTCCGGCGCATCCGATGATGCGCCACCTCATTTCGCTGACGTTTAAGCCCTTGGCCGCCCCCAGTGCGAATCTCTCAGGTCAACTCTCTCCAACCTCTCTTGAGCAGATCGACCCCAAGCTTGCGGAACAGGTGGAATTCGCCATCGACGGCGGGCCATGTAGCGTCGGAATCGAATCCACAATTCTCGACCTGACCGGCGAAGTGCCCATGGTGGTGAGGACCGGACACGTCACCCCCGCCAGACTGAGGGCCCTTCTAGGGGGTCAGATCGAGGTACGCCGGCACGACGAGGGAGGAACTCCGGGAAGTTATGCCCGACATTACGCTCCGCGAACCCCTCTATTCTTGACCGATACCCTGGGAGACCTCCCCGGCATTGGCTTCCAAAAACCGCGCCACGCCAATCAGATTCGCCTCCCCAAGAAGCCTGAGGCCTACGCCGAAGGCCTCTACCGGGCTTTGTTTAGCGCCGACTGCTGGGGTCTGGACCGCCTCTCTATCGAGCGACCGCCGCGAACACCGGCCTGGATGGCGATTTGGGACCGGCTCGAACGGGCGGTTACGAAGGCTTCCGATCTCGAATAAACAGCACTGGAGCTTGAACTTTAGTCAAAACGCTCTTCACGATCTTCGCCGCACCTTCGGGCTCTCCATCCGGCAGCGGAATAAAGATTTGCGTCGCTTGATGATCCTTGAGCGATTCTTCGATGAGTGAGGCGACATCGCGCCCTCGCTCCATCGCTCTTTCGCAATGAATCCCTAGGTTTTCACAGTAGTGTCGAGCTCGTTCGAGTAGGGCTTCCCCAGCGGCTTCATCTTCAGCCATCGGCGTTTGCAGCGGGAGTTCCCGAGGCACAATGATGGGATACATCAAGAAGAGTTTTGCGCTGCTCTTTTCTGCATGTTCACAGGCTATCTGTAGGGCATAGTCGTCATTTGGCCCCCCCGACATTCCGACAAGGTAGGTAGGCCCGACGTGGAGAGCTTTCTTCTTTCTCTTGCTCTCTTCCGGCTCTTGTAATCGATACAAAGATGCGCGGGCTTCTTCCACAGTCTTAGTGACCGGGAGCTGCGAGCGGACGTCCTGGACTTGCTTAAGAACCTCCATCACGTGAGCAGGAACACTTGCGACGATGACTCGTGCCTCATGATCCTCGATGAAGGACATCACATCTCGAAAGGTATCGGCCCCATCGATCGTGCACTCAGTAATCTGAGAACAATCGATAATGACACCCTGTGGACTTCTCTTCAATGCAAGGCTTATTGCCGTGTGGACAGTATCCCAGAAGTTAAACCGCAGCTCTCCGGAAAGAATGATGAGGTCCTCGTAGCTTTCGATGATCATGACAAGAAATACCTCACGTTCGTGACGACAACGTTTTTCCGGGCGCCGAGAGCATATTTGAGTGAGACGGCGACATTGTTATGCAGAAGGCTCTGATACCAATGTTTCGGGATGGCTTGCGGCACGATCACGGTAATGGTATGGTCGGGGTCCTCGGCCAAGGCTTGGTCGATATACTCGGTGATGGGCTCCACGAAAGACCGATAGGGAGATTCAAGAATCACCAGGGGCAGGCCGCCACCCCACTGATTCCAATCCTTCTTAATGGACTCGGCACTCTTGCTATCCAACGTCACGTGCAGAGCCCGGACGTCTCGGGACATGGTTCGTGCGTAGGCAATCGCCTGAAGGATGCCACGGTGTACTCTCGGGACAAGAAGGAGTACTGTTCCCTTTATTTCGGGCACGGTGTCGGTAGGTTCCGGCGTAAGGGCCTCGGCCAAGTAGTTATAGTGGCCTCGAATCTTGCCAAAAATCCAGTAGATTCCCGTTGCCGCGATCAGAACAAGCCAAGCTCCCTCTTTGAACTTGGTGACAAAGATGATGATCGTGACGATGCCCGTAACCGTCCCCCCCACGAATGACAGGGCCACACTTGCAAACGGGCGCTTGTTGCGCCTTTCGTGTACGACCATCCCAAACTGACTCAGCGTAAAGCAGAGAAAAACACCAACAGCGTAAAGCGGAACGAGGAGTGTAACAGTGCCCTTAAAAGCAACCACAAGAATGGATGCTCCGACCGCAAGGGTGAGGATCCCATTCTGGAACACAAGTTTATCACCAAGTGCGTTGAGCTGACGGGGCAGGTATCCATCTTTGGCGATAATACTGGTTAGTCGAGGGAAATCCGCGTAGGCCGTATTGGCTGCTAATAGAAGGATGGCCGCAGTAGCGATCTGGATTCCGTAAAAGTACCAATGTCCTTCACCAAAAGCCGCGGCCGCGATCTGGGCTGATACCGTCTTGAATCCCTCCTCGCCGTACTGCATCGGCATGGCGTGGAATCGTTCACCCAGCCAGCTCATACCAACAAACAAAGTGCCCAAGATGAGCGACATCACCGCGAGCGTAAGAGAGGCATTTTTGCTCACCGGTTCCTTAAAGGCGCCCGTTCCATTACTGATCGCCTCGATCCCGGTCAGGGCCGTACATCCAGCGGCAAACGCACGAGCCAGCATAAAGAAGTATGCCAGGCCAATAAGATCTTCGGGAGGATTGGCCTTGGCATCCAAGATCTCTTGCGGGAAAGGCAATGGCGGTGTCATTGCTCCCTTGATCAGCAAGCCAAACATCATCAAGATAAAGGCGTAAGTGGGAATCGCGAAAAGGACCCCGCTCTCTTTAGCTCCTCTCAGGTTCGCCATGGTGATGAACCCGATAGCGCCCAAACACATGGGTATGACGTAGGGCTGAGTCCCTGGAGCAATGGAAACGACGGCCGCAACTCCGGCAGAAATCGAAACTGCAACCGTCAAGGTGTAATCGATCAGAAGCGAAGCACCGGCGACCTTGCCAACTTTGTGCCCAAGGTTCTCCTTGGCGACCGTATAACTTCCACCACCACTCGGATAAGCATAAATAGTCTGGACGTAGCTAATGCTCACGATCACGATCAAGATAGCAATCGCGACGGAGAGGTTAAGCGTTAACTGCAGTAGGTGCAGAGCCCGGTGATGCTGGAAGATGTGCATGATTTCTTCCGTGGCATAAGCAACGGAAGAGAGCGCATCACTCGCAAAAACGGGGAGAGCGATCCTTTTCGGAAGCTTCTCGTGATGGGCGTGCTTGCTGGCAATCGGGTTGCCCAGCAAGAGCCGCTTTAATCGACCCAAACCAGCCATAAGACGGAACTCCCTGAAGGGGGCACCTCTTGGATTATGACCGAAGTGCGCGGCGGGCCACGATCTTCAAGTCCTTGTCCAGTTCCAAAAAGACCCGGGGGGACGTCTTCAAACCAAGCGCGATTCGAGGATTGAGGCAACAGGCGCGAATTGCGACTTCGGGCCCGAAGTCCTCGCAGAGATTTCGGAAAACGTCGTAGAGGGTCGCCGCGCTCCCCGCGAGGGCTCCATTTTCTTCCAGCCGGACCTCGCCCTTGCCGGTCACGCAGCGCAGGCCCCACATCTCAAAAACCGTCCCCGAGGGCATCCCTGCGGCCATCGTACAATCGCTGATCCCGATGATCTTGTCTTCGGGTTTGTTCCGGATCAAGATCGCGGCGGCCTCCCGGCTCACGTGCTTACGATCATAGATGAGTTCGCAGGCGAGACCCTCTTGCCAGAGTGCATAGCCGACCGTCCCGGCGTCGCGGTGGTGCAGCGGCCTCATCGCGTTATAGGTGTGGGTGGTGTGGCGGGCCCCGAACTCGAACCCAAATCGAGCTTCGTCATAGGTCGCGTTGGTGTGCCCCATGCTGATGACCACACCCCTCTGATCCAACCGCCGGATCAACTCCAGGGCCCGAGGCAGTTCTGGGGCCATGGTGATCACCTTCAGGCGCGGATGGTCGAGAATGAGATCCCACTCGCTCGGCCCTTCGGGTGGATCGAGGATGAATTCGGGAGGCTGGGCCCCTGGGTACTTGGGGCTGATGAAGGGACCCTCTAGGTGAAAGCCCAAGACCAGCGGATGGTCGGGGAGAGTATGGAGAAAGCGCAGTACCGTCGCGCTGTCGGTGGTGACGGTCGTCGGGAGCACGCCTTCATAGCCCTCTGCCTCAAGACGGGCGATGAGGGTCGCCATCCCCGCTTCGTCGGTGGTCAAGCAGTCCACGCCAAACGCGCCGTGGAAGTGGATATCCACGAATCCGGGAATCAGAAGCCGCTCGGGGGGACGGCTCACGCGGGTGAACTGTGGCTCCCCGGCGCTCCAGTCCACCTGATATGTCCCGAAACCTTCCGGCCCCAGTGTGTCGACGGTCATGGCTTTAGGGAATACCCGATCCCAGCCCGCATCACCAGGCCCTCCAGTTCCATTTCGGTCAGTTCCGCCGCGATGGTGGCGGTGTCCATCCCGACCCGCTCGGCGATTTTGTCGGTCGCAACGGGCACAGCATCCAGTGCGGCAAGAATCGCAGCTTGCAGTTCGTTGGCCGGTTGGACCGATTCCATGGGCGCAACGGGGTCGATCCCAAGCTCTTCGGCGACGTGAAATGGGTGGGTGACCAGCGTCGCGCCATCCCGAATCAACCGGTGGGACCCACGGAACCCGTCGAGAGTTACTGGACCTGGTACCACGAGAACCGTCTTGTTTTGCTCTGCGGCGGCCAGAGCGGTTTGCAACGAGCCCGACTTTTCGGGGGCTTCGATCACCACTAAAACGTCACTGAGAGCGGCGATCGTCGGGTTACGCTCGGGGATCCGGTGGGCGATGGCGGGAGAGCCGGTGGCGTTCTGACTCAGGAGACTGCCCCGGACCCGAATCCTCTCGAACAGACTCTTGTTGGCCGGAGGATAGGTGACATCGATCCCCGACGGCAGGACCACATGGGTCACTCCGTCGACGGCCAAAGCACCTTGATGGCTGGCCGTGTCAATTCCTAACGCGCCGCCGCTCACGACCTCGATCCCCATCGCGGCCAGCCCCTCGCCAAACTTCTTGGCGCAAGCCAGACCATAGGGGGAGGCAGACCGGGTCCCCACGATACCGACTCGCAGCGCCCCAGGCTTCGGCCGTTGCCCGATACCAAAGAGGACGGGAGCAAAAAACCGAGGATCCTCGACTCGGTAGTCGGGCGGGTCCCAAACCCAGGCTCCTTGTGCGAGTGCCGCTTCAAGGGTCCGGCCATCGACGTGCTTCATGGCCTTGCGATTGCCCTCGGTCAGGCCGGGCCACGAATTCAAAAAGGCAATCGGATCGAGCGAGGTCTCTCGCAGTTCCTCCAACAACCGATTGGCCCGCGGCGCATCCAAGCCGCAGGCCAAAAAGAGGTTCCAGAACTGTGGGTTCATAGCGACGGCTATCCGCCTTCGCGCCCGCCCGATCCAGGTCCACCGGCGCCACCGGCGGTGCCGGAGCCTTCGGGTCGACGTGGTCGCCCAAAGGGTGCCGCACTGCTATCGATCCGGATACCAAATTCCTTGCTGACGGGGTTGCCCAGCCAGTCCGATGCCGTTACCTTGAGCACCTGGCGGCCATCTCCGAGGGGAGCATTGCCAGTTGCGCCCGCTCCTTGTTCAAAGGCGATGATGATGAACCCGTCCCGGGTGTAGCGGTGCTTGAGTTCACGGCCCCCGACGGTCACCTTGATCGAGCTTGGATTGACTCCAGTTGCCTCGTCGCGGATTGTGAAGTAGACCTCCATCGGCGGGCGTCCAGCACCGACCTCTCCAGGCACCGGGAATACCTGGGTGACCTCGGGCGGAGTGGCATCCACACCGTTCACGGCATCAAAGCTGAGGATGCTGCCATCGCGGGCGGCGATGATCATGCTCGTTCCCGAGACGAGCGGCGCGGTGGCCGGCTGAATGAAATAAGGTGAGTTGGCTTCTCCGGTCGTCTTGGCCCGCGTGACCAGAGGGATCGTGTAGCTCCACACCAGCTTTCCGGAGGCGGGATCGACGAGATTGACAGCTCCGTTGGTGGTGCCAACTGCGAGCATCTTGTTGACTAGGACCGGGTCGTTTGCCGGGGCGGCTTCGAGCTCAACCGGCTTGTCCATCGTCTTGCGGCCGTTAAGATCGTAAGTCATGACCTGCCCTTCGAGCGACATGACGGCGAAGCCATTCTCGTTCACGGCTGGATTTCGGGTGAGGTTCATCCGGGTGTCCATCTCGAACCGCGGCTGACCGTTAAGAGCCCGCAGCGAGACGACGAAGGTTCCGGTATTGATGAAGATCGAATCCCCGAACACCACCGGTCGAACATTGCCCTCAACGCGGGAGAAGCGACGCTTCCAGTTCAGGTTCTGAGAGCCGATGTTAAGGCTCCAGAGTTCGCCGAGCCCGGTAAAGAAGAGAACATTATCCAGATAAGCGCTCAGGCCACCTTGAATGCCATCGAAAATCCGTTGAGGACTTTGCCAAGCGCTTTGGCCGTCCGAAAGCTTCACTGCATTGAGGGCTCCACCGGCGGCAAAAACCACATAAGGACCGGCGATCACCGGAGTCCCGACCAAGTTCTCCTCCAGGTTGTAGGTCCACTTCAGATTCCCGGAGCTTGCCTCCACGGCGTACATCGTCTTGTTGTCGGCGATGCCAACGACCAAGTCACCGGCAAGGAGCAGACCCGAGCGGAAATTTCCCGCAACCGGCTCTCCACTTGGATAGCGCCAGCGCTGGTTCCCCGAATCTCGCTCTATGGCATACATTCGGTTGCCGACCGCAGCATAGATCAGCTCACCGGTCGCGGCGAGGCTGCCTCCCGGCACAACGGCAGTGGGCTGGATCCATCGCCAAGCAAGCGGGGCCGGACCAGAGAAGTCGGCGAGGGCAGACGCGGCCATGGAAGCGGCCAAGAGCCAAGCGGCAGTGCGGATCGGTTTCATGGATTGCGTTGAACTCGGTTCGTTATCCCTGAGTATAGAGCGCTTCGCCCCTGCTTTTGCAGGGGGGCACCGATAAGACGGTTGAGAAGGGCAGTTGGTTTGCTGGGTCCAAGAGTCTCTGGACCCAGCAAGGGGGTCTAGGGGAAGATGCCGCGCATGACCGTTGCCTCGGCGACGCGCTTGACCCCGATGATCATGGCCGCTGTTCTCATGTCGGTCTTGTAGTGCTCCCGCGTGTTGTGGACGTCGGTATAGGCACGCCGCATGATCCGGCTGAGCTTAGTGTTGACTTCGAGCTCTTCCCAGAAGAAGTTCTGCAGGTCTTGGACCCATTCGAAGTAGCTGACAATGACGCCACCGGCGTTGGCCAAGATGTCGGGGACCACGGTCACACCTCGGTCGCTGAGGATGTTGTCGGCTTCGGGAGTCGTCGGACCGTTGGCTCCCTCGACGATGAGCCGGGCCTTGATCTTGTCCGCGTTCTCCTTCACGAGCTGAGTCGAAATCGCGCAGGGCAACAACACATCGCAGTCGAGCTCCAAAAGCTCCTCGTTGCTGACGTGCTCGCAGTCCTTGAATTCGCGGATCCCGCCGTCTTGACCCGAATACTTGTGATACAGCTCCTCGATCGGCAGACCTTTCGGATTATAGATCCCACCCCGGGCGTCGCTGATGCCGACGATGGTGGCTCCGTGTTGGGCCGCAATTCGGGCCGCAACGGATCCGACGTTCCCGAATCCTTGAACCACGACCCGCGACTTTCCGAGGTCGAGGTTCATATATTTGGCGGCCTCTTCGGTCGCGACGATGACCCCACGTCCGGTGGCCTCAACGCGACCTTCGGAACCCCCAAGTTCGACCGGCTTACCGGTGACGATGCCGGGGACGGTGTAGCCCGCTTGCATCGACATCGTGTCCATGATCCAAGCCATGACCATTCCGTCGGTGCCGATATCCGGCGCTGGGATGTCACTGCGTTCGCCGATGATCAAGTTGATTTCGCTGGTGAAACGGCGTGTGAGCTTCTCCAGTTCTCGTCGGCTCAGCTTCTTTCGGTCGACCTTGACCGAACCTTTTGCGCCGCCGTAGGGAATGTTGACGACTGCGCACTTCCAGGTCATCCACATCGCGAGGGCAGTTGTTTCATCCACATCAACCTCGGGGTGATAGCGAATTCCGCCCTTGGTGGGGCCGCGACTGGTGTTGTGTTGGACGCGGAACCCTTCGAAACACACGACCTCTCCGTTATCCATGACGACCGGAAAGTTGACGATCACCTGCCGCTTGGGCCGGGAAAGGACATGGTGAAGACCGGAATCGAGCTCCAAGTATTGGGCCGCATGGGCGAGCTGCTCGCGCGCCATTTCGAGAACATTGATGTGACCACTCATGGGAATCTATCTTCGGCTGGAGAAACGGCGAAGCACCCAGTAGAGCGGAGCCGCAACCACGCCATTGTAAATTGCACTTATGATTGTAGCTTGAATGAACGTTCCGATGGCGGGTGTCGGGGCAAAGAACAACAGGCCCGCCTGACCGATCATCACCCCCACTGCCGCTACGACGCAAGCCACCGCCACATTGAAGTCGATGTTAATGTCCCGGGCCCAAGCCGAGAGAAACCCCGTGACCGCCCGGGTCGTGACATAGTGCGTCAGGTTGGCCCCCGCCAAAGACCCGGTGAGCAAACCAACCCAGCCTCCAAAGGCCGCACCGCCCGCCGGACGAGCCATGAGGCTACAAAGACAAATCAAAAGCAGGGGAAAGTCAGGCTGACCACCCAAGATCGAGAGCGATGGAGCCAGCGAGTCTTGCAAGATCACCGAAAGCGGAGCTCCCACAAGAATAAAGAAGACCCACCCTCCGAAACTCACCGCAAAACCCTCACTTCGCGCACGTCACCAGGAAGGACGAACGGCGCGACCAGGGCACGCCGACTGCCGTATTGAGCGTCGACATTCCGGTTCACCACTTCACCAATCGGGATACCAGCTGGGATCATCTCACTAAACCCGCTCGTCACGACGAGGTCCCCAACACGGATGTCGGAGGCCGATTCTAGGTACTCGATCACCATCGAGGCGATGCCATCGCCTTTCAGCAATCCGGTAGGGTTGAGACCACGGCGGATCGTGGCCCCTATCTGAACCTGGGGCGAGATCACCAAGTTGATCTGGCTGGTTCCGGCGGAAACCGTACTCACGATGCCGACCAAACCAGTGCCCGCAACGACGGGCGTCATCGGTTTGATCCCATCTCGACTGCCGACCGAGATCAATATCCGCCGCTCGTGGGGGCTATAGGCCAAAACTCGGGCCCCCACCCAGCTGCGCCCGGGGACCGGCGGGATCGCCAGCAGCCCTTGGAGCTCTCGCACCTGGTCCTTCAGCGAGGAATTCTGTTCGACATAAAGCCGGGTGGCCGCCAGTTGGTCCTTCAGCGATCGATTTTCTCGGACCAGTGACGGTCCATTTCGGACGCCCTCGGTGAGATCACTCGACCACTGCAACGTCGAGCGGATCGGAGCACCCCCGGCCGTGAGCATGGTCTGGAGCGATTGGCTGATGGGATCGAGGCGGCCGTTGGCTCGACTCACGTTCTGCCACCGCCCCAGGGCTGCGCCGATGACGATGACGACGAGGAGCCAAACCCAGTCTGATATGCGGATTCGCTCTACGGTCTCGATGCTTTCTCCAGAGTGCGGCGAATCGCCGGATTGTCATGCATGGCTTCGAGCATTTTGCCCGTCCCGAGCACGACACAATCCAGTGGGTTCTCCGCAATCCGGACCGGCATGCCCGTTTCCTGATGGATCAGCGTATCAAGGCCGCGCAGGAGCGCTCCGCCACCCGCGAGCATGATGCCATTGTTCATGGCGTCGGCGGCGAGTTCTGGCGGAGTCGCTTCGAGAGTGAGCTTGATCGCTTCGACGATGGTGTTCACGGGTTCGGCGATGGCGGCGCGGACTTCCTCGCTCCGGATCACGGCGCTGCGCGGAAGACCGGTGACCATGTCTCGCCCCTTGATCGTCATGGAGAGCTCTTGTTCGAGCTTATAGGCGCTAGCAATCTCGATCTTGACTTGCTCGGCGGTTCGTTCCCCGATGTAGAGGTTATAGGCACGGCGGACGTAGTTGGCGATCGACTCATCCAATTCGTCCCCGGCGATCCGGACCGACCGCGAGTGCACGATGCCAGCGAGCGAGATGACGGCGACCTCGGTCGTCCCTCCCCCAATGTCCACAATCATGTTACCAATCGGCTCGTCGATCGGCATCCCGGCTCCGATTGCGGCGGCCATCGGCTCTTCGATCACGTAGGCCTTATTGGCCCCCGCCTTGCGGCTCGCCTCAATCACGGCAAGTCGCTCGACTTCGGTGACTCCACTCGGAATTCCGACCACAACGGTGACGAATAAACTCGGTCCCCTGCCGGTGGCGCGAATGAAGTGCCGGAGCATCGCTTCGGTCTGGATGTAGTCCGCGATGACGCCATCCTTCAGCGGACGGGAGGCGACGATGCTCGCCGGAGTTCGACCGAGCATCCGCTTGGCCGCCGAGCCAACTTCCAAGACCTGCCCGGTCTCCTTGTTGACCGCTACCACGCTTGGTTCGCGCAGGACAATTCCACGCCCGTTGACCTGGACCAGCGTATTGGCCGTCCCAAGATCAATGCCGATATCGCGTCGAAATCCGGCAAAGAGAGACGCCAACGACCGCGAAGATCCGTTCCGTCTCATCTCAAAAACTTCCCTTGCTCAGGCCTGACTATAGACCGATGCAAACCGACCTAGCCTCCGCCTGCGGCCTGAGTTTGGCCTTGGCTGATGCTATTTGCCGCATTGCTCGGAGCTCCACCGCCAGCCCCTGGGCCGAACGGGTTGGCACCTTCGTCGCCAGCACCGCCCGGGGCGGCACCGCCGCCACCCGACTCGAATCCGCCTTCTGCACCCTCGGGACCCTTACCGGCATTGGGCAGCCCGTTGGCATAAACCATCGGCACAGTAGGAATCGAGACGGCGTTGGTCGGAATCGTTTCGGGCGGAGCAGGGGTCTCGGGCTGACGAGCCTGCGAGAATGCGACTCCGCCGATGATCAGCGAGACCACCAAACATACGGCCACCAAAATCCAGTCGTTTTGCTTCATCGATCCGTCTCAAGACTCCAACGAGTCCATCCGTCCATTATTGCACCATCGGACTAATGTCGGAAGTGCCTTACCCCAGTAAGAACCATTGCGATACCGAGTTCGTTCGCTTTTGAGATCACTGCGGGGTCTTGCTTGCTTCCGCCGGGCTGAATCACCGCCGTGATTCCATGCTTGGCCGCCTCTTCGATGCTATCCGGAAATGGGAAGAAAGCATCGCTGGCCAAGGCAGCCCCCGAGACCTCCTCTCCGGCTTGTTCGATGGCCAACCGGACCGAACGCACGCGGTTCATCTGCCCCGCTCCCACGCCGAGAAGTCGGTTACCCTTGCCGACGACGATGGCATTGGATTTCACGTGCTTGACCACGGACCAGAGGAACCGGAGCGATTCCCATTCGACTTCGCTCGGAACCCGCTCGGTGGCCACTCGCCAATCCGCCGTCAACTCTTCGTCGGTGGTTTGCACGAGGACTCCACCCCGGACGGTGCGGAGCGAAAGCTCGATGCTCGAAGGGGGAACGGGAGCCTTGAGGACTCGAACATATTGTCCCCAGCCGCTGCGGGCCTTGATGATTTCGAGAGCTTCATCTTCGACTTCCGGCCCGATGATCATCTCGAGGAAGTTGCCTTTCTCCGTCATCGCCTCCGCGGCGGCCTTATCAATCGGTCGATTGAAGGCCGCGATTCCACCGTAGGCAGAAACTTCATCGGCTTTACGAGCAAGTCGATAGGCTTCCCCGAGGTCTTCATGAGTGGCGGCTCCACAAGGGTTGCCGTGCTTGATGATCGCGCAGCTTCCTTCCGGCAGGTCGCAGACCAACTCCCAAGCGGCATCGCCGTCGAGAATGTTGTTGTAGCTTAACTCTTTCCCCCAGAGAATCTCGCTCTCTCCGAGGCCGGGATGGGACATCGGATCCCGATAGAGCGCGGCCATCTGGTGGGGATTTTCTCCGTAGCGCATGGTCAAGGATCGCCGAAAGCCGAACGTGAGCTCGCTCGGATAGTCCTGCACTCCAGCAACCCGAGTTAGATAGCGAGAGATCATCGAGTCATAGTAGGCCGTCAGCCGAAAAGCCTTGGCCATGAGCTCGGGCCGCATCTCTTCGACCTTCCCCGATTCGATGGCGAATAGGACGCGGTCATAGTCCTGAGGATCGACCACGACCGTCACATGGAGGCCATTCTTGCTTGCCGCGCGGATCATCGCTGGACCGCCGATGTCGATCGACTCGATGGCTTGCTTCAGCGTGTGCGGCTCGCGGACGGTTTGCTCAAAGGCATAGAGATTGACGCAGACCAGGTCGATGGGAGAGATCCCAGCTTCGGCCATCTGGGACAGGTGGGATTCATTCGACCGGTCCCCAAGCAAGGCACCGTGGATCTTGGGATGGAGGGTCTTGACCCGCCCATCGAGCATCTCGGGAAACCCAGTGACCTCGGCGACGTCGGTCACCTTCATGCCTGCCTCGCGCAGGGCTTTCGCCGTGCCGCCGGTGCTCAGCAAGTCAAAGCCAAGAGCGGAGAGACCCCGGGCAAAGTCAACGAGTCCAGTCTTATCAGTTACGGATAGCAGTGCACGGGGCTTCATATTTCTCTCTCTTTATCCACGAGCTCCGGGGGGCTTTTCGGGCGCCGGATCCAGTGGTTGATTCTGGTCCGGGGTCCCCTCTGCCGGATCTTCCGGGGTGGGCTCGGGCGGTTTCTTCAATTTGATCCGGATCGGTTTGGATTCCACCAGGAGTCCCTGCCGGTCAAAGGCGCGGAGAACCAAGGTCGTTTCTTCGGTCACCGAGAGCTCCGTTCCCGAAGACTCGGGCGGAAACTCTTGGATCGCCTTGTTGACCAAGAGCTCCACTCGAATCGCCTCAGTAACAGTCCAACTCAGGCGCACCGACCCACCTTCGGGTTCGACTTCGGTTTCCGTCGCACGGAACACCACTATTTTTGCGCCACTTCGCTTCTCTACGGTAACCGTCGTTTCACGGGTATCGAGACTTCCGGCCGAATTTTCCGCTACCAGCCGGTAGGTAATCGGCCCCTCGATCTCGGCCGGAACCTCGATCATGTTGCTTCGGACTCGAGGGTCCAAGACGAGATTGTTGGGAAAGAGCGTCAGGCGAACGACCGCGTCATTGATCGAATATTCCAGCCGCACCTTTCCACCCACGTTGACGGTGTCTTGCTGAGCGTCAAAGGCCAAGATCCGCGGAACGGGGACTTCGGGCGGAGCATCGACCGTCAGGGTCCGCTTCACGAGGGGACTGCGGTTTCTGCCGTCGAGGGCGTAGGCCTCGATCTCATAGGTTCGAGCCTGGGTGGGTTTGAACTCTAAGGCTCCGACCAAGGCCAGCTGGGGCTTTGGCTCGCCGTCGATGATCAGCTCAACCTTCTTGGCATTGCTCGCTCGCCAGTCGATCCGCACTGTATTGCCAAGCTGGATGCGGTTCTGGCTGAGAATCAATTCTTCTAGCAAGGGCGGCTTTGGGAAACTCAGGATCCAGCCTCCGATCAGCGCTAAGACCAACAGAATCGCGGCGAAAGCCCCGGGCGAGGCGACCGCGCGTTGTTCGATCTGGGCGCTGGTCGTGCTGCTAACGCTCGGAGTCGTGACACTGCGGGCCGTGATCGAGAGTCCATAGAGCCGGCTGTTGGCGAGGAGCGGCCGACGGTTCGGAGTCGCGGTAAGGACGACACTCTTTTCTTGGCCCGGCCCAACCGTGATCCGCTCCTGGGAAAAATTGAATTCGACCTCGTCATCCGTGTCGGTGCCAAATAGCTGGAGTTCGTGTTCGCCGTTTCCGAGGTTCAGCGCCGTCACTCGAAATTCGGCCACCCGCTTCGAGGGCGTCACCAGCCCCTTCTTAGGACTTGCCGTGAGGCTAATGCTGTGGAAGGGCTTGATCGAAAGACTGGCCGGAACCTCCTTTGATTCCCCCGTGCTTAGGGACCGCACATGCACCAGGAACGGGTAGTCACCGGCGACGCTCTCGTTGGTTCGGGGCGGCTTGAGCAGCACACCTTCCCGCTGGGATTCTCCCGGATCCAGCCGGGGAGTCGGGTTGGGAATCGCGAACCATTCGGGGTCCAGCCCCTCGACCGTGATCTCGTACATCTCGGATTCTTCGCCCTGGTTGACGAGTTCGAACGCGAGCGGCATGCTGCCACCCGCTTCGACTTCGACATGGTCGCTGACGAGAAAGAGGCGAAAGCTCATTCCGGATGGATCATTGTAGCATCGGGGTTCCTGCCCCGTTCTGGTAAACCACGTTCCATGAGTTGGACGGCCCTGCTTGCCGGTTTGGTCATTCAATACGCCGAAAAGGCCTTCGAGTGGACCGATTCGCTCCCTCTTGGCGGATACACCGCTCGAAAGGGGGCCGGTTATCAGCCCGGGGGAGATGAACTCCGCATCCGGGTCGCCTTGCTCGGGTCACCAGGCGGAAGTTCGGTGGCGATCGTGAGTATCGAGTCGCTGACCGTCCCAGAAAGCCTGGTTCGGGAGGTCCGACGCCAACTCCCAGATGGGATGGAACTGTTCCTTGCTGCGACCCATACCCACTGTGCGCCCGACAGCCAAATGTGGAACGACCGGATGACCTTTGAGGTCCCCGGGATCGCCCGTTTTCGCAGGGCGGAGCTCGACTCGATGGCCAAGCAGATCGCGGGGACCATCCAGTCCGCGCAGCAGTCCACGCCATTCGCATTCACCGAGCTGCATTGGGGCCAAGCCAGCTCCAGCTTTTCCCGGGGGAGGCGTGCGCTAGCCCAGCCGGACCCCCACCGAACCGCTCTGCAACTTGGCCCGGTGGAGATCTTCCACTTTGGAGCCCATGCCACCCTTTATCCCGAATCCGAGCTCAAACTCCGGAGCGATTGGCCGGGGACTCTGATGCGCCAACGACCCAAACGGCTCGCACTGGTGGGGTCGATCGGCGATGCCTCTCCGTTCTCCCTTGGACCCGAGCCGGGCGGCCAAGTGTCCAACATGGCATCGGCCCTCGGACGCCGAAGGATGGCGGGTGAGAGCGGAATGGACAACGAGCCGGGGCTACGCATCCACCGGGAGCCGATCGAACTCGCCGACCCCAAACCCCATCCGGAGTTCGCTCGATCGTTCGGAGTGAACGATCCTCTTGCTCTGATTGCGGTGCGAGCCTTCGCCCCTCGCGAGGCCGAAATCACCGCGATCCGAGTCGGCAGTTGGGTCTTGCTGGGGGTTCCTGGGGAGCCCACGGCCGAAGTTGGGCGGGAGCTCCAAGCCATCGGCGAAGAGCGAGGCTTGCGCGTCCTCGTCTGCAGCCACGTCAACGGCTGGATCGGCTACGTCCTCACGCCCCAAGATTATCAGCGCGGGGGATATGAGGCGACCCTGAGCTTTCACGGTCCCGATACCGGGCCTCGGGTACTCGAGGCCACGCAGAGAGCCATCCGGGTCCTCGCTCGTCCACGCTAGAACGCACTTCGAAAGTGTTGGATTTCGCCTCGAACGAGGGTCACCAGATCGAAGCGGACCTCCGACGCGGGAACCGGATTCTGGACCAGATAGGCTTCCCCGGCCGAGTGAAGGCGGCGGATCTTTTCATCGGTCACTCGGACCTCGGGGTCTCCTTGGCTCGCTTCTTTGACCTCGACGAAGACAAGGCAATCACCATCAAGAGCGATGAGGTCGATCTCGCCGACCTGGGACTTGAACCGCCGCGTGACCACCGTCCAGCCGAGTTGGAGCAAGTAGTCGGCGATCCGGTCTTCGGCCTCTAGTCCAATGCGTCGAACAGTCCGGGCATTTCGACCACCGCTCGAACGGGGGCGAAACTTCGGCGGTGGATCGGACATGGCCCATTTTGCCTCAAGGCTTCGAGATGATCGGGGGTCGGGTAGCCAAAATTTCGGTTAAACCCATATCGGGGGTACTGGATCGCATACTCCACCATGATCTGATCCCGAATGGTTTTGGCCATGATCGAGGCAGCCGCGATGGCGGCATAGGTGGCGTCCCCCTTCACGATGGGACTCACCTTTTGGCGGGTGCCTCGGGGGGCGTGGTTTCCGTCGATCAGAGCCTCGGTGACGTGAAGTCCCAAACCGTCGAGCGCTCGGGTCATCCCGACCAGAGTCGCCCCGAGGATGTTCAGGCGGTCGATCTCGCTGGGTTCGATGGCGACCCAGCTCAACTCGGCTTCGTTGCGGATCCGCTGAGCCAGTTCGTTCCGCCGCTCGGGCGTGATCTTCTTGGAATCTTGGATCCCCTTCAGATTGAAGTTTTCTGGGAGGAGCACGGCGGCCACTACCACGGGCCCGGCTAACGGACCGCGCCCCGCCTCATCCACCCCCGCCACTCCGGGTGTCGCAATCAAAAGGTCCGGAGTCGGGGTTGCGCGCAACATAACGAATGGAGGGACGGATCAAACCAGACCCGAAGCCGCATCCCCAGTCACTTTCTTGCTCCTGGTCCGGTCGCTCTCAGAGACTGACCCCAGGCGTTCATAATGGCTCGGGTCTTTCTCCATGTCTGCGAATCTCCCTCTCATCCCGTTCCCTGCTCAGCTCGCCTTGCCAGGCGGATCCCTTGCTCTGACTCCCGGTCCAGTCGACGCTTCGGAGGCATTTGTCCGGAAATGGGAAGCCGTCTTCCCAGGCATGGGCGGGGTCCGGGTGACCCTCGGCCCCGACGGATCGCCAGAGGGTTATCGACTTGTGGTCAGCTCCGAGGGAATTGAAATCTCGGCCACCGACGAAGCCGGGGCCTTCTATGCCCTTCAGACCTTGATCCAGCTCGAAGTCGATGGCACCCTTCCCTATGTCGAAATTGAGGATGCGCCCAGGTTCGGCTGGCGAGGAATGCACCTGGATGTCTGCCGCCACTTCATGCCCACCGATTGGATCAAGAAGTTTCTGGACGAGATGGCCCGGTACAAGTACAACGTCCTCCACTGGCATCTGACCGAAGATCAAGCATGGCGGATCGAAATCAAGAAGTACCCGCGCCTGACCGAAGTCGGGTCCAAGCGTCGCCGGACAATGCTCAAGCTGGACCCTGAGACCTGGTCGGAGGAACCCCATGAGGGCTTCTACTCTCAAGACGAAATTCGCGAGATCGTGGCCTATGCAGCCGAACGCCATATCCGGGTGATGCCCGAGATTGAGATGCCCGGCCATGCTAGCGCGGCCATCGCCGCTTATCCCGAGCTTGGCGTGGCACCGGTCCCCGAAGTCCCTGGCAATTGGGGAGTTCACACCACCGTCTTCAACGTGGAACCGGGCACGTTTCGATTCCTGGAAGACGTCCTCACCGAAGTTCTGGAGCTCTTCCCCAGCCCGTGGATTCACATCGGCGGGGACGAGTGTCCCAAGGACCTCTGGAAAACCGACCCCAAGATCCAAGCCAAGATCCAAGAGTTGGGGCTGGAAGATGAGCACGAACTCCAGAGTTGGTTCATCCGGCACTTCGACCGCTGGCTGACCGAGCGCGGTCGACGGTTAGTCGGTTGGGACGAGATCCTAGAAGGCGGATTGGCCAAGGGGGCGACGGTGATGAGTTGGCGCGGGGTCGATGGGGGCATTGCCGCCGCTCAAGCCGGCCACGATGTGGTGATCACTCCCTGGAGCCACACCTACTTCGATCACTATCAGTCTCAAGACCGAGAGCAAGAGCCCCATGCGATTGGTGGATTCACTCCACTAGAAAAGGTGTACGAATTCGAGCCCATTCCCGAGGCCCTGACCGGAGATGAGCGCGATCGAGTCTTGGGGGCTCAGGGCCAGCTTTGGACCGAATACATGCGCACCCCAGACCACGTGGAGTACATGGCCTTCCCCCGATTAACGGCACTGGCCGAGGTCCTGTGGACCCCGGCCAGCGGGCGCGACTTTACTCAGTATCGGTCTCGATTACAATCCCATTTGCATCGCTGGGATGCAGTCGGAATTCGCTATCGAGACCCGGACAAGCCTACTTCTTGAGCCGCTTTTCCAATCCGTGACCCAAGGTCGGCGTTCGCTCATCTCGAACGGGGTCGATGAACGTCTCCTTGGTCTCATAGATCCACGGCGTATCCCAGAGCATCTTGAGCGCGGTGAAGAGCGGCATGATGTGGAATCGATCGGGGAACTCTTCGGCGATGTAGCTCTCGATCTTGCGGCAGTTCTTGGCCGATGCCTGGGGGAAGAGGTGGTGGGCGACGTGGGCACCAAAAGATTGGTGCCAGGGATCCAGCCACTTGAGCCACTTGGGCAAGGTAACCGAGAGCGAGGTGCCGAGCACGTCTGACTCATCGGCGAGGGGGTTCAAGAAGTGGTTCGTGGCGATGTAGCCAATGACCATGCTGTTGGCGACGAGCAACGGAATGAAGTAGCCCCACCAGAAGACTTGGCTACCGAGCATGTAGCTGACCCCGCCCCAAAGGCCTAGCATGAGCAGCATTTGGCTCCAGATGACGACCTTCTCCCAGGTTCCGGGGAGCTTGGATTTGGTGTAGACGAACACCATCCGCAAAGTTTGCTGGTTCATCCGGTAGCTAAAGCTGCTGAAGATCACCAGATTCCGAAGGAGCGGAGAGAGCCGATAGAGCCATTGCAGAATCGGGTTTCGCTCGTAGTCGGTCATGGTGAACAGGTGGTCCGGGTCCACGCCCTCCACTTGGGTGTGAGTGTGGTGGTCTCCGTTGTGCCACCGCCGCCAAAGCCGCGGGCTGATCCAGAACGGGCTGAAGCCAATCCCGGCGAGCAGGTCCCGGGCGACGAGGTTTTTGATCGTCCCGCCGTGGCAGATATCATGGGCGATGAAGCCCATGCACCCAAACGAGTGGCCCACGGCCAGTGCCAAGAAAGGAGCCGTCCACCACGAAAAGTGGTTGGTCAGGACAAACCAACAAAGGGCAATCACCCCGGCGTGAACCGGATACCACCAGAGAGCCCCAAGATCGGGCTCAAAAAGTTCGGCGGGGATCTTCTTCTTTAGAATCGAACGATAACGGGGGATCTCGGGCTCACTTGCGGAGACCGGATTAGGAACGACAGTCGCAGACATCCACCTCCATTATGCCGAGTCGGGACTGCTATTTCGACCCCAGCACCATAAACCGCAAACTTTCGTCGCCAAATCACGCCAAATGGGGGCTGGGTTCATATAGAATGAGTGAGTTACGAAGGACATTGGTCCGGAGGCTGTGCTTGTGAAATGTCGACGGGTGTGCATCGACACCCTTATCTGGGAAATCGTGCGCGATGGTCGCCTCGGTTTCGAGTTTTATCGCGATGTCGGAATTGGTCCCCATCGGCTAGCTTTTTATTGTCCCGAAGCCATGCTTGGCTTGGTCCAGGGAGAAGAAGCTTCCATCGACTTCCGGCTGGCTCCGGTTGTGCGCGAAGGTTATCTTCTAACGCTCGGCGTAGCTCTGTTCCGGATCCCTCCGGCCACCGTCTTTGCCACCGAGGCCGACGAGTGGGAACGCCAGTTGGTGAAACTGCTCGAGCACCGGTGCGAGCGGGTAGCTTTTCCTAGCTAGTTTCGGCGGCGGCCCCGCCGGCCACCTGGGGCAGGCTTGGGTTTCGGGGTCCAGCGAGGCTTTCTCGGTGCTGCCCCATGAGCCTTGGGCTTCTTGAACGGTTCGGGCGTCACGGTCTCCTTGGGGGTCGCGGGCCGCTCGGGCGCCGGGTCTCCAAATCTCCACGAGCCACGGAGCTCTTCGAGACTGGGCCAGTGGTCCTCGGGCGTTCCCTTCAATCGAAGCAAACACGCGAACGCTCCCGCCCCCATTTGACTCTGCGGGAAGAGGCGATAGCAGGGAAACTCGGCATAGAGGCTACGGTGCTCCTCCATTCCCGGGACCTCAACCGCCTCAAGGTCCGGATACTCCTGCATCAGCCACGCCATGACCTTCTCGTTTTCTTTGATCGAATAGGTGCACGTGCTGTAGAACAAATGGCCACCTGGACGAAGGCATCGAACGGCGTGGCCGGTGATCCGGCGTTGACGGCCGACGTTCATGTCGATCATCGTCGGGCTGAAGCATCCGGGGGCCTCGTCGCCTTTGGCCAAAAGTGACTGGCCGCTACACGGAGCGTCGACCAAGATCAGGTCAAATGTCTCGGGAAACTTGTTGGCATAGACCGACGGATCAGCTGACCACACCACCGACCGCTCGATCCCACAGCGATGGAGATTCGAAATGAGGGCTCCCATCCGCTTCCGGATCGCCTCGTTGCAGACCAAGATCTCGGGCTGGAAGAGCAACCAGGCAAAGATCGACTTCCCGCCGGGGCTTGCACACAAGTCCAAGATTCGCCGAGCGGGCGGGGTCACGGCGGTCAACACACTCGCCGAGAAGACACTGCTGAAGTCGAGCGAATAGAAGACGCCCTTGGCGTGAAGGGGGTGCTTGGCCGGTCGAAAGTCTTCGTCGATTCGGATCGCGAAGCTGGGCTGCCAGGGCATCGGGGCGACGCGCGGGAACAGTCGAACCTCGGGTCGCTCATTGACGACCAAGATCGCCGGCTCACGGCTGTTTCCTTGGGTAAGCGCTTCGATAAACTTCGTCCGCTCGGCCTCATCGGGAAAGAGGTTCTCGGCTTGCTTCAGCAATAATCGCGACGGACCGCCCTTCATGGACCCTCATTATGACCCCGCTACCACGAATAACTGGTCCAAAGGGTCAATCCGCCAAAAGTGCGACGGCTTCCCCCGCCCCCACCCGAGGCCGGTCCTCGCCCCGATTTTTGCGGCAACGGCACCCATTGCTCAATGCCAAACTCGGCCCGGCCCTGCCCGAGCGGTTGACGGTGTCGATAGCCCAGCCGGATGAGATCAAGCGGAGCCGGACGAGTTTGGCTTTCTTCCCCGATTCCGTTAGCAAAGAGGCGCAAGTCGTACCGGCTCCGGGAGGAGGCGCGAATTCGGACGAGGCCAAACTCGACCACCGATCCGCCTCCGTTGCGGTATTGGGACTCCCTCGTCGCTAGTAGTGACCAGAGGTGGGTTCGACCACTGAGCGAGAAGTCGACCCGACCATCGAGTGGGGTTTGCAGAGCCAGATCGGCGGAATTATTGAGCCAACCGCGGAGTCCAACCCCGCTCCGGCTCCACCCAGCGCTAGCACTCCAAGATCCGGCTGGATCTTGACTCCGCCAGCCTAGAGCGAGGTCGGCGCGATCGGTGGTGGTTTTTGCTCGGCCTGCTGAGGCGCCATTCAAGGACAGGCGGTCGGTCCCCTCCCCGTTTGCAAACTGGGTCTTCACGGACCAGTTGCCGGCCTCAAGTTCGATTCGCGATCCGAGAACGCTCTGATCCAGCGGCACATTGAGAACGGGAGACTGGCCTGACTCTTGGAATCGACCACTGGCCACCGAGCGACCGGCCGAGAGCCCCACTTTGGCCGCCACCTGCTTGCCCAGCCGAACCGAATAGGCCAACCCTAGGGCCACATCGCGCGCAGAGACCGAGAGGTCAGGGTTGGGAATCAGACCGGAGAGCCCCTCGAAGAGGTCGGAGTCCACCCTCAACCGCCCGACTTCACGGGCGAGGCTGACCGCTAGGGGTCCACGCTCGGCTGTAATCAACACGCGATCTTCGGATCCGTACCCCTTCGACTCGTCGCGTCCGACCTGACTGGCTCCTCGGACTCGGGTCTGCCGAAACTCAAGCCGAACCCGGGTTCCACCCCAATCCCGCGAGGCATCCACCCAGCGAAAGCGGCCGTCAAAGCTCTGGAGGACCCGGCCCCGTTCGGTGGTTCGGACCAAAAAACTAGACCCGGTTCCCAACTGAATCCGAGGAGGAGGAACGGATTCGGGAAGGGCCAAACCGCCGATCCGCTCGGCCGGCAACGGGAGAAGGTCGGACCCCAAACTCGGCGACGTCAGGCCAAATCTGAGGCACAAAAGTGCCCCGGAAACCAGCAGAATCCGGGGCACGAGGCTCATCAGGAGATGTCGTTATTGCTGAGGAAGGACGACCAGAAGTCGGCCAGGGCTCGGCCCACCTCTTGATCCTCAATCTCCTCGAAGCCAAAGAGGTCATCGGGGAGCGGATCGACGAACAGACCGCCGAAGGACTTATCTTCAATCGACATGTAGTCGATGAAGAAGATCGTGGACGACGCATCATCATCTTGCACCAGCGTCTCAACTGAGGGCAAGAAAGCCGAGAGATCGGCCGGTGGATCGGCAAAGAATGCGGCCAGATCGACGGTGACATTGGCCGACGACCCGCTGCTACCGTAGATCTCCGTCTCGTAGGGCTCGGTGATGTAGGTGATCAGATCTTGGGCTTGGGTCCGGAGTTCGTCGTAACTGAAGTCCTCCTCCAGGGCCGAGGACTCGATCAAGAAGTCTTCGTCGGTTCGCGCTTCGAGCGCATCCAGCATGTCCTGATAATCTTCCATGCTGGCCACGAGTTCACCGTGGGCCTGTTGCATGGCGGTTGCCCCACCAGCTCGGAGGGTGAAGAAGGGATCATCGGGAAGATAACTTCGCGGACCATAGATCTCGCCCGAGTTCGGCATCAGCTCGCTTAGATTGGCTTCCCAGTCGAAGCCCCCGAGGGTCGCATCATAACTGCTGCCGATGAGGGCCGCCGCGCGCAGAACTCGGACGGCCGCGGCAAAAGCCTCGACCTCCGCCGTTCCAATCTTGATGTTGGTAGCACCCTCCAACTCCGGCGGGGCAACGAGAATCAAGGGGTCTTCATCGCTCACCGCAGCTCGTTCGAGCGCAGCCAAGGCGGCGCCAAGATCATCGGCCAGATCGGTGAGTGCCGATTGGACCTGAGCCGGTGTCGGATCATCTGGGAACGCTCGGCTCGCCGGAGAGACGGCGGATTCGTAGGGGCGCAGAATTTCGGCCGGGGTGGGCACCAGCGGCTCGGGCCCCTTCGCCACGCCTCGGATGTTGGTGAGGAAGGCCAGGTTTGCGGCTCGCAAAAGCCAAGGGCGCCGCTCATTCGAGCTCCGATCCAAAGAAGTCCCGAAGAGATCGATCAAGTTTTGGATTCCCACCGCCGATTGGACAAACGCATACCCGGTATTGGCTTCGGCGTTATTGGGATCCGCGGCGGTTGCGGTTAAGAAGTCCGCCAACGCGCTGTTGAGGGTGGAAGTATCCACGGCTCCGGTGGAGCCGATTACGTCATTGAGCTTCGTGATGCCGGTTTGGGTATTGCTCCCTCCACCTCCGCCGCCACCGCCGCTCGAAGAACCACCTCCGCCACCGCCACAACCGGCGACGAGGAGGGCGCTCAGGGCCAAACACAAAAATCCCGATCGAGCGAATCGGGGGAGACCAATCTTGAACATCGTCCCGGACGTTACCCGGACTTTTTGCCCAAAAACTAGCTGGGTTCTCGGTCGAGATCGGGGAGCAAGGCACAGCCAAAGCTGAAGAGTTCGCGGCCTTCCGGACGGATCTCCATCCTGTACCGCTGAACGAGCTTGAGCATCTCTTGCCAGAACTCCTTGCGCTCCTTTTCGTTCAGATTGATCGCCACCGAGCAGATGAGAGGAACGGGCAAAGTGTGGTTGGTTCTCTGGACGGCATTGCGGTAATCCGCACTCAGCATCATCAAAAGGTTGTTGACCAGGGCCCACCGCTGCTCATCCGACATCCCCCGGAGATCCTCCATCTTGAGCTGAGTTCGAGACTCGCAGACCTCAAGCCACTTCTCCGTGGCCCCCCGGACTTTCGTCTCTCGGACGATCCGGAGGATCCCAGCTGCGATCATCTTGTTGACGTGGCGATAAACGCTCGGGCGGGGCACGTCGGGAAGGAGATCCGCAATCGCGGTTGCAGTGGTTGTGCGGTCGGTCACCACACTCAAAATGCGCGAACGCACCGGGTGGATGATGACATCAAGTTGGGTAGGTCCTACCATGAGATCGTCCTCGATCTTCCGAAGTCTTCATAGTGTGCGCCAAGATTCGTCCCCAAACAACCAAGGCTGTCAAAATTGCGGTTATCTTGACAATGTATCTAGTAATTTATACAAGGTTGGGCAGGCGCGTACGGTGAGGCTTCTTGCGCAATGAGGCCCGCTGGGCCACACCTAGGGCTTGATCAACCCAAAGCGAAAGTTCGATAGGATCTCGCCAAACGCGGCTGGGAACCTCGTAATAGCGCATGGGCTTTCCGTTCTGCATGGGATCAAACGGCTCCATGCCTTCGGCGAGAAAATGGGGGAGATTCACGTCATCCACCTTGAAATAGACCCGGTCGTCGTCGGCGAGGGCAAAGAACAAGTTGCCTGAGTAGATGCCCAGCCCGCCAAACATGGACCTCACGCGGATGGGAACCAGAGCCGAGAGGGTCCGCTCGACTTCGGCTCGGTAGGATTGAGTGATCGCCACGGTGATTGCTCCTGGGGAACCAAGTGTCCCCGTACCTTCGTTCTACACCCAATGCTTTGGAAACTGCTGGTCTTGACCATTACGACGCTGGCGCATATCGGAAGCGACGCCCCGATGGCACCAGTCCTCGGCAACGCTCCGGTCGACCGCACGTTCGCCGGTCGGGACGGCGGCGAGACAAAGCCGACCTTTGAGCGGATTCGGGATCAAAAGATCTGGGACGAGCGCATCCAGCAGCTCTTCGAACCGGCGCTCCTATCCCGCCCGGATCTGCGACTCAAAAGCGGTGCCCAAGAGGCCGTCGTGATCCATCTCGGAAAGACGAGCAACTGCAACGGCGTCCGGATCTTTGAGGTGCAAGAGGAAAAAGCCCGAGTCATCATCCGGTTTGGCGGGATGTTTTATCCGGCTGGACCCAAGCCCGATCTCTCTCAACCCTGGGGGCTGGTCATGATGCCGCAGATTCAAAAGACTATCGAATTGCAGGAAAACGTCTCGTCCTTCATCGGTGAAAAGCCAAGGTTTGAGCGCCGGACCGTCCTAGCGGTCCCTCAGAGCAAATCTTAACACTTGCCAGATAACGTCATCAGGTTATGGCTTTGTATCCGGTCATCGCCGATCTCTTCGACCGCCACGGCGACGAGATGTACGGCGAAGACGTCACCCAACGACAACACGCACTGCAGTGCGCCCACTGGGCCCGACAAGAGGAAGCCCCTGATCGCTTGGTCTTGGCAGCCCTGCTCCACGATATCGGGCACATGGTCTCGGATCTCCCCGAGGATGCCGCCCACCACGGTAACGACGACCTCCACGAGGATCTCGGCGACGTCTGGCTACGACAGTACTACGATGCCGACATCACCGATCCGATCCGGCTTCACGTCGCCGCCAAGCGGTACCTAACCGCAGTGGATGAGGAATACCTGGAAAAGCTGAGCGCCGCAAGTCAGCTGAGCCTCAAACTCCAAGGTGGGCCGATGTCTCCCGAGGAGATTGAGGAGTTCCGAAAGGAACCGCACTTCGAGTGGGCCGTCCGGCTCCGGCGCTGGGATGACCGAGGCAAGGACACCGACTTCACCCCTCCCGGGCTGGAGAGCTACGAAGATTTGATCAACCGGGAAATCCGGGCCTAAAGTTGACGTAGAGGAGGGTGGGATGACAGATCAAACCCTCCTTCGCTCGCTCCGCTGGACGGGCATCATCGAAGGCACCTCTTACCTGCTTCTGCTCTTCATCGCGATGCCGTTGAAGTACGCCTTCGACCAACCGCTCATGGTCACGATCGTGGGGTCGGCTCACGGGTTCTTGTGGATCGCCTACCTAGCGGTTCTGGCGTATGTGGGCTTCCGGTTCAAATGGAGCCTCAAGACGCTGTTCTTAGGTGGAGTCGCCTCGGTTTTACCATTTGGTCCTTGGATCTTTGATGCCAAGATCATGTCCAGGGAATTGCAACAGGAAACGGTTAAGATTCGCGCAGACTCCTAGAAACTGTCGTAAGATGAGACGGATGAGAGTCGGATTCTTCGCACTTGGAGTGATCTCCTTGGCAAGTTTGGCGGATGCCCGTGGACTGAAGGTTTTGGACCCTCTCAAGCGGGACATCGTCACGAGCGGGATTCAGCTTTTGGACTGGGATGGGCACTTGATGAATCCCGCCCCTCGGTTTGATCTGCAAGTCCTGATGCCCGTGATCGGCGATGGCCCTAATCCTGCTCCGTTCAGCGTGCGACTGACCGCCAATCACCCCCGGCTCTACTTCGATCAGAACAGCACCTATGGAGCCACGGGCCCAACCAAAAACCTGACGATCCCCACGAATGGCGGATCGGCTCCATTTCGGCTCGCGATGTTCCCCGACCGCGCCGGTGGCAATGAAACCGCGACGCTCACCGTCCAAGTCACCGACCGCTTCAATCGCAGCTTCACCCGAAGCATTCCGGTCACGGTCATAGACCAAGATCTACCTCGTCCCGCCAACACGCTCCTAACCGTGAACTACTCGCAGGAACGGTTGAACTGGATGAACACCGCTCGGCGGGCCGTCATCGATCAAGCCGCTGCCGATTGGGCTTACTTCTTTGTGAACCCCGGCTACGCGACTGTCCCCGCGAACAGTGAATGGACCTTCATCTGGAACACCAACGGCTTCACCGGGGGCAACTGGCGGCTGAACACCAGCGCATACAACGGCTTCTTGCTCTACGCCTATGCGATTGATGGGCCTCAACTGAGAAGTGGGGGGGCCGGATCCTCGGGCGGAGGATTCCAGTCCGTGGCTGGAAACCCGACCCAACTAAGAAGATCGGGAACCGTCGAGGTCGAACGCAAAGGCAACTACAACACCCTAGGCTGGATTGAGAGCACCAACGACGACCAGTGGTGGACCACCGGCAACCTTGGAAACGAGCAGAATGACCTCTACAGTATTGTTCGCCACGAGATGGGCCATGCCTTTGGGTTCAACATCGCTTACCCCCGCTTTCTGGCCGCCAAGAACGGCAACGGAATCGAGGACCCCGAGATCGTGGACCTCCTGGGTGGGCCGCTGATGATCGACGCCTTTGACCACTTCCACGGCACGATCGAGCCCTGCAGCGGGTGCGGTGCGTTTGGGTACGAGTACTACGGTCAGATTCCGCGCCGCCGATGGCTCCCCACCAAGGTGGACATTCTGGCCATGCGCCATGTCGGCTGGACCCTCCGCGACATCTCAGCCCTATGGCCGCTCCAGTGGGTGACAACCGGCTTACCTGCCGGGACTCGGAACACGGCTTACTCCCAAACGTTGGTCAGCAAAGGAGGGAGTGGTGCCCCTGACTTTTTGCTCGGGAGAGGCAAATTACCCCCCGGCCTACGACTCAATCGATTCACCGGGGTATTGAGCGGTACTCCGACGGTCGCCGGGACCTTTAACTTCACGGTGACCCTCAGGGAAGCGATTGAGAATGGGCAGCAACTGGACCGCTCATTCTCAATCCAAATCAATCCCTGATCAGTTGACTTCGGCGAGCACGTCGCTCACCGAAGGAAGACCGGTTTGGCGACCTTCGACCGGAAGGCTGTCGTAGTTGGCCCCTTCGAATCCCGGGACGTTGGCGACGATCTCGTCCATGACTTCCTTGGCGTTGAAGTAGGGGCGGATCGGCTTGGCTCGGAGCATGATCTCGCCGAAGATCCGCCAGGCTTGCTTGCTGTCGCCGGGCTCCTTGAGAACTTGGCTCATACGCTGGACGCGTCCTTCGACGTTCATGTAGCTGCCATCCTGCTCGGCCGGAGCTTCCATTGGGAGCACAACGCTGGCAAAGTTCATCGTTTCGGTCTCCATCGTGCCCTGATAGACGAGGAAGGAAACGTTTTCCATGGCTCGGATGGCTTGCCCCCGATCGTGGTGATGCATCACCGGGTCGCCTTCGACCATCCAAAGCGCTTCGATCCTCGCCCGACTCGCGGCGTCGAGGATGCCTTCGGTGTTGAGACCTCCCTCACCCGGGACAACTCCGATCGCCTCGGCTCCCTTGTCATTGGCCCCGAGGGCGAGGCAATTGAACTCGGCGCCGACACCACCGGCCAAGGCTTGCAGCAACTCCACCACCTCTGGAGCCTGGGAAGTATTCAGAAGAGAATGGGTCGTCAGCAGAGCGCTCGGGCCCTGAAGGTAGCCGATTGCCTGCTTGAGATCCGACGGGGAAACGCCGGTGATCCGCTCGACTTTCTCGGGAGTGAACTCTTCGATCTTGGCCGAAACGTTCGGATCGACTTGCAATCGGCCCTGTTGAACGGCTTCCCGCAGAAGACCGGCGGCGAGGGCGTGCTCGGTACCAGACTTGTACCGGACCGGGAGGCACGCGTATTGCTCGGCCTCGTTGGCATGGTCGCAGAAGACCACCACGTCGGTGAGATTCTTGAACCAAGCCTTTCGCATCCGGAGGTAGACGATTGGCGACTCGTCGGCGAGGTTGCTGCCGAAGACCAGGATCGAGCGCTTGGATTCTAGGGCCTGGATCGAGGTCGGGTTGATTGAGCTCGGCCCGGCAGGCAGGTGCTTAGTCCAGCGGTGGTCGATGTTCTGACTGTTGAAGACCTCGTTGAACATCCGCTTGAACAGATAGAGCCCTTCATTGGAGACCGTGCCTCCCACGAGTCCCGCCACTTGGGTTCCACCCGCGGCAAAGGCTTCCAAAATTGCCTCGTAGGCCTCAGCCCAGGTGCATTGCACGAACTGGTCGCCTTTGCGGATCAACGGGACCTGCAGTCGCTTGTCACTGTTGTACCAATCGTGGCCGAACTTGCCCTTGTCGCAGGTCCATTCTTCGTTCACCGCCTCGTTGGTGCGTCCATTGACGCGGACGGCCTTACCCGCTCGGTGGTCGAGCCAGATGTTGCAGCCATTGCTGCAATTGGTGCAGATTGCCGACTTGGTTTCCAGATCCCAGGGTCGAGCTCGGAACCGGTACTTACTACTGGTCAGCGCTCCGACCGGGCAGATCTCGATGACATTACCGCTGAAGCGGCTTTCGAAATCGAGGAGCTGGAAGGTGGAAGGCTGCATCGAAGCGCCTCGGAATCGGAATGCGAGATTGGCGTCCCCAGAGATCTCTTCGGTAAAGCGAACGCATCGGCCGCACTGGATGCAGCGTTCTAGGTCAAGCGTGACGTATTTGCTGAGCGGATAGGCCTTGGGCAGGTGCCGCTTGACCTCGATGAACCGGCTGGTGCTAGGTCCGTAGGCCAAAGTGTTGTTCTGGAGCGGGCACTCGCCTCCTCGGTCGCAGATCGGGCAGTCAAGCGGGTGATTGATCAGGAGGAATTCGAGGACGCCCTTTCGATCCCGGTGAACTTGCTCGGTGTCGGTGTAGATCACCAAGTTGTTGTCGGCGGGGAGGGTGCAACCGGCCTGGGGCTTGGGCATCTTTCGGACGCTGCCATCGGGTTGCTTGTAGCCCACATCGACGAGGCACATCCGGCACATCCCCACCGGCTTCATCCGCGGGTGGTAACAAAAGATGGGGATCTCAAGCCCAAGCCGCTTCACCGATTCGACGATCAACTCGCCTTTGGGAACCTGTAGTTCCACATCGTTGATCGTGATCGTGACGAGTTCCGTTTGCTCCAACGCTGCCATAGGTGCTTTGCGATACTACGAGATCGCCCTCCCGTGTGTACCCCAGCTAGCCGAGCTCTTGCGTCAAAGATCACTTCTACTCGTTCGATTCATTGGTTCAGGGGCCGGGTCGCGTCCGGCGAGATCTCTCTCATTCAGGGATAAGGCTCCCAAACAAAAACTAACTTCCGCAAGGTTTTCCCTCCGATTGGGTTCTTTTTTGCTGAGCTTCAACAGTAGACTACCGCTCAAGTTGCTGAGAGAAGCATCCCCGCTTTGGGGAACAGGGTTTGAGTCCATGAAAGTTTGGATCATTTCGATGTTCGTTGTCGCCGGGCACACAGTGTCGGCCCAGTTTGGATTGCCAAACCTACCAGCTGAGGATGACAGCACTCGAGAACACCGGATTCTTACTTCTGCCCCTCGTGTGGTGCTCTCCCAGGTGGCCGTTAGACTCGAATTGGGAATCGACCCACACGCTTTCGCGGCAAGAAATGGGATGCGGCTTCATGACACATTCCGGAGCGATCCACAGCACCATGTGTTTATCACCCAGCGTCCGGCGGCCGAAACGGATGAGATTGCGATCCGCCTTCGCGCCGTTCCGGGAGTCTTGCAGTCCGATCCGGTCGAGATCAGCCGGGTGGTGCCCCTTAATTTCTTTCCGAACGATCCCCTGTTCGTGGGCAGCGGATCGGCCAAGCAGTGGCACCTCCACAATTCGATGTTTAACGTCAACATTGTCCCGGCGTGGGCTAGGAACTTGACCGGACAAGGGGTTCTGATCGGGATCATTGACGACGGTTTAGAGGCGATCCACCCTGATCTGGTGGCGAATTTTTCGCTCGCTGACAGCTTCAATTGGGTCACCAACAGTCAGAACCCTTCGCCGACGCTGGCTACTGAAGGCCATGGAACCTCTGTGGCCGGAGTCGCTGCTGCTCGGGGCGGTAACTCGATCGGGGTCACAGGGGCCGCGCCGTTTGCTCGGGTCGGTGGCCTGAAATTGGAATTCGGCGAGAGCACCACGGCACAGTTTGCCGATGCGGTCAAGTATCGAAGTTCAGGAGCCCTTCGAGCTTATGGGGTGAAGAATCATTCTTACGGCTACAGATCGCCTTTCTTCAATGACGATCTCAACGTCGCCGCCGTGGCGGAATCTGCTTCGGCGGGGACCCTCCACGTCTTTTCCGCCGGAAACTCTCGAGGGGCCACGACCCAAGACTCGGCGAAGCAAGAACAATTGAATCAGACTGGGGCCATCGTGGTCGCAGCGCTCGGCGAAAAAGGAGTCTTTAGCGACTACAGCAGCTTCGGGTCAAACGTCTTCGTGACGGCTCCGAGCAGCTCAGAGGGGCTTTTGGGAGTCACCACCACTGATCGTATGGGCACCCCCGGATACAACGGTATCACGGATCAGATGGACTACACGAGCCTCTTTGGCGGAACCAGTTCTGCGGCGCCTCTCGTGGCCGGCATTCTTGCCCTCGTTAGGGAAGTCAATCCCTCGGCGGAATCGAGGATCGTCAAGCACAACCTGGCCCGGACTTCCCGGATTGTTGATCCCGATGACGCCACCACCAGTTCGGATGGAGGCTGGAAGCTCAACGCGGGCGGACTTCGGTTCAACCAAAACTACGGGTTCGGGTTGATTGACGCCAGCGCCCTGACGCTCGCTAGCTTCCAATACCCAAGAGCCACCGCCCGCACAGTCTACGATTCTGGTTTGGTGTCTGGGGGGCCGATTCCAGTAAATTCTTCCATTCCGAAAAGCATCAAGTTCACCAATCCTTCCTCGTCGGGCCGAGTGGAGGATGTGCTTCTTACGGTCAATGTGGACCATCCAAGGCGGGGAGACCTGCAAATCTTTGTGACCAGCCCAAGCGGAACCCAATCCCGAGTCTGCATTCGGTCCGGGAGCGACTGGGCCGCAGATATGGCTTGGACTTTCCTCAGTAACGCCTTCTGGGGCGAACCTGCCGGGGGCACCTGGACTGCCGAGATCTTCGACGCCTATTCTCCCGGGTCTGGAACCGTTATTAACGCCCGACTTGTGGTGAATATGGGCCAGCGGGTCGGTCGCCAGAACATCAACGGGACCGTGGTATTGGGCGACTTTTTGGGCAATGTGGATGCTGAAGACGTCGAGGTCAGGGTCTTCCGACCAGGATCGACAACCGCTTCGGCGACCACTACTCTCAATCTCAACAGCGCCGGTAGGTTCACATGGAACCCCGAACTCGTCGACGGCACTTATGACATTGCCGTTACCGGCGGACACTGGCTCCGGCGCAGGATCAACGGTGTCAACCTGACCGCCAGCCTCACTACGAGCCGCACCTTTACGCTACGGAATGGCGATGTTGACAGCGACAATGAGGTCACGATTTTCGACTACATCCTTCTCAGCCAGAACTTCGGGCTGCTCGTGGGTTCCTCGGCGACGGATCCCAATGCCGACCTCGATGGAGATGGTGAGGTCACGATCTTTGACTACATCATCCTCAGCCAGAACTTCGGCCTACAAGGAGATTGATCAGTACCAGCAACCGAATCCCTTCCCGGGAATGACGGGACTCTCGACTTTTAAACCCCGAGAGACCGTCTCAACCTGACCGCTTCCCCACAACTCTTACCGGAATTGCGGGGAAGAAGTCCTGTCGGTGAGGGATTTCACTTGTACAATATCTTCCATCTGGGGCCCTTGGACCTTTGGATTGACCCGTTCGACAATCATGAAGAAAGTGAGACCTTTGACTACCGCCACCGCAGTCGCAGTAATGACTTGCTCTGGATGGACCCAACTCCCGGGTAGCCAAAGGCTGCTTGGAAGCGATATCGGTTCCACTGTTCTCGCCGAGATTGTGGTGGACTTTAAGGACGCCACCCCTCCCCTCGATTTCGCGCGGCAGTTCGGGTTGGACTTTCTGTGGACCTTTCGTTCGGATTCCACGATCCACGTCTTCGCGACGCGGCTCCCTGCCGATCGGTCGGCCAGTCTCGCCGAGGCGCTCCGTCAGCTACCCGGGGTCGAGGCTGCGGAACCCAATTCTCTGATCTCACTCAGGCCCGATAACTTTGTTCCAAACGACCCCTTTTTCCCTCTGACCAACGCGACGACCGGTCAGTGGCACCTCAATAACTCGGAGAATCCCGACCGAGATATCAACGTGACTCCCGCTTGGGCCAAGGGCCTCACGGGCCAAAACGTCTTGATCGGAATCCTGGATGACGGACTTCAGTGGGCCCACCCCGACCTCGCCCCGAACTTCTCGATCGCCGATAGCTGGAATTGGGGCCTCCAGATTCAAGACCCGAGTCCGAGCAACTTCGACACCCACGGAACCCCCGTAGCGGGACTGGCGGCGGCACGCGGAGGTAACTCCTATGGAGTGACCGGCGTCGCGCCCTTCGCGCGACTCGGTGGTCTTCGGATCCTTGGATTCCCAGTGACGGCGGCGATCCACGCCGACGCGATCCGATTTCGGAGCACCGGGGCCTCGCCCAGCTATTCCGTGAAAAACCACTCTTACGGGCCTGGCGCACCGTTCATTCCCGATCCTCTAGCGGCCCAGGCTATCCGAGACTCGGCGGCCGCGGGCACCCTCCACGTCTTCTCAGCAGGGAACGACTTTACTTTTCAGACCGTTTTTAAGGAGCTCAATAATCTCCCTGAAACCTTAACAGTCGCCGCGATGGGCGCGGATGGAAAAGCCGGTTCGTTCGGCCCAAGTTCGAGCCCCGGAGCAAGCGTCTTCATCACCGCTCCCAGCAAAGAATCCGGCTCGAGAGGGTTGACGACCACCGACTTGCTCGGCTCGCCCGGATATGGTGGGATGTCCAACAGCGACTTTACGAACGGCTTTGGTGGGACTAGCGGAGCCGCCCCGATCGTCGCAGGGGCTATGGCGATCGTGAAGCAAGCGGTGCCCTCCGCGACGATGCGGCTCGTCAAACAGAACCTCGCTCGATCATCTCGAAAAATCGACCCGCTTTCGACATGGACAACTAACCCAGCGGGATTCGAGTTTAGTCAGAGGTATGGGTTCGGACTCCTCGATGTTGATGAGTTGCTCGCCTCCCTGGTTGCTTATCCCCAACTGACCTCGCTCAAGAAGTTCACACCCCCGACCCGGATCCTCAATGCGCCGATCCCCGACGGCCCGTCCGTCCCGAATCCAACCCGCGTCAAATTCACGAACTCGACCACGGGAAGTGTCGAAGAAGTCCGGGTCCGGATCAAGGCAACTCATGGCCGAATCGGTCACCTGAGAGTGGTCGTCCGGCATCCTTCGGGTTTCGAGAGCACGGTCCTCATGAACTCCTCGGAGGACCAAGCCAACCTCGATTGGTGGGTGATGAGCAATGCCTTTTGGGGTATGTCCGCGGCGGGCGAGTGGGAGGTCCAAGTCTTCGACGTTGATGACGGATTTCCAGGAGTTTTGAACGAGTGCCAGATGGAGGTCTACATCGGCGAGCCGATCGGTCGGCAAAGGATCCAGATTCAACTTGATCACGAGGACTATCTAGGGGGCATCACCGGTTTTCCGGCCACCATCCGGGTCTATGGTCGAGGGTCGCGAACCCTCATTCATCAAACGATCCGGTACCCCAATGCTTCCGGCCGCATCGAGTTTCCCCTAGACCTCACCGACGGGTCCTACGACTTCTGGGTGAAGACCGGGCACTGGCTCTCCAAGAGTAGGCTCAATATCCCCTTGGTCGCGGGGAATCCTCTACCGATCGCGATGCCCCTCCGCAACGGCGACGTGGATGAAGACAACGAAGTCAGTATCTTCGACTACATCATCCTTAGCCAGAACTTCGGGCGGGTCGTGCGGGGCATCGGCACCGACCCCAATGCCGACCTCGACGGAGATGGTGAGGTCACGATCTTCGACTACATCATCCTCAGCCAGAACTTTGGCCTAGAAGGAGATTGATCGAGGCCAATCGAGCCGCCTGTAATTGGGCAAAACTTGCGAACGAAACGACTTTCCCGCAAGTCTTCCCTGTATTGAGGGAAGGAATCCCGCCATTCTGGGATTTCTTTTGTACAATGTTGCCCATACAAGCTCCCGATCTGAGGAGCAACGAGAGTTCAGCAATCATGAAGGAATTGAAATCACTGGCCGTCCTCGCCGGACTGGCCGTTGGAAGCACTAGCTTTAGCCAGCAGGTCAACTATAACTCCGCCTACGAGGATCATTCGACTCGGGAAGTGCGAGAGTCCGTCATTGCCCCGCGGCAAGTCTTGAGCCAGGTCGCCCTGAAGCTTGAGCCCGGCTTGAATCCCCTTGCCTTTGGCGCTCGGTACGGCTTGACCTATCTGGAGACCTTCCGGAGTGACCCGAACCACCATATCTTCGGCACCAATCGCCCGGCAGGAGAAACCGATTCCATCGCCGCTAGCTTTGTCGGGATGAGCGGCGTTGTGCAGGCCGATCCGATCGAGGTGAGCCGGCTTGCCCAACTCGCCTTCGTCTCGAACGATCCGTTCTTCCCCATCATCAGTTCTTCGGTTGGGCAGTGGCACCTGAACAACACCGCCACCCCTGGGCTGGACGTCAACGTGATCCCCGCTTGGAATCGAGACGTCACCGGATTGAACGTCTTGATCGGCATCGTCGATGATGGCCTCGAAGCCGCTCACCCGGACCTGTCCCCCGGATTCTCGCTGGCCGACAGCTTTAACTGGCCGACCGGAGCGCAAGACCCGACCCCGACCGTGACCAGCGATCGCCACGGCACGTCGGTCGCGGGTGTTGCGGGGGCCCGTGGCGGGAACGGACTTGGCGTCGCCGGGGCAGCTCCCTTGGCCCGACTAGGCGGACTGAGGCTCTCCTTCGGCTCGAGCACGAGCGCAAACTTCGCCGATGCCGTGAAGTACCGTAGCTCGGGCGCAATCCGCACCTACGGTGTCAAGAACCACTCCTACGGCTACACCGCGCCGTTTATTGCGGACAGTCTGAGCTTTGTGGCCGCCCAAGAATCGGCCGCTGCCGGGACCCTCCACGCCTTTGCTGCAGGCAACGCGCGCGGAACGACGGCCCAGGATAGCGGGAAGCAAAACGTGCTGAACCAAACGGGGGTCATCGCCGTGGCCGCGCTCGGCTCCAACGGAATCTATAGCGACTACAGCTCCTTTGGACCGAACGTGTTCATCACCGCCCCCAGCAGCTCGGCCGGGCTCAGGGGCATCACGACGACCGACAGAGTGGGTTCGGCCGGATACAACGGCACCTCCGACGCGAACTACACCAATGCCTTCGGCGGGACCAGTTCGGCCTCTCCGCTTGTCGCCGGACTCTTGGCCTTGGTCAAGCAGGTCAATCCCCAGGCTGAAGCCCGGATCGTCAAGCACAACCTCGCCCGCACGTCGCGGATCGTCAACGCGACGGATAACACCGTGAGTTCGGATGGCGGATGGAAGACCAACGCGGCTGGTCTGGCGTTCAACCAAAACTACGGATTCGGAAACCCCGACGCCAATGCCCTCACCATCGCTACGGCGCAATATCCTCGAGCGACGCCCCGAGTGACTTTCGATTCGGGCAACGTCTCTGGAGGCACCATTCCGGACAACACCGGCGCGGCCCGAATCGTGGACGTGAACAACCCCACCAACGGAAAGGTTGAGGACGTCCTCCTGACGGTGAACGCGACCCACGCTCGGCGTGGCGACCTGCAGATCTTCGTGACCAGTCCGAGCGGAACCCGATCGCGGTTCACCTATCGATCCCCGAGTGACGCCTCGGCCAACATGAGCTGGACCTTCCTCGGCAATGCCTTTTGGGGTGAGCCCGCCGCCGGCCAATGGCGCGTGGAGGTCTTCGATGTTTACTCCGGCAACACTGGCTCCCTGACCAATGTCCGCCTGCAAGTCAACATGGGTGACCGCGTTGGCCGACAAACGGTCAACGGCAATGTGGCCCTTGGAGACTTCGTCGGAACCGTGAACTCTGAGACCGTCACGGTTCAGGTCTACCAAGCTGGCACCAGCACGGTCGTCGCCAGCACCGCGGCCAGCTTGGATGGCTCGGGCAACTTCACCTGGAATCCCGAACTCGTGGATGGAATCTACGACGTGGCGGTCAAGGGAGCCCACTGGCTCCGACGACGAATCAATGGGGTCGCACTCGCCGCAACGGGCTCTGTCAGCCAGAACTTCTCGCTCGTGAATGGCGACGTCGATGGCGATAACTCGGTGACGATCTTTGACTACATCGACCTGAGCAGCGACTTCGACAAGGCCGCTAGCGAGGCCGCGAACCCTGGCTCGGACCTTGATGGTGACGGAGCGGTGACGATCTTCGATTACATCGTTCTGAGCAACAACTTCGACCAAGTCGGAGACTGACAGAAACCCATTGGGTAAGGTGGCGGGCATGGAGAACCTCCCCGCCACCGAGGCCCATGCATGGCTTCACCAATTGGTCGGCTCATGGAAGATCACCAGCGACCCTTACACTCCTGCCGAATACGCCTTCGAATCAGAGGAGACCGTCGAAAAGATCGGCGAAATCTGGATCCGTTCGAGGGGCTGGATGCCAATGGCTGATGGTCGGGGCCATTATGAATCGGTGCTCGGGTTCGACCCGAAACTCGGAAAGTTTGTGGGCAACTGGATCGGGACCATGATGCACCACCACTGGGTGTACCTCGGCGAACTCACACCCGACGGAAGGAGCCTCGTGCTCACTTCGGAGGGTCCGGCTTTTGACGGATCTGAACGTGTGCAGACCTATCGGGACATCATCACCGTGCACTCCCCGGACCACCGCACCCTCACTTCTGAGGTCTTGGGCGACGACGGCGAGTGGCAGCGATTCATGACCACCCACCAGAATCGTGAGTCGAACTTGCCCTAACCAGCACAAGCCGGACGCAGAACCTGCGCACGTTAGCATAGAATACAGTTGTAATGGCAACTCCGCGCAGTGTCGTCGTCGTCGGAGGGGGTCTGGCGGGACTAATGACCACCCTCAAATTGGCTGAAGCAGGCGTCAATGTCAAGCTCTTCAGCATTGTCCCGGTCAAGCGTAGCCACAGTGTCTGCGCCCAGGGCGGCATCAACGGAGCGGTCAACCTGCGCGGCGAAGGGGACTCGCCCTATCTTCACTTCGAAGACACCATCACCGGCGGCGACTTCTTGAACCATCAGCCTCCGGTCATGCGAATGGCCGAGCGCGCGCCCGCCATGATCTACCTTTTGGACCGAATGGGGGTCCCATTCAACCGCACCAGCGAGGGCCTTCTCAGCTTCCGGCGCTTTGGCGGCACCCTCAAGCACCGGACGGCCCACGCAGGCGCCACCACCGGCCAGCAACTTCTCTATGCCTTGGATGAGCAAGTCCGCCGGTATGAGGCCGGAAACAAGGTTCAAAAGTTTGAGGGTTACGAGTTTGTCGGACTGATCAAGGACGACAACGGAGTTTGTCGAGGTGTGATCGCCCAGAACCTGCGCACGATGGCGATCGAATCCTTCCCGGCCGACGCCGTGGTCATCGCGACTGGGGGCAACGGGGTCATCTTTGGCCGCAGCACCAATTCGATCATCAACACCGGCGCGGCCGTCTCGATCTGCTACCAACAAGGGGCCCACTACGGCAATCCGGAAATGGTCCAGATTCACCCGACTGCGATCCCCGGCGAAGACAAGTGCCGCCTGATGAGCGAGTCGGTTCGAGGCGAGGGCGGACGCATCTGGACGCCACGCGATCCCCACGACGAGCGCCACCCGACCAGCATCCCCGAAAAAGATCGCTGGTACTTCTGTGAAGAGCTTGATCCTGTCTATGGCAACCTCCTCAGCCGCGACATCGTGAGCTTTGCGATCTACTGCGTCTGCCGGATCGGCAAGGGCATCAAGGGCCGCCAGCAGGTCTATCTCGATATCACCCACCTCCACAACTCGCGCGGAGGACCTTATAGCCGCGACCAGATCAACGACAAGCTGGAAGGCGTGCTGGAGATCTACGAAAAGTTCATGCGCGAGGACCCGATCGACAACCCGATGCGGATCTATCCGGCTGTGCACTACACGATGGGCGGCCTTTGGGTGGACTACGAAAAGGGTCACGGCGAGAACACGCTCGATCTTGATTCGCCAAAGAACCAGATGACCAACGTCCCCGGACTCTATGCTTCTGGAGAGGCCGACTACCAGTACCATGGAGCCAACCGACTCGGGGCGAACGCTCTGCTGAGCTGCCTGACTGGCGGTGAGCTCACGGCCCAGGGCGTCATGGCCTACCTGAAGAACTTGCCCGCCCCCAGTGAAGACGTCCCCTCCCACGTGGTGGAAGCAGCCCGACGGGCTCGCCAAGAAGAGTACGACAAGTTGAAGCAGTCGAACGGCAAGGAAAACCCCTATGCCCTCCACGCCGAGCTCGCGGACATCATGTGGAACAACTGTGGGATCTGGCGCAAGCAAGATGACTTGCTGAAGGCCCGCGAAGACCTGAATGCCCTCGGCGAGCGCGTCCACCAATGCGGACTCGTCGATGCCAGCGGCTGGGCCAACCAGGCGATCCCCTTCACCCGCGCCATGATGCACATGGTTGAGCAGAGCAAGGCCATCGTCGGCGGAGCGATCCTTCGGGACGAATCACGCGGCGCCCACTTCAAAATGGACACCCCGAATCGGGACGACGAAAAGTGGCTGGTGACCACCAAGGCCACTTGGAGGCCAGGTCAGCCGGAGTTCGACTTTAGCGAGCGCATCGATTGCACCTACATCGCCCCTCGTGCCCGCAAGTACAAGATCAACCAGAACATGATTGTCAAGGAAATCATGGGAGAATCGGCTCTCGCAGGCTCAAACAACGGCTAGGGTCGGGGGTAAAACAGGTTTCGTTATGAAAAAGCTACAAGGATGGATGATCGCCGGTCTGGCCGGCAGCGCTTTGCTCATGTCGGGCTGTGGGGGCGGTGGCGGAGCGGCCGGTTCTTCGGTGCGCATCTCGCTGCGAGCCGCCAACGGTGTCAGCCTGAACGATCTTGAGCTGATCGTGGCCCCCAAGGGCGGACCGGCGACCGACTCGGACGCTTGTGACAACTTTGGCGTCAGCTTCTGCGGCTCCGACGCGGTGACCAACAACACCAAGACCTTCCGGATTACCACCGAGAACGATCGCAAGGACTACTTCATCTATGTTCGGAACAACACCGGCGGTGGAGATCTGAGCGGACGCCTCACGATCTCGATCGACAACATCACCGATACCGGGAACGCCAACAAGTACCTGGACATCCCGGTGACGGTCCCCAGCAACACCGCCGTTCGGTATGCCCGCATCGGCCTTAACAACCTGATCAACTGATCTTTCGGTCGGAGTTGGGGCCTCCTTAACTCCGACCACCCGACCGGGATAAACTCCGAAGCGTGAAGCGTTTTGGTTTTGTGTTCCTTCTCTCGGTCTTGGGCTCCATCGGGATTGCCCAATCCCCCCAACTCCCCACCAAGCTACCGGCCCTGCCCGAGTCGGCGAAGGCGGCACGCGAGCTTGAACCGTTCCGATTCATGGTCGGGCGTTGGATCGGCGTCAACCCGAACGGCAGCGTCAACGAAGAACACTGGACCGCTCCCCGCGGAACAAGTATGGTCGCAACCTTCCGCCAGATTCGGCGAGACGGAAAGCTCGGGTTCGTGGAAGTCTCCTCACTCAGCGTGGAGAAGGACGGTGTGCGTCTGCGGCTTCGCCACCTGCACGGTGGACTTGAAATTCCGAAGGGGCGCGAAGAGTCGAACGACTTTGCCGTCAAGAGCCTGAGCAAGGACCGCGCCGAGTTCACCGGAGTCGGCAAAGATAAGGCCGTCACCGCCGTCATCTATCGGCTGGATGGCAAAGATCGCATGATCGTGGAAACCCAATTCGCCCCAGAGACCGGCGAACGCGGGTACCAGTTGGTGTACTTCCGAGAGAAGAACTAGTTCTGGGCTAAGGGTTATAGGTCCTATAAGTCCTATAGGACCTATAACCCTTAGCCCAATACAAGCGGCCTTGGCGCCACCGGGTCCGGCGCGATGCTGAACGCCTCCGACAGCGCGCGCGCAGCCGCTTCGGCCTCTGCGTCGGTGCGCGCGTGGACCGTTGCCAGCGGCTCGTTGTCGGCGATCTCGTCTCCGACTTCGACATGGACCACTACCCCAACGCTGGGGTCGATGGCGTCTTCCTTGCGCCGACGTCCACCGCCAAGGTTCACTACGGCCTGGCCGATGATCCCGGCATCGATCTGCCCCATCCAGCCCTCTTGATGGGCAAAGACCCGGCAGGTCGCGGGGGCCCGGGGCAGAACCGCGTCGGGATCCTCCCACAGGGCGTCGGACGCGCCTTGGGCGGCAAACCACTCCTGAGCCTTGCGGAGGGCGGCCCCACTCGTCAGCGCCTCTCGGGCGCGATCCTCCCCGGCCGAGCGGTCGGAGACCACCCCGGCGAGGGCCAGCGCCTCGCCGATGAGCGATACACTGAGCCGCGCGACAGGATCTTGATATCCACCCATCAAGGCCCCGATGGCCTCGCGAACCTCCAGCGCATTCCCTACCGCCGCGCCCAGAGGTTGGTCCATATCGGTGACCAGAGCGCTGATCCGCAACCCCGATTCGCGCCCCACGGTGACGAGCGCCTTGCCCAGGGCCACCGCCTCGGGCAGCGAGCGCATAAAGGCTCCGCGTCCACACTTGACATCGAGCACCACGACCTCAGCCCCGCCGGCGATCTTTTTGCTCAGGATGCTCGCCACGATCAGGGGCAAAGAGTCGACCGTCGCGGTCGCGTCGCGCAGGGCATAGAGAATCTTGTCGGCCGGTGCTAGGTTGGGCGTTTGGCCGCTCAGGGCGATGCCGATGCGGCCCGCTTGGGCGACCATTTCGGCGGGCGAAAGGTCGGTCCGGAACCCGGGGATCGCCTGCAATTTGTCGATGGTTCCGCCCGTGATCCCGAGTCCGCGACCGCTCATCTTGACTGCGGTGACGCCGCATGCGGCGAGGATGGGCAGGGCCACCAGGGTGGTCTTGTCGCCGACCCCGCCGGTGCTGTGCTTGTCGACCCAGGGCCGCGGCAAGGAACTCAAGTCGAGACGCTCCCCACTCGCGGCCATCGCTAGGGTGAGCGCGCTCGTCTCGGCGGAATCCAAGCCGCGCAAGTAGGCGGCCATCAGCCAGGCTGCGAGTTGATCAGGGCTAAAGCTCCCGTCAACCGCGCCTTGGATCAGGGCCTGAATCTGCTCGGGCGAGTGGGCCTGGCCGTCGCGCTTATGCCGGATAATCTCCTGTGGGAACAATGTCGGGCTCCTTGGGTGCTGCAAAGTCATACGGCGCCCGGTAGAGGCCCCGCTCTGTAACAATACCGGTAATCAATCCGCCGGGGGTGACGTCGAACCCAGGGTTCCAAACCGGGAATGGCAAACCACCGGTGATCTCAGAGGCTTCGCGCTCTTCGATCTCGATCTGCGCCCCAGTTTGCAGGGCCGGATCAACGGTCGAACTCGGGGCCACGATATAGAACGGGAGGCCGTGGTGCTGAGCCAAAACCGCGAGCATATAGGTGCCGATCTTGTTGGCGGAATCTCCGTTCGCCACGATGCGGTCGGCTCCGGCCACGACGAAATCGACCTGCCCCTGGGCCATCAGGCTGGCCGCGGCGCTATCGACGATGCTCCGGAACGGAATCCCCTCCTTGTGCAGCTCCCACGCGGTGAGCTTGAGCCCCTGTTGGCGCGGGCGAGTTTCGCAGCTATAGACCCGCTCCAGCCAGCCGAGTCGGCGGAGTTCGCGGATGACGCCAAGAGCCGTACCGACTCCCGGGGTCGCAAGAGCCCCCGTGTTGCAGATCGTCAGGACTCGGCAGCCCGGCTTCCCGATGGACGACGCGAGACTCGCCATCCGGGCGTTGGAATCGACCTCGGCCAGCTCGATGGCCTGGGCTTTTGCGAGGGCCGCCTCGGACGTCCATAGTTGGACTTCGTCCATCCGGTCTAGGGCCCAAAAGAGGTTCACCGCGGTGGGACGACTCGCGGCCAATCCTGCCCTTGCCTCGCTGCGATCCGAGTTGCCGAGTGCGGCGAGGACCATGCCATAAGCAGCGGCGGCCCCGATGGCGGGGGCTCCACGGACGGCCATGTCGCGGATCGCATCCCGGACTTCTTGCCAAGTTCGGAGTTCCAGCCAAACTTCACGCTCGGGAATCTCTCGCTGGTCGAGGAGATGGAGGACACCGTCCTCCCAACGCATCGGTCGAATCACGGGGAGATTATGGCGCTCGAGATTTGTTGTCCGCGCCGCCCGGCCCGGAGGCCAATCCCGACCCAGGGGCCCCGAGGCTCCGCCTCGCCCTGGGTCCCGCCCCCGGGCGGCGCGGACAAGGGACTGCCCCAACCAAAAAGCTACCCCTGAATTTTGCCCTGATCCAGGCTCAGTTTCGTTCCCATGAGGGTCTTCTCAGCCCCGGCCGTGTCTCCCGATTGGAGCGCGCGAAGGGCGAGCGTGACCTCTTGGGCCTCGGCCGTTCGTCCATCCTTGGCCAAGATCATCTGCGTCTTTTGAAGCTCATCGATGGCCCCCATCGCCGTGATCTGGCCAGTCTTGAGGCCCATGATCGTCCGTTCGACGGTCTTGCTGACGCTGGCGACCTCAAAGGCCGCGGCCACGCGCGGGTCCACCGGAGCGGAATACCGAGCCGAGTCTGCCGTGAACTCCATGACCAAGTCGAGGTCTTGGGTCACCGTTGCCCCCGCCGCGGGATCCGTATACGTAAGCCGTCCGGCCGCCACTCGGTAATGACCGAGCGGATGGTTGGGAAATTCGAGATCGAGGATCTGCTGGAGGGCAGCTCCCCGCTCCAAGTCGGCGAGTTCCAACGTGAACTCGCGGGCACCGGGAGCGACGTTATGACCCGGAGCACCCTTGAAATTGACCCACCGCGCGAGTTTGAACTCCATGCGCACGCTCTGCGCGGCCACGTTGAGAACCTTGTCGAGTTCGCTTCGGAAGATTTCGGGGATCAGCTCGGGCCGGGGGATGTAGTAGTAGTTCCCGCCCGCCCGCTTGGCCATACTCGCCAAGAGTTCTTCGTTGTAATCCGGGCCGAATCCCAGAAAAGTGGCCGTGACGCCCTTGGACCGCACGTCCCCGGCGTGCTGAACCAACGCACTAAAATCCTTGATCCCAGCGGTGGGGTCTCCATCGCTCAAGACGACCATCCGGGTGGCCCGGCCGCTATCCTGAACGCTGAGGACCTGGGCCAGGGCTAGGGCGATTCCATCGTAGAGATTGGTCGTGTTTCCGGGGGTCAAGCGGGCGATGCCATCCTTGATCGGTTGCTTGGCCGTCACCCGTTGCGGAGGCATCAGGACTTCGACGATCTCCTCAAAGGTCACGATGCTCAGGATGTCTTGGGGGCTGAGCATATCCACCACGTAGTTGCAGGCCTGCTTCACATATTCCAGGGGTGGGCCTTCCATGCTGCCACTTCGGTCGATGACCAGACAGAGGTTGAGCGGGGTTCGCGGTCCAGCGGAAGCCAATCCGGGAAGACTCTCGGGCATCCCCGCCGCTAGCTCAATCAAAAACTGCTCGCGGGCGGGCCCGTTGGCCATGGTGGCCGAACGACCGGCCAAAAGGCTGACCACCAGCCCCGGTGCCGCAGCGGGATTCATAACGCCCGTCTTGTTGGGATCAAATCCCGGGGCCGCACTCATCGCCTGAGTTCGGTAGAGGTCGCCGCCGCCGATCACTGTGCGGTTGGGATCAAAGGCCTGAGTCTTGTCCATAGGGGTTTATGCTTCGACGCGAAAAATGGTGGATCCGATCTGGATCGTATCGCCCAGTCGGGCAAAAAACTGCTGACCTCGGGTGCCATTCACGAGCACGCCATTGGTGGAGCCAAGATCGCGCACTTCGAGGCCGCCTGGCCCAGGGCTGATCCCGGCGTGGCGTCGACTCACGCCCGAGTCAAAACCAAGGGGAATCGTCGGAAGCTCGCGACCGACTTCGATCGGGGCCATAACCGGAAACCTCTGGCCGGTGAGCGGACCATTCGTGGCCACCAAAACCGGGGCGGCAGTTGCGGGGGCCATGGCGACCGTCGGGTTGCTGCTCATCGGCATCGGCCCCACCGGCTGGCCGGCTGGGACATGGGGCATCGGTGCCGGTTCAAATCGTTGCGGGGCCGGGGTCATCGGGACGCGCCTGGCTTGGCCGCCGCGCAACAGAAACTGGAGCTGATGGGTTCCGACCTGGATCACATCGCCACTCGTGAGGGGGGCGGCCTGGATGCGCTGGTTATTCAGCCCGATGCCGGTCGGCGTCCCGGCGTCGTGCAACCAATAGCCATCGGCTTGCTTGACGATGGTCGCATGCAGGGGACCGACGCTAAGGTCACCAAAGAGAGGGATATGCGCTCGCTCATCTCGGCCGATGAAGGTCTGCGGGGCGTCGATGGCCCATTCGCGGCCCTCGTTCCTCCCAAGCACGAGCCGGACCCATGCTTGCCGAGAAACCATCTCGACCAGCCCGATCAAGAGCCCGATCCCACCCCCGACAATCGTCAGACCAACCGCGCGAGGGATTCGTCCTGTTTCGGCACTCGCGCCGCGGGCAAGGAGCGGACCGATGGCATCGGCGACCGCCTGAAAGGCAAACCCACCCAGTGCGCCTCCGAGCAACCCGCCCATGAGCCCTTGGATCGCTCGCTTTGAGCTGCGACCCACAAATCCCTCGGCCAAACCAAGCAGCCCCCCGAAGATGGCAAAACCCACCACTCGGCCCACGTATTGGCCGAGGGTCCCGACTCCGGGCACGATGGCCGTCGGGCCGGTCACCATTTGGTAAACCGCGCCGCCGAGGCTGATCCCCATCGGGCCGACGATCAAACCGAGGAGACCGCCGATCCCTGCCCCCTTGAGCATGTGCGATCGAGAGCCTTGGAACCAGCCCGAAGCCCCGCCGATGGCCATGCCGATAAAGAGGCCCGTGACCGCTGCCAATCGCCACTCAAACCGGGCCCAAGAATTGCTGTCCAAGGCGTTCGGGACGGTTGGCTCAATCACTGCCCAGCCCAGCAAGCCGCCTAGGGCCGCCAGCAACATCAGGGTGAGCGCGCGAGAGATCATCTATGCCTCATATCGGAAGGAGAGAGCCCCAAACTGTATGACGCTCCCGGGACGGATTTCGGCAGGTTGATCGCCGAGCTTTGTCCCATCGACAAAAGTTCCGTTGGTGGACCCGAGGTCGCGCACGGAAAGGCCCCCCCCCGAAAAGGTGATCTCCGCATGGCGCCGAGAAAGACTCGATTCCTCGGTAAGTGCCCAATCGGCTCCGGAATCGCGCCCGAGAATCACCGATCCTTCCGCCAAGTCCCGGACCATTCCGTTGGGACCGACGAGCCGGGGTGGGCGAGCCACCGCTGCCGGGGCGGCCACAACCAGGTCGGGAGCGGCGGCGTCCAGCACGATGGGCTGAATCGGCTCGGGAGCTTTTGGGACCGGGGCTGGATCGGGATCGCCTGAGTCGGCTTGTAGATCTTCCGGGATGGCGACCCCCATTTTTTCGAGTCGCTGGTTGACTTGCTCGCGGTTGTTTTGCACCCACCGAAAGGCAAAGTAGAGAGCCCCGATGGCGACGCAGAGTCCGCCAACGTAGGCCAAAAAGGACATGAAGCCCGCCGGTTGGGCCCCGGCCATCGGACCGGCTTTTTTCGCTTCGTTCGCGGCTGGCTTTGCCGGATCGGAGGAAGATTCCGCCTTGGTGGGAACGTCGTCCGCTCCTGCGGCAAGGACATTCAGCCGAAGACCTGAGGCCGCGGCGGCCTCCAAGGTGAAGTTCGGTGCCGGATTCAATTCGGCGGTGGCTCCAGATTTCTTGTAGGTGAGCCCGACGGTGACGGCCCCGAGCGGAACACCCCAAACCCGGGCGACGCCTTCGTCTTTGGGGCCAAGAATGGCCGTGAAATCCTCTCCCGACTTGGCCTTTAGAGTGACGGTCCCCGCCAGAAGGGGTCCGGTTTCGCCGCGCACTTCGATCGCCGTCTCCCCGACGCGGTCAAAGGTCTTGGCCGAGATCGCCCAAGGCTTGGAGTCGCTCCTGGCCGGGCGAACGACCATCAGGTTGCGGTCGAGATCAAGGACGCAGACCTTGCCCTTCGTTAATCGGTCCCCGGGGATCACCAGCCGGTTTTGGCCGTCGGGCGAATCCATCTGAAAGATTTCATCGGAGGGGGCATAACCCGATGCAGCAACCCAGACACGCTTTTTGGTGACACCCTGGAACTCAAGGGTGAGGTCGGCAAAGCTGGATCCGGAGAGCGCCAGAGCGACTAGGGCAAGTTCGATTCGCAACCGTTTTGGCACGATTCCAGGATTTTAGCCCGCGCCGCCGGTAACTTCCTCGCAAGATCGCTGGCCTGATACCCGATTCCCCCAATCGACTCTGCGCAGAGATCCCCGGCGGTGCCGTGCCAGTAGACCCCGCAAGCGGCGGCCAGATAGGCGGGAAGCTCTTGGGCGAGCAGGGTTCCGATCACTCCGCTCAGGACATCCCCCATCCCTGCCGAGGCCATCCCGGGGTTACCGGTCGAATTGACGGCAAGGGGATGCTGATCTTCTCCGACGATGCTGTAGGGTCCCTTAAGGACGAAAGTTCGTTGGTAGGTTTGGATCGCGCGCTGGACAGAATTGAAGCGGTTGCTTTGGACGTCGGCGTTACTTTCCCGGATCAGGCGGCCCATCTCCCCGGGGTGTGGCGTCAGGACGGCCGGGACTGCGGGCAGAGGGACCCCTTCAGCCAGAAGGGTTAACGCATCCGCATCGAGGCAAACGGGGATTTCGACGTGGGGCAGAAGGGCCTCCAAGAAGACTCGGACCTGGGGATGAAGCCCAAGTCCGGGCCCCACGACCAGTGAATCGTACCGATGAAGGCGCTCGAGAATCTCTTTTTCGGCCCCAAACCCGATCGTGCCATCCCGCTCGGGGAGTGGGATCAAAGTCGCCTCGGGCAACACCGCTTGGACCTTGTCGCATACGGTCGGGATGGCCGCGACGGTCACAAGCCCAGCTCCCGCATAGGCTGCCCCAAGTGCGGCGAGAGACGCCGCCCCTGGCGTGTAATGAGACCCGGCCACGATCAAGACCGATCCGTTGTCGCCCTTGTGGCTGGCCTTAAGCCGCTCGGGAAGCAGGGCCGCGACCCAATCTTCGGTCAAGAGTCGGGCTTCGGTCGGCTCCGTTAGGAGGTCCGTGGGGTAGCCGATATCGGCAACTTCCCAATATCCGGCGTGCTCTAGGCCGATGCCTTGGAAGAGAAACGGTTTGGGTTGACCGAGGGTGATGGTTTTCAGGGCCCAGACGCTTTCTCCAATTTCCTCGCCTGTGTCGGGGTCAATTCCACTCGGGACATCGACCGCAATCGCTGGGACTCCGCTGCGATTGATGGCCCGGATGGCGGAGAGAATCATCCCATTGGGGGCTCCCTTCGAACCCGTTCCAAGCAGGGCGTCCACCACCAGATCGCGGCATCCGACGCAATCGGCCTTGCGCAGCCAACGGGCGTCGTCGAAGAAGATGGCCTGAACTCCGTGGGCCCGGGAAACCGCAAGTTGCGTAGCAGCATCGGGGCTGAGATCGCCTTCGAGGCAAGCCATCAAACAGTCGACGTGGTACCCAGCCTTGAGCGCGTGCCGTGCCAGAACGAGGCCATCACCTCCGTTGTTGCCCTTCCCACAGAAGATCGTGACTCGCCCTCCCTCGGGGAGCATCTGGCGCATGGCGTCAAAGACGGCGAGCCCGGCACGCTCCATCAGGACCATCGCAGGAATGCCGTACTCGGCCGAGGCCATCCGGTCAATTTCTCGACTGCGTTCCGTCGTCGCGATCCACATAGCGTGCTCGATCCGCGCAAAAACGTGCGGGTCTCGCCGCTTCTACGGGGCGATCAACGTGATTGTTTCCAGCTGGATCTCACCTCCGCACGACCGATGCAAGTAGCGGCGGTGGCGGGGCAAGCGGCGACGCCGTGGGATGCTCATTCCGCACCGCGAACACTTATAGAGAACCATCTGTCTAGGTTGGTTGCGCTGGCAAGCATAATCGTGGGTCCGCACCGGATCCTGACCGAGGTCCCGCATGGCCTGTTGCCAGGCCGGCCCATGGCCAGACCCGCGCCGCCCGACGCGATCGACAGCCAAGAGGTGCGCATATTCGTGCAGGAGAGTCCGTTCCAACTTCTCTGGATCATCGAGCACCAAGACGCTGAGCCGAATGGTCCAGTGGCGAAAATCGGCAATTCCGGCCGTGGTCCGGTAGCGGTGCCAAGCTAGCTGCGGGACCTTTTTGAGCGGATGCTTCAGCAAGGTCTGAGCCAAGATCTGATCGGCGAGGGCAGCGAGATCGGCGGGTGGCGACGTCACGATAAGAAAAGGGACGGTTGGTGCCGGGGGCGGGACTCGAACCCGCACGGGTATGACCCCAGTGGTGTTTGAGACCACCGCGTCTACCATTCCGCCACCCCGGCTCCAGGTAGGCCTTTAAGGGTACCCGAGTAAACTTCCCCTTCGATGCTGCTCCAGGTTCGACAAGCGGTCGTTCGCTTTGCCAACGATATCATCCTCGATGGCGCGGACCTCCGCATTGAGGACCGCGAGAAAGTTGCCATCGTCGGACGCAATGGAGCCGGAAAGACCACCTTGCTCCGCGCGATTCTAGGTCAATACGAGCTGGAATCGGGGTCGGTCACGCTCGGGCAGGGCGTGCAGATCGGTTATCTGAGCCAAGACTCCCGCCTTCCAGAAGACGCCACAGTCCTTGGCGCGGCCGAAGAAGCCCGCAAGCACGTGATCGAGCTTCGCGAGAAGCTCGAAGCCTTACAGAAACGACTCGATAATGGTGCCACCGCCGAGGATCTGGACGAATTCACCCGCCTGCAGGAGCACTTTCATGGAGAGGGCGGCTACTCCATTGAGACTGATCTCACCGTGGTTCTCAAGCGCATGGGGTTCGAAGAATCCGAGTTCGCCAAGCCAGTCTCGGCCCTGAGCGGCGGAGAGCGAACACGACTGATCCTCGCGCGACTGCTCCTTGAAGAACCAGACCTGCTCATCCTAGACGAACCGACCAACCACCTCGATCTCGAAGCCACCGAATGGCTGGAAAGCTGGATCGTGGGATATCACGGCGCCGTGCTGCTCATCAGCCACGACCGGACCTTCCTTCAAAACACTGCCCAGCGCATCGTCGAGATCCGCGACGGCAAGACCAAGAACTACCCCGGCGGATTTGAGAAGTATCTAGTGCTGCGGGCGGAAGATGAAGCCCGCCAGGCCGAAGTAGCACGTAAGCAACAGCAAGAAATGGCCAAGCTGGACGAATACGTCCGGCGATTCATGAACAGCCAGCGGACGGCTCAGGCCCGCGGTCGACTGAAGCAGCTGGAGAAGCTCAAGAGCGTGGCCGTCGAGGCGCCCAAAAATGAGAAAGGAATCAAGGGGGCCTTCGAGGTTGTCCGCCGGTCCGGGGATCTCGTTTTGGAGGTGGCTGGACTGCACCACTCCTTTGGCGCGGAGAACTTCTTCCACGGGCTCGATTGGACCGTCCGATGGGGCGAGCGGTGGGGGATCATCGGCCAAAACGGAGCCGGAAAATCGACCTTGCTCCGGATCCTCCTCGGCAAGCTCGACCCGACCGATGGCCGTGTCCGCCTTGGGTCGGGGGTAGAGATCGGCTACTTCAGCCAAGATGCCGATTCTCTAATCCACGAACTCTCTCCGATGATGTTCTTGCACGAGGCACTGGGGCTTGACCTCGGGGCGGCGAGGTCCCTCCTCGGTCGGTTTTTGATCAGCGGTGATGATGCGACTCGGCCGATCTCGACCTTGAGCGGAGGAGAGCGAAACAAGGTCCAGCTGGCGGCCCTGACCGCCACCCGGCCCAACGTCTTGGTCCTTGACGAGCCGACGAACCACCTCGATATGAGTTCTCGCGAGGCCCTGGCTGAGATCCTGCGAGAATTCAACGGCACCCTTCTGCTCGTCAGCCACGACCGGTGGCTATTGAGCCAAGTGAGCGACCGAACCCTCGACGTCCGCAACAGCTCGGTGATCCAGTACCCGGGTGGCTACGACGACTATCGTCGCAAGCACGCTCGTGGCGAAACGCTTCCGCCAGCCCAAACGGCGAGCGCGCCTCAGTCGGTTGCGCCCACGATGAGCCCTAGGGAACTTAGCAAGGAAATCGGTCGGATGGAGAAGCTGGTCGCCCAGATCGAGGCTCAAGTCTCGGAACAGGAGCAACGCCTCGCGGCAGCGGAATCGGCCATGAGCTCAGCCGCTCCCGAAGCCGACCACCTAGCCTTGAGCTTGGCTTACCAGAGCGCCTCCGACGCGCTGGAGCAGACCCTGCACGAATGGGAAGCGGCAGGCTCTCGGCTGGAAGAACTTCGGGCGATGCAGGGCTAAATTCGCTCTTGAATGCGGGAATCTTTGGACGCAGGTGCTCCGTAGTTGCCGGTCATGAAGGTTGTCTTCGTTTTGTCTGCCACTCTCGCTCTGGCCCTTGGGGCCCTCTCTGCCCCCAAAGTTGAACGCGGTGCCCCGCTTCCTCGAAAGGCTGCTCTTGGCGTTCAGCTCGGCCCCGTCGCCGCCGGTGAACCGGCTGGAATCAAAGTCGTCCAGGTGAGCCCCGGGCTCACTGCCGAAGCCCTTGGTGTGAAGGCCGGCGACATCCTCGTCGCGATCGACGGGACGGAGGTCAAGTCGATACCCGAACTCTCTCCGATCACCCGCGGCCTCTATGGCGGGAAAAAGGTGACCCTCACGGTTCAACGAGGCACCGAAAAGCTCGAACTCAAGGGTGACCTCAAGGAGCGACCTCGCCAGAACGACTCCGATGTCGAAGTCGTTTACGACCAGTTTGTCAGCGACGGTAAGCGCATCCGCTGGATCGGAACCTATCCGAAAGGTAAGGGCAAAGGGCCTTTTCCCACCATCTTCTTGATCGGCGGAATCGGAGCCTATTCGGTCGATGCCAACTTCGCAACGTTCCCCTACGGCAACATCATGAAGGCGCTGAGCGACCAAGGCTACGCCACGGTTCGGATCGATAAGCCCGGCCAGGGCGACTCGGAGGGCCCCGCCTATGCGGACCTGCTCTTCGACACCGAGCTGAACGCCTACATCAACGGGATCCGGCTCGCCAAGACAACCGAGTGGATCAACAAAGACAAGATTGCCATCTTTGGCCATAGCATGGGGGGAGCCTTTGGCCCGCTAGTCGCGGCCGAGGAGCCCGTGGCGGCACTAGCCGTGGGAGCCACCGCAGCGAAGACCTGGTTCGAATACATGATCGAGAACAACCGGCGCCAGGCGCTGCTCGGTGGGGCAAGCCCTGCGCAGGTCGATGAGTCAGTACGTCAGCAAATCCCGCTTTGGCACTACATCTTTAACAAACAGATGTCCCCTCAAGACATCATCGCCAAAGAACCCGAACTCGGAGAGTTGCTCAAGGCCATCTCGCCAGACCTAAAGACCTTTAGCGGAGCCGGAATCACCTTCTTCCAGGGCCTTGCCAAGAAAAATCTGATGGAGGCTTGGAGCAAGGTCACCGCCCCAGCGATGCTGTACTACGGCGAAAACGACTTTGTCAGCGGACGGGACGACCACGAGTTTGTGGTGGCGAGCCTGAACAAGGTTCGCCCCGGCCAAGCCACGTTCAAACTGTTGGCCAATTCGGACCACGGATTCTTCAAAACCGAATCGCCCCTCGATAGCATGCAAAAGTGGGGTCGTCCGGGCAATGCCCACAACCCGAACATCGAGGAAGCACTCATCGAGTGGTTCGGCAAGGTCCTCAAGTAGCGATAGCGGCGAGCCAGCCCTTGAGGCTGTAGTAGCTCGTGACCCGCGTGATCAGGCCGTCTTCGACTTCAAAGAAGGCGGCCGCCGGGATTGCATAGGTCTGCCCCTTTGCCTCGGGGAGCGATCCATCCGTTTGAAGATAAGTCCCCGAGCAGAGAAATTCCGCCGCACCGCGATTTCCTTGCTCAAAAATCACGAGTTCGGTGATTTGTTCGCGGTAGCAGGTGTCCATATGAGCCTTAAAGGCACGGAATTTTTCGAGGCCTACTTCGGTCGGTCCTTCGTTGATATCGTGCCGAACCTGCGGGTGGAGGGTGGCCAGAAGCGCCTCGGCATCGTGGGCGTTGAAGGCTTCGAAGTAGGCACGGATCGCCTCGGTCGGGGTGCGCATAGGAATCTCATTATCCCGATCCGGACCGCGAAGGCGGGGGGGGGGATAAATGAATCACCCCGAGAGCGGGCAACGTTACCACTCTCGGGGCGAAAAAAATTGGAACTCTTCCCGAATGAAGGGATCAGTACCGGTCGACTTCGCTTTGCAAGCCGCGGCGAACAACCAGGAACTTCATCTTGGTCGGGCGGAACCGCTCGCGCAGCACGTCCATCGCGCGATGGACATGGATCGTGCCGCCGCAATAGAACAGGTCCACCGCTGCGTACCGGTGCTCCGGCCACGTGTGGATCGTATAGTGCGACTCTTGGATGATGACCGCCCCACTCACGCCATAAGGCTTGAATTCGTGGAACGACTCGGTCACGACTGTCGCCTCACTCTGGATCGCGGCGGTGCGCATGGCCTCGCCGACGGTGTTCTCCAGCTTGAGCGAATCAGGATCGCAGCCGTAGAGTTCGACCAAAAGGTGCGAACCCAGGGACGGTTCCTCGCCTTCTTTGAACGGGAATCCCACCTCGTCATCTTCTAGCCAAGCCCTGAATCCATCCGGGTCTTCACAGCGAATCAAGGTCCAACCATGATCCGTCGTAATTTCCGGGCGAACGGGAGCGGTACTAGGACGACGCGTGAACCGATCGAGAACGCGCGAAAACCAGCCGGTCTTGGTGGCTTGTGCCACAGGGACGAATGCGGCGAGAGCCGCGATGCTAAGGATGGAAGTTAATTTTTCCAATCAAGTTTCCCTCGAGAAAGTTAACCCCGTGCCGGACCGCCGATAAATCGACGGGAGAAACCCGACCAGACGACGAGAAAAGGAGCCCCGGCACTTCCCAAGAAACTGTCTCATTGGCATGAGCTGTGAGATCGGATCCCAAACCCCGGACGTTTCCGCCCGTCACCCGTTGACAATTCCGTTGGTTCATCGCGCTAGACCAGATGGTCTTTTTCTTAGCTCCTGGTGTCAGTCTACTTGGGACCGCAAGATGTTCCGTTGGTCCCAGACGCAAAGGGGCATTGTACCGGACCCCACCCCCATTTGCAAGGAACTTTAGCCAAGAATGAGGTTTTTCTCGCATTTTCTGGGTGACCAAGGCTTGACCGCCTTCGTTTCGTAACCGTGAATGCTACGGGACTTGAGGCCCATCCGTTGCAGGCCGTCTTGTTTTTTGCTGGCGAATGGCGTATCGTAGGAGTTGCGCAAAGGTTCGGGAGAAAACGATGCAACCGAACGAAACGACCACACAACCGACCAATGATCTCAAGCGGCGCGTTCTCGCGGTGCTGATGACCGACGTGAGCAACTACACTCGCAACGTCGCCCGGGCCGAAGAGTCGGCCGTGGCCCGGGTCCGCAAGGATAAGGCCCTGATGAAGGAGGTCGCCGCCCAACACGGCGGAACCATCGCCGCCGACCGGGGAGACGGTTGGAAGATCACTTTTGAGAGCACGGTGGAAGCGGCCAAAGCCGCGATCGAGATTCAGCGCGCCCTCCGCCACAGGAATGACCGGCGCGAACCCCACGAACCCAGCATCCTGCACCGCATGGGCCTACACATGGGCGACGTGATCTGGGCCAAAGACGAAGAGACCGAGAAGATTGAGATCACCGGCGCGGCTGTCGCCATCGCCGCTCGTCTGGAATCCAAGTGCCCACCCGGCCAGGTTGCGTTTACCGAGGATGTCGCCAACGAGATCCGCCGCAACATCGCGGCCGCACCGATGGGCTTCCTCGCCGCCGAATCCCTCAAGGGCCTCCCTGGAATGACCCGAATCTGGGCCACCAAACTCGGGGGCGACTTCGAACTCGGGGGCACCACGTCGGCGGCAACCCATGCCGTTGTTCCGGCCGCCGACCGCCGAGCCCACCAGGATCTTATTCACCGGATCGAAGAAGTCCGCGAAGAAGCCCGACGCGGCCAAGCTCGGTTCAACCTGCTCGTCTTGCTCAACCTGATCTGCCTCATCGCCATCGCGGTTTGGGTCTACCGGGTGGATGCCCAAATGCAAGCCCGACCGGCGGGGGCCATTCCGGTGGAGCAATCTTCCGGACCTACGATCCCGGTAAAATCTAATCAGGCGAGCGATTCTCCAGCAAAGAAAACCGCGCAGCCCAAAAAATCAACCCGAAAATCGGGCGAAGAGACTCGCGGGGGACGAGATTCGGTGGCAAGAGACGACCGAGAAGCGGAACGGACCGCCCCCGATGGCAACCCGATGAGGGACCCGGTCGACGAGCTTCCGCCCAACCCCGACCTCCCCAGCGAAGGTATCCCCAACGCCAACTATCCTGGGGCCAGCGAGGGGAGCTACTGATGTCGGCACGGCTAGAGGCAACCCTCGAGGCGCTGCGCAACTGCGCTCTCTTCGAAGGCTTGAGCGATTCGACCCTCACGACCCTCGCCCAGGGCTGTGTCGAGCGCAGCTACGCGGCCCAAGATCACCTCTTTCATGAGCACGACCCCGCCGGCACGATGTTCATCATCCAATCCGGTCAGGTCAGCATCGAGCGCAACCGGTTTGAGGGCGATCACGAAGATCTCATCCAAATCGCCATCCGCCGACCGGGCGACGTCATCGGGGAATTTACGCTCTTTCAAGAGATGCCCCGCACCGCCAACGCGCGATGCGTGGTCAAGACCCAAGTCCTGATGCTCCAAGGTCGCTATATCGTCGACTGTCTCCGCCGCGACGACAAACTCGCCCTCAACATCATCCGCGCCCTCTGCGGCAAGCTCGTCGAGGCCATGAACCGGAAGTCCGACCAAGAAACCGAATCGGTGCGCACCCGGCTCGTCCGCGAGATCATCGACCTCGGTCGCCAAATGGGCAAAGCCGCCGAAGACGGGACCATCGAGATCAACGGAAAGATCACCCAACAAGAACTCGCCAACCGCATCGGATGCACTCGCGAGGTCATCAACCGCACGCTTTCGGAGATCGGCCGCGACGTCGTCGAAAGCAAAAACGGCCGTCTGACGATTCTGCAACCCAAAGCCCTCAAGCGCCTCGCCCGGGGATGAGGGCCGACGGGCGCGAGGCTCGGTCGAGGTTTGGTTGAAGCTAGGAGTGGTTTATTGAGGTTCACTAGGAATCTTGGTTTGACTTCTATCCAGATTCAACTTGCCTCCACCTACCCTCGCGGCTGTTCGGAGGCCTTGCGCCGACCGGGGCGGAGGGTGGGAGACGCCGAAGGCGGCCGGGGTCCCACCCG
>ERZ761602.545-NODE-545-length-80253-cov-12.127509_pt1 | contig 80253 bp, 59 predicted proteins | sample MGYA00512165_ERZ761602 | MGnify/ENA primary metagenome ERZ761602 (study PRJEB28899, sample SAMN02445085) | bioreactor sludge metagenome | biome: EBPR sludge; isolation source: Thorneside wastewater treatment plant | place: Australia: Brisbane, Thorneside...
AGCAGGAGCAGGAGCAGGAGCAGGAGCAGGAGCAGGAGCAGGAGCAGGAGCAGGACCCGAAGGATCGGGCGCTGGCGGTGCGCCCTCCGACTTCGGCACCTCGACCTCGGGCGGTAAAGGCACCACTTTCGGCCCCTCCACCATCTCCAGCAACAATCCATGCGCCTCCCGATACCGCGGTGAATCCGCGAGCGAATCGAGCACGTAACGCCGGGCCTTGGTTTCATCCTCCGTCTTCAACAGCCGCGCCAGCCGGAAGCGCAACTCCGACGGATTCGCCGGATCAAGAAGCAGGGCATTCTCAAAGGACTTCACGGCAAGACCTGCCTCCGCCTTCGCTTCATGCGCACAGCCGCTGCAATAATGAATGCGTTGATTGAAGGGATTGATCGCAAGACCCCGTTTCGCATTGGTGATGACTCCGTCCCAGTTCTTCCCATCGAAGTTCACGTCGATGAGACGGGTGTAGGCACTGAAGGCTTCGGCGGAGCGGGAGGAGAGTTCCTCAAGCACGGCGGCTTCTCCGGCGGGGTCCTTTTTGCCCCGGTAGGCGAGCGCTTTGGCGGTGTAGCCGTTTCCTTCTCCGGCATAGTCGGGCAAGAGCGCGAGGAGGGCATCGGCGGACTTTATCGCCGCGTCCCATTGCTCCTGTTCGAGGAGGAGATTGGTGAGAATCTGGCGTGCCTCGAAGTTCGCCGGATTCGCCTCCACATAGGCCGTCACGGCAGGCAGGCTGCGGAGGTTCAGCTCTTCGGGTGATTTCCAGTCCACTTTGGATCCGTAGGCCTCGGCCATCTTCAGGGTGCTGAGGGCGAACTCTTTTTCCAGCTCATCAAGCGGCTTGGTATGCTTCGCGATGGCATCGTTTATGAGGACGCCGGCGGCAAGGTCCGCTAGGATCGCCCGGAGCGAATCGAGCCCAAAATTCTTCACGATGTGTTCCACCACCAGCATGGACTGGTAGTAGGCGAACATGAGGTGCTTCCCGCTCTCCGGTTGGAAGAAGGCCTGGCTCATGTCCCGGATGGGGGTGAGTGAATCCTCTTCAAGAATCATCCGCCGATAGTCGGGCGACATCTCCTGTCCCCAGTTGGGGTGACGCTGTTTCTCCTCGTAGACGGAGATGCCTTCGCTCAACCAGCGGGGCATCTTGTTTTTGGTGGCTGTCAGGGTGATGACATGACAATACTCGTGCCACAGGGTTGCCTCCCAGTTGCTCTTCCCGGCGGTCGCACTGCCGGGACTGTTCATCGTCACGACGGAACCAAAGCAGACCCCGAGCAAACCTTCACCCCCGAGTGAACCGAAGGAGCGGATCGCGAAGTCCTGCTGATCCGGATAAAATTCCACGAGGGTGGGTTCCTCGATGACGAGACCGTATTTTGCCCCGAGGACTTCCTTTGCCTCGGTGAGAAGTTCCACAACCCGGTCTCCGTAGATCTCAGCCTCCTCGGCGGGGAGGCGGATGATAAAGTCGTCGGTTTCGACCGAGGCAAAGCTCGCGATCTCCTTCTCCAGAATGTCGAGGTTGTAGGCGAGGACATTGTATTGATCCGCGGTGGCCACTTCCTTTGCGAGAGGCCAGGCCTCCTCCACTTTTCCGAGGCGGAGGTAGTCGAGAGCGAGTTGCAGTTTCGCCGGGAGGAAATCCGGATCAAAAGCGAGGGCACGTTTCTGACTGTCGGCTCCTTCCTGATACCGGTATTTGCGGGAAAGGACCCGTCCGATGAGATAGTCGATCTCCGGATTCTCCTGCCAGACGGAGAGCGCGTTCTCCCGCTCTTTGGCAAAGGCGGCCATGTCGTTGCGCTCCAGCTCCGCGAGAATCGCCCGGAAGGCGTGGGCCTCGGGATGCCGGGGGTTCACCGTCTCGACCCGGGAAAGATATTCCGCGGCGGCCTCGAATTTTTCGAAGTTGATCGCCTGCTCCGTCTGCAGGAGGAGCGCTCCGGCATGGAAGGGAGCCTGCTCGAGAGTCTTCTCAAGATAACTCATCCCGATTTTGCGATCCGAGGGGAGGAAGGCGCGGGCCATTCCGAAAAGAACGTCGGGGTTCTCAGGCGCATACTTGAAGGCCTGGCCATATTCCTCGCCGGCCTTTTTTAAATCCTCCTTGGCGAGGGCGAGTTTCCCCGAAACGAGGTGGGCCTCAACGAGTCCGGGTGGAATGTCCTGTCCTTTCGGTTTGGCCGCCTTGGCCGGACCGAGATACTGCTCCAGCACTTTGCCGGGATCGGCCCCGAGGATCAGGGCCGCCTCGGCGAGGTGGACGAGGTCCATCGTCGTCCGTTCACGGGTGGGAACGGCACTGGCCGCCGCATTGATATCGGCCAGAGTGGCGGCAGCGCCCTCTTTTCTCCCGGTTGCCCGGAAGAACTCATGAATCCGGAGCTGGGCCCCCAGTTCTTTCCGGAAAAGCTCGGCGGTTTTGGTCGCTTCCTCAGCGGCCTCCTCGTAGCGCCCCAGGTTGGCGAGCGACTCCAGTCGCAGGACCCGCCACTCCCAGGAGGGCTGGCCCCGGCGGAGGGCGTAGTCACAGACCTGGAGCACGATATCGTATCGCCCGACGCTGAAGATCTCCCTGACCTTGGGGAGATTGTCCTCATCGTAATAGCGTTTGTAATCGGCCTGAGCGAAAACGCCCGTGGGGCCGAAAACGGTGACTGCCGTCAGGAAGAGAATCGCCACCCGCACTCGGATCATGCCCCTAATAGACAGGAGTTTCGGGGAGCCGTAAAGTACGGTGACGCGGCGAGGTGACCGCTTTTCAGCTCCCCCGCGCCCTGAGTCGACCAAATTATTCGCCGCGGCCCGGCCCTCTCACCTTGCAAAGGCCGTTTCGAAGGGCTTTGATGAGGGAACCGAAACCCGTGACAGAGCCCGATCCAGAGACGCCCCCGACGGCGGCCACGACTCCCGATGAATCCCCCGTCGAAGCCGGTAGTGCCGCGCCCGCCGGTGGAATCGGCCGCTCGCGGGGAGTGCGCGATTCCCTCGCCGCGGACGATGAACTGGACGACGAAAGTCCGGAGGAGAAGGATGCCTACAAGGTCGCGCTCGACATCTTCGAGGGGCCGATGGATCTGCTCCTCTATCTCATCAAGCGCGATGAGATCGATATCTACGACATCCCGATCGAGCAGATCACGAAGCAGTACATGTCGTATCTCGACACCTTCAAGATGCTGAACATCGGCCTCGCGGGCGAGTTCCTCGTGATGGCGGCCAACCTTTGTTACATCAAGAGCCGGATGATGCTGCCGAAGCACGTCCAGCCGCCCGAGGAGGATGCCGATGAGGAGGATCCGCGCTGGGACCTCATTCGCCAGCTCATCGAATACAAGAAGTTCAAGGAAGCGGCAAAAAATCTCGGAGAACGGGAGGCGAAACAGCAGAACCACTTCGCCCACAAACCGGAGAAGATCGAAGCCGGGGAAAGTGAGGTGCGCCCGCTGTCCGGAGACATCAACATCTTCGACCTGATCCGGGCCTTTCAGAACATTCTCGATCGCTTCAACGACGAAGGCCTCGGGGAAATCGTCGACGACCAGTACACCGTCAGCGACAAGATCGACCACCTGCTCTCGATCATTCCTCCCGGCGGCTCCATCCCTTTCACCTCACTCTTCAAAGGAGCGACGAGCAAACACGAAATGATCGTGACCTTTCTCGCGGTTCTTGAGTTAATGAAGCTCAACTACTTCCGCGTGCGCCAGCAAGTGATTCTCGGAGAGATCGAATTGCAGCGCAACGAGTTCTAAGCCAACAAAATCCGCTTTAATTTAAAGGAAATCGAGTCAGTTTAGGCCCCCTCTTACGTGTGCTCCATGCAGCTGATTCAAATAGTCGAAGCCCTGATTTTTGCCGCTCCCGAACCGGTGACGGCGGCCGAGATTGCCAAAGCGGTTCGCCGGGCCGCCGCTGACAGCCTGATCCCCCAGGCCCGCGAGTGGGAGATGATCAGCAACAAGGACGTCGAATCCGCCATCGCCCAGCTCGGGGAGGAACTCGTCGCCGCCGGCCGTGCCGTCGAACTGTACGAGGGAGCGAGCGGCTGGCGCCTCGTCACCCGGGCCGATTTTGCCGACTGGATCCGGGCCCTTCTCCCGGAAATGAGGCCGGAAAAACTGAGCGCCGCAGCCCTGGAAACGCTCGCGCTGATCGCCTACCGCCAACCCATCACCAAAGCCGACATCGAAGCGGTTCGGGGGGTTTCCGTCGATGGCACGATGCAGAAACTGCTCGAGCGCGGACTCGTCAGAACCGGCGGAAGAGCCGACCTGCCGGGAAGGCCCATGCTCTACGAGACCACGGACCAGTTTATGGAACATTTCGGGGTGAAGGATCTGAACGACCTGCCCAACGCCTCGGAGCTCCGCATCGTCCCGCTCCCGACCGCGGAGATTCCCGCCGAAGCGGAGACTCCTGAGATCGCCGAAGAAAAAGTCGACACACCCATCGTCGAAGAGGCTCCTGTGGAAGAAGACCTTGCCGCTGACGAAGAGAACAAGATCGAAGACGAAATCGAAATCGAATTCGATATCGACACCCCGGGCGATTCCGATTCCGATTCCGATTCCGATTCCGATTCCGATTCCGATTCCGATTCCGATCCCGCCCCCGAAGCGGAGACGACGGACGAGGAAGACACCAACTGGCATATCGAACCCTGAATTTTCCCATGAGCCTCGAAGAACTGCGCATCAAAATCGACGCGATTGATACCGATATCATTCACCTCCTCAACGAGCGGGCCGATATCATCCACGAGATCGGAGTGATCAAAAAGCGCGAAGGTCTCGAAATCTACGCACCGGAGCGGGAGGAGAAACTCCTGCGCAGTCTTGTCGCCAAGGGAGAGGGCGGCCGGCTTCCCGAGGAGTCGATCCGGGCGATTTACCGGGAGATCATGTCAGCGGCGCTGGCCCTCGAGGAGGACCTCAAGATCGCCTACCTCGGCCCTGCCGGAACCTGGACCCACCAGGCGGCGATCGGGAAATTCGGTCACAGCGTCAAGTATCTTCCCCAGCCCAGCTTTGCGGACGTGTTCGATCAGGTGGAGCGGCGCATCGCCGACTACGGCGTCGTGCCCATTGAAAACTCCACCGAGGGAGCTGTCACCCACACCCTCGATCTTTTCGCCGACTCTCCCCTGAAGATCTACGGGCAGGTCATGCTGCCGATCGAGAACAATCTCATGGCGAACTGCCCGAAGGAGGAGATCCGGCAGATCTACAGCCATCCCCAGATCATCGCCCAGTGCCGCGGATGGCTGAATCGCAATTTCCGCGAGATCCAGCCGGTCGAAAAATCGAGTTCCGCCGCCGCCGCCGCCCTCGCCGCCAGCGAACCCGGCGCTGCCGTCCTCGGAGGATCGCTCCTCGCCGAACTCTACGGACTGAACCTCCTCGAACCCTCGATTCAGGATATCGCCAACAACACGACGCGCTTCCTTGTGATCAGCCACAAGACCTGCCCTCCAACCGGGAAGGACCGCACCTCGGTGATGTTTTCGGTTCGCGATGAACCCGGGTCACTGCACCGCGCCCTCGAGCCTTTCGAAAAATTCTCGATCAACATGTCGAAGATCGAAAGCCGTCCCTCCAAGCGACGCGCCTGGGAGTATTATTTCTTCGTCGATCTCGCCGGACATTGCGAGGAGCCCGAACTGGCCGGTGTCATCAAACAACTGGAGCACAACTGCTCCTTCGTGAAGGTCCTCGGCAGTTATCCCGCCTGAGCCGGGTAAACTAAGCAGGCTTCAGGACGTAGTTGACGCAGGTCTCACCGGGCTGCCAGGGAGCGATTCCCTCCTCCCGGCAGGTAAAGACCTCGTATCCGAGATCACGAACCAGCCTGAGCACATTCGCTCCGTGTCCTTCCTGATCGAGCGGTTGGTTCACTTCGAGAAGAAGCGAGGGGCGATGGGTCAGGAGCGTTTCGCGGGCTCCGTTCAGGACCGCAATCTCATGACCTTCGACATCACATTTGATGAAATCGACCCGCCCGATCGAATGATGCGCACAAAAATCATCAAGGGTGCTGGTCTCGACCGAGATGTTTTTGGTCGAACTCCCCGTTTCCTGCCCGTCCAATGAGGCCTCGTAATGGTTCAGGGTTCCGTCCTCCCGAATCGGAATCGACATTTCGGAAACCCCGGTGCGGTCGGAGAGCGCGGTTTTGAAAATCTCGATGTTACTCAGTCCGAGGTGCTGGCAATTGTTCTGCAGCACTTCAAACATGTCCCCGGTCGGCTCAAAGGAAAAGACCCGGCCCTTCACCCCGACGGACTCGGAAAGGAAACGGGTAAACAACCCAAAATTGGCTCCGAGGTCAAACACCACATCCCCGGGCTTGGTGAGAAGCGAGATCGCGGCAAGATCCGGCTCGTCCGATATTTTCGAGCGCTTCAACTTGCGTTGGTAGTGCAGCTTGCGGAATTGAGCCTGAATCGATTCCGGCAGGTGCGCGATGAGGCGCTTCAGAAAGTCCTTCATGGTAGAGTATTGAGCCGCTCTCGGGAGGAGCTTAGATAATTTATAATTAATTATGGAAATTGCAATTATTTTAGATTTTTAACAATCAGTGTTCCGGGTCTTCCCGCCGCCGATCACCGAAATTGTAGGGATCCCAGACTGAATTTAGAAGCGTGACGGCTGCCCGTATGCCACTCTAAATAAGTAGCATTTGCAACGGACGTCGCTGAATTCATTACCCCTCTTCAAGTTGAATTGGAATACCAGGGCCTGCCGGGAAGAAGCGAATCCAAAGCACCCCGTGAGCACCACCGAAACAGAAGTGATCAGCCCGACCCGCTGGTTACTCGGCGTTGATGTTGGATCGACAACGGTCAAGGCAGTCGCTGTCGACTCCCGGAGCAGAACCATTCTTTGGAGCGACTATCAGCGGCACGAGACGCGGCAGGCGGAGAAAGCCCTGCAGCTCCTCGAGGCCATGCTCGCGGCACTCCCGGAAATTTCACCCGGCAATACCCGTCTCTTCCTGACCGGATCCGGCGGACGAATGCTTGAGGGCCCCCTCAACGGAAAATTCGTTCAGGAAGTGAATGCCGTCACTCTCGCGGTCGAGGCACTGCATCCGAATGCGGGAAGTGTTGTCGAGCTCGGCGGTCAGGACGCCAAGATTATCAATTTCCGAAAGGATCCTGTCACGGGTGACAAACAGGTAAGCTGCTCGATGAACGACAAGTGCGCCAGCGGCACGGGTGCAACCCTGGACAAATGCCTGATCAAAGTCGGCCTTTCGGCAGGCGAGGTGGCAGGCCTCCCCTTCGACGCCGGAAAGCTGCACAAGGTCGCCGCAAAGTGCGGTGTTTTCGCCGAAACCGATGTCGTCAACCTGATGAAGTCGGGGATTCCTTCAGAGGAGATCATGTGCTCTCTCGCGGACGCGATTGTGAGGCAGAATCTGGCGGTGCTCACGAGGGGAAACACCCTCCTTCCCCGGGTAATCCTCCTGGGGGGACCCAACCATTATTTCCGCTTTCTTCGGGAATGCTGGCAATGGAGGATCCCTGAAATCTGGGCCCAACGTGGATATGATTTCAGCGAGGAGGCCAGTCGTGAAGAGCTCATTCTTGTCCCGGATGATGCTCTCTACTACGCGGCTTACGGTGCCGTCCTCTACGGAATACATCAGCCAACCGGCAGCGACTCCGGATGCTTTCGTGGACTTGAAGGGTTGCGTGAATATATCGCCAATGGCAGCCACGGCGGGGAGGTTCGCCCTTCCGGCCCTCCGCTGGTAAAAGATGAAACGGAACTCGCCGGATTTCTGAAGGAGTATTCCGTCCCGACGTTTGTTCCCACGAAGTTCCCCGTCGGCACCTCCGTCCGCGCCACGATCGGACTCGATGGCGGATCGACTTCCTCGAAGCTCGTGGTGGCGGCCGAAGACGGCACCATTCTTGCCAAAGCGTACCGGCTCTCAAAAGGCAATCCGATCGAGGACATGCGTGAACTGCTGCGGGAAACCTGCCGGCACTTTGAATCACAGGAGGTGTCGCTGGAGATCGCCGGGTTTGGAGTGACCGGATACGCCGCCGATGTCATCGGAAAAGCCGTCAACGCCGATGTGAACATCGTGGAAACCATCGCCCACATGATCAGTGCGGTGCATGCGTTCGGCGAGGTTGACGTCATCTGCGATATCGGAGGACAGGATATCAAGGTGCTCTTTATGGAGAACGGAAACGTCCGCGATTTCCGTCTTTCGAACCAGTGTTCCGCGGGGAATGGAATGCTCCTGCAGGCGATGGCCGGCCAGTTCGGCATCAGCATCGAGGACTATGCGGCCACCGCATTCAAGGCGAGGCGCACTCCTGTCTTCAGTTATGGTTGCGCCGTTTTCCTCGACGCAGACCGGGTGAACTTTCAGAAAGACGGCTTCACCAAGGAGGAATTGCTCGCGGGGCTTGCGATGGTGCTTCCCAAAAACATCTGGCAGTATGTGGTTCAGACTCCGCGAATGGCGGAATACGGGCACCGTTTTGTTCTCCAGGGAGGCACCCAGTACAATCTGGCGGCCGTCAAAGCCCAGGTCGACTACATCCGCAGCCGGGTTCCCGGAGCTGAAGTTCACGTTCATCCCCACTGCGGTGAGGCGGGCGCTGTCGGTGCCGCGATGGAGGCCTGGAGAATCGTCAAACGACGCGGTGCCTCCACCTTTATCGGACTCAAGGAGGCCATCGGAATCGAATACTCGGCTCACAACGACGAGACGACGCAGTGCCACTTTTGCACAAACCGGTGCGCGCGGACTTTCATCGACATCGTTACTCCTGACGGAAACACCAACCGCTGTATCTCCGGCTTCTCCTGTGAAAAAGGTACGGTGGAGTCTCCCGAAATGCTGCGGACATTACTCGATCGCCGCAAACAACTCGATGCCAGCTACGTGAACTTGCTTGACCACGAAAGCCGCCTTTGCTTCAAGTCCACCTACGTCGCAAGTCCTCTCCCCTCGGGGCGGGATGAGGCAACGAAATCCATCGACCCCGCCAATTGGGCGGATCGTCTGAGGGGACGGCGCGCGACCCGGCCCTTCACCCGGTCCGGCGCGGAAGCGGCGGAGTTTCGCAGCCGGGTCAGAATCGGAATTCCCCGTGTCCTCAGCCTCTATTCGACTGCTCCGCTCTTTCGCACCTACTTCGAAACCCTCGGCATTTCCGACCGGAATGTCGTTTTTTCCCCGCCCACCTCGGAGAAACTCTATTCGGCGGGGGCGCGATACGGATCGGTGGATACCTGCTTTCCTTCCAAGGTGGTTCAGTCCCATCTTCATCACCTTCTCTTTGAAGCGCATCAGCCTCCCGGCAACCCGCTGAATTTCATCTTCTTCCCGTCGGTTACCTGCCTTTCGACCTTTGTCGAGAAAACGGTGGATTCGACCTCCTGCCCGATTGTGGCCGGCACTCCGAACGTCATGAAAGCAGCGTTCAATCGGGAGATCCCTTTCTTTGAAAATGCCGGCATCGATTACGTCGACGGAGTCGTGACGCTTGAGGAACCCAACTATTTCAAACACCAGATGTTTGAAATGTGGGGTTCGCGTCTCAGGATCACGGAGGATGAGAGCAACTTTGCGATTGATCAGGGGTGGGAGGCGTTAAAGCGCTTCGACACCGAAATGCAGCAACTCGGAAAGGAAACGCTCGAAAAGGTCGAAGCGGAGAACCGGATTGCCATCCTCGTTCTGGGGCGACCCTACCACGCGGACCCGGGACTGAACCACGGCTTGCTCGACGAGTTACAGGCGAGCGGATACCCGACGATCACGATCCGATCCATTCCCAAGGACGAGGCATGGCTCGGGAAATGGTTTCAGCCTGATCTCGCCGCAGGGTTGATCGAAAATGTCTTTGATATCCGCGATGTCTGGCCGGAAAACTTTTCCGCAAACAGCGCCCAGAAAGTTTGGGCGGCGAAGTTCGCGGCGCGCCATCCCCATGTGGCCGTCCTCGACCTATCAAGTTTCAAATGCGGTCACGACGCACCGACCTACGGGTTGATCGACCGCATCCTCAAAGCGGGTGAAACACCCTGCATGGCGATGCACGACCTCGACGCCAACAAACCCTACGGTTCCCAGAAGATCCGTGTCCGGACCTTCGTCTACGCCCTGCAGCGATATCAGGAAAGGCTGGAAGACCACGCCCGTGGAATGGGCCTCTTGAAATCGCGTCTCGCGGAGAAGCGGCGCGAGCTGATCGATAAGGCCCCGGTGCTCGCGGTGCGGCACGCACCTCCGAATGGAAGTGGACGCGAATGCGAAGCCTCTACTCATTGCGCAGACTGTGAAAGCTGCGGTTGCCACCTCTGCCGAAGCTCCCGGGCGAAAGTGTATTCCCATTCCTGAAGATTGCTCTCCCCTCCGGATCCGTTCTCGATGAAAAACGATCATCAACTCACCCCGTCAAGGCGCCGTGAAATCGAACGCGAAATGGAGGCTTTCGAGGAGAAGGAACGCAGGAATCTCGGACTGCCCACGGAGGAAACCATCCACTTTATCGATCCAAGTAACCCGCACTTCGAAAAGAGCGATCGCGGCACCACCACGATTCTTCTGGGCGGCCTGACGATTGCCCAGGACGTGCTCATCCAGGCGGCTCTTGAGGCTCTCGGCTACCGGATCGAACCACTGCCCTGCCCCGGCAATGAAGACCTGCAACTTGGAAAGGAATTCGGGAACCGAGGGCAATGCAATCCCACCTATTTCACCGTGGGAAGTCTCCTGAGAAAACTGATCGCCCTCCGGGAGGGAGGGATGTCGACCGATGACATCATCGCCCAGTATGTATTTCTCACGGCGGGAGCTTGCGGGCCCTGCCGCTTTGGCACCTATGCCACCGAATACCGGAAAGCGCTTCGCGACTCCGGCTTCGAGGGGTTCCGGGTCCTTCTGTTCCAGCAACAGGGTGGACTGAAACAGGCCGCCGGATTCGGTTCCGGAATCGAGTTTTCCCCGCGATTTTTTACCCAGATCATCAGGGCCCTCATCGCCGGTGATCTTCTCAACGCCATCGGATATCGCATCCGCCCCTATGAGATCACTCACGGGCAGACAGACGAAACCCTGGAGCGATGCAAAGAGATTCTTGGCACCGCCTTGAGAGACCGTTCCTCCCTGTTAATGGCGCTTCGACGTTGTCGCAAAGAGCTGAATCGAATCGAGGTTGACCGTCTTCAGTCGAAACCCAAGGTGATGATCATCGGAGAGTTCTGGGCGATGACGACCGAAGGGGCCGGCAACTATCACCTGCAACGGTTCCTCGAGTCCGAAGGCGCCGAAGTGGAGATCCAGTTTGTCACTTCCTGGCTTCTCTACATGTTGTGGCAGAACCGCTACGATATCCGCAGGCGTATCGGCCTCCGAAGTCAGGATACCCGGTCCAAAGGTCTCGCGGGGAGGAATGGACGTTTTCAGATCGTTCGTCTTTATGCCGCCGAACAGTGTTTGAAAATCATGTTCCGCACGATGGCACATGCGATCGGACTCCAGCGATGTCATCTGCCGGATATGGACACAATGGCGGGACAGGCGGACTCCTATTATGATGTGGAACTCCGCGGAGGTGAGGGACACATGGAGGTCGGCAAAGTAATCGATTCCGTCTCAGGCCGCAGGTCCCACATGATCATTTCAGTAAAGCCATTCGGGTGCATGCCCAGTTCCGGAGTCTCGGATGGAATTCAAACGGCCGTGATCTCTCGATTTCCGGAGGCAATTTTCTGTCCGGTCGAAACAAGCGGCGACGGCGATGTCAATTTTCAAAGCCGTGTCCTGATGCATTTGTTTAAGGCACGAAACCAGGCGAATGAGGAGTTTCGGGGGGAACTCAGGAAACGCGGATTGACCCTCGACGAAGCGCATCGCCGGATCTCGAAGAGTCAGCGGAAGGCGACCTACTTTCCACCCCACACCTGCGCCGGACTTGGAGCAAACGTGGTCGCAACGCTATAACTCAACGATGACTCCGTAACTTCAATTCACGAGTCGCTGCCGGGGCTCGTTGACCCCCTCCAGGTGAACACTTCCTTACCAACCATCATCTGGCCGGCACCCGGTTCTCCCGCGTTGTTGCGTGAGGATGAAACGGTCATCACGATGATCGCCGCGATCGAGCGCAACGGGCGGATAAGTATTCCTGAATGGATCGGACAGGCTCAGCTTTTATCTCCCGATGGCGAAACCGCGATCCCGCTGAGTCTTGCGGGAACACGACTTTTGGCCCCTGAGGAAGTCCCGGCAAAAATCAGCGGATTTGCCGCCCTGAAACTCGCGGAGCATCTCATCTATATTGAAATCAGATTGCAACTCCCGCTTTCACCGCGTCGAAATCTTCCTTCTCTTTCCGGTGTATTTGACCTATGGGCGGGAGACCGATGCCTGCGCCGTCGCAGCGTTGCCTTCACCCAAATTGAAGGACAAAAGTTGAGACTGGCCTTTGCCTGCGACTTTCATCTCGCGGACCTTTGGAACGAAATCAATGAGGCGATCAAAACGTACTCCCCCGAACTTTCCGCACGGGCTCTTAACCCTGCACTCCAGTGGAAGCGTTTTGTCAACGATGTGAACTCTCTCTGGGACCGCAGCGACCTGGACCTTGTCGTATTGGGCGGGGATCTCGTTGACCATGTTCTTGTGGAATCCGCAGAGGATGCCTCGGCTGACTCGAATGTGCATCGATTCCTTGACGCATTGCTCGAGATCAGGGCTCCAGTCTTCGTGATTCCCGGGAATCATGACTTCCGATTGAATTCCTGGAGGCCCCGTGTTTACGGACTGGGAGCACTGGGATTGACCAAGAGCGAGACCCGCGAGCTGCTGCGTCTTTCCCCTCTCGGAAAAGGTGGCATTGCCTCTCCCGGGGATCTGCGCAGCCTCGAGACCCATGATCGTCAGGGGGAATCTGCTCTCGCCCGCCATCTAAGTTTACTCGCTCCCTCGGGAGACTACTCCGTCGACGTGGCAGGCATGCGTCTGATTTTCGCCTCGACCGGCTGTGATGCCGTGGCCAAATGGCGTGAAGTGGCAAGGCGGAACCCCGTCAAGTTTCTACGTTCCCTGGCATCGTCCTGGAGAATTCCCGACAGTTTGGGTTTCGACGAGCAGCAGATTGTTCGAATCTCGGAATTGTTGTCCGGTGCTTCAGGAGCCGCGATCTTCTTTCATGCCCCGCTCCTGAACCCGCCGACAACGACCGCGGGATCGGCCGGGTTTTCCACGGCAACGAAGGGATCGCCATGGGAGATGCCACCATTCCAGGGAATGGAGACCAAATGGCAACGCGCGGGTCTCCGAAAAGGAGTCAGCTTTCTCCATGCTTCCGCGCTACTCGAACAATTGATCCGCTCCGGGTTGCCGGTGACAACCTTCTCAGGACACATTCATCGCGCGACCCGCCTTGACCTGGCGGTTTCAGAACGGCGCCTTTATCAAAGACCGGTTTCCTCAACCATCAATGAAGGGCGGACTATCCAGTTACTGACGGCACCCTCTGTCGGGCAAACCGACCCCGGCGGACTCTCAGATCCGGGTTATTTGCTTGCCTGCTTCGACCATGGCAGGTTGAAGGGCATAGAGTTGAGATCTCTTTCCGACAAATGATTCCCGTCGGGCCCCCAACAGATCGGAACGTTTTTTTGAACCCGACGGACCTTCCGCGAGATTGCCGGTCGCTATTCGGCAATTGCCTTCCAGTCCTCGCAGTCGGACCCTTCTCCATCCTGACACTCATACTGTTTTAGAAGAACCCTCTCGCGAACCGCTTTAATGATCGCGGGCACAGACTGGACGTTGGCCTTGTTCGCAAGCCCGTCCGGCACCGACCCTCCCGGTTCCGTGAAGACATAGTAAGTGAGCAGTGTCGCTCCCTCGTTCTTCGTCTCAAGTTGCCAGTAGCCCCTCACGACATCGACGCGCACGACTCCCTTGATCGTTGCCGGGCCGCGATCATTTGCCTGATCGAAACGAATGAGGAAATCCCGTTCCCGTCCTTCAATCCGGGTGGAAACAATCTTCAAGGTATAGTCACGATCACTGATCAGTGGCGGCGCCACCCGGGTATAGAAAAGTGCCTCGTTCCCCTCTTTTTCAAGAATCCTGCTTTCCTTCGTATGAGGCATGAAGTTTGCATAGCCGTCGAGATCGGTAACCACTTTCAGAACCCTCCACGAAGGAGCGTCCACTGCGCCGGAAGTCATCACTTCCTTGACCGCACTGCCTGCTTTCTCCCGGGTCCACACCTTGATGCCTTGATTATCGGTAACCAGCTCCCACTCGGAATCGGCAAAGGCCGTTACCACCGGGGTGATGATGACCAGCAGTAAGATCAGAAATTTCATGAGGAACTCAGTTGCACCGGAACAGTTTGCAGATCCGGGCCGAAGACACGGAGACTCAATTACTTCAGCGGTCCCTTGGCACCTTTTCCCGGAGAAGTATCAAAGCGGACCCGTCAATCCTTCGTCGCCGAGCCGCCCGAGTTCCCGAGATTCTGATGCTCAGGGGGAAGCGCCTGGCGGAAGCGGGACTTGTCGATGGCCTTCATATAGGCTTCGAGAGCCGAAACCTGACCGGCCAGCATTTTTTGCCAGATCGCGTCATCCATGAACTGCATGCCGTATTCCTTACCGCCGGTGATGATGTCGTAGAGCTTCTGGGTGGAGCCCTCGCGAATCACCGAACTCACCGCCGGCGTGGAAACGAGAATCTCATTCACCGCCACCCGTCCTTCCTGATCGTCGCGCTTCAGGAGCAACTGGGCCACGACACCGCGCAGAGAGCCTGCCAGCATCGTGCGCACCTGCGACTGCTGGTCCGAGGGGAACACGTCGACAAGACGGTCGACCGTCTTGCGGGCGTTGTTGGTGTGCAGGGTTCCGAAGACGAGCAAGCCCGTCTCAGCGGCCGTAAGCGCAAGAGAGATGGTCTCAAGATCCCGCATCTCACCCACAAGCACGATATCGGCATCTTCCCGCAGGGACGCCCGCAACCCGTCGGCGAAAGAGGGACAGTGGATCGGCACCTCCCGCTGGGAGATCGTGCTCTTCTTGTTGTTGTGCACGAATTCGATCGGCTCCTCCACCGTGATAATGTGGCGGGCGTAAGTCCGGTTGATGTAGTCGATGATAGCCGCGAGGGTCGTCGATTTCCCCGAACCGGTCGGGCCGGTCACGAGAACAAGACCGCTTCGCATATCCCCGAAACTCTCGATCGTTTTGGGAACACCGAGATCGTCGATCGTTTTGATCTTGGTCGGGATCAAACGGAAGACGGCACCGAGACCATTGTTCTGTTTGAAATAGTTACAGCGGAAACGGGACTGGACGTCCATCTCGTAGGCGAAGTCGAGATCGCCTCTCTCGAGGAAGCGCTCATAGGCATTCGGATCGCAGATCTCACGAAGCATGTGGTTGAGCGTGGTATGCTCGAGGATGCCGTCAGAAATGGGCGAAATGGCGCCGTGCGCGCGGATCTTGGGAGGCTGGCCCTCGCTGAGGTGAAGGTCGGATCCTCCCGAGGCAACGAGGTGCTGAAAATACTGGTCAATGACTGCCATAATAAAAAAGTGGTTAAAAGGGTTGGAGGGACGGCCTCAGGTTCAGCCGCCGATATTCGCTTTGAGCGTGCCGCGATCAATCGCCCGGCCGAGGGCCTCTTCCTTGCTGATGGCCCCGTTGTTGTAGAGTTTTGCGAGGGCATCATCCATCATGATCATGCCGACGTTCTTGCCGGTCTGCATGATACCCGGGAGCATGAAGGTTTTTCCGTCGCGGATGACGGCGGAAACCGCCGGGGTATTCACGAGCAACTCGAGAGCCAGCTCGCGACCGGTGCCGTCCTTCTTCGGAACGAGCTGTTGGGAAATCACTCCACGAAGAGACTCACCGACCATGATCCGGATCTGCTCGCGCTGTTCGGTCGGGAACACATCGAGGATACGGTCGAGCGTTCGTGCCGCACTGCCGGTGTGAAGGGTCGCAAGAACCAGGTGACCGGTTTCCGCCGCGGTAATCGCGAGCGAGATCGTCTCCAGGTCGCGCATTTCACCCACCATGATGATATCGGGATCCTCCCGCAGAGCGGCCCGCAGGGCCTGGGAGAAGCTCTCGGTGTGAGTGTGGACTTCCCGCTGATTTACGTGGCATCCCTTTGACTCAATGACGTATTCGATCGGGTCCTCGAGAGTAATGATGTGATCGTTCCGGGTCTTGTTGATCTCATCAATGAGCGCCGCAAGCGTCGTCGACTTTCCGGATCCGACCGCTCCCGTGACGAGGACGAGTCCGTTATGATACTCGAGGAGAGGCTTGATCGCCTCAGGCAGGCCCAGTTCCTCCATCGTGCGCAGATTCGTGCTGATGACGCGGAAGACCATTTCCCATCCGAGTCTCGTCTTGACGACCGAGGCGCGGAAGCGGCCGATCTGTGGGGCATAGGCAAAGTCCACGTCGCCTTTCTCAGCGAGCCGCCGCATCTCGGGATCGGGCAGATAATTCGTCGCCAGTCTTTCGGTATCTTCGGCGGTCAGCAGTTCCGCGTTTTCCCAAATGGGCTGGAGCAACCCGTAGCGACGCCACTTCGGCTGAGCATTGGGGGCAAGATGCACATCGGACACGTCATACTCCTGAGCAAGCTTCAGGTATTCATCAACGTGACCAAGAACTGGAACCGTGTCGGACATGGCAGGAGAAAGGGAGGTTGGAGGGGATACTGGGGTGAAAGGGAGACTGGAGACCTCATGGGTCATCCCCCCGGAGCCAAAGCCGCAGGGGAGAGGTCAGAGTATTCAAATTGTGACCCCGTCAGGCAAGCGAAAAAGCATCTTATCGAGCGGTCCGTGGATTCCGGGATTTGACGGCGCCGGGAGGTGTTCCCCCCCGGTCGGGGACTCCGGACCATGCACCCGCCTTTATTGGCACAGAAGGTGCGACATCGGAATTCTCCCGGTTCTTCGCCGGCCCTACCCCCATGAGCGCAAACGAGTTTACCATCCACACGCCGGAGACGGCCCCTGAGCCCTCCCGTGAATTACTCCTCCAGACCCGGGAGACCTTCGGTATGATCCCGAATCTGGAGGGAGTCATGGCCAGTGCCCCGTCCCTGCTTAAATCCTATGTCTCGATGTGGGATGAATTCGAAAACACCTCCCTTTCCCCGTGTGAGCGCCAGATCGTCTACCAGACGGTCAATTTTGAAAACACCTGCAACTATTGCGTCCCGTGGCATACCCTCCTCTCGAAAAAGGCGGGGATGAGTGCCTCAGACATCAACGCCCTCCGGGAAGGAACCGCCCTGAGCGATCCGAAGCATGAGGCCTTGCGCCTCTTTACCCGGGAGCTTGTCCTGCAGCGGGGTAAAGTCAGCCGGGGATCGCTCGCCTCGTTTTTCGCCGCCGGATATTCCGGGCAGGCCGCCCTTGAAGTGGTCATGGGCATCGCCATCAAAACGATGAGCAACTTCACCAACTCCATCGCCGCAACTCCGCTCGACGAAATGGTGAAACCGCAGTTCTGGAAAAAGCCGCTCGCAGATCAAGCCGACTAGAGCTTCATCGCGGACGGGTTCGCCTCTCCGGTAGGGCCCCGCCTACGCGAGATCGCTGTTACGAATGTAGACAAACCCCTCTTCGGAGATTTCCGCATCTCCGGGACCGCGCACCCATCCACCTTCCGGCGAAAACTTCACCGCGATCCCCGAGGCTTCGACCTTTGCGGCCAACCCCGGCAGAAGTCGACCGACCGATTTGGGATCCCTCCCCTTCTGAGATTGATGCAGGGCTCCCTCGCCCGTGTTCGGATCGGGACGACTCATCGTCACGACCCGCCCGTGAAAGGACCAGGCTCTGGCAAGGGGAAGGTCCATCGTCTCTTCCCAATCCTCGATCTCCCACTGATTCGCCGGACCAAAGAGAATCCCGTATTTCAAGGATCGCACCCCGAGCGCATGGGTCACCTGCCTGAAGAAAGCCGCTGATCCCGTCACGAGGGTGACCCCCTGTTCCAGAATGGACTGCTCCAGCGGCTCGAACTCGGTACGCTGCGAAAACGACCGGCACACCGAGCGCCCTTTGCCGAGCAACGGTGCCCAGCACCCCAGGATCAGGCCCTCGGGACTGGAGAGGAACTCCTCGTTGAAGATGACGTCGTCCTCCTGAACAAAATTGGCGGCGACAACACTGCGGGCGTTCTGGAACAGTTCGCGTGAAGTCAGGAAAAGCGGCGCATCACCCGGGCTTGTGACCAGCCCGACCGCTTCCCGATCCGGATCCCGTCGATTCAGGTCGAGGCGCCAGCAGGTCAACCAGGCCGGCTCAAGAAAGGCCCGGATTCTCTCAAAGAGCGCCATCACCGAACCCGGCGGGGTAATCACCGCTTTCAGATCGATGAAGGCTCCCTCATCACCCTGCCAGAAATCCATCAGGTGCGGCATGAAAGCTCTCGAAGTGATCACCGTGCGGATCCCGAGCGGAGAGATGCCGTGAGCGAGGGCTTCCGTTTCACGCTGATCGATCGTGAAGGGAAGATTGACCGGGGTTTTTCCCGCAAGAAAGAGCCCCAGATTGATCGCGGAGGACATCGGCCCGGGAGGCAGGAGAATGCCGATACGATCCCCGTTCTCCGGCGGATGATTCATCCAGCGCCGTGCCATCGAGGTGGCAAGACCGAGCGTCGCGGCGCGTGTCCATTCCCGCGCTCCCCCTCTGCTGTATTCGGCGAAGAGGGTCTGCTTCGGGTGATGTTTCAGCGCCCGTATCGTGGCACATTCGAGAGGGCGATCGAAATCGCGACGCTTTGCAAAGGCCTCTCCCGACATCTCCCACATCGCCGTTCTCACCGCTTCGAGGGACGCTTTCTCAGGCGGAATGGGATGACCGAAGGCGATCTGGAGCGGACAGTTCGGCCGTTTGGGCCACTTCTTGAAGTAGCGATCGCGCTCATAGGAAAAGATCGATCCCCAGAGTCCGTCCATATAGACCGGCACGACCTCGCAGGCGGCTTTCCTGACAATGATCTCAAATCCCCGCTTGAACTCCATCGTGACCCCGAGACGGGTGAGCGCCCCTTCGGGAAAGAGGCAGACCGCATCACCGGCCTTGAGCGCATCGACCGTTCTCATGAGAGCCTCCCTCGCGTGCTCCGGCCGGATCGGGATGCCGCCGAAGAGATGCAGGAACCAGCCGATGGCCTTCATTTTCGAGTATTTCTCGAGGAAAACGAAGCGGAGCCGGCGCGGACACGCGAAGTACATGATGAATGAATCAATGTAGCTGACGTGGTTGCAGAGCAGGAGAACGCCGCCGGTGCGCGGCACCCGCTCCAGTCCCGTTTTCCTCATCCGGTAGATGAACCAGACGAGGGGAAGGAACAGGAGGTGGAAGAACTTTCTCGCGAGATAACTCATATCGCCTTCAACGCGGAGGACTTAAGCATGCGGCTGAGCACGTAGCTGACCACAATGAGGAGGGGAACAAACACCAGCGTCTGAACCGAAACGCTCAGCCCCATCAGCTTCATCAGGGAACTGGCGACGATGGCGACAATGCCGGAAAACGATCCCATCAGATTCTGCGCGGAGAGGACCCGTCCCCGGTGGCTTTCCTCGATCTGATCCTGCAGATGGGCGTTCAGCGGCACGACGAAAAACCCGCTCGAGAATCCTACCACAACCACCGCGCCGAACCAGGACATCGACTCAGGTTGCAGCGTCCCGACCGCCGCCAGCCCGGCTGCCATCCCGAGTCCCCCGAGGATGGAGAGGAAGAGCTTGTTCCCTTTCCGCGTCAGGAGCGAAACGAGGAGGCTGCCGAAAATCAGACCCGCGCCGATGACAATAAACATCCGGCCCGAGGAACTGCTCACCCCGCCCGAGGCCACATCCGGGTTCAGCTCCTTTGCAAAACCAAAAAACGCGAGTCCGAGAAAATTCGCCACGAGCCAGTAGAAGGCGATGAGCAAACCCGTCCGGCGCAAGACGGCGTGGCCGAAGAGATATTTCAAATCGAGAAAGTGACTCCAGAAAACAGCGGTTTTAAATCGGGTCCCCGGATGATCCGGCGTCTTTTGAATGAAGAGACCAATCACGAGCGGGAGAATTGATGCCAGGCCTGCGGCGATCACAGGCACGAGTGCCGCCCCCCAGGCATTATCCACGGAGACTCCCTTTTCAGCATTCAGGGCCGCCAGTTGCGAGTCAAACCAGCCGCCCCCCGCCGCCATCCCCCCGAGGATGCCCACCATCGTCAGCATCTGCATGAGCCCGTTCGCGGTACCGAGCTTTTGCGAGCCGACGATTTCTTTGAGAATGCCCTGCTTCGCCGGAGAGAAAAGGGTCGACTGCACTGCCAGCAGGAAAAATCCGAACACCGCCAGCTGCACCGATTTCATGAGGAGACTCACCACGATGAGCCCGAAGATGAGGAACTGGAAGACAAGGGCGACGTAGATGACCCGGTTCTTCGAATAGCGATCGGAGAACCATCCCGTGACCGGGGCAAGGAGAATGAAGGGCAGCGGAATCATCGCCGCGAGGATGAACTCGATATTGTCCCCGATCGCCGATCCCGCCGCCGCCGTGACCGCCAGTCCGATGAGGACCAGTTTCACGAAGTTGTCGTTGAAGGCATTTTGCGCCTGAACCTCGAGCACGGCCCAGAGGGATAACCAGGAACTCGACGTCTTTTCGGAGACAGGTTCACTTTCTGACATCATTTCGTTTTGTAAGCGAGTTTCGAGACCGGGGCGAACGGATTATGAGAATGACATTTTTTTTAAGGCTTCGCCGGCAGCCGATAAAGCCCCATCGCCTGCAGACAGGAGGCCCAGCGACCCGACCATTTTCCGCCGTAGGGACGAGCCGGTGTCATCGCCCGCCAACCCCGCTCGAATCCGATCGAGGCGAGCTTTGCTCCGGGATGAATCATCACCGCGTTCTCCGCAAGCTCCAGGAGAGGCAGGTCCGCGGAGCTGTCGGAGTAGGACCACGAGTCCGCCAGCATTTCGATGTCATCCGGGATCAGGCCCCGGACCTGCATCGCCACGATCTTTTCCCCGTGTTTATTGTTCGGGCCGGTAATCACCGGGAGGAAGGGCATCGTTTCGGAGATCTCCATCCTCGTCCCGAGGTAATGATCAAAGCCGAGTTTTTCCGCGATCCCCTTCAAATAAAATTCGGGGCTGGCGCTGTTCAGGATCAGCACCCGGCCCTCGGCGCGGTTCCGCTCCAGTTCCGCGACAACGGCCGGGTAGAGGGCCGCGTCGAATTCGGTGTTGAGAAATTCGGCCACGTATTGCTCCAGCGTCTCCCGCTTCATCCCCCGGAGATAGCTGGAAAAAATCCGCTTCATCGTCCGCAGACTCAGGATTCCAAGGGCGGCCAGAGGGAGGCAGGGGAGAAACCAGAGCAAATAGACCCGACGTCCCCCCTCGCGCTGCAGCACATAGTTGCAAAACAAGACCTGCGTGTCATAAGGCAGCAGCGTGTGATCCAAGTCAAAAAAGGCGTATCCCCGGTCCATTCGCCGCCACCATAACCCGTCCCCAGCCCTTGCGCCACTTCCCGTGCAGCCGTTCCGGAGGGGCGAATAACTCATTGCGCGGGGCGACTTTGCTGGCACAGTCCCCTCAGGCCCGGAATTATTTCGGACTTCTTAATAGATATCCCTCCCCCCTCCTCAATGAAACAGGCCTACGAGATTTTCCAGAAAATGAAGCCGGAGACTGCCGCCTCCGTTTTCCAGTATCTCCGCGACGAGCAGCGTGATGTCTACAAGGCCTCCCTGGGCTCTCTCGCCTCCGCCCGGAAGCTCCGCCCCGTCGTGGTACAGCGGAAATCGGTCGGCGAACAGATCGATTGGCTCGTGAAGAGCGTGAAGCTCCGCGGCTCCGGCGAAATCGCGACCCAGGTCCTGCAACTCTGGCTCCTTAAAGGACATCAGGGTCTTCTCACCGGATTCCTCGACGGACTCGGGATCAAACATGACGGAGAGGGTGCCGCCGACGACATCCCGGATGACATCGATGCCAAGAAGCTCAAGAAAACCGTCACCGATCTTCTCAAGAATCACGACGCCGAGCTCGTCTGTATTTACCTGCATATTTTCCAGCTCCAGCGGGAAGAAGGCTGGCCCGAGATCACCGCGCTGATCGAAGCGACGCCTGAACTTCAGTTTCCTGAAGCCGCACCGGCTCCTACGGTAGCTGCTCCCGCCGCTGCACCTGCTGCCGAAGCGGGAACTGAAACAGAGCCGGAGACAGCAGCAGAGGAAAAAGACGAGGCCTGATCCGATGAAAAGCGCCTACGAACTCGCGATGGAGCGGCTCGAGAAATCCTCTCCCGCCGTGGCCGTCACCGACGAGCAGCGCGCCGAGATCGCCGCCATCGACGCGAGATTCACCTCCAAGATCGCCGAGCGCGAGCTTTTCCTTAACGACCTCATCGCCAAGGCGATTTCCTCAGGCAACTATCAGGAAGTACCTGAGCTGAAAACCCAGCTCGCCCGGGAGATCGCCGGATTTCGCAGTGATTGCGAAGCGGCGAAGGAAAAGGTGCGCGGGTGAGTGGAGAGGGTTGAGTCGGCGGGTGGACTGTGTTGGGTTTGGGGATAAAAGGACGGTTTCCGCTTCGGAACTAGTAAATTGCTCCCTGGCAGCGTTTCGGTTACGGTCACTTCATGAGCACGAAGGAACGGGCTATTGCAGCCATCGACAGTCTTCCAGAAGGCAGCGACATGGCCGATATTCTCCGCGAAATCGCTTTCATCATGGGAACAGATGAGGCGAGACAGGAAATTGCCCGCGGAGAAGGCGTGGATGCCACCGAGGCGAAGGCTGATCGTCTGCTGGGCAATTCTCCACGATCAATACCTGGTCCGCATCGCCCCTGAACATTTTACGGAATACCACGAACCGCTTTGGGGAATTGAGAACCCGCGCCTCCTTGCTACGGCGCTTGCCTTTGGAGCATCCATCGGTCCGGGCCTCATCCTTGGAATCGTTTGTGCCGTTGCCGGCCGTCGGGGATCAGCAAAGAAAGTTTCCCCACGATTCATTCTCCTCGGAGCGGTTGTCGTCGTTTGTTCCGTCGAACTGGTCGCCTCAGGATCCGGATTCTGGGTCTTTCGGACAAACCGCACGTTCTATCCGGAGAGTTGGTTCCCTGATGAAACGCTTCCCATCAGGATCACCCAGACCATTCAGATCACCAGCTACCTCGCCAGCGCCGTCTTCTCAACTTTCCTCGTCTTCGCGATTCTCAGGCGGCGGCGAATGGCTTCGTCATCCCGAGAGGAATCCTGAATCCCCCTCCCCTCTTCAGGCCCCTCCCGGAGGCGCTTTTTACATTGCCCGGAATGCCCGGACTGCTAGACTCCGGTCATCTTGAACGCGATCAAAACACCCTCCTCCGGATTGGGCCTCACCAAATGGCTCATTTGCATCATTGCCTCGATCGGATTTGCTTTCGATATCTACGAGCTGCTCATGCTGCCGCTGATCATCAAACCGGTGATCGCCTCGCTGAGTGCCCCGCTCGTTCAGGAACTCATCAGGGGCGGCATGGCCGTGGCCGATGCCAACGCCCTTTGGGCTCCGGGCGGTGAGATGTATGTGAAGTGGGCACGGGTGCTGTTTTTTGTTCCGGCCCTCGCGGGAGGGGTCTTCGGTCTCCTCGGCGGTTACCTCACTGACAAGTTCGGACGCCGCCGCGTCCTCACCTACTCCATTCTCCTTTACGCCTTTGCCGCCTTTGCCGCCGGGGCCTTTGCGGAGACCCTGCCGCAGCTTCTCTTTTTCCGCTGTCTGGTCTTCATCGGGGTCTGCGTGGAATTCGTCGCGGCAGTCGCCTGGCTCGCTGAGATTTTCACCGAACCGAAACAACGCGAAAAGGTCCTCGGCTACACTCAGGCCTTTTCCTCCATCGGCGGACTCCTCGTCGCACTGGCCAATTACTATGCGGCCACCTACGCCCTCGACTTCCCCGCGATCCATGGAGGTCATGAGGCCTGGCGTTACACCCTCATCTCCGGGGTTATTCCGGCGCTTCCGCTGATCCTCATTCGCCCTTTCCTGCCCGAGTCTCCGTCGTGGGCAAAGAAAAAGGCGTCCGGCCAGTTACGTCGTCCGAGCATCCGCGAGCTGTTCAGTCCGGAACTCGCCCGCACCACGATTGTGACCACCCTCATTTTTGCGGCCAGCTACGGAATTGCCTTTGGGGCGATCCAGCAACTGCCGCAGATTCTCGCCTGGCCGCGCGGTCACGTGGAGATCAAGGCTATCGCCACGGCCGCCGAAGAAGCCGCCAAAACCGCCGCGATCGAAGCCGCGAAAGCGGAAGGCAAGGAAGCGCCGGCAGCCCCTCTTCTCACGAAAATCGGCAAGCAGGCGGCCGGAAATGCCAGCGACAAAGTCACCTCGACGATCACGAAGTGGCAGGAGATCGGCGGCCTCGTCGGTCGGGTCATCTTTGCGATTCTCGCGGTATGGATCGTGAGCCGCCGGGCCATGCTGCGTCTTTTCCTGATTCCGGCGATGATCTTTGTGCCGCTCTACTTCTGGTGGATCGCCGGCACGCTGGAAACCGAGGGCAGCCTCGCGATGATCAAGTGGGGCATTTTCTTCGCCGGACTCTTCACCGTGGCGCAGTTCAGCTTCTGGGGAAATTACATCCCCCTTGTTTTCCCGGTCCACCTTCGCGGCACAGGGGAGAGCTTTGCGGCGAATATCGGCGGGCGCGTCCTCGGCACCGCCGCCGCGTTTATCACCCTCACCCTCTCGGCGGGTCAACCCGTGACCTCGCTGGCCAAATACGGGGCCATCGTTGCCGGAACCTATGCCCTCATCGGAGTCATCCTCACCTTCTGGCTGCCCGAGCCGAAGGAGACCCTGGATGAGGAACATTGATGTTCGATTCACGGTCGCCGAAGCCCCCGTTCGGGCCGAACGGCACTACCCGCGCTAACGCGCGAAAACCTTACGGCCGCGCGTAAGGATCAAGGTAGCCCCGACCGGCTCGGTCGGGGGGCTTCGTCACTTCACCGATACGCAGTCCATAAAAGGGATCGTTGAACCGTGCGGTCGCACGAATCTTCAGCGACCGCCCGCTCAGGTAAACTCCTTCTTCAGCCCCTCGATTTCTTTCTTGAGTAGACTCCCGACGCGGTGCTTGGCGAGGTAGACCTGGGACTGGCTCACGCCGAGTTCCTTTTTCACCTTGTCGGTGTCCCACTCCTTGATGACATAGGCGTGGAAGATCTGATACTGCTTGGGGGAGACCAGCTTTTTCACCCGCTCCAGAGCCACATCGGTAAGATTGGTTTTCCACTCATTCTCCCAGACCTGTTCGAGCAGGTCGGCTCCGTTCTCGCCCTCGATTCGTTCGATTGTCGCGGTGCGGCGGTGGTCGCCGTCGCCGTCGAGGGTACCCCCGGCCTGATTCATTGCCGCCGGGTTTTTCTGTTTATTCCGAAACTGATCCGAGATCCGCCAGCGCGTGATATTCATCAGCCAGGTCTTGAAAGAACCTTTGTCGGGGTCATAGACCTGCCCCTTTTTCCATTGCTTCGCCACCGCGAGGACGGTCTCCTGGACGACATCAAAGGCCTCCTCCCGGCTCAGTCCGGCCTTGGTCGAGACACTGTAAATGAGACGCCAGTAGGTCTGATAAAACTCCTCCCAGGTGCGCTGGTCCTCCCAGTCGGCGAGCCGTTCGATGAGACTTTTGCGGGTCCGGGCAAACTGCTCTTTTTCGTCGAATTTCTCCATGGCTCGCATTGTAGACGATGGCGCGACACGGTCTATGCTTTTCACTTGGCTTCCGGGCCATTCCTTTTACCCTCCCACTATGATTCGTATCGGCATTGTCGGCTGCGGGCGCATTCTCGCGGCGCATCTGGAAGGGTATCGACTTCTCCGCGAGGCGGGAGTCAACGAATTTGAGATCACGGCCCTTTGTTCCCGCAATGCGGACGATGCAAGGAGCTATGTGACCCGCGGCAAGGGCCCCGCTCAGCGGAAGCCGGTCTCGACTCTTCCCGGGGACCCCCTCGCCGTCGGAGATCAGTATCTCTCCGATTTTCAGCCGGAGACTGCGGTGGAAATTTTCACCGACTACCGCGAGATGATCTCCTCGGGTCAAATCGATGCGGTGAATGATTTCACGATCCACAGCCTCCATCATCAGATCGCGGAAGTCGCCTTTGCCCACGGCAAATCTCTTCTCTCCCAGAAGCCCCTCGCCGTCTCAATGGAGGGAGCCCGGAGAATGTGCGCCCGGGCAGAGGCGACCGGAGTGACCTTCGGGGTGTTTGAGAATCTGCGATTTGTCCCCGGGGTGAGGCACCAGCACTGGGCCTTCAGTGAAACGGGTCCTGCGGGGCGGCTTCAGATGGCGGTGATGGGCAATATCGGAACCTGGTGGGCACCCGATCTCATCGTGGCGGAAACTCCGTGGCGTCATGTCCTTTCCGAAGGCGGCGGCATGGCCCTCGATCTCGGCCCCCATTTTTTCGACATGATCCGTTACATCGGAGGCAGTGAAGTGACCTCGGTGAGTGCCAGAACGCAGATCGTCGAACCGACCCGTTACCTGCTCCGCAACGGGGCGAAGGTCGAACCGTTTTCGTGCGACGCCGACGACACCTTCTATGCCCACTTTGAACTCGCCTCGGGAGCGGCGGGCACCATGTTCGGAAGCTGGGGCGGACACGGCACCAATACCGTCATCGGCGAAGGACCGGTCTTCTACGGCGAGCACGGCAGGGTGACAGGTGACACGATCCATCTCGACGGAAAGGGAGCCCAATCGCTAAGCGCTCTCTACCGGGACGAGGCGCCGGCCGCTCTTCAGGAGAAACATTTCCCTCTCGGCCTCACCAACGACTTTGCCCTCGCCCAGCTCGACTGGCTCCGCGCCATTGAAGGCGGCACCCAACCCGAATGCTCCGGTGCCGAAGGGCTTCGCGATCTCGCCTGCGCCTACGCTGTCGTCGAATCAAACCTCGCCGGACGAAGCGTCACCATCGAAGAAGTCGAATCCGGCTCCCTGCGATCCTATCAAAAACCCATCGACGAAAAATTCGGACTCTACTAACACAACTCTTCGGCAAGCGGAGCGCTTGCCCTACAACTTGGAACTTTGAACCTGAAACTTTAAACTTTTCCCATGCACCGTATCGCCACTCTCGGACTTCACCACGACCACGTCTGGAGCAATCTCGAACAACTCGTCGCCACCGGTCGCGCTGAACTGGTCGCGGCAGCGGACGCTGATCCGGAACTGCTCGCCAAATACCGGGACCGCTTTCCGGGAAAGACCTACGAATCCTATGAGGAGTTGCTCGAAAATGAGGACCTCACCGCCGTTTACATTTTTGCGAGCAATCGGCTCAGCGAGGATTTGACCGTGATGGCCTGCGAGCGCGGCCTTCACTGCCTCGTTGAAAAACCCATGGCCTCCACTCTCGACGGGGCGGAGCGGATGCTCGCCGCTGCCGGGGAGAACGGAGTCCGTCTCATGATCAACTGGCCCTTTACCTGGTGGCCACAACTGCGCCACGGGATTTTCATGGCTCAGGCAGGAGAGATCGGCCAACTCTGGCAGGTGAAATACCGTGCCGCCCACCAGGGACCGGTCGAACTGGGATGTTCCAAACAGTTCTGCGAATGGCTCTACGACGAAGAACTCAACGGAGCCGGTGCCCTGATGGACTATTGCTGCTACGGCGCGGTCCTCGCGGATGTATTGTTAGGGCGCCCCGACGCCGTCACAGGGGTTCGCATCAACACCGGTCTCAAGCCCGACCTCGATCTGGAGGACAATGCCATTCTCGTTCTCTCCTACCCCCATGCCCTCGCCACGAGCGAAGCGAGCTGGACCCAGATAGGGAAGATGACCAGCTACAGCACCACCCTCTACGGCAGGACGGGTACCCTGCTCATCGAGCCCGACCACCACGGCCGCATCTTCCTCGCCACGGCGGAAAATCCCGACGGAATCGAGCTATCGGTCCCGCCGCAGCCCGATCACCTCGCGAATTCAGCGACCCACTTTCTCGCCGCGATCGAAGATCCCGGCCTCGAAATTCACCCACTCTGCGACGCGGGGAATGGACGCGACGCACAGTCGATTCTCGAAGCGGGAATGGAAGCGGCTGGATAACGAAAAGAGGGTCACTTCACCTCGAGCGAGATTTCCTGCAGCTTGTTCACTCTGATCTCGACTTCCTGCTCTGCCTTCTTCTCGCCGCTGGTGCGACGGACGATGACTTTTCCTGCGGGAAGGTAGAACGTGGCCTCCTTGTCATAGGAGAATCCCAGATCGACCAGGTCTCCCTCCCCGTTTTCCGGGATACCGAGGATGGTCCACATGCCCTCGCCACTCGCACTCACTTTGAGAACCCCGGCGTTGAGGTTCACGGTGACGACGGTTTGTTTGTTAGGATTGACTTCGACCATGGCCTCGGCCTCGGCGGATCCCCGTTTCAGCTTCAGAAGATATTTCCCGGCGGGATTCCGGAAGAGAACCTCGTCGTTGTAACTGAATCCGGCGTCCTTCCGGTTTCCTTCCGCATCGGGTTCGGTCAGGAGGGTCCAGGCAAGATTCCCGGATACAGGGGTTCCGCCCTCACCCATGACGGCATTGGCCTTGATCGTTCCGGCATTGAGCACCATTTCAAGATCAAGCAACTTTCCGGAATCAATCACCACTTCCTGACTGGCGCTCGCCTCTCCCCATTTCACGGTGACAAGATATTTCCCGGCAGGAACACTGAGGGTTGGATTGCTATCATAGGAAAAGGCGACTGATTTCCGGTTTCCCTCGAGATCGGGTTCGGCGAGGACATCCCAGGCCAGATCCGTTTTGAACGGCTCCGCTCCCGCCGCAGGACGGGCCAGAGCGCGCAACTTGCCCGCCCCGAGGACCAGCGAAATTTCGGCCATCTCACCGGCCACCACCGTCACCTGTTGAGTGGCCTTCGCGCTGCCGTGGCCAACCTCAACGGTGTAGGTACCGGAGGGCAGGGAAAAGATTGGCTGGGCGTCGTAGCTGAAGGCCACACTCTTGCGATTGCCTTCAAGATCCGCCTCCCCGAGAACGTCCCAGGCGAGGTCTTTTTCGATAAGGGCACCCCCTTCCTCCATCGAGGCGGTAGCTTTCACTTTTCCGCTCTCGAGTGAAATGACAACTTCAGTGACTTCGCCCGGCTTGACCTCTACTTCCACCTGTCCGACGGCGCTGCCGTAGGTGACCTTGGCGAGGAACATTCCGGCCAGCATCGTGAGGGTTGGTTGAGCCTCATAGCTGAACCCGGCGCTCTTGCGATCGCCTTCGGCATCAGGCTGGCCGAGGATATCCCAGGCAAGATCCTTCTCGAGAGGAGGTTCGCCCGCCTTGGTGATGGCGGAAAGTTTGAGAGTGCCACTGCCGAGGATAACTCCGACCTCGACCGGTTCTCCCTCCGTCACCACGACCTCACGCTCCGCGATGGCATTTCCACGCTCCGCCTTGAGCAGGTAGGTTCCGGGATCCACCCGGAGAAAAGGTTTTCCATCGTAACTGAAGGCCACCTGTGCCCGCTCACCGGAGGGACTCGCCGGACCGTAGAGCCCCCAGGCCACCCCCGATTCAAAGGCGGGACCGCCCTCTTTCTCATAGGCCGCGGCTTTCACCCCCGTCTCAGTGAAGACCACTTCCCGGGTGACCGTTTCACCGGTCCCGACTTCGTATTCGACTTTGACGGTCTTACCACTGCGCTCGGCGATCAGCAGATACTGACCTGCTTGGGGAAGCTCGAGCGACCATCGGCCTCCCGAACCGGTCGCGACTTCGGCACCTGCAGGTGTCTGCAGTTTAAAGGTGACTCCGTCGATAACAGGTCCGCCTGAGGCGAGTTTCGGTTCCGCGACGAGGACAGTCGAAGGTTCCATGACCTGCTTGATCGCCTCCTGCAATGCGTTCATGAGCGTGGCGGCACTGTTCGCCGAAAGGTAGAGCCCTCCGGTTTTTTTCGCGAGGCACTCGAGGCCCGCCGTTTCGCCCGGCTTGAGGTCAAAGCCGACGACATGGCAGGTAAAGTCGAGCCCGGCCGCTTCGAGTTCCATCGCAGCGAGACAGGGATCCAAACCGCAGGTCTCTTCGCCATCACTCACGAGAATGACAGAGGCCTTGGACTCGGTGTATTTCAGAAAATTCGCCGCCTGCATCACTGAGGCGGTGAGCGGGGTTTTGCCGACGGGGTTGAGCCCGGCAATAGCGGAGAGAACCTGTTGGGATGACCCGGCCGCCGGGGGCACGAGCAACTCGATGTCATCACAATCCCCCTTGCGACGATGTCCGTAGGCGATCAGCCCGAGCTCCACTTCCGGGGCGACGCCCGCAACAATGCCGGAGACCACTTCTTTGGCCACATCGATCTTGGGTCGACCCTCAATCTGGCCTGCCATACTACCCGAAGCATCGAATACGATGATGACCCGGGCGGGTTCACCCGCCTGCTGGGCGTCGGCAAAGGAGGTGACGAGGAATGTCAGGAGAAGGCCTGAAAAGAAGGATCGAATGCGGTGGGAGGGCGATTTCATGTCAAAAAAAGCGATGGTTAAAAACGAGTCGTGGAGAAGTCTGACGCGAGAAGTCATTTCTAAACGAATCAGCTCTCTGAAACATTCATAAAAACGAGAAATTATTTTTCCCGCGGCAACTCATCGGATCGGGCGAAGCATCGGCCCGAATGTCCCGCGATGCCGTGACCATCACCTATTGAATGGGGCGGGCAAATTTATTACCCTTTGCACCTAAATGAGGTGGCTTTTCTATCCGGCCGGTTTTCTGGCACTGACACTTCCCGTTCCGGAGGCGGGGGCGAAGGATATATCTCCGGAAGACAATGCGTTCTTCGAGTCCAGAATCCGCCCGGCGCTGGTCAAATACTGTTACGAGTGCCATTCGAGCGAGTCCAAAAAGCTAGGGGGAAAACTCCTTCTCGACACCGGCGAGGACCTTCGTAAAGGCGGAGAGTCGGGGGCGGTTCTGGTTGCCGGAAAGCCGGACGACTCTCTCCTCATTCAGGCACTGCGCTGGGAGGACAATCTTGAGATGCCTCCCAAAGAACAACTTCCCGAACCCGTCATCGCTGACTTCGTGAAGTGGGTCGCAATGGGCGCACCCGACCCGCGAAAGAAGGCTGAAGTTCCGGTCGCGCCTCCTTCTATCACCGCCACCTCGCACTGGTCTTTTCAGCCGGTCAAAAATCCTACCCCTCCCGAAACGGCGAACGACGCCTGGGCATTTGATCCGATTGATCAGTTCATTCTTGCCGGAATCGAAGCCGCTGGCCTAGCTCCCGCAGGCGATGCCCCGCCTGAAACACTGGTTCGGCGGCTCTATCTCGATCTAACCGGGCTTGCCCCTACCTTCGCGCAGGTTGCCGCTTTTGTGGAGGACCACAACACCAGAGGCCGGGGAGCGGTCGAAGCACTGGTGGACGAACTCCTCGAATCCCCCCACTTCGGGGAACGCTGGGGCAGACACTGGCTCGACGTTGCGCGGTTCGGAGAATCGAACGGCAATGACGGGCTCAGCCGCAACGCCACGTTCCCGCATGCCTGGCGTTATCGGGACTATGTGATTGCCGCATTCAATCGGGACACTCCCTATGTTCGCTTTATCACCGAACAGATTGCCGGCGATCTCCTTCCGGCTGCGGATGATGCGGAGCGGGACAGGAACCTTGTAGCCACCGGCTTCCTCGCTCTGGGCGCCAAGCCGGCCAAGGCGATGAACGAAAACTTCGACATGGATGTGATCGATGATCAGATCGCGGCAGTGGGGTCCGGGATACTCGGCATCAGTGTGGCCTGCGCACGCTGCCATGATCACAAACATGATCCGATTCCCACCCGGGACTATTATGCCCTGGCGGGAATCTTCCAGAGCACCGAAACCCTCTGGGGTTTCGCCGCCCATGAAAAACTGACGGCCCCGCCAACCGATCTCCATGTGCTCAAAACTCCCGCCCTGATTCCTCCGCCTCCCGGATTTGTTGAAACCGTTGTGCCGACCGAGTCGGACACGGGTAAAGCTCGCGAGATTCCCAAGTCGACACTGCCGCCCGGCACTCCGCTCGCCATGGGGGTGCGGGACCGCAAGGAACCAGCTGACGCACGAATCAATCTGAAGGGTGAATCCAAAAAGCTCGGTGATCAGGTACCCCGCGGATATCTCACCGCCTGTGTCATGCCGGGCGAAACTGTCGTCGAGGAGAAATCATCGAGCGGTCGCCTCGAGTTCGCCCGCTGGCTCACCCGCGACGACCATCCCCTGACGGCACGGGTCATGGTGAATCGAATCTGGCTTCATCTCTTCGGACAGGGAATTGTCGATACACCGGATGATTTTGGCGTCTATGGCAATGATCCCTCCCATCCCGAACTCCTCGATTATTTGGCCACGCGATTTCGCAACGAGGAAAAATGGTCGATGAAGGGCCTTATCCGGACGCTCGTTCTGAGCCGGACCTATCAGCTCGACAGCATCGCCGACGAATCAACGATAGCGAAGGATCCCGCCAATCAACGCTACGCCCGTCATTTGCGTCGCCGCCTCGACGCCGAGGCGATCCGCGACCGCATTCTCCAGGCGAGTGATGAACTGGACCCGCGGCCGGGAGAGGGATCCATCATTCGTCACCGGGATATTCTGGTAAACAAGGCCGGAGATCTCCACGAACCCAGCCGCCATCGAAGTGTCTTCCTTTGCTATTTGCGAAACTCGCCACCACCGGAGCTCGCTCCCTTCGACCTCCCCGACGGTACCGTGGTGAAGGGAAAACGTGAAGTCTCCGCCCTCCCGGTCCAGGCACTCTTCCTTCTCAACAGTCCCTTTGTCGTGGAACAATCACGGATCCTCGCCCGAAAGCTGCTCCTCGACAGTCCGGCTGACGATCAGGCTCTCGCTTCCGCTGCAATTCGTCGTGTCCTTGCACGTGAACCACTGGACGGTGAGACCGATCGCGCCACCAGCCTGGTGCGGGACGCGGACGTGCAATTGCATGACTCTCACCCGGACGCGAGCCTGCGAAGAGAAGTGGCATGGGCGGTCTATTGTCAGGGCCTACTGGCATCCAACGAGTTTCGCTATATTGACTGAGACATGAATGTGCGCCCCATGAGTCCGAAGATTTCCAGACGTCACCTCCTCCACAGCACCTCATGCGGATTCGGGTTCCTCGCCTTGTCGGCACTCTGCCAGGAGCGCGCTCTCGGTGCCGCTTCCGCACTCACCGACAAAGTCGCGAAAATTCCGGCGCGGGCAAAGCGCGTGATCTTCCTCTGCATGAGCGGAGGTCCGGCCCAACTCGATACGTTTGATTACAAACCTCAGACCGGAAACAAAAAACACCCCGGCTCTGTCTTTCCTTTTTCCCGACACGGCGAAAGCGGGCTCTGGATCTCCGAACTCATGCCCGAAACCGCGAAGCAGGCCGACAAGCTCTGCCTTCTCAATGGAATGCACGCGGATACCGGAAATCATGCCCAGAGTTTTCACCAACTTCACACCGGGGACCGGCTTCGGTCCCGTCCCAGCCTCGGCGCATGGATCAACTATGGCCTGGGGACGGCCAACCAGAACCTTCCGGGGTTTGTGAGCTTGAATACCGCAAAACCTCAATCCTACTCAAGTGCCTTCCTGCCATCTGTCTATCAGGGGTCGCCCATCGGAGTGAACGGGGAGGACATGTCGCAAGCAACCCTCCCCAACATTACCGGCGACCATCTCCCCGTCCGGTTGAAGCGCAGGCAGCTTGACCTTATCCAGGCGATGAATCGCGAGCACCAGTCCAGCCGTCTTGACGACGACGCACTTGAAGCGGTGATCGAGTCAATGGAACTCGGGTTCCGGATGCAGACCGACGCGCCCGGGCTTCTCGACACTAGCAACGAACCCGCCTCTGTTCTCGAGCGCTATCGTGTCGGACACAGCGTGTCGGAAGGAACCTGCAAACCCTCTGACTTCGGCCGGCAATGCCTCCTCGCCCGCCGCTTTGCCGAGGCCGGAGTTCGCTTTATCGAAGTCAATCACGGCAGCTGGGATCAGCACAAAAATCACCGCCGCGACTTGAAGGCCAACTGCGAGTCCACCGATGCCCCCGTTGCCGCCCTCCTCGAAGATCTTGAGCAGCGGGGCCTATTGGAAGACACCCTCGTTGTCTGGGGTGGCGAATTTGGACGCCCGGGCCTGACTCCCGAGGATGGCAAGGACGAGACCGGACACAATGCCAATGGCTTCACCTTCTGGCTCGCCGGAGGTGGCGTCAAAGGAGGACATGTCCACGGATCAACTGACGAAACCGGCGCGCGCGCGGTCGAGGGCAAGGTCCACTTCCGCGATCTGCATGCCACGATCCTTCACCTCATGGGTCTTCCCGCTAATGACCTGACCTATCATTACGAAGGCCGAAATCACCGCCTCACCGGACCGGAAGGCGGGAAGGTTGTCACAGAGATCTTCGCGTGATCAAAGAGGGGCTTAAGCCGCTTCTTTTTCGTCACCGTCGGCCGGACCTTTGTCCTCCAGCACCTCCGGGGCGCGCTTGCCTTCAACGACGTCGCGATCCACCACGACACGGGTGTAACCCTCGTGACTCGGAGCATCGAACATCACGTCGAGCATCAGCTTCTCAAAAATGGAACGAAGCGCACGAGCTCCGGTTCCCCGACCCATCGCTTCTTCGGCAAGGGCTTCAAGTCCGTCGGTCGTGATCTCGAGATTGACGCCGTCCATCGCGAGGAGCTTGCTGTACTGTTTCACCATCGCATTCTTCGGCTCGGTGAGAACTTCGATAAGCTCCTCACGCTTGAGCGGACGCAGTGTGGAAACAATCGGAAGACGACCCACGAATTCGGGAATGAGCCCGAAACCATGGAGGTCTTCGGGGGAGACATTGCGGAGCTGGCGCTCGATATCGGTCTCGCTCGCGATCTTGGTGATTTCGTCGCCGAACCCGAGGACCTTTTTGCCGAGGCGGCGTCCCACGATCTCCTCGAGGCCAACGAAAGCCCCGCCGCAGATGAAAAGGATGCGCTCGGTATTGACCTGGATGTATTCCTGCTGCGGGTGCTTGCGGCCTCCCTGCGGCGGTACATTACAGACGGTCCCCTCAAGCATTTTGAGAAGAGCCTGCTGGACACCCTCACCGGAAACGTCGCGGGTGATGCTGACGTTCTCGGTCTTGCGACCGATCTTGTCGATTTCGTCGATGTAGACGATCCCCATCTCGGCACGCTTGACGTCGTAGTCGGCCGACTGAAGGAGACGGAGAATAATGTTCTCAACGTCCTCTCCCACATAACCGGCTTCAGTCAGTGTGGTCGCATCGGCGATGCAAAAAGGAACATTGAGGAGCTTCGCCAGCGTTTTCGCGAGGAGCGTCTTCCCTGATCCGGTCGGACCGATCAGGAGAATATTGCTCTTCTCGATTTCAACGTCTTCAAACTTGGAAAACTTGTTGTGGGCCCGGACCTTGGCGGGAGCGGCAAACTGCTGCAGGCGCTTGTAGTGATTGTGCACCGCAACGGAGAGCACCTTCTTCGCGTGCTCCTGACCAATCACGTACTGATTCAGCTCGGCCAGCAGCTCTTTCGGCTTCGGAACGGAGAGTTCGGTGGAGACTTCCTCCTCCTCTTCGTGCAGTTCTTTTTCAAGGATGCCCCGGCAGACGTTGATGCACCCGTCACAGATATAGACGCCGGGACCGGCGATGAGTTTTTTGACTTCCGCGTGGCTCTTTCCGCAGAAGGAACACATCGTGAGATTGGATGCTCTTGCCATATGAGATAAACGAAGTGTACGATCCGCTCCGGTCTTCTATTCCGTCGGAAACTTACACTATTCGAGGTCGGAGTAAAAGCGAGTCAGAATTTAAATTATCACAATTTCAAAATTCAGTTAACTAAATTTTAGCGCCGCATGGGCGCTCCATCAACGCGATAATCCTTTGAATTTCAGGAGTTAATAAAAGGAAGAGAGTAGGATTTCACCATCGTCGCGTCTGCGGTGAAGGTGATGTGGTTAAAAGGAATCGGGCCTCCCGGGAGAAAATCGCAGAAGTCATCCTCAGGTCCCGCAGTGAATTCGCAGGCAGGGCTCGAAACTCCGGACTGGAGGACACCGCCACGGAAGAGTTGCAGGCCGCGGTGAAGGTGCCCCGAGAAAATTCCCCGAAGTTGTCCGCCAGCCTTGGCGGAAACAGCATTCTGGAATTCGGCACCATTCGTGACGAGAAGGTGCCGATCAATCCACTTCGATCCGATCGGAGTCAGAGGATAATGGATAAAAACAGCAACCGGCTTTGTGCCCGAGATTGCCCTTAAAACGGCTTCACTCTGATTCTCCGTGATAAATCCATGCGGCCCCTCGTCGGGCGGGACTTTGCCGTCGATCACAAAGAGCTCGAAATCCTCCGCTTTCCCCCCGGAGATTTTATAACAGAGCTGATCCTTTTCGTCAGGCACAAGCGGCTGAAGAGGACCGAACCTCAAGGCCTCGCGCATCATACTGACGTCATCGTGATTTCCCGTCGCGTAGTAAAGAGGCACTTTCAGCCCGGAGAGCACCTCCGCGGCCAGAGCATAGGCGGCCGGATCCGGATCATTGGCCACATCGCCGGTGTGAACAATAAAGTCCGGAGAAAAGGGAAGGGCATTGATCGCCTCGACGAGGGCAACGGCACGGTCGCAGGCATTTGCCCCGCGAATCTCAAGCGACCGGTCAGGGCCGAAGTGCGTGTCGCTGATATGGATGACTTCCAGCACGGTGAATCGGATTTATTGACCGGCGTCCAGAGTGTGGGAAAGGAGCCACTCGTAGAGTTTCGGATTCTGATAGGTTTCGGTCCAGGAATCATGCCCCGCCTCCGGATACACCGTGAGGGTCGCCTTTTTGTTTCCTGCCTTTTTCAACGCTTCAACAAGCCGCTCTGATTCATCGAGAGTGACCACGGGATCCTTTGCTCCGTGGAAGGCCCAGACCGGCAGGTGGGCGATCCCTCGCATCTTGTAGGGAATTCCTCCTCCGCAAACGGGAGCCACTGCCGCGAAGCGGCGGGGAGCCAGGGTCGCAAAATGCCAGGTCCCGTAGCCTCCCATGCTCAGGCCGGTAAGATAGATTTTCGAGGAGTCGACACGATGGGTTTTCTCCAGGTAATCGATCAGTTCGAGAACGGGCTGTTCGGTCCACCAGGCCTCGGCCGGACACTGCGGGGCTACAAGAATGAAGGGAAAGGAAGCACCCTCCCTGACCCGCTTCGGGGGGCCGTGCATTTCCACCTTTTTCAGATCATCGCCGCGTTCTCCGGCTCCATGGAGGAAGACAAGGAGAGGCCATTTCTTTGCAGGATCGGAATCATAACCCTCCGGCAAGGACAGCAAATATTCCAGCTTCAGCGTCCCGGTGAGCTCCTTCTCAAAGATCTCCTTCGATAACTCCTGCCCCCGGGAGAGAGGACCGGCCAGGACGAGCGTTCCCAGAATCAAGATGAGACCATGTCGAAGCATAGGGGGAGGTTAGCATTGGGACCCGCCCCCGCCACCGAAAAAACTCTGCCGAAAACGAGACAATGAAAAATGAAAACCCGTTGATTCCAATGCCGTTTGAAACGAAAGGCTTTCATGAGCGAACACAAAGCAACCCTCTCGTGGTCCCGTGGAGAAAAAGGATTCGGATACAAGGAGTATCCCCGTGCCCATGAGTGGCAGTTTCCCCGCAGCAGCCAGACTCTCCTCGCCTCCGCCGCGCCCGCCTTTCTCGGTGACGCCGACCGCACCGATCCGGAGGAAGCCTTTACCGCCGCCCTCGCGAGCTGCCACATGCTTACCTTTCTCGCGATCGCCTCAATGGGCGGATTTGTCGTCGACCAGTATGATGACGAACCGGTGGGATTCCTTGAAAAGGGTGAAAACGGCAAACTCTGGCTCGCCCGCATCGAGATGCACCCCAGAATCGTCTTCTCCGGGGAGAAGCAGCCGACACCCGAGGATCTCGAAAAGCTCCATGACAAGGCCCACCACGAGTGCTTTCTCGCCAACTCGGTCAAGACCACGGTGACCTGGTCCTGAAGCCCGGTATTCCGGACACGACCCGGTGCGGTCCGGCAACCGACCCTCTTGAGTATTCCGTCTTACGCTAAAAATCGACGAATACGGCACGGGATCAGGCTTTGATTTTTATTGCACAGCCCGCCCCATCCCCCTAGTCTGCGTCCTCTGATTCGGCAGGGCAGTCCTGCCGGAGAGAAAATTCAATCGAACGAACAACTATGAGCAAAATTGTCCCCCTTATCAGCTCCGGCGTCGCCGGTCCCCTCGGTGTCCTTCACCTCCCCCGCCTCTGGCTCAAAGCTTCACTCGGTGCTGCCGGTAAACTTCACTCGGATTACCCTGCGATCGGAGCCGGATATGACCAGATGGTGCTTGACGGTCTTGGCATTTCCAAGGGTGATTTCGAAAGCTACATCGCTGATTCCAAGCCCACCTACATCGAGCTTGAAAGCTGGATCCTTCAACAAAAGGGTGGCTCACTTGATCAGGATGCCGTGGACAAACTGAATGCCGCCATCAAAGGCTACATTCACGACGACGGTACCCGCAAGGAGATCCTCGCCGCCGCAGGTCGTGAAGACGACGGCACCATCAAAGATGCCGTGAATCTGAACAACCTTGATGACTGGGCCATCTTCCACTCAGCTGAGCTGAAGTAATCCCGCAGTCAGTTCAATTTAAGAAAGCCCGTCGCCGGTCATTCCGGTGGCGGGCTTTTTCTTGTCCGGATGTCCGCCCGGGCGCTTGATTTCGCTTGTCAGACCATCAATCGCTCTGTAAGGAAAGGGTCTTTCGACCGATGATAGTTACTCCGAAAATCCGAGGTTTTATCTGCACCACGGCCCACCCGGACGGGTGTGCCGCCAACGTCCAGTCGCAGATCGATTATGTGAAGAGCCTGCCGGCCCTCGCGAACCCTCCGAAAAAGGTTCTCGTCATCGGAGCCTCGACCGGGTACGGACTTGCTTCCCGCATTGTTCCCGCATTCGGTGGCGGCGCCGCCACCATCGGCGTCTTCTTTGAGAAGCCGGGAGTTGAGAATAAGACAGGGAGCGCGGGATGGTACAATTCCGTGGCCTTCGAAAAGGCAGCCGCCGCAGCGGGTCTCTACGCCAAAAGTTTCAACGGTGACGCCTTCTCCAACGAGATCAAGGAGACCGTCATCCGCGCAATCAAGGCGGATCTGGGTCAGGTCGATTGCATCGTCTACAGCCTCGCTTCCCCGCGCCGCACCGACCCCACCGACGGGGAAACCTACAAATCGGTCCTGAAGCCCATCGGTCAGTCCTATTCCCAAAAGAACGTCAATACCGATACCGGAGAGGTATCCCCTATCACGATCGAACCGGCTTCGGACGAAGAGATCGCTCATACGATCAAGGTGATGGGTGGCGAAGATTGGGAATTGTGGATCGAGGCTCTGAGTGGAGCGGGCGTGCTCGCCGATGGTTTCAAAACGGTGGCCTATTCCTACATCGGCCCGGATCTCACCTATCCCATCTACACCAACGGGACGATCGGTCGCGCCAAGGAGCACCTGGAGGAGTCTGCCGCCCGGATCAACAGCCAGTTCGGCAACGACACTGCCTATGTGTCGGTCAACAAAGCCCTCGTCACCCAGGCCAGTTCGGCCATTCCCGTGGTTCCGCTTTATATCTCCCTCCTTTACAAGGTCATGAAGGAGAAGGGCCTTCACGAAGGCACGATCGAACAGATCCAGCGCCTCTTCAGCGATCACCTCGCCTCCGGCGGAAAGCCCACCCTCGATGATCATCTCCGTATCCGCATCGACGACTGGGAAATGCGGGAAGAGATCCAGAAGGCGGTCGCCGAGGCCTGGGAAAAGGTCACCACGGACAATCTTTCCGAGATCTCTGATTTTTCGGGATACAAAAAGGAATTCCTCCGCCTCTTCGGTTTCGGACTGGAAGGCGTTGATTATCAAGCTGAAACAGAGACAGAAAGACCCCTCCCATCTGAAAAGTAACGGTTAAATAGCATTAAAATTAGAATATTTATTTGAAGTTAATCTTATTCTGGTTATTATGATAATTACAAACACACGTTCAACACAGACACAACCAGACAGACCGTTTATGAAGAGAGTCCTCACCTGTGCTCTTTCGCTTTCCCTCGTCCTGGGATCCGCGATTTTGAGCTCATGCACGTCCACGGGCGGCACCAATACCACCGCCTCAGCGGCCCGCCAGGGAGGTACGCTGTCACGCGGCCTCACCACCAAGCCCAAAGTTCAGCGCCTCGGCAGCGGAGCTCGGATCAATCCGATGGTCTTGAGCCAAAGCAATGGCCGTAATGCCCGTCTTGTCATTGATATCGCCGAACAGCGCGGCTATTTGCTCGTGAATGGCAAAGTGGCGGTAAACACTCCGGTCTCGACCGCCCGTCCGGGCAAATACACCCCCCGGGGCAGTTACACGATGTCCCAGCGGGTTCGTTCCGGGAAGATCTCCACTATTTACGGGGTTGAGATGCCCTACTGGATGCGCCTTAGCGGAACGGCCTTTGGCGTCCACGCCGGTCATCTTCCCGGTTATCCCGCCTCCGCCGGATGTGTTCGCCTCCCCGTGAGTGCTGCCGAAGTGATCTTCGACAACACCACTTCGGGAACCCGCGTCAATATTTACAGCAGCTGGGACGGCGCCTAATCCGCAGCCCGTTTTGCCGAATCATTTTACCAAAAGCCGGAGGCGAGAGCTTCCGGCTTTTTTTGTGGTCCGTGCGGATTCACCGTGAAGAGAAGATTTCAAAGGCCTTCGCGATCCCGGCGGCTTCAGGGTCTCCCCGGTGGAAAATCGTCCGGTAGCGGAACTTCAGTGCCTCCCCGTTGGGAATAAGGTGATCACCGGCATTGTCCGGAGCCTCCTCCTCGAAGCTGTTTTGTCCAAACGGGTTCGCGGTGAAGAGCCCGTCTTCGCGAACATTCCACCAGGTCGGATGCCGGAAGTTGGAGGGATGATCCAGAATGGCGATTCCAGCCGGGTTCCCCGCTCGATCCTTCCCGAAATAGTCCACCCAGGAGGCCCGCTTGCCCCGGGTCTCGCCGTCTTCGAGTCCTTCGCTGCTTAGAATATGTCCGGTTGCCCCCGTTCCCTTCAGCGCCAGGGTGGGAGGCAGTCGAACCGCCCAGGCCCCCTCTTCGGCACCACTGATCGTCACGTCGCCCGCGTCAGCAATGAGCATGAGGACCAGGTCAATGACGAGCGATCCGTCCTCACGGTAAAAAAGGGTGAACTCCCGCCTATCGGAACAGATCCGATGCTCAGGATTCGATTCCTCGACCCAGTCTGATTTGGTCGTGAATGTAATCGTCGGTCCCTTGATCATGACCCCCGTCATTCCGCGGTGTCGAATGATCCCGAAGGCTTTGTCCTTCACTGTCTCATCTCCCGAAGAATGCCAGAAGTCGAACCCGTTTACCCGGCCCAGTCCGTACCACATTCCACGATGGTGAATGTCGTTCGTCTCCTCGTCTTTCTCTCCTTCCTTCATCGGCCAGTGGCGCGTCATGTTTTCCCCGGTCGGGCCGATAATGGGATAGAAATAGGGTTTTCCCGCTTCATAACCCGGGTGATACGCAGTGATCATTTTCCCGCCGAACGAGATTTCGATCGGATCGGTTCCGCTGATCGTCCATCCTCCCCCGGCAGCGCCGATCACCTGTGAATCAGCGATGACGGGCACCCAGAGCAGCAGGAAAACAAGGATAAATGCAGGGAAACAGTTCTTCATATCGGAGGCGATCTCCTGAATGCGCATTATCTCAAGTCTTGCCGAGTCCGGCAAGCGCCGATACGATACCACCATGAGTGATCCCAATCCCACGAGTCGCCGTCGTTTTCTAAAAGGAGCAGCCGCGAGCCTTGCCCTGGCACCCCTCGCCTCCGGTCAGAATGTCCTTGCCGACAGCGCTCCCAAGGGCCGCTTTGAATTTTGCACTTTCACGAAACCGCTCCAGCATCTCTCCTATCCGGAAATGGCACGGACCATTGCCGCCCTCGGCTTTGACGGAATTGAAGGTCCGGTACGTCCCAAAGGACACGTCCTCCCGGAACGGGTTGAAGAAGATCTCCCGAAGATGGTTGACGCACTGAAGGAGGCCGGACTGAATCTCACCCTGATGACTTCGGCCATCAATGAAGTGAGCGAAGAGCAGTTCACCGAGAAAGTCCTGAAAACCGCCGCCTCACTCGGCGTGAAGCGCTTCCGGATGGGATATTTCAAGTACGACCTTAGCAAACCAATCCGCGCCCAGCTCGATGAGTTCCGGCCGAAACTGAAGGATCTCGTGGCCATGACAAGTGAACTCGGGATCAAGCCGCTCTATCAGAACCATTCCGGAAAAGATTACTTCGGCGGTCCCATCTGGGATCTTGCCGAAGTGCTTGAAGATTTCTCTCCGGAGCAGATCGGAGTCGCTTTCGATATCGGCCATGCCACGGTTGAGGGCGCCAAGGCCTGGCCGCTTAATTTCGCGGCGATTCGTCCCTTTATCGACACCGTTTATATCAAAGAACCCTCCTGGAAGGATAACCAGCTCGGCTGGGGTCCCGTCGGGGAGGGCGTAGTCGACAAGGGCTTTTTTAAACTCCTCAAGGAAAGCGACTTCAAGGGCCCCGTGAGCCTTCATGTCGAATATCTTGCCCACGACGACCCGGCGGCCACTCCCGCCCTGTTGAAAGCACTCGAAAAGGATTTCGCCACGCTCAAATCGCTCCTTGCCTGATGTTCGACACCCGCGAAAAACCACGTCTGGTCGAGAGCGCCTTCCTCGTCGGCGCCTATTTTGACCGAGCCGACGAAGCCACCGCCCGGAGCCTCCTCGAAGAGCTCGGCGAGCTGGTCTCGACGCTCGGGATCACGGTCCTCGCCAAGGAATGTGTTTTTGTCAGGACACGGAGCAAGCGTTACTTCACCGGTTCGGGAAAAGCCATCGAGCTGATGGACGCGGCAAGGGAGGCGGGGGCGGACTGCATCGTGTTTGACAACGAACTGGCCCCGGCCCAACAGCGCGCCTGGGAGACCGAGGGTGACATCACCGTGATCGACCGCGAGGAAGTCATTCTCGATATCTTCAAAATGCGTGCCCGGACCAAGGAGGCACGTCTCCAGGTCGAGCTCGCGCAGATGCAGTACTCGCTGCCGCGCCTCGCCCGGATGTGGTCCCACCTCGATCGCCAGCGCGGCGCTTCCGGGGGCGGCACGGGCGGCGCTGCCCGTGGCGAAGGGGAACAGCAGATCGAGGTGGACCGGCGGCTCGCGAGAAAACGTATCGACCGCATCAAGGAGGATCTGGAGGACATCCGCCGCAACCGGCAGACCCAGCGCAAACAGCGAACCGATGAGGGTATCTGTCAGGCTTCCATTGTCGGCTACACCAACGCGGGGAAAAGCTCACTCCTGAACCTGCTCTCCGGGTCCGACGTGCTGGCCGAGGACAAGCTTTTCGCGACGCTCGATCCGACGACCCGGCGCATCGAACTCCCCGACGGACAGCCTCTCCTGCTGACAGATACGGTGGGCTTTGTCCGCAATCTGCCGCACCGGCTCGTCGAGGCCTTCAAAGCGACCCTCGAGGAGGCAGTCATCGCGGATTTTTTGATTCACGTTCTCGATGCGAGCGCACCGGAGATTTTTGCCTTCTACGAAACGACCTTGTCCGTTCTCCAGGAACTCAAGGCCGCCGACAAGCCGACCATCATCGTCCTGAACAAAATCGACCTCATCGAAGATGAGAGTCGTCTTCACGAATTGAAGCGGCACTTTGACCGGAACTCGGTCTTTGTTTCCATCCACACCGGTGAAGGAATCCCGGCTCTCATCAATCGACTCGCCGACATGATGGTCGACCGGGTTTCCCGTATGTCACTGCGCCTGCCCCAGGCCCGGCAAGACCTCGTCGCCCTGCTCCACCGTGAGGGAAAGCTCGTCAATCACGAGTACGAAGGGAACGATATACTTGTCACCGCCATCATCCCCCATGCCTTAAGGCATCATTTTGAACCTTTTCGCAATCCGGCGGTGGCGACGGGCACTGATCGAACCGCCTGAGCCGGAACGGTGTCTTCTTTGGACTCGAATTTTGTGGTAAGAAAGACCGCGCAAAGCCGCGCTGACGCCGCTTCGAGCGCGAGTTGTGCCTTCTTCAGTTGTGAGACGGAGCATGCCCAGTAGGGCGTCACGAGCGCGGTAAAGTCGGCAAGCGAGGCGAGCGCTCCCGCGTCGGAGACTTCGTGAATCGCGGGGGAGACCACGAGGATGAAGTCAAAACGGGTTCGCATGTCCCAGATCAGGTCACTCATGCGGCGTCCGTTGATCAGACCGCAGGGATCCTCATGCAACGGGCCGCTCGGCATGAACCAGAGGTTCGGACGACGCACTTTGATGACGGTTTCCTCAAGACGCATTTCACCGCTCAAATAGTCCGAGAGACCGGGGTGATTCGCCGCATCGAAAAAGCGGTGCAGGCGCGGATGCCGGAAGTCGGCATCGATGACAAGCACGGTTTTCCCCCCGTCCGCGAGAACACACGACAGATTGGTCACCATTTCCGCGAGTCCCTCACGGTCCCGGAGAGGCATGAGGTTCATAAAAACGCAATCCCCCGCCGGCAGTCGCAGCAGTCGGGTCCGCAGTTCGCGATACCCTTCAATCAACTTCACCGGCGCACTCTTCGCGCGCAGCAGGGACACGCCGGACAGCGGGGCAAACCCGGCGATGCTCACCTGCAGATGGTTTACAATATTGGTAATGAGATTCCAGCGGGTCCTTCCGCCGTCGAGCAGGAGAATGGCAACCAGACCGGTCAGGAGTCCCACTGTTACCAGGCCGGGGAGAGTCAGCCAGACGGGAGCGGCGAACCTGGCCGTCTTCGCCTCCGCCGTCTCAATCAGGTGTGCCTGGGTTCCCGTATCGCCCGCCTCAAGCACGGCAAGCTGATGCTTCGCCTCAAGGGACTGGAGCAGATAACGCTCGCTAATCAGTTTCTTCCGCAGATCCTCGCTCTCCACTTCACTCCCGACCGGGGATCCCTTGATTTCAACCAGGCGGGATTCCATACGCTTGATCTCCGCGTTTCTCTCTTTGACCTCGCGCTCCAGTCTGAGGACTCGGGCATTTGCCTCGGCCTGAACCTCTGACGCCTTTCGCTCAAGGAATCGCTCCGATATTGCATTCACCAGTTCCGCGGAGCTCTCCGGGGTCAAATCACGGGCCGAAAGGAGCAGAGCCCTGTCACCCGGGAGTTCCTCAACACGAACTCTCTCCTTTAAAAGCGCGAGGGTTTCGGCCTCCCCTGCTAATCCCCATCGCTCAGGCAACTTGCAGGGATCAATGACTTCGGAAAGGAGATCCGCACTCCGAATCTCAGACGCCTGACGAGTGAGATCGTTCAGCTGCGTGGAACGGAAAGAGGTGGTGGAAAAGGTCGGCACGACCTCGCTTCCCTGCTTGTCGAGTTCGACACGGACGGTCGATTCATAGAGGGGCGGCAGACGCTTTTTGAGACCGGCTCCACCAAGCAAAACCAAAGAACAAGCCAGTAAAACCACCGGCCACTTGGATCGGAGCAGCTGAAAATAGTCCATCCAACCATATCCAGAGGCATTTTGGTCGAATATCATAAAAACCAGAATAAACTGATTTTTAAGATATACAAACAAATTTCCGAGGATCGAATGACGATTCCCTAGCGTTTTTCCAGTTCCGCCAACTCATCGCGGAAGCCACTGCTGAGAATGGGAAAGCGGCACCAGGTTTTTGGATCGAGATTTTTGTCATCGACATGGAAGCCCGGGGCGTAGCGCTCCCGTTTCCACTGGTTCCGGCTCCAGAGGCGGAAAAACTTGATGACCCAGGCACGGAGCGACTCCTTGTCGTAATCCGCATGGGTTTCGCACATCAGCTCCCACACCTCGACCGGCAACTTCTTGTCCCGAATTGCCAACTTCTCGATCACATCAAGGACCGGATAGGGCATCAGATCCGATTCATCTGTTTGTTTGTCTTCGCTCGGTCGCAGCTCCGCGGTCGGAGCCTGCACGTTGATTACATTCAGTTCCGGTATGGGGAGAATGTCAGGGGCAACGCCGGTGGTCTCCATCCAGCGCAGCCACTGTCTGAGGAAGGCTTTATCAATTCCCGAAATCGGGCTCAGCCCCCCCGCGGTATCACCGTCCATCGTCGCATAACCCACCGCCGCCTCGGAACGGTTGCTCGTCGAAAGAAGCAGCGCATTGCGAATATTCGTCAGCATCCACACCCCCGGAGCCCTGACTCGCGCCTGGATGTTCTGCAGGGCAAGGTCGTCGGTCTCCCAGGACAGCTCCCGTCCGATGCCTTCTTCGACCATCAGGCGGTATCCCTCGACGAGCGCATCCACATCCCATTCCTGGTAGGAAGCCCCGATCGCCCGGGCCACGGTTTCAGCGGCGTTTCGGGTCGTTTCCCCGCTGTTCCGGGTGCTCTGGTAGACGCAGGAAAGAAGCTGCTCCATGAGAGGGCGTCCGTCGAAGCGGATGTGCCCCAGCTTTTTGCGAAACCCCTCCTCGCCCAGGTCGGTGATCGCCAGATCGACCATCAGCTTCACCAGCACCGAGACGGCGGCCGAGTCCGCCCCGCCGCTCAATGACACCACAAATCCGCCCGAGTAACTTTTGCGCAGGTAGTCGAAAAGCCCCAGCGCCATGACACGGGCGAACTCCTCCTCCTTGAGATCGGCCGCGTGACTGGCCTGACTGAAGGCCGTCGTGAACGGGCCGCGCCACCCTGGGGTAAAGGCTGACTTCACCGTCAACTCAGCCGGTTCTCCCATGAGCGGACGATGGCTCACCTGACGCGCCCGATGGAGGCGGGTGCGGTTGAGATCGATCGTCGCCGCAGTAACAACATGATCCTGAAAGGAAAAACGGCGCCCCTCGGCCACATAGTCCCCCCCGCAGGCGATCACCGTGCCTCCGTCGTAGATGATGCGACCCGCCTCATTGCCGAGGAGATTTGCATAGACGTAACCGCAGGCAAAGGCCCGCGATCCCTCGAGCACAAAACGTTCGCGCACGAGCTGTTTGCCGAAGGCGAAATGACTCGCGCTGGGATTGAAGATCAAATCGACCCCTCGCCGGGCAAGCCTCGTTCCCGGACGATCTGCGACCCAGGCATCCTCACAGATCTCAAATCCGAGCCTGACTCCTCCGATATCAAAAACGAGATCTCCCAGCGGGACCTCACGCACACCGACCGGAACCCGCTCAACCCGCCCTTCGGGCCAAGCCTTGAACCAGCGGGGTTCGTAGTGGAGCCCGTCTCCGGCAAGATTCTGTTTTGCGACAAATCCCTCGACCTCCCCGTCGATGATGATCGCCACGGCATTGTAGACTGAACTCTCGAACCAGAGCGGCAGTCCCACCGCCACCACCATTCCGCGGCACTGCGGAGCAAACTCCAGCAAAGTCGCGAGCGCCCGCTCCCCGACTTCGGGGGAAAGGAACATATCCTCGCAGCCGTAGCCGGTGAGGGCCAGCTCAGGGAGACAAAGCCACCCCACCCCGAGTTCCCTCGCTTCAGCCACCGCCGCACCGGCCCGGCGCGCATTGCCCGACCAGTCGAGAGGAATTTGATTGAGGGCGGCAGCCCCGGCAACGATGCGGTTCATGGGGATTCGGTTCGGACCATAGTTTCCTTCAAGTTACGAACCGGGGCAATCCAGAGTTTTGGCTTCGAGCGGGTTGCCCGTTTCGCCGGAACGGTTTATCCATGACCATGCCCGACCTCTACCCGCTCGCCCGACGCCTCCTCTTTGCGATGGATGCCGAAAAGGCCCACCATGTCACTCTCTCGATGATGCGGGCCGCCGACTCACTTGGCCTGCTGCGGCTCCTGACAGGGTCGGGTGGGGCATCTGACCCTGTTTCCCCGTCTACAGTCGAACTGATGGGACTGAAATTTCCCAACCGGGTCGGGCTCGCCGCAGGGCTCGACAAAACCGGTAGCGCCGTTCATGCCTTCGGTGAACTGGGCTTCGGCCACGTCGAGATCGGCACTGTCACTCCCCGCCCCCAGCCCGGAAACGACAAACCCCGGCTCTTCCGCCTCAAAGAACACGAAGCCATCATCAACCGCATGGGCTTCAATAATCCCGGCGTGGCGGGCATGCTTCAGAATCTGGCCCGTTCACGCAAGGGCTTCAGCGGGGTGCTCGGTATCAACATCGGGAAAAACTTCGACACTCCCAATGAAGAGGCGATAAGCGACTACCTGCTTTGTTTCGAAGGCGTCTATACCGCCGCCGACTACGTGACCGCGAATTTGTCCTCACCGAACACCAAGGGACTGCGCGATCTACAGAACGCGGAAACCTGCCGGGAACTGATCCGGCAGTTGCAGGCGAAACGGGTCGAGCTTCAGGCCGCCCGGGGCGGAAAATATGTGCCCATTGTCATCAAGATCGCGCCCGATCTTTCCGAGGAGGCGATCATCGCTCTCGCCGGCGTCTTTAATGAAACCGGTATCGACGGGGTCATCACGACGAACACCACCATCGCCCGCGAGGCCGTCACAGGTCACCCGCTCGCGGGAGAAGCGGGGGGCCTCAGCGGTGCACCGCTCACCACCCAATCGACTCAGGTCCTGAAACTCCTTCGCCGGGAGATGAATGACAGCATTCCCATCATCGGCTCGGGCGGGGTCATGACCGCGGACGATGCCAAAGCCAAGTTCGACGCCGGAGCCGCTCTCGTCCAGGTCTACACAGGCCTGGTTTATCAAGGCCCTCGACTGGTCGCGGAAATTGCACGAATCGAAATCTAAATAGCCAGACAGCTACCTGCTAAAAAGCTCCCCTTCTACCTTCGCAGGGGCAGCATATACTCCAGCAACTGCCCGATGCGCTCGCGCATGACCGATCTCGGGACAATCATGTCAACGAGTCCGTGTTCGAGGAGAAACTCGGCGGTCTGGAAACCGGGAGGAAGATTCTGGTGGGTCGTCTCCTTGATGACCCGGGGACCGGCAAACCCGATCATGCAGTTCGGCTCGGCCATGTTGATATCGCCCAGAGTGGCGAAACTGGCCGTCACGCCCCCCGTCGTCGGGTGGGTGAGGATGGAAATATAGGGAAGGCCGGCCGCATGATGGCGGGCAAGCGCTCCGCTCGTCTTGGCCATCTGCATCAGACTGAGGATACCCTCGTGCATCCGCGCACCACCCGAGGCACAGACGATGATCGCGGCGCGCTTTTCCGCGGTGGCGACCTCGATCGCCCGGGTCAGCTTCTCACCGGCGGCGGAGCCCATGCTCGCGCCGAGGAAACGAAAGTCCATCACCCCGAGGGTGACAGGATGTCCGAGAATCGTACCTTTACCGGAAAGGACGGCGTCCTTGAGCCCCGTCTTTTTCTGATAGGTCTTCACCTTGTCAACGTAGCCCTTGAAACCAAGTGCATCGGCCGACTCGAGGGTGGCATCCATCTCCTCAAAGGAATTCGGGTCGAGCAGCATGGCGACTCGCTCCTGGGAGGTCAGGGTAAAGTGATGATCACACTTGGTACAGACGCGGTGCCTCTGTTTCAACGTGAGTTCGTCGATGATGGCCCCGCAGGAGGGACACTTGTTCCAAAGTCCTTCCGGCATGTCGGACTTTTTCTTCCCGAGAGAAGCGATGGAGCGCTTTTTGAAAATCCCCATATGAAGCGGTTGCGTGTGTTTGTGTGTGTTTCGCGACCGAGGTCGCAGAATCGGAAATATTACCGGCGAATGGGGGGATCACAACCGAATTCCGCTACCCCCGCAGTACCGAAACAGCGGCGATCCGGTCCGATTCGAGAACTCCACGAAGGGTTGCTGCACATTCGGAAACCGTTGTTCCTGTGGTAATTACGTCATCCACCAGGAGAATTCCGGCACCGGGATCAGGGCCGATCGGACGGGAGGATTTTGCGGCAAAAACCGAGGAAAGGTTGGTGAGGCGCTCCCGACGGTCGAGTTGAGCCTGTCGCACGGTCTGTTTTACCCGCTTCAGGAGGGGATGAAGGGTCAGGTTCACCCCCTCCGGGGCCCGCCGGATCAATTCCCGGGCGAGTTCGTGAGACTGATTAAATCCCCGTCCCCTCTGACGCCGCGGATGGAGGGGCACCGGGACGACCCACCAATCCCTCTCCCTGAGCCGCTCGTCGCGCCAGACTTCATCCAGGAGCACCCCGAAGAGACGGGCGAGATGCCGCTGTTTCCCGTATTTAAAATGGTGCATGAGCCCTTTGGAAACTCCTGTCCCGCGATAGGCGCTGACGACAAAATCCACCGCCAGTTCCCTATCTCCGCAGTTGGCGCAGCGGAACGGGGTCATTCCCGTCAATTCGTAGCCCTGCCCGCAGACGGCACAGTAGTGGCGGCCCACCGGGACCAGGGTTGACTGGCACTCCTCACATAGAAAGGGCACTTCCAACTGTCTTTCTCCTGAGATGGGAATCTCGCAGGCACCACAGACCGGAGGGTAGATCCACCCGATCACCGCCTGACGGAGTCTCGCCGCCCGACCTGTCATTCGCGGGGAGCAAAGGGATCTCCGTATTGCTTCCGGATCCAGACCCAGACGATCAGGCCGGTCAGGCAGACAAAGAGGCAGGAAATCGCACCCACCCGCAGACTGGGCCCCAGCCAGGGCATCATTTCACCCGGCCCGAAGGCCTGCTGAGTGGTCGCACCGAGGGTTTTTACTCCGAAAACCCATCCCGCATGGAGCCCGGTGCCGAGCCAGAGGGAGCCGGTTTTCATCCTTGTGTATCCGAGGACCACGCCGATCGCGAGCAAAACCGCGAATTCAGCAAAGAGGAAGTAGGGCTGGCCAAACTGCTGGAAAAAATGCTCGAAGACCTTACCCACCATCCAAAAGCCGGAGAAGGCATCCACCACCTCGGCATTGAGGGTCTTCGGAGGATTAAAAAAGTGAATGAGGGCAAACACCACCGCGATCACCCAGAATAACGCTCTGGGTTTGAGGACTTTGGCGAGGACCGAATGAATCGCCCCCCGAAAGACAAATTCTTCGAGAAAACCGACCGCAAGTCCGGTGCCGAGCGCGCCGAGGATTACTTTCGAAAGCGACATCCCCGGGTCCCGCGGAGTATACCAACCCAACTGCACATACGACCAGCCGAGCAGAAGCAGGATACCGCCTGCGAGCAAAAAGCCAATCAGTCCGTGCTTCCACCAGGAGGGATTCGGATCGAGCTGAAACTGCTCCAGCACCGAGCGCTTCGGGGAAGTCCTCCCGCTCTTTCCAGCATTAAACCAGCGCAGCGTCGGCCAGATCATCAACATCGCGCCGAGGAGGATGGAGCGGCTGAAGTAGCGGGTGAAACGGGCCTTCTCCATGGACTGGTGAAGCCCTCCGAGCCAGCCATCTTTGAGCCAACCTTCGGCTGCGATGTGCTTTCCGGCAAAATAGAGCGGCGGAGCGAGGAGCGCACCAAGCAGCACCGTTCCGAGAAGGAATACCTGGATCTTAAAGGCACTGGATCTGAAAAAAGGCTCTCTGACCATGGTTGCCCGATACGACGGATTCCGGCAGATTGCAACGAGACCCGTCCGCACCCGCTCAAGTTGTTCCCGCTCTGCGACCGACCGGGCGGAGAGTCGGGTAAAACCTCGCGGCTCCCTCATTCTCCGTGAGACTCGGCAACTATGGCGGGGTTTAGCCTGCGGGAAAAGGATAGACTGAGGCCTCCAATTGGGATCAAATGATCCCGGTTGCGGACTACCTCCCGTGCCAAAAAAGGGACGAAAGTTATTACCTCTCCCCTGCCCTCCCCTTTGACTCTCATGAAACCCCTCACTTGCCTTCTCACCACCCTGGTCGCTTTTTCGCTGACCCCCCTCATCAGCGCGGACGCTCCGGCCAAACCGAACATCGTCTTTATTTTCTGCGACGATCTCGCCACCCAATCCATCAGTGCCTATGGACACAAGCTGGGACTCCTCGAGACGCCGAACATGGACCGGATCGCGAAGGAGGGCATGCTCTTCGAGCGCTGCGTCGTGCCGAATTCCATCTGCGGCCCGAGTCGCGCCGTCATCCAGACGGGAAAATACAGCCACCTCAACGGCTTTTACCACAACAACAGTCGCTTTGACGGGTCTCAACCGACCTTTCCGAAGATGCTCCAGGCCGCCGGGTATCAAACGGCCGTCATCGGAAAATGGCACCTCGTGAGCGACCCCCAGGGGTTTGACCACTGGCACATCCTCCCGGGACAGGGGGCCTATTACAACCCGCCCATGATACGCGACGGGGAGCAGGTAAAACACAGCGGTTACACCACCGATCTCATCAGTGAATTCTCAATCGACTGGTTGAAAAATCGCGACAAGACGAAGCCCTTCATGCTCATGTCGCAGCATAAGGCCCCACATCGCGAATGGGCTCCGGCGCTTCGCCATCTGGGCTGGAACGGTGACCGGGTTTTCCCGGAACCCGACACCCTCTTCGACGAGTACTCCGGACGAGGCATCGCGGAACTTGAGCAGGACATGACCCTCGAGAAGACCTTCACCGAAAGGGATGCCAAACTGACTCCGCCTCCCGGCCTCACCGACGAGCAACTCACCGCCTGGAACGCCTACTACGAACCTCTGAATGCCGGAGTCGGAGAACTCTCCGGCAAGGAACTCATCCGCTGGCGCTATCAGCGCTACATGCATGACTATCTCGGCACGGTGAAGGCCGTCGACGAGGCAGTCGGCGCGATGCTGGACTACCTTGAAAAGGAGGGGCTTGCCGAAAACACGCTCGTCATGCTCTCTTCCGATCAGGGTTTTTACCTCGGGGAACACGGGTGGTTCGACAAGCGCTGGATCTACGAAGAATCACTCACCACCCCCTGCCTGGCCCGCTGGCCCGGCGTGATCGAAGCAGGCACCCGCGGCAAAGGGTTGGTCTCCATCATCGACTTTCCCGAGACCTTTCTCGAGGCAGCGGGACAAACGGTGCCTGAGGACATGCAGGGCCAAAGCCTGATGCCCTTCTTCAAGAACAAAGGCAACGCCCCGGCCGACTGGCGCACGAGCTTCTACTACCACTACTATGAGTACCCCGGGCCCCACAGCGTCCGGAAGCATTACGGGGTCGTTACAGATCGCTACAAATTATTCCATTTCTACGAGCCCGAGACGAATTACTGGTCGTTGATCGACAGAGAGTCCGATCCTAACGAAATGACAAACGTCTATGGAAATGCGGACTACGCCCAAGTCCAGACGGATCTCCACGCGGAGCTGACGCGGCTTCGCACCGAACTCAAGGTCCCGGAACAGGACGCTCCCGAATCATTGATGAGACCGGGCGCAGGGAATCAAAAGGGTAAGGGCAAAGGCAACGCAAAAGGTGCCCCGAAGAAACCGTGATCGGGATCGCCCTTTTTCCTCCCGGAGACCCGGGAGGAAAAAGTCGGCGGGAGAATTACCCGAGTAGGCCGAGCGCGCCCACGATGATCAGATACACAGCCACGATGGTCGCAAGAAGGCTAGGACGCAGAAGAATCAAAATTCCGGCAATCAGAGCAATGACGGGACTGAGGTAAGTCGGAAGGGCAACGGAGAGAATTGGGACAAGCTCATTCATAGGTATTCAGGGGATTCAATTTATACTTCGGCAGAATTGCCGTTTGGCCGAGAGTAGCTCTTTTCGGGACCGGGTGTCGACAGTTCATTTGGAGGAACGCATGACCGATTTGGTTTACTACCCTGTCGGGGCACCGGAGCGACCCTGTTCGGTCACCCCGGCGGTTACGACTCTCAATCATTGTAGGCATTCTCCCCGTGGGCAGCCTGGTCAAGACCGAGCCGCTCGTCTTCCTCGGAAACACGGAGACCGCAGCAGACCAGTCTCACCACGATCAGAATCAGAAAGGTCACCACGGCAGTGTAAATAATGGTGATGATCGAGGCGAGGGCTTGAATGCCCAACTGCTTTCCGAGTTGCAGCTCTCCTCCAAACAGGGACGAACCGACCACTGCGGCGAGCAGAGTCCCTACCAATCCACCAACCCCGTGAACCCCGACCACATCGAGCGAGTCGTCATAGCCAAGGGCCTTTTTCAACCTCATCGAGGCCCACCAGCAGCAGGCGCCCGAACAGGCTCCGATCAAAAGCGCACCCGCCGGATTGGCGACGCCGGAAGCAGGAGTGATCGCCGCGAGGCCGGCAATGGCCCCGGTCGCAATTCCCAGAACCGTCGGTTTCTTCTCGATGAACCAGTCAATCAGCATCCAGACAAACGCTCCTGTCGCGGCAGAGAGATGGGTCACAAAAAGGGTCATGGCGGCCGCATCACTGGCCCCTCCCTGACTGCCTGCATTGAACCCGAACCACCCCACCCAGAGCATCGCCGTTCCGGTCACGGTCATTGGCAGATTATGGGGAGGCATGGGATGATTCCGTTTCCCGACCATGATACAGGCGACGAGGGCTCCCACCCCTGCGGTGATGTGCACCACGATACCGCCGGCGAGGTCAATCACGCCCCACCTGGTGAAAAGGGAGACATTTTCGCCCGATCCTCCAAACCAGGTGATATGACAAACCGGTGCATACACCAGGAGTGCCCAGAGAACCGAGAAGAGAAGCATCGCGGAAAATTTGATGCGCTCCACAAAGGTGCCGACGATCAGCGCCGGGGTGATGACAAAAAACGTCATCTGAAAGGCTGAGGTCAGAATGCCGTCCGGCTCCACTCCACGATGCATGAAATTTCCGAACCCGCCAAACCATCCCCCACGCGATCCGAGAGACATCGAATAGCCGCACACGAGCCACACAATGCTGAGAATGCTGGCAAGGGCAAAGCAGTGCATGAGGACGCTGAGAACGTTCTTCCGGCTCACCAGCCCTCCGTAGAAAAGGGCCAGGCCGGGTATCGTCATGAACAGCACCAATGCGGTGGAGGTCAGCATCCAGGCATTGTTTCCCACCGTTGCCGCGTCCTCGGGGGTCATGGGTGCCTCCTCTCCACGGGCAAGAGAAATGGTGAGCAGGAGGGTGGCGGCGAGGATGGCGGGCATCCGGTTCAGTCGGGATATCATCGGTTTTTATTGGTTGGGTGAACACACCTCCTCCAACGAACCGATCGACCACAAGACACGAATTCATCGCGTCGGTCTAAGTCAGGCCGGGTTTGTTAAAAGGGTGGAAAACGAAGCGGGGGTTTGAGCTCGCTTTTATAGTGCTTTCCCGAATGAAGGCCACCCAAAAAACCAAAAATTTCACCTCTTCACGCCGAATTCAGTCACCCCGATCCTGTTGATCTTCAAAGAGATGGGGAATGCCTTATTCAGCAACCACCCTCGAATCCACCTTCAAAGCTCCTAGCACGAACTTCACCGGATCAGAGCTGACTTCTCCTTCCCCCGGCCCCTCTACCCAGAGACAGGAAACCCCGGCCTTCTTGCAGGCGAGTTGAATCTCACGGGCATGAGCCGGATGATGGAGATAGTGGCCGCGATTCGTCGATGGCCCATCAGGAAGGCGATTGCTGATGAAGACAGGACCGTCTCCGGGACTGATCCAACTCAGCATGTCGCATTCCCGCAAAATGGGGAGCGCTTCAGGCTTTTTCAGATCCTCCATGACCGCAAAATGATAAAACTGCGCCGCTTCATCCGGAGAATCCCACCAGGAAGGATCGGACGGTCCGAGAAAGGCGTCCCATCGCGTCAGGTCGTAGGTTGCCTGGGTGCTATGAAGCACGGCGGCTTGAAGTCGGGTAGACTCCCGTAGAATCGGGTCCTCCGCCCCGGGGTCGGCGAGGTCATCACGCGACGCCAGCCACAGCGAAGTGCCCGCTCCGGCCGACCCGCCCCATCCTGCGATCTGTTCCTTGTTGATACCCAGCTCTCCCGACTGGCTCCTCAGAAATTGCACGGCCCTCGCTGCATCGCGGAGAATTTCCTGAATGGGTGCGTCTTTTCGAAAACGATAATTGATGGCCGCACAGGAAACGCCGGAGTCGAGCAGTCGACTTAGCTCCGGAGCCTCCCTCCATTTTGACTTGTCACCGCCGGTGAATCCTCCTCCGTGAATAAAGACGACGAGTGGTCGCGGTCCTGCGGCTTCCGCCTTCCAGAAGTCGAGGACATTTCGATCGTGGGTCCCGTAGCTCACATTCTCACGCGTCGGAGACGGCCCCTTGACCCTGGTTGACTTTGAATCTCCGACTGCCCCCTTTCGGGCGTAGGCGATCGCCTCCTCGCGGGTGAGGGTTCCGTCGCCATTCACATCCGCGGCAGGATAGCGCGGGAGAAGTTGCTGAAGCTGCGCCTCGCTGGCATTTCCCAAACGGGTGATGATGTCAGCGCCCGGGTTCTGGGATAGAACGGTCCCGGAAAGTAGCACCGGAAACAGAAAGGAAAGGGCAAGCGCTTTTGATGACATCCGGACTGAACCCCTCGCCTTCGCTCTGGTTTCGTTCAATCGCGAATCGGTTCCCTTCCTGCCGGGAATCCTCGAACTTTCTATGCCCGCGAAACCGATGACCGCAGGCCATTCATTCCCGGCTCTCACTTTCCGAGCCGGTCGAGCACATTCTTCGTGATCTGCATAACCGCCGCATCTTCACCTGACAACCCGTGCGCCCAGTCGGTCGATCCGGCAGTCAAGACAGTGCCGCCGCCTCCGGTGGTGTAAAGACCGAGCACCGCATTACCCGTATGATCGGGTCCGGGCCACTCCTCGTACCACCAGCTGTCACCGGGTGCCCATTTTGCGGGGGCGGTGCCGAGGATGGTAAAGGTCTTCGGAGTTCCGTCACGATGAGTGGGAAAAGGCAGACCGTCGCGCCACTCGAGTTCACAGCCGTCGCATTCGTAGCCGACAATGGTGTCCTTGCCGCCGAATTCCTCTCCGGCCTTCAAGCCGGTATTTTCAAAAAGCCAGTGATCGGGGCGGTGCACTTTGAACGCTCCGCTCCCGTCCATGAGCTGGCCGTGGCTTTTATGATATCCCCCATGAATGAAACCGACTCCGGTTAGACTGTTCTCGGTGCGCCCGACGAGATGATGGCTCCACAAGGTCGCAAGCGTGGGGATCTTCTCTGCCTTGGAGGTGTAGAGTTCATCCTGGTTGAACCATTGCTTCCAGCAGAGAAAGGACTTTGTTTCGGGCTCCCAGCGAACCTGCCAGCAACAGGTGTTGCCGGAGAAAAAGGCGACGTTCCCTCCTGCCGCGGCGAATCCCTCGACAGTGTCGCGCATCGGAGCCGACCAGTATTCATCGTGGCCGAGGCTGAGGAGCAGCTTATAGGGCTTCACGATCTCAGGACGCAGTTCGAGGTCCATATTTGTAGCGAAATCAATCGCGTAGCCGTTCGCCTCGGCCCAGACGACGAAAGGCAATTCCCACTTGCCATATTGTGAGGCAGGCGGACGCATTTCCGAAACACGGTGCCCCTGCAAGCCCGCGCGACCGTGGTAGGCGTAAACGCTGGACCCGCCCCAGTTGTTGTAGGCATTGTAAGTGTTGGTCGCGAGTTGAAGAAGAATGCGGGCGTTTTTCCCCGGTTCGGCCGAACGCAGGACAAAGTAGCAGGTCGACTCGGCCGTGCGGGTGTTGCGCTGGGTAAAGGCTCCTCCTCTGTCGGTGACCTTCATTTTCACCTCGTAGTAGCCGCTCTTCCAGTCAGCCGGAATGGGCAGGCGAAAAGCGACGGGCCAGTTGCAGCCGTGCGACGAGGCATTCTCAGGGACAGGATGTTCGAGGAGCCCCTCCAGTTTCGCAACCTCATGGACGACGGTGCGGTCCCTGCCGACCCGGCTGATGGAGAGCGAGGCGATAGCGGAGGTGCTCGAGAGGTGCAACTGCAGTTCGTCGCCCGGAGCGTAGCTGACATCCCCCGCGTATCCCTCGATGTAGAGTGATTTGCCTTCGTCGACGGCGTGAAGTGAATTCGAAACGAAAAAAAGAGAAGCAAGGGCGAGGCAGCGGAAGCGGTGATCCATGAAGACGATCGTAGAAAAAGAAGCTTCCGATGACAATCTCGGGACACCGCGCCATTGCGCCTCCGGCTGGAAGGCACCTCCACCTTCTTTTCTATCAGCGCATCAGCAAGACCGGACTGCCAGGGCCGACGAGGTTGCGTCAGGTGAGACTTTGGTAGCGGCGGGGGAAGACGACGCGGAAGGTCGTGCCGACTTCCGCCGAACTCGCGATTTCCAAACTCGCGTCAAGCAGTTCACAAAGCCGCTTAACAATCGACAGTCCGATTCCTTCACCGGGCTGATGCCGGACAGGGCCGGTCGGGGGAGCCGTCTCTTCCGGCGAAGTCAAAACCCGCGAGGATTTTCCTTCCATCGCGGAGGACTTTTCGTCGGCCTCCTTCGCGCTCGCGGTTGCCTCCTGAAGGCCGGCCACAATTGACGCACCGGTGTCGCTTTTCATGCCCGGCCCGGTGTCCTTCACCATGAGCCACCAGCTTTTTCTCTCCTCACCCCAACTCACGGTGACACCGCCATTTTGGGTATATTTAAGAGCATTTCCGAGGAGATTTTTTGCCACACGCCGCACCTTGTCGGCGTCGCCCTCGACACAGAGCGGGTCGGGTCCTTTCATTCTCAGGAACAATTCACGTTCGTGGGCATAAGGCTGGTGGCTGTCGCATAGTTCCGCAATCAGAACACCAACGTCAAATTCCGTGATCTCCCTGTCTTCCTGTCCTGCCTCAAGCCGGGCCAGGTCCATCAATTCTCCCAACATCGCGTTGAGTCCCTCGACGGCTCGCTGAAGGAAGGCCGCCGACTCCACCCGGTCATTATCCACCAGATCGCTCCGACTGATTCGCGACGCCGCCATGCTGACGCCGAGCACATCACTGTTGAGATCGTGAACGGCCTGATGCAGGAGAGTGGCGCGGCGGCGGTCGATTTCGCCGAGGTCGGCAAGCGCCCCCATGAGGTCACCCACACGCCCGGCCGCCTCTGCCTGCTGCATTCGTTCGTACTGAACAGCACTCTCACTGATCGTATCATTGATCAGGTGAAGCAACTGTCGGAATGCCTCCACAAAGGTAGCATGGTCCAACTCCGGATGCGCCGCAGCAATGTTTCGCAATTCATCAAAGAGGCAGATCTGAAGTTGGCCGCACTCATTCATCAGCTCTTTGAGCCGGTAACCCTGTTGCCAGCGATGCAAGCCGTGCTTCACCTCTTCCTCCTTTTTGCCCCGGTCGGCAGCTTGATCGGCCATTCCGCCGGGCCGGGAGCGCAGCTTGAATTCGTACGCGTCAAGGATCCTGGGGATGTGATCCAAAAATTGCCCGAGGGTGAGCGCGTGGCTCGTCGTTTGTTCGGGGTCGGCGCGGGACGCGTCTCGCCAGGCCATGAGAATTGCTTCCCGCCGCGCGGCGAGGAGTTCGCTCAAGGCGGCCAACTGCTCGCTCGGGGTTGGAAACATCAGAAGTGACGCTACGGCAGGGGAATCGCTATTACAACAAGGCATCCCCGAAGTGGACTTCGCGGGACCACGGGCTATGCATCGAAGTGAAGGGTAGAGGGACCAAATGAAGGGTGGTATCGGGCTCACTGCTCCTATCATTAGCACTGACGGACGCTCCCGTAATTGCGGAGAATCGCCGTTTGCGCTTTCTCACACAAAGGAGATTTGTTGCATCGGTTGAAAATGTTTGGTGCCATCACTGCGGTTTATCTGGGACTTTATCTGGTCCTGCCGGGATGCCTTTGCCAACTTCTTCTCTGTTTTGGCGTGGTTTCGCCTGCACCCTCCGCGGTGACGGGAGACTCAAGCTACGTCTTGGGTCCGGGCGCTGACACGATTTGCCACTGCCATGAGGTGAGCGCAAAAACCGTTGAAGCACCTCAGTCGCATGAGAGCGCGCCCTCCCCGATTCAGGGCTATGCCGCAGTCACCCCTGAGGGGACTACCACTCCCGCCTTATTAATTCTGATCAAATCGGGCGGTCCCCGTGCCCCCCCGATTCGCCTACGCGCCCCCTCATCACTCCGGTCGTTCACCGGAGTCTATTTGATCTAAGACCTTGAGGCCGGCTCCTGCCCGCGCCCCCGGTTTTGTCATTGTTGCTTTCAGTAGCCCTAAGACCTCAGGTCGGGCTGTTTCCAGGGAAGGACAAGACTCCGCGCGGACAAGCTGACCGCGCCATACCCGTCTCCCCTGCTTCGGGAGATCCTGTGCTACCCCATCCCGCGCCTATTCGAGCGCCCTCGTTTCCAGCCTGTCACGTCAGTCCTTATCCCATTTTCCCGTCTCAAATGAAACCGATTCACTTGTCACTTCTCACCGTGTTCACCGCGGCCTCCTTTATCCCCGAAACCGCAGCGGATGATTCTCTCTCGCTCAGTGAAGCCAACGCCCGGGCGCTCGAGAAACATCCGTCGCTCGCCATTTTTGAGGCGGACCGGCGCCTCGCCGATGCAAAAATCCTCTCCGCCCTCGCCATTCCGAATCCGGAGGTGGAATTCGAAACCGAGGATGTGCTTGGAAGTGGAGAATACGAGGGTTTTCAGAGTGCCGTCTACAATCTCGGACTGAGCCAACTCCTCGAACTCGGCGGCAAACGTCGCCAGCGAACGGAAGTGGCCAAGTCCGCCCTGGCCTCCGAAGATCTTCGCTTCGAGGCGGCGCGCCGTGAGGTGATGCTCGAGACCACCCGCCTTTTCGTTTCCGCCCTTGCCGCGCAGGAGTCCGAGGATACCGCCAGTCAGAATCTGGCCATCGCCAGTGAAACCGTCAACTCGGTGAAGGGCCAGCAGGAAGGCGGACGAGGTTCCATTCTGGATGTCGGACAAAGTGAGCTCGGTCTCCGCGAAGCCCAGCTCCAGCTACAAGGGGCGCGCAGCCGCACCCTGCTCTCACGCCAACGACTTGCCTCGCTCTGGGGCGATTCGAAACCGGATTTTGATCGGGTTTCAGGAAGACTCAACTCTCCCGGAAAAAGCCATCCCGGCGTGGAGACACTTATTGAAAAACTTGATGATCACCCCCTCATGGCGATGGCCCGTTCGGGAATCAAGACGGCAGAGCAGGAGCTCAGTCTCCAGGAGCGCCTTCGTCAACCCGATCTGAATCTAGGACTCGCCTGGCGTCGTGACACCACAGTCGATGACAACGCCGTCGTCATTAATTTCTCACTCCCCCTCCCGCTCTGGAATAAAAACGAGGGAGGCATCGCCGAGGCCGAGGCCGGAATCGCCCGCAGCGAAGCACTCGTCAACCAGGCGCGCCAGGAACTGGCCGCCACCCTCGCCGAAGCCGTTGCCCGCCTCGATATTGCCCGCGCCCAATACGAGCTCGTCACTGATCGCATGTTACCCGTGGCGACCAGGCACCACGAAGCCGTCGCCGAAGGGTATCGCCTCGGCCGCATCAGTTACCTCGAATTGCTCGAGGCACGCCGTTCCCTCACGCAGGTGCGCGGACAGCGCATCGAGATGCTCTCCGCCTACCACGAGGCCCGCATCGAAATCGAAGCCCTCACCGGAACCTCACTTTGAAAAATCCCAGCCCTTCCCCGAATCTTCTCATGAATCCCACCACACCTCACCTGCGCCGCGCGCACTCGCCGGCAGGAATTTTCCGCTCACTCCTGCTCTCCGCCTTGTTTCTTGGAACCGGTCTCTCCGGGGCCGAGGTCTTTGAGCTTTCACCTGAAGCGATTGCCAATCTCCGGCTCGAGTATGCCACAGTCGAGAATCGTTCTCTCAGTCCCACCGTGGAGGCCACCGGCGCCGTCAAACTCGCCGAAAACAAAGTCATCGACATCGTTCCCCGAATCGCCGGTGTGATTGACATGGATCATCAGCTGCTCGGCGCCGTCGTGAAAAAAGGCGATCCTCTTTTCACTCTGGAAAGCGCCGAGCTGGCGACCAGTCTGACCGCCTACGTCGATGCGGAGCAGGCAATGAATTTTGCCCACACCGCCCTCGAACAGGAGAAACAACTCCATGATCGCAATCTCAGTTCAAAGGAAAACCTTCAGGCTCGCGAACTCGATTTTCAGAAAGCTCTCGCCGAGCACACCCGCGCCCTGCAGCCGTTGAAACTGCTTCACTTTGACGAGGGCACGATACACCAGTATCTCCACAACGTCGGAGCAGGAAACTACACCACGCTCGAGATCACCTCGCCCGGGGACGGTGAGATCATCGAAAAATCAGTCCGTCTCGGAGCGTCCGTCGCTCCTGATGAAAAGCTCTACACGATCGCCGATCTTTCGGACCTCTGGGTGGACTTCCATGTCTCGCTCCGCGATGCGGCAGTCCTGACAAAAGGACAAGGCGTCGGTGTCGAGTCGAGCGTTTCCCGCGGTCAGCAGGGCGAAGCCACGGTCACTTACGTCGCACCGCTCGCCGATGAATCGACCCGCACGGTTCTTGTCCGTGCGACTCTACCGAACAAGGATCGTCAGTGGAGACCCGGCACACCCGTCATGGTGTCCGTGACCGCCGCCCTCGATTCCAACGCGAACACGGCCGCCCTCACCGTCCCCGTCTCCGCTCTCGTCGACTACGGAGGCGCAAAGGCCGTCTTTCTTCGCGAAGGGGAATCGTCCTTCAGACCGGTCACGGTGGAGACCGGAGATAGCGACGGGAATGTGATCCGAATCACCGCCGGACTTGAATCCGGCCAGACCGTCGTGAGCACCAACGCCGCCCAGCTCAAAGGGCATCTGGAAATGACCAACCAATAAATCGCCATGCTCGGACATCTCATTCAATTTGCGCTTTCGCAGCGCCTTCTCTTCATCGTCCTCACCCTCGTCCTCGCCGGCGCCGGAATCAGGGCTTTTCGGGATCTTCCCATTGATGCCTTTCCGGACATCTCCAATACCCAGGTGCAGGTCATCGTCAAAGCGCCCGGAATGACGCCCGGCGAAGTGGAACAGCGAATCACCTACCCGCTCGAGACAGAGGTCCGCGGCATCCCGCGCCAGACCGTGCTGAGATCGCTGACGAAGTATGCGCTCTCTGTCATCACGATCGATTTCTCCGACGGGACTGATATCTACTGGGCACGCCAACAGGTTTCCGAACGCATCGGCCAGGTCCTCTCGGAACTCCCCGAAGGCGTCGAGGGCGGACTCGCCCCGATCACGATGCCCCTTTCGGATGTCTACATGTTCCTTGTCGAAGGCGAGGGATACAGCAACATGGAACTGCGGAGCATGCTCGACTGGATCATCCGCCCCCGTCTCCTCTCGGTCGAAGGTGTCGCGGATGTCAACGCGCTCGGCGGCGAGGTCCGCTCGTTTCAGGTGGTTCCGCTTCCCGATGCCCTCATCGCTTTCGATGTGACGATCGACGACATCTGCGGAGCCCTCGAAAAGAACAATCGCAATGCGGGCGGCGACCGTGTGGTGCGAAACGATGAGGTGCTCCTCGTCAACACCGTCGGTCAGCTTGAGACCCTCGAGGAGATCGGGCTCGTCCCGGTCGCGACTCGCAACGGCCAGCCGGTCCTCGTGCGCGACGTCGCCTCGGTCAGTCTCGGCGCCCTCACCCGCTATGGCGCGGTGACTGCAAATGGCAAAGGGGAAGCGGTCGAAGGCCTTGTCCTCAATCGTCGCGGAGCCAACGGTCAGCGCACCGTGGCTGCGGTTAAGACGGCCCTCGAAGAAGTCGCCGCCGCTCTCCCCGACGGCGTCCGCATCGTTCCCTTCTACGATCGCGCCGAGCTCATCACGACAGCCGTCGACACGGTGCGTAAGTCACTCATCGAGGCGGTTATCCTCGTGCTCGTCGTGCTCGTGCTTTTCCTGGGCAATCTCCGCAGTGCCATCACCGTCGGCGTCGTTCTCCCTCTCACCGTGCTCGGCACCTTTCTGGTCATGAAATCGATCGATCTCACCGCCAATCTCATGTCCCTCGGCGGGATCGCCATCGCCATTGGCATTCTCGTCGACTCGGCGGTTGTCATGGTTGAGAACATTCATTCGCGTCTGCATCACGGTGATCTCCACGGCCGCCGCAAAGTGCTCGTGCAGGCCGCCCGCGAGGTCGCCACCCCGATCTTCGCCGGAGCAATCATCATCGTCGTTTCACTGACACCCATTCTTGGTTTGTCAGGAATCGAGGGGAAACTCTTCCGACCTCTCGCAATGACGATCGCGATTTCGATGCTCGTCAGTCTCGTCCTCAGCCTCACCGTGATCCCCGTGATCGCCTCGCTCGTAATGAATTCGAGCGGCGGCGGAGACAATGTCGTGATCCGCTTTGTCAAAAAGATCTATCAACCGGCTCTGCGCTGGGCGCTTTCCCGCACTGGCCTCGCTGTCTCCATCGCCCTCGGCCTGCTCGCGGTGAGTGCCATTCTCGCAATGCGCATCGGTAAAGAATTTCTCCCCTTCCTCGATGAGGGAACCATCGTCGTTCAGTTTGAAAAACTCCCCTCCATCTCTCTGGAAAAATCTCTCGAGATCGATGTTCGAATCGAAGAGGAACTCCTCAAGATTCCTGAGATTACCGGCATCGTTTCCCGGGTCGGATCTGACGAACTGCGACTCGATCCCATGGGCTTGAATGAAAGCGACGTCTTCCTCGTCACAAAACCGAGAAAAGAATGGAGCGTCGATTCGGTCGATGGTCTCCAGGAAAAAATCCGCGGCGTTCTTGAGAAATTCCCCGGAGTGGCCTTTGGATTCACCCAGCCTATCGACATGCGGGTGTCCGAGATGATCTCCGGCGTGAGCTCCGCCGTTGCCGTGAAACTCACCGGCGATGAACTGGACGTCCTCGACGCCAAGGCCCGCGAGATTGAGAGTGCCATCGCCTCGATCACCGGAGCCGTCGACGTCCAGCGCACGCCCCTGAGCGGGCAGCTCTATCTCGAAGTCCATCTCCGTCATGCCGAACTGGGCCGCCTCGGTCTCAGCGTTGATGAAGTCAACAACCTCATCGGACGCGCCGTCGCCGGTGAGATCGTGACCGAGATCGTCGAGGGCAATCGCCGGATTCCGGTGCTCGTCCGCTATCCGGAATCCGCCCGCCGCGATGCCGAAGCCATCGGAAAGATGCAAATCACCACCCCGACCGGCCACCGCATCTTCCTCGCAGACATCACCGACATCAGGGAAGTCGATGGCCCCACACAGATCGAGCGCGCCGACGGAAAACGCGTTGTCGTGCTGCAATCAAACGTCGAAGGCCGTGACGTCGTCGGCTTCGTCCGCGAAGTCGAGGAGTGCCTCAAGGCCGATATCGATCTGCCTCCGGGGTACTTTCTCGATCTCGCCGGTCAGTTCGAAAATCAGGCGCGTGCGAGCAAGCAACTCGGCATCGTCGTGCCTTTCGCCCTGCTAGCGATCTTCATGATTCTCATCACCACCCTCGGCGTCGTGCGACAGGCCATTCTTATTCTGGCGAATATTCCCTTCGCCCTCATCGGAGGCATCCTCGCGCTCTATTTCTCGGGCTTTTACCTCTCCGTTCCCGCCTCGGTCGGTTTCATCGCCCTGCTTGGTCTCGCCATCATGAACGGAGTTGTCATGGTCACTTTCTTCAATCAGCTCCGCGAAGAAGGCGCCTCAGTTGAGGACGCCGTGACGAAGGGAGCAGAGATGCGGCTGCGTCCCGTCCTCATGACCGCGTTGCTTGCGATCCTCGGTCTCGTGCCGCTTCTCCTCGCGTCGGGACCCGGGTCCGAAATTCAGAAGCCTCTCGCCGTCGTCGTTGTCGGAGGCACCATCACATCCACGACACTCACCCTGCTCCTGCTGCCGGCCCTTTACCGCCGCATCGAATCCTGGATGGAAAAGCGATACCCCGCGTAGGAATGATTGTCCGGTGATCTGAATTTGCTTTTCAACCCGTCTCTGAGTTGAAATTTTCCCACTCAATGAGTCTCCGGCGAGTCAGCCGGATAGCCCGAATCACGGCCTCATCCAAGGCTCCCTGCCACTATCACCATGAAACTTTGAACGCAGGTGCAGATTCAGATCTCCGGCGTGAGCTCGCTGGCGGGAACGTCAGATGATTTCTTTCCACCCGAAAAATACCGCAACACCACGACACCACCGATCGCCGAGAGCAGCGATCCCACGAGGATGCCAAGACGATCCTGGAAGCCGGTTCCGGTGGCTCCGCTCTGTTCGAAGGCGAGTGAACCAATGAAGAGGCTCATCGTGAAACCTATCCCGCAGAGCAGGGCAACCCCGTAGACGTGACGCCAGTTCGCGCCCTCAGGGAGGCTGGCGATACCAGACTTCACCGCGAGCCAGCTCGCACCAAAGACTCCGAGTTGCTTTCCAAGAAAGAGACCGAGAGCGATGCCCAATGGTACCGGTTCGAGCAGCGCACCAAAAGTCAGATCGCCCAGTGGAACCCCGGCGTTGGCAAAAGCGAAGATCGGGAGAATGCCGTAGGCGACCCAGGGCTGGATCTGATGCTCAAGCACCTCGACAAGCGTTTCGCTACCTTCGGGAGTGCCCTTCACCGGACGGTAAGGGATGAAGGCGGCGACGGCGACGCCGGCGAGCGTGGCATGCACTCCCGATTTCAGTACAGCCACCCAGAGGGCGACACTCAGAAGGATGTAGGGAGTCTTTGCGGTGATACCCATCCGGTTGAGGATGAAAAGCCACGAGAGGAAGAGCATCGAAAGGAGGAGAGAACCCACCGATAGCTCCGAGGTGTAGAATACCGCGATGATGATGATCGCGGCGAGATCATCGATCACCGCGATGGAAGCGAGGAAGATCTTCAGCGTCACGGGTACCCGACTACCGAGGAGGGCGAGAACGCCGAGGGCAAAGGCAATGTCTGTCGCCGCCGGAATGGCCCAGCCTCTCAGGGCGGCAGGATCGTGGCGGTTGACGAGAGCATAGATCGTCGCCGGGAGGACAATCCCTCCGAGTGCGGCGAGGAGAGGCAGGACCACCTTCTTTTTATCAGAAAGTTCGCCCGCCATTACTTCACGCTTCAGCTCCAGGCCGACGAGGAAAAAGAACACCGCCATGAAACCGTCGTTGATCCAGAGGAGGATGGGTTTGGCGATGGCGAAATCCCCCACGCTCACCTGGGCCTTCACGGCGAGGAGTTGCGCATACCATTCCGAAAGACCTGAATTCGCGACGATCAGGGCCACAAGCATCGAAGCCATCAGGAGGAGACCGGGGAGCGCTTCTTTCGGGAGGAATCGGGAAAGGGGGGAGCTGGCTGGCGTCATGGCTGCGGATTCGACAAACGCATCCTGCTAATGTTCAAAATTTTCGAAGAAAATTTCTTTCCGGACTCAACGGCATTTTTGTCAGGAAGTTCATCCCGTGTTGCGCAGGCCGCTCGCGATTGCGCTGATCGAAAAGACGAGATCGCGGGGCAGGTCGCCACCATTTTCCCGCCACGAACGTAGCAGCTCGACCTGCTGATGATGAAGGACACGCAAGGGTGCCTCGCGCAATGTCAGGGTCTTCGCAAAGCGGGGTCGCCGCACCGCGACGGGACGGGTGAAGAGGCGGCCAAGGAGGGTGCAGGCGCGGTCATACTCGCCGTGGATGCGGCCGAGGAAACGGTCACGCACCCTCTCGTCCCGCACGAGCGAAGCATAGAGAGCCATCAGCTCACGATCAGCGCTGACAAGATTGGTCTCCACTCCGGTGAAAAAGTAGCGGCTCAGGGTCGATGTCAGGATGGTCGCTCCGAGCCGCTCAAAATCCCCGGGTGCCTCGCGTTCGAGACGGTCGAGAGCCGAGCCAACACCATACCAGCCTGGTAGGTAAAATCGCGCCTGGGTCCAGCTGAACACCCACGGAATCGCCCGCAGATCAGCGAGACTCGCGGTACCGGTGCGGCGCGAGGGGCGCGAACCCATCTGATTCTGCTCGAGCGCGTCGATGGGGGTGGCCTGACGGTAGAATTCGATGAAGCCTTCCGACTCGAGCAATTCGCGATAGGCTTCGCGGCTCCACCCGGCAAGGCGCGGCATCAGGTCGAGACCGGGATCCTCTGTCGCTATGCCAAAGAGGTGCGCCGAAGTGGTATGGGTGACGCAGGCCTGGAGGCTCTCGAGGTGGTAGGAGGCACTCTCGGGGTTGGCGTACTTTTGCGCGATGGTTTCGCCCTGCTCGGTCATGCGGAAGTCACCACTGAGCGAGCCATGCGGCAGCGCGCGAACAAACCAGTCCGTCGGTCCGGCCCCGCGGCTCACCGTGCCGCCGCGTCCGTGAAAGAAACGCAGCTTCACTCCGTGCTTCACCCCGACCGCAGTCAGTGACTGCTGGGCATCGTAGAGTGCCCACTGGCTCGCGAGGATGCCGCCATCTTTATTGCTGTCGCTGTAGCCGAGCATGATTTGCTGGGTGGGGCGATCGGGCGCGTGTCGATCCTGACCCGAAACGGCGAGACTCGCCCGCGCCACGGGATGGGAAAGGTAGGCATCGACGATGGCGGCGGATCCGGCGAGGTCGTCGAGCGTTTCAAAGAGCGGCACAACCTGGAGCGGACAAAGTCCCGGCCCGTCCCCGGCGGAGGCCACAGTAAGTCCGGCCTCGCGGGCGAAGAGATGGACAAGAAGCAGGTCGGAAAGCTGGCGCGTCATGCTCACGATAAGCGAACCGAGTCCGGCGCCGTGCTGCTGGAAATGCTCGCGGAGAACGCCGTAACAATCGCGCACCGCGTCAGCCTCGGGTCCGGCGGAGACGCCGGGATGAAGGAAGGGACGCGCCGAGACGAGTTCCGCATCGAGAAAGGCGAGTCGCTTTTCCTCCGGCCATTCAGCAAAGGCGGCTCCGTCGGCCACACCTGCCGCCTCGAGGAGCTGGGCAGCGGCCTTGTCGTGAAAGGCACTGTTCTGCCGCACGTCGAGTTCGGCGAGGTGAAAGCCGAAGACCTCGAGCTTGCGCAGGAGCGGATCGACGACCTCCACCGCGACACGGCGCGCACCGATGGCGAGGAGGCTGTCGCGCAGAGCCCCTAACTGATCACCAAAGAGGGTCGGGTCGGCGACCGAACCCTCTTGCATCAACCAGGCGCGCAGCAGGTAGGTGAAGGCACGCCAGGGTTCCCCGGGATTCCGGGCAACGATGGCCGAGCCCTCGGTCCCGAGCGTAGCGGCAAGCGACTCGATCCGTGAGGCGAGGTCGGCGGACACTGAATGCTCGGGCGTGGCGATGCTTAGATGAAAGGCGCACTCAGCAAGCTCGCGGCGATAGAGCTTCAGGGCCTGAGCACGGAGTTCGGCAAGGGTGTCACGGGTGACCCCGGCGGTGACGAAGGGATGTCCGTCGCGGTCGCCGCCGATCCAGAGAGCGAAGCGCAGGCGCGGTCCGCCGCCGGCAGCGGCGAGGGTCGCGGGATCGAAGCCCGCCTTTTCCCAGGCCCATCGAAGATTCCGGTCGGTCTCCTCAAGGGTGCGGGGAAACACTTCCCGCAGGTAATAGAGAGCGTTTCGCAGTTCTCGCTCGACAGTCGGCTTTTCGACATGGATCTCGCCCGTGTTCCAGAGTGACTCAAGCGCGGCGAGAAGCCGCTCGCCGGCGCGCTCGCGTTCGCGGGAGGTGAGGGCCGGGTTCTCAAGGTCAACGAGGGCGTCGTGGAGCTCGCGGTGGCGCTCCCTCACGCTGGGTCGCTTCGCCTCGGTGGGATGGGCGGTGAAGACCGGCTCGACGCGCGTCTCGCGAAAGGCAGCGGCGATTTCCATCTCGGTCCGGCCCTCGGCCTTCATCGCGGCAATGGCATGGGGCCAGAGACCCCGCTCGGCCTCCGGACCAAGGACCCGCTCCCGCTCGCGCCTTGTGTCATGGGCAACCTGATCCTCAATCATGTCGAGGAGTTGAAAGGCGATCGAGTAGACCTGAGCCGTTTCTCCCGGATCATCGGGAACGGGCGTCGCACCGCTTTCTGACTGAAGCCACGGGAGCGCTTCCGCGAGCTGCGGCCGCGAGGCCGAGCGCAGAACGGTGCGGAGACACTCCATGATTTCGGTCACCTCGCGTTCGAGGGATTCGAGTCCGGCGTGGACGAGTTCGCGATTGCCCGCAGGGGGCGCGGAGTTTTCAGGCATAAAGGGAGGTGGGCACAATGGCTACGATACGGGAACGGAAGCAGGATCTCTGCCGTACGCAAGCTTTCCACGGCAATCCCCCATCCTCCGCTGCTCGCCGGCAGCGCCACCGCTGTCCTGCAAGGACCGAAGCCCCCTCGGTGCTTCGATGAAAAAGGCGAAAACTCCAGGGTTCTCAACCATCCGGAAGGTGGGGTTGTGCCCCATAGCGACCTTCCCATGAATCCCCCATCGTTCGCTCCGGATCGTTGATCCTCAGACATCCAAACACTACAAACATGATACAAAAATTCACCCGCCAAGCCTTGAGGAGATCCGCGAGTCGGCTTCCGATAGCAGTTCTAATCGCCGCATCAATCCCGTTTTCCGGTCAGGCCGACCTGTTCTTCGACAACCCCGCAGGCAATGCACAGCCCGCGCCAATCGACAACGGAGACACCACCATCATTGCAGACGGGGGAACCTCGCCAACTCCGGTGGTAACGATTCTCAATGGAATCGTTCTCACGGGCGATCCGGCTCAGAGCAACGTTCTTGAACTCAGCGGACCGGACCCTTACACGGTCAACATCGCACAAGGGGGCAGCCTCGCGGGTAGCGCTTCGCTGATTTTAGAGGGCAAGGGAGGCATTCGCTCCCAGGTGACCGATGGTTTTGTTCTCAACAACAACGGAAACGTTTCCGGGGGAAGCGGCGTCGCCGGGCTCTTCTATCTTAGCGAGGGAATTGACATCGAAGACGGAGCGGCAGGGACCGTGATCAACAACCTTGCAACGGGAACAATCACTGCGGCGACCTCCGCGGCGATCATCTTCCGCCCGACTGCGGAAGCGGGAGACGGTGGAACCGTCAACAACACCGGAGTGATTGAAAGCTTTTGGACAGGTAATGCTGCGGGCTTTTTTGGCGACGCAATCCTCGGCCAGAACAATAATCTGACGATCAACAATAATCAGGCCGTCGACGGGAATGGCGATGCGATCGCAGGCACAGGAATTATCCGCGGTGCGGCGAGTGGTGTATTCGCCTTCAGCCCTACCGGCGGAGACGGACTCACCCTGACGAACGGTTTGGGTGCCATGATCATCGGGACCGCTCAAGTCGGAGTTGATGCGCAGGATGATGCTGAGATTCTCAACAGTGGTCTCATTCAGGGATTCCTTTCCGGGATCCTGGTAAATGACAATGCGTTGATCGGTAACTCAACCACAGGAGTCATTCTTGGGGGGATCCTTGCGAATGATGGCACGACGCTCAACAACGCAGGCTGGATTGGAGATAACGGGTATACAGGCGGGACCGCTATCTTTTTGTCCGGTGGAACAAACACCCTCAATCTCAATACCGGATCATTCGTGAATGGTGGTCTGATCGGTGGAATTGGCATTGGTACTGATACCGTCAACATGAATGGCGGAATCACGACCGCTGCCGGTCTTCAGGCTGCCTACGATGGCCTGCAGGATATCGATTTTGTCGGAGCCCCTTTCGGTGCCCCCGGTTTCGGGATTGACGATTTCCTCGCTCTTGGCACTGGAATCAACGGTGTCTTCGGGAACGTCCTCGAAGTCGAAACACTGAACAAGAACGCTGATGGTTTCGCCTTTCTTCGCGGTGATACTCATCAGATCAACACGATCAACGTCAACGGAGGTGAGCTCTATATCGACTCAGCTATCGGTCTGAGCGCCCTCGGTGGCGTGTTACCCACCACGATCAACGTGGCGGCAGGTGCCGAAGTCGGCGGCGAAGGAACCTGGGATTCGAATATCAACCTCCTCGGCGGGATCAGTGCCGGATTAAATCCTTCCTATCTCGGCGGCCTGGGCTTCGACAGCAACGTCGGGCAGCTCGAAATTCAGGGGAACGTAACCCAGAGCGCCGGTTCCTACATCCGCTTTGATGTCATTCCCAATACGGGCGTAAACAACGGAGTCAACAGTGACCTGATCGTCCACAATACGGGAACCTACGACGTGGGGAATAGTTCACAAGTGGTCCTGAACCCGACCGCAACCAATCAGTACATCCTGAACGGCGTTCGCACAGTGATCGACAGCAATGTCACCATTCAAGGGAACCTGCCGGTTCTGACGCTTTCTCTTGATGGAATCACGGTCCTCAACGACCGGGTGATCACCCAGTATTTTTCACAACTCCTTTTTGTGAATGATACCGCGATCGGCGACAATCTGGTCCTCGACACCCTTCACGATTTCTCGGGTCTTCCCGGTCTAACCGGCAATCAGATCCTTCTGGGCGCAGCACTCGACGAGTTCATTGCCAACGAGGAACAGGATCCGGCCTTTCAGCAGTTCGTCGCCGCTCTTGACTATTCCACTCTCAGTGCGGTTCAGGCATCTCTGGCCAGCCTCGACCCGAGTGTCACTCTCGACCTGGCCTCCGCCGTGGTGAGCAGCAACTACCGTCTTAATCGTGTTGCGCAGAACCACCTCGCCGCGATTCGCGGAATAGGTGGATCCGGTGGCGGGGAGGCAGGCCCGGTTCTCGCCTCCAGTGGCAAGGACGTCTCCGGCAAAGGCACCTACGGAAAGGGAACGGTCGAGTCTCAGGCCGTTTATCAGTCAGAAGGAAGCAGTAACCTCTGGGGCACTTTCTCCCACGATTGGAAAGAGTTTCAGGGTACCTACCTGGGCTCTGACTATGAGGGACAGGACTCTTCCTTCACGGTCGGTTTTGATATCCCGATGAGTGACAATTTCAGCCTCGGTCTTCTCGCCGACGGCTCGCGCGGAGACTACGATTACTTCGGGGGACGCGGAGACAACGACAGCTGGCGGGTCGCGGCCTATGGAACCGTGGGAGATTCAACCGGTGTCTACGTCGATTTCCTCGTCGGTTATGGTGATCACGAACTCAACAGCAATCGTCGCCTCGGCGCTGCCCCCGCCGCCCTCAATGCGATCAGCAACGTCAATTCAGACAGCCTTCAAGCGCTCGCGACGATCGGATATACGAGAGAATCCGGCAATCTGCGCCACGGCCCCTACCTGGGTTTTGAGTACCAGAATATCGACGTGGAGGGCTTCACTCAGACTGGCGGTCCCTTCCCAATCGATGTCGCTGGATTTGAATCGGAGTCCGCCCGCGGTCTCCTTGGTTACCGCGTTGATACCGCAAGCGGGGATTTCAAACCCTATGGAATGGTCGCGTATGCCCATGAATTTGAGGAGGGTGGATACTCGACCACTGCATTCCTCCCCGACGGAACTCCGTTCGGGTTATCAGGCGGGACTCAGCAATCCGCCGTGTTGGTCACAGTCGGAACTGGATACGCTATCAGCCCGAGTCTAGATGTTAATGTCGGGTATCAGGGAGAAATCGCAGTGGACGGCAACGGAGTACAAAGTCACGGGATCGCCGTTGGATTCAACTACCGGTTCTAGTCCCGGGCTCTTCCTCTGCAGAACAAGATTCGAAAACCCTCTTCCCTTTCCGGGGAAGGGGGTTTTTTCTTCCGCCCATGACCCGGGAATCCGGATCTCCGCGGTTAAACTCTCGCGGGAATTCGTCGACGGATACGGCCCTACGGGTGCCATCGCCCTGAAGCGCTGCCGTCCTCCGACAGGATCAGACTGTGTTCGGCCCCTTCTTTCCAGAGCTCCTGGTCGACAACGTGATTGCCCGGGGGTACCGGGAAAAAACCCACGACTCTAATTCCTACTCCGGCGTTTCGGGATGCCGTATCCTCCCTTGATTTCGCCAATTTTGAATGTCTCGGGAAACACGGTCCCTCATTTTTTCGTTTTCCGGGTCTTGAATTCTCCGACCACTTCCTTCAATCTCGGCGCATGAAGGGGAAGGGTGACGATTTTGAATTGGGTGATTTCCTGCGGGAGGCCCTGAACCTCCAGGTCCGGGAGAAATGCGACGCCCTTTCCGAAGAGCGGCTCAAAGCCATCGCGATGCGTTGTGGATTTTCGGAAGCGGATTGGGCCGATCTTTGCCGGGAACTGGAGAACCGTCTGCTTAAAGGGCGGCAGTTCCTGGAGTTTGAAAATGCGGAGGATGCGGTCGAGGAATTGGAAAAGGCGGCGGCCCTTGCTCCCTATCGCGCCGATATCCTCGCTGACTGCGGGAGAGCTCATGCGCTACTTTGGCGGCGCAAAAAAGTAAAGCGTTCCCGGGAACGCAGTCTGGACCTTTTCGCGCGCGCCCTTGAGATCGATGCGTCCCACAGCGCCGCCGCGAAGGGATTGAGCGAGGTGAAACAGCAGGCCGCTTCCCGCAGCGCCCCGCGGAGAGGGGTTTTGGCCCTCTCAGGCGCGGCGGCCGCAGCCGTGGCAGCCATTATTTTCGGTGCCGTTCTACGACCCGGTGATAGGGACCCGGCGACTGCCCTTCCATTTGTCGAGCCTGGACCCCCGGCTGCGGTAGAGTCGATCAAACCGGGTGGACTCCCCGAAGGTGCTCAGGTATTTCAGGGACGGGCTTTTTTGATCTTTCAGGAAGACATTCCCTGGACCGAAGCAAAGAAACGATGCGAAGAAATGGGAGGCCGTCTCGCCGTGGTCAATGACCGGGCGACCCTCGATTTCCTCCGAGGTTTAAGGAAAGGGAAGCGATTGTGGCTGGGGGCAACGGACGAGCATAAGGAAGGCGATTGGCGGTGGATAGACGGCACGCCCGTGACGATCGACGCCTGGTCGGCACGGCAGCCTTTCAACCTCTACGGACTTGAGCACTACCTGGAGATCGGGCCGGAAGGCAAATTCAACGACGTGGGTGTCGAAGGACCGACCGAGAAATTTCGAATTAACGGTTTTATCTGCGAATGGGATCTCACCCGGAGCACGAAGGCTCTCTCGGTAGGCACGGCGATCAATCCCCTCCTCCCTGAATCCGCCCGGGACTGATTCGAATTCATTTTATCGAAGGATCGGAATTCGCTTTTCCGGGTTTACCGCATTTGCCTTACCTGAAGGCAGGAAATCGGGAGGATTCGACACTCGCGCGAGGAATCGGCTTCCCGGGCACCACGCCCCGGAGATCAGGGCGCGAACGGTCTCGCGACCGGGATGCCCGGGACAGTGGCCGGCGGCTCAAGATTGAGCCGGAGAACATCCCGCCAGACGCGGTAGCCTTTTTCATTCATGTGAATGCCGTCGATGCTGAACAGTTCCGCGCGCGGGTTTCCGTTCGGGCCGAGCATGTGACTGTGTGTGTCCACGTAGGTGACATGCTCGAGAGAGGCAGCTTCGGCGGCGATCATGGCATTCGCCTTCCGCACCGCCCCGATGCGCACCCGTCGCGTGGGAATCACATTCGGCTTGATCGAGATCACAAAAATATGAACCGCGGGATTCGCCGCCTTCATCGCCTGGGCCACCTCGCGGAACTGACGGGCTACTTTCTCGGGTGACCCCAACCAGGCGATATCGTTGTCGCCCGAGTAAATGACGTAGCGATCCGCCGGATACCTCGCTGCCCATTCCCCGGCGTGGGCGACAAGATGGGAGTAGGTCGTTCCCGCCTTGCCCAGATTCATCACCTTGCTACCGGCAAAATGCTCCGGGAGCGATTTCCAGAACTCGATGCTGGAACTGCCGATAAAAACAATCGTACGCGGATCGAAGGGTTCGACGGCACTCAGGGAGGAAGTGGGGCCGAGCACGGAGAGGATGAGAGCAAAGAGCCAGGAAAGTCGAACAGGCATGATCAAATCGGATTCCGAGCGTGGATCCAGCTTTTAATTTTACCTTATAATTATAGAAAGTAAAGGAACAGTCCTGCCGGAGGGCGCATTCTGCCGGGGCGACGGAGCCTCATCGGCCGCGCTTTGCTTGATCGACACCCCGCAGCCAGGCGTAGATCGCGTCACCGATCTGGCGGTAGCCTTCGGCAGAGGGGTGGACACCGTTGTTCCGGCGGATCGACATGACTTCGGTGCGGGCGTGTGCCGGGGTCGTCACTGTGGGGAATCCGTGAAACGGATCGAGATTGAGATGAGCCGCGACGAGGTGGATCCCCGCATTTTCCCGCCCTGAGAAGGCCGCTGTCATGCGCTCGACAAGACGATGACGGTTGCGTTGGTACTGCCATCGCGTCTGTCCGCTGCCGTAATTCGCCCCGAAGGCATCCTGGCTCGCCGCCGGAGGCATGGGGAGGATCAGTCCGATGCGGGTTTCCGGACTCGTGGCGTGGATCATCGCGAGGAGCGTTTCGGTATGTCCCTGAAAGGCATTGATGCGCTCCTCGATCGTTTCGTCAGTTGCCTGAAAGGTATCATTGCAGCCAAGGAGGATCGTGACGAAGTCGGGTCCCTTGCCGCCGTTGAATTCGGCACAATAGCGGGCAAAATCGAGTTTCGGCATCTCGTCCGCATTTTCCGGATCGGACTTGTAGAGAAAGGGACTGCCACACTCGCGATAGGGACCGCCGCGCGCCTTTCCCGTGAAGTGGGTGGCAAAACGTTCCGCCGTCCATCCACCGTAACCTTCATACCTCACTTCGCCGGGGGCCTGCCCCTCTTCCACGCCGGGACCGCGGGTGCCGATCAGGGTCAAAGGAAGGCCATCCTCTTTCGCCAGCGCGAGGACCTGTCCGGGGTAAATCGAAGCGGCGGTGAGACTGTCGCCGATCATCAACAGGGTCACGGGTCTATCCGGCACCGGATCGACCTTCCGCGAGCCGACACGAACCACGCTCGAAGCCCGGGCGATGACCGCATTGCCGCCATCCCGGAGTTCCAGGCTCAGGGGGAATTCACCCGTCTCATCAGGCTTAGCTGTCCACGTCCACCGCTCGTTCTGCTGCGTCCCCTTGGCACAGGTGATATCGACTGCGATGCTCGCGGGATTGAGGAGGAGGGAGACGTTGTCGAAATAGAGATTCGCCTCCAGTCCCGTGAGGGCGTGGATCACCGGGGGGAGAAGCAAACGCGTGTCACCGGGTAGATCCGGCTCTTTCGCTGGATCCTCGGCAGAGACCGACGGCAGCAAAGAAAAGAGAACGAAGAGCTGAAACGGAAATCTCATCCCGGGAGCATGACCGGAACTGCGCCATGAAGGCAAGGGACGCCATCGGGGCGCGACTGACAGGCGCATCACTCTTCATCCCTTCCGCGTCCTCCTAAGCTCGTTGCCTCACCTCACCTGCGGCACCAGAATTCGCGAAGCATGTGGATCAGAATGATGGATCGTGTTCGTCGCCGTGATCGCATCTTCAGGGAACTCTCGCGTGAGCGGCTTGCCATTCTGCGGATTCGGTTCGTAGTAGGGAGCCCCGGTGCTCGCGACAGTGACGCGGATGCGATGCCCCTTCGCAAAGACCTGGCTGATCCATCCAACGGGAAACTTCACCGGATAAATCTTGCCGGGCTCCATCAACACCTCGCGGTCAAAGCCCTCGCGATAACGGACCCGCTGCGGGTAATCGATGATCAGGATGGAGCGCCCGTCCGGATAGACGTCGCTAACCCTCACGATCACATCCGTGTCCCGCGCCGTGGAGGAAAGATAAAGCTCGGCCTGGACGCGTCCCGTCCATTCGACCGGTTCGCTCAAGGGATCGGTTGTGAAAGTGCGCACCTCCGCCTGCTCCTCGAAGGCGCGTGCGTCCTTCGCCCCGGGAAAACCGCCGGCCGGAATTTGCATCGGGTTCCGCGGATCGCTCACGTAACTTGTCGACGAACCCGCGTTTGCCGTCGGCTCCGGCTTCAGCCCTCCGCCCTCTTGCAGAAACAGCGGCGTCATTTCCGCTGGCGGGGGAAAGTCCGCCGCCTCTCGCCACTCGTTGCCCGGAGCCCCGGCCTCACCCACCGCGCCCATCACATACCAGCGCACCTTCGGATCTCCCGTCACGCCGTTTTCGATCCCCTTCAGCCAGTGATCGAACCAGCGCAGCATGTGCGCGTCGGTCTCCCAGGCCGCGTTCGCCGGATACTCCAGCTCGCCATTCTGGGTGCCTTTGTTAGAGCGCCCGTGCAGCCATGGTCCGATGAGGAGCCACTGCTTCCCGCGCGAGCGTGCACCACCCTCGTGCTCGCGGCCGATGAAACTCGCGATCGAGCCCTGGTTCATGAAATCATACCAGCTCCCGATCGTGAAACAGGGCACATCCATCTTCGCAAAATGCGGCGTGCAATCTTCGGCCGCCCAGTAGTCGTCGTAGGTGGGATGGCGGAACCATTCGTCGAGGAGTTCCTCATTGTCCTTCGGATCGCGGCAGACTTCGGCGAGGCTCTTGAAGCGCTCCGGCTTTGTTGCTCCCCCGATGCGGTAGCCCTCATGAAAAAGGCTCAGACCCGTGTCGACCATGTATTGACAGACGAGGTGAGGAGGCTGAGTCACCGCGAGGTAATTCTGTGCGTAACCGCCCTGCGAACTACCGAAGGACCCCACCTTGCCCGTGCTCCAGGGCTGAGCTGCGAGCCACTCGCAGATGTCGTAGCCATCGCGCAGCTCGCCGAACTGCATCGCCCGATAGCCGATCCATTTGCCTTCCGAAAGGTGCGTGCCGCGATAGTTCACCAGCGCCACGACGTAGCCGCCCCGTGCAAGATTCGCCGCCGACTCACGCGTGCCTTTTGAGCGGAGCGACGCGTAACGCTGCTCGAAGATCACCGGCCAGGGACCTTTGCCCTCCGGCGTGTAAAGATAAACTGAAAGCCTCACCCCGTCCCGCATCGGCACCATCACGTGATCTTCGCGGACATCGCCGAAGTCGAGCGGCACATCTTCCGCCGCACGACTGACCTCCGTGGTAAAAAGTAAAATGAGGAAGAATGAAAGCAGGGAGGAAAAAACGCGTTTCATGGCAATCCGGTTAGAATCACGACAACCGGCCTTCAGGTCCATCCTCGAATGACGCCCTACGTCAATCCGTGAGCCGGCCTCGCAATTCAACCGTGATCGACCGATCCGGGCCAGAATTACGCTAACCCGCTGCCGCGATCAGTTGGAGTTCGTGATTGAGATACATCCTCCCGATCTGGAAAAAAATCACCGCCGACACGACTACTCCCAGCACCCCCGGAATCAGGAGCGGAGCGGTGACGTGCCCCGGTTGTCCCATCAGGACAGCGGCGATCCCGGCGAGAAGAACCGCCCCGGCCAGGGAAAGCGAGAGAGTCAAGGCGACGACGGCAAAAGTGCGCGCTTTCCCCTTCGCGGCGAGGAGCAGACTGAGACCACACAGCAGTCCGACGGTGATCCCGGTCATTCCTCCCACAGTGCCCTTGAGTTCAGGCACCCACCAGGCTTGATCGGTCTCTCCGGCTTTCTGGTAAAGACGAAGGTTGCGCAGTTCCACGGTTCCACCACCGGGAAGAATAAGATTGAACATAAGTCGCGTGGGATACGCACCCTCTTTGCCGTTGAAGGGAAGGATGAAGCTTCTCCATTCGGAGGAGCCAGACAGCTTTGCCATGGGGCCCACCTCTCCGAGAGTTCTTGAGAAATAGAATTCGGTTTCCCCGTAGTAGGTCCACATTTCCAGAAAACCTGTTCCGGAAACGTCGCGGTAACGGACCTCTCCCGTGAGAAGGTGCCTCGACCGGGTCACGCCGGGTTCATCGATGGTGAGGATCGGAATCGGCGTCTGGGATCCCGTGCTCTTCTCAATTTTTGCCAGGCTCTCAAGATCAGAGATCTTTTCCCAACCGCTCGCGGCATAGGGATCTTCTTCGGCCGATGAAATCACGACCAGGGAAGTCAGCAGAAGGGTGAGAAGGAACAAATCGGTTCGATTATTCGGTTTCATTCGGTGGGGTTGAGGTTTGGGTTTCGTGGGCGCGGAGGAGAATTTTCATGGTCTGGGCATCCAGTCGTCCCTCGGCGACGAGGAGCCGGACGGTGCGCTCAAACGGGGACTGGGGTGATTCATCTTCGATCACTCGGATCTTTTCGATCAGCCGGTTCATCCGGATCCGGACCGTCGGATAGCTGATGCCGTAGCCATTCGCGAGATCCTTCAGGGAACCTGAAGCCAGCAGGAAGCGCTTGATGAAGGCACGATCTTCATCGTCCAATTCCTGCCACCAACGATCCTTATCGGCTTTCATTTTATTTAAGACGGTTTTCATAAAATGAAAGAAAATCAATTTTATTCAAGTCGATTTTCGTTTTATTTACATTTTTGAGGAATTCACTTGCTG